>Ga0256826_1000003_pt1 | contig 116996 bp, 98 predicted proteins | sample CV79metaG_FD_185975 | JGI IMG/M metagenome (GOLD analysis project Ga0256826, IMG submission 185975) | Hydrothermal vent microbial communities from East Pacific Rise, Pacific Ocean - CV79 | ecosystem: Environmental > Aquatic > Marine > Hydrothermal vents | place: Pacific Ocean: East Pacific Rise...
TTAGAACATCTGCTGTTGTCCCATCGACTGTTCCTGCAGCTTGAATATCTATTGTTCCGCTTGTCCCACCATTCACATCATCTACATCTGCTGCTGAGAGTGTTGTATTTGAAATAATTACATTCCAGTTACCATCCACTCCTACTGAAGTGGCGTTTGTAACAACTGTTTGTACATCTACTATTGCACTACTTGTTATATCTGTTATTGCTGTTGCAACCATATCTACTGTTGTTTTTGAATCAAGAGTATTTAAGTCTGCTGCTGATGCCGAAGTATCTGTTAACGTAATTGTAAGTGCATGATTCCCTGTTAATGTGAGAAGTGTAGCTACATCACCCTCTGTTATTGTTGCAGTGATTGTTCCTGTTGTTGCGGCATCTATATCTATCTCTTGGGATACTGTTGCATTCCCTGAATCTACTGTCACATTTACATCTGTCGCTGTATCTATCCCTGCTGCTTCTACTGCTGTTTTTATATCTGCTGCGGTTCCTGTAATAGTATTTACATTTGTGGCTGCATCTACAACTACACTTGTTTTACCATCAAGTGCTACTAGGTCACTTGCTACTGCACTCGCTCCCGTTACTGTAAGTGTGAGTGCATCGTTTGCATCTGCATTCGCTAAATCTGTATTAAGTTGTGCGGCAGAGTCGCCTGTTACTGTTGCAGTTACGATACCTGCTGTATCGTTTGCTACTGTGTTTGCATCTATTGCTGATGCTGTATCACTTAGTGTTGAAGCATAGTCTGCTTTTGTGAGGAATGTCGCTCCTGCATCATTTACTATTTTTAGAACATCTGCTGTTGTCCCATCGACTGTTCCTGCAGCTTGAATATCTATTGTTCCGCTTGTCCCACCATTCACATCATCTACATCTGCTGCTGAGAGTGTTGTATTTGAAATAATTACATTCCATGCTGTTGTTATACTGATTTCACCTGCAATATCTGCATTAACCATAGTGATTACATCAGCCACTGCACTACTTGTTATATCGGTAATAGATGAAGCATCAATAAGTGGTGTTGCATTACTATTAAGTGTATTTAAAACTGTAGCTGCAATAGATGTATCTTTTAAAGTAACTGTCCCTGAACCCTCAATCGTTAATCCACTTAGGATACTGGCATCTGTTGTAAGTGTTACTCCATTATCAACACTCACATTAGAATCTCTAAAATTTCCTGTAAAGTCTGAATTGGCAGTAAACTGTATTGTCTCTATCCCTGTAGTGCTAAGAGTATTAAAATCTTGAGAAGAGTCACTATCAACCTCAACAGTTATATCTCCATCTCCATTAACACTTTTACTTCCTAACTGATCATCAAGTAGAGTTATTAAAACGCCACTATTTGTCTTGATAGTATCTATTTCACCTAAGACATCATTAGCTGCTGCTGTCTGGTCAATATTTGTCACAATGTCATAGATAATATTTCCAGTTCCACTATTTGTAAAATTAGCAAAATTATTGTTAGTAACTGTAGAAGTTGATTCTATGACTACATCAGCTGTTGTACTTGCACCATTTACATCTAATATACTGTCTGTTTGGTCTGCATTAAGTGTAAAAGTGATTCCAGAGTTTACATCTACATCAGTAAGGACTGCTATATTATCACTTCCCTGAGAAGCTATATTTAGGTTATTTATTACTTTCATCTCTAGCTTAGCACTGTTAGCTAGAGTAATAAGACTAAAGTCATTACCTCCAACCACACCAGCATCAAACCGAGTTGTCCCACCATCTATTTCTAGAGCACTATGTCCAGATAAATCGGCTGAATTTAAAGTTAATATTCCTGCTAACTTGATGTTATTTACATCATCTGCTATTTTATTACTAAGGTCATTAGTTGCTTTAACATCTAATTTTTCAATATTTGTAGTACTTGTAAATGTCTTAGCACTCTCTACAACAACTGTATCTGTTGTACTCGATCCACCTATGATACTGATAGGGGTATCTGTCACATTAATAAGAAGTGTTTCATTTGTTCCTAGATTATTTCCATCGATATCACTTGTAGCATTGTTTATCACGATACTACCAGTTGAACCTGTTGTTTTTAATGTCGTTGTCGTAGCAATACTTGTTAAGTCTAAAGTATTATTTCCTGATACACTCAAGTTAAAGGTCTCAACACCACCATCTACACTAAAACCACTTGTTAAGTCTTCATCTGCATCTAATGCTACATTTAAAACATCACTGTTTGAACCAGAACCGATGATTTCTATCGCTGTTTTATCAAGGGTAGCACTATTATCTGTTGTTCGAGCATTAACACCCATAGTAAGTGCAAAGTTTGAGCCTGAAGCATCTATGTTTAAGTGAATATCATTAACAGTAGTTGCAGACTCCATTCCTGATGTAAATTTAATCTGAGCAGCTGTAATCCCTGCTGCACTCATAGTTGTATCGTTATCATTACCAACTATACTAAGTATATTAGCTCCAATATCAATGTTTCCTAAACTATTTACCTGCTTAACAGTTAAAGATAGATTTCCATCAGATGCTACATTTTCAAAGTTAATAACAGTCGCCTGACTTAAATCTACTGCGCCGTCTAGTTGAAGAGTATCACCCCCAGCATTTTCTAAGCCACTACCACCATCAAGAGTTCTACCATTCCATGATTGGTTTGAATCAATTATAAGGGTATCATCACCTTGACCTAAGGTAATAGAGTCAAAACCATTCCCTCCAAGTCTCATATCAAGAGTATCATCACCATCACCAGTAGTTAACTCTTCTACATTACTAACATTTGCAAAATCAGCTAATGCTTTACTAACATCTTCTGATGTTCCTATGACTAACTCATCAATACCGTTAGCACCATCTATACTATCTGCTACTGAGAAATCTGAATCTGAATAGTTAAATGTATCTACATCTGTTCCACCAAGAAGTGCAACACCATCTTGATTTAAAGTAACTGTATTTACTGTATCTGCAAACTTAATAGTCTCAAAGTTTGTTACATTGAAAAGGTCAGTATCTGAAAGGTTATTTGCTGTGTCAGATGTATTTCCTGTAACTTGGTCGAGGATTTCTAAAACATCGATATCTGTTCCGCCTGTCCCTCCATCTACCGTATCGCTACTATTTAAGTTTGTTGTACTAAACTTAACTAAGTCTTCATCATCTCCACCGCTAATAACATCATTACCAGAGCCATCAAGGAAGGTATCTTTTCCTGCATTACCTGTTAAAATATCATTTCCATCAAGTCCTGAGATGATATCATCTCCACTATTGGCGTTTATCGTATCTTGCGTCGCTGCATTTCCTGTTAATGTACTAGAAATTCCTAAAGTTACATTTATAACTGTCTTATCTATGTTTGCTCCAAAAGATTTTCCACTTGTTAGATTAACATCACTTTGTGTTGCTGTTGTATCAATGGTAAGGGTATTTACTTGAGCTGCATTACCACCATTAAAAGTGGTAAATTCTAAATTTTGATCACTTGAGATAGTGATAGTTTGATCACTCGCACCCTCATAAAATTTTAAAGTTTCAAGACTAGTAATCGTTGCATCTGTAAAGTCATAGTTCTCACCAGAGTTTGCAAAAAGCGTATCAACTCCATCACCTGCATCTATCGTATCGCTTATCCCATTTGGATTATCAACCTTTGAGGCAGCATCGTACTCTATAGTATCAGTACCTTTTTTGGTTGTAACGATATCTGTTCCTGAACCAAGTTTAACACTATCATCACCATCTCTAGTTCTAATAGTCATATCATTACTCATAGCTGATATATCTATAGTTACACTATTTGTTGAAGTAGCACTAGCATCTATACTTGTGATACCAGTTGTGTTAGCATTTGTACCTAAAGTTATAGAGTGTGTGTTGTCACTAAGCTTGATATTTTCTATCGTTGTAACATTAGCAAAGTCACCATCATTCATCGAAGCACTGTCAGTTATCTCAATAGTATCATTATCATCACCACCGATAACCCTTGCATCACTACCAAACTCAGAGTTAGTAAACTTAAATGTATCATCTCCACCAGCACCTAAAAGCTCATCTGTTCCAGCTCCACCAGTAATAGTATCAGCCCCTGCACCTGCTAAAATACTATTATCAGAACCATCTCCTATGATGATATCTGTATTTGCACTTCCTATAACATTTTCAAAATCATAAAGAGTATCTGTATTTCCATAAGCATCAGTAGCTGTCTCATTAACAAGATCAACACTAACACCTACACCTGTATCTGGAGTGGAGTAGTCGATAGTATCTTCAATACTATTATCAGTTCTATCTATCTGTCCTGCATAAATAACATCTGCCCCATCACTAGCCATAACTGTATCGGCACCATCATTTGCGATGATAGTATTAGCCTCTGCTGAACCTGTTATCGTGTCATTACTTGAAGATGTGATGATATGCTCGATATCATTAAGTCCATCTGTTGAGCCATTAATACCTTTAGCTGTTCCTGACTCAAGATTTGCTGTTATTTTGCTAGTAGAACTAGAGTAATCAACCCAGTCACCTGCTACTTCAGCTCCACCATCATAAGTGTCATTTCCATCAGTTGCTATAAAAGTATCATCTCCATCTAAACCATAAAGAGAGTTATCAGCTGTACTTCCTGTTAATGTATCATCATTGTTTGTAGCAATAACATTTTTCATACTTACTAAAGTATCTGTAAAGTTTTCTTTATCATTGACAACAGGAGTTACAAATGATACTGCTCCACTTTGTGCTGATAGATCTAAAACTAGAGAAGCATCAGTTATAATACTTCCATCTGTAGCTTTGAGTTGTGAGTAGTCAGTTAAACTTGCAGCAACACCACCTTCATTTCCACTAAAGTAATCATTACCTAAAGAGGCGATAAAACTATCTTGTCCACCACCACTTAAAAAGTTATCAGTTCCTGTACTTCCAAAGAAAATATCATTGTGAGTTGAACCTTCTATCGTCTCAATACTTACAAGAACATCTGTATCCCCAAATCCATCGTCAATATTTTTTACAACATCATCATAATGAACTGTTATCCCTGCTGGAGACTCACCTGAGCCAAAGTATCCTGCATAAGTTGCAGTATCGTTTCCATCTCCACCATCTAGGTAATCATTCCCACCTAAACCTAATAATATATCATTACCACCTAATGCTACTATTGAGTTATCTTGATCATCTGCTTTAAGTGTGTTTGCTGAGTCTGAGCCTTTCATATGTTCAAAATTACTATGATGTCCAGTTGGATTACTTATATTATCAAAAGAGTTTAAGAAAATAGCACCACTACCCCCTAAAGAGCCATCTATCCAGTCCCCTCCACTTCCATCAGTATATGTATCTTTTGTGGCACTTAAAGTACCTGAGACAAGAACACTGTTTGTTCCACCATCCACAGTATCTGCACCATCACTAATGAAAAGAGTATCATCTCCACCATAAAGATTTACGATATTTTTACTTGCATTTCCTATAAAAGTATCATTAAAGTTTGTAGCTTCTATATTTTCTACACTTCTTATATAACCACTCTCACCAAGACCATTATCTATGATTCGACCATAATCAAGAGTACCATTATTGTCTATATCTTCTGTTATTCTAAGGTCTAGGTTTATCCCTTGTGTCGTGTTTGTACCTATTGTTTGTGTAGAAGTGTCTAAAGAGGTATATGTTCTATCATCTCTAAAATCTAAAGTATCAGTATGCTCTCCACCATCGATAGTGTCAGAACCCCCACTTGTATAAAAAGTATCATTTTGACGACCACCACTTAAAATATCATCTCCTGCACCACCATCTATAATATCTGCACCATCACCTGCACTGATATTTGATGAACCATCTCCACCTATTAAGATATCATCACCATTTCTTGAAGCTATGTTCATAGAACCAGTAACTATGATTTCATCCGCACCATCTGAAGAGTAAATCGCTTCAATATCTGTAAATGTAGTGGTATTATCATCACCATTTGCATCAGTTCTATTCATATTAGACATGTCTAGTAAAATCGGAGTATTATAATAATCAACAACATCATAATCTGTTATGCTGCCATCAGGTGTCTCTCCACCACCAAAGTACTTATCTGCACCAAGTCCACCATACAGGGTATCACTCTGTGCACCACCATAAAGGATATCATCATCCTCTCCACCATATAGTAAATCTCTTCCACCTTGTCCATAAAGAGTATCATCTCCTCCGGCACCAAAAAGAGTATCTCTATTATCATTGTTGGCGTTTGAGTTGTTGTTGTTATCACCAGCTTCTATAATGTTAGCATACTCATTTCCGGTGAGAGTATCCCCGGATACGACATCTGTTCCACGGATATTTTCTATATTTTGTAAAGTATTACCAAAATTATCAGTTCCTGTTACTGGCGTATTTCCTGCATCATCATCTAAGTCACTCACAGCACGTGAAGTCTGTTTTGAGTAATCTACCCAGTCACTATCAGCTCCACCATCTAAGATATCTGTTCCAGCAGTCACAAAGATAGTATCATCACCAGCACCAGCATTTATGATATTGTTACCTGAACTACCTTCTAGTGTGTCCCCGACTCTATCATTTAAAGCATCAGTTACAATATCACTACCTCTTATATTTCCAAAGTCAAAAAGATAATCTATCTCACCATCAGAAATAGCAGTACCAGAAACAGTCTCTGTCAAATCTGTAACATTTGTGATACTAAAACCTGTTTGTCCTACAGATGTATCCATAATTAGAAGTCTATGAGAAGTGAAATATGTGTCTATATTTGGTGAGTTAGAGATATCATTTATCTGTTTTACATCTGTTAAACCAGCGCCAACCATTGCATCAAAAAGTTCTGAGATTACTAGATTTCCATTTTCTCCTGCTTGAGCTGTATAAGAGATAGTAGTACTATTTATATCAAAACTATAAGTAACTACAGCTGCTGTATCTGTTCTATTTATTGTAATAAATGATGCACTATTGTTTTCTAAGTCAACACTAACCACACTCTCTATATCACTAATAGCTGTACCATTTACCGCAACTTCATTAAAACCAACAGTATCTATATCATTAGCATCACTACCACCGATAAGCACATCACTTCCAAGTCCACCATTTATAGTATCTCCACCGCTAAAACCAATTAGAGTATCATCTCCAGCTTGACCGAGTATAGTGTCATTTGAAGCTCTACCATCTAAGATATTTGTATTACCATCACCAACTAAAGTATCTTCATAGTTTGTAGCTAAAATAACTTCTATGTTTGAAATAGTATCTGTTCCACTACTTGCACCTACAACCAAGTTATTATCCAAATCTAACGTGATTTTTGTCTCAGCAGAAGTATAATCAGCAACATCTATAGCACCTACTTCATTTGCTACAGGATTACCATTTGCATCTAAAGAGTCCCCTTCTAGTCTATCATTACCCTTTCCACCAACAAGAGTATCACTTCCAAGTCCACCTTGAAGCAGGTCATCATCAGCTCCACCATTGATGATGTCATCACCACTCTCACCAAAAAGAGTATCCGAGCCACTATTTCCTAAAAAGGTATCGGCTCCATCACGACCATAAAACTCATCATCACCAGAACCACCAGTAAAGGTATCTTCATAATTTGTACCGATAACTACCTCAACAGTTTTTACTAAATCATCGTAAGTTCCAGTCCCTGTTGTTTTACTAATGGACTTCTCTTCACCTAAGACATCAAAATCTAAAACAATTCCTGTCCCTGAACTGATTGAACTATAATCTATGGTATCTTTTCCATCTCCACCAATTATGCTATCTTGTAAATCTGAGACTATAAAGCTGTCATCTCCTGCATTTCCTGATAAAATATTAAGTGCATCTGTATCACTACCTTTTATAAGGTCACTATTTTTACTTCCTGAAACATTTTCTATGCTATCTAAGGTATCTTGAGTCCCATATCCATCTTCACTTACTTGTATTGCTTGTGTTAAGTCAGCAACTATCCCTGTACCAGTTGTAACTGTTGAGTAGTCTGCCGTATCACTTCCGTTATATGTAGTTCCTGCATCATCGTCATCACCAAATAAGAAGTCATTTCCAGAGTCACCACGAAGAGTGTCATTTCCTTCCTCACCATAGAGGTAATCTTCATCTGCACTATCAAGTATCTTACTATTATTTGAGTCTAAACCCTCACCTTCTAAAATATCATTACCTTGACCGGCATAGATAGTGTTTACCCCACTATCTCCAGAGAGTGTATCATCTTGGTTAGAACCTCTAACATCTTCAATGTTGAAAATTTGATCATTTCCATCTCCTGTTGCAGAGTTGGTAGTTAGATTTACTTTTATCCCATTAGCCGTTACGTCTGAGTAGTCGACAATATCATGTGCATCCCCAGTATCAGAAGACTTGCTCCCTCCATCCATATAGTCAGAGTCTGCCCCACCAAAGAAGGTATCATTTCCAGCATCTCCATAAAGTGTATCTAGTCCGCTACCACCTTTTAAAGTATCATCTCCAGCACCACCCTCTAAAACATTACTAGAGGTATCTCCTACTATAGTGTCTGCAGTTGCATTATTTGAGCCTATAATATTTTCTACATCTACAAGTTTATCCTGTCCACTCTCTCCATCATCTGTTACATTGTAAGCAGCTGTACTAGAGAGGTCTACCTTTATGGCATTTGTTGCAGCCGAGTAGTCAGCCGTATCTAAACCATCTCCACCAGTTAATGTGTCATCACCAGCATCTCCTTGGAGAGTATCATCCCCAGAACCACCATCAAGACTATCATTTCCAAGACCACCGATAAGTGTATCGGCTTCACTATTTCCAAGGAGTGTATTAGCATTAGCATCTCCTATAATAGTATCAATACTATTTGTTCCAGTGATATTTTCAATACCGTAAAGATAATCTTTACTTCCATTTCCATACCCATCTTCTTGAACTCTAGCAGTTGAAAGATCATTTTCATCTTGAACTTTTGTTAAGTCAACTTTTATACCTTGACCTACAACATCTGCATACGAAGCAGTATCATTTACACTAGTATCAGTTGTATCGTCCCCACCATAGATAAAGTCTATTCCATCACCACCATTTAAGGTGTCATCTCCATCATTTCCTTCAAGAGTATCACTTCCACTTTCACCAAAAAGTGTGTCATCATTATCTCCACCAGAGATAGTATCGCTACCATCCCCTCCAAGAAGAGTATCATCTCCAGCTAAACCTTCAATAATATTATCTTTTATATCCCCTTGAACTGTGTCTTTATTTACAGTTCCGCGAACATTTTCAAGTTCACTTACTGTATCGTTTCCACCTTCACCATCTGTTGCTGTATTTGCTAAAAGGTCAACACTTACACCTGTACCACTACTTACATCTGAGTAGTCGAGCCAGTCAGCATCACCTGCACCACCTTCAAGTACATCGTTACCTTTACCACCAAAGAGAGTATCATCGCCTGCATTTCCTTTGAGTGTATCGTCATTATCTCCACCCTTAAGAGTATCATTACCTAAGCCCGCTTCAATGGTATTTACATTTGTGTCACCTATGATGGTATCATCAGCTTGTGAACCTATGATATTTTCTATACCATAAAGGTAGTCAACACTACCACTTCCATCATTTTGTGTTCGTGCAGTAGCATCAATTGTTTCATCTTGAACACGTGTTAAATCAACATCAACCCTACTAGTTTGAGCACTATAATCTGCAGTATCATTAAGACTACTATCAGAGCTACTATTTCCACCGTAAATAAAGTCTTTACCATCACCACCGGTGAGAAGGTCATCTCCATCCCCACCAAAGAGTGTATCTGCACCTGCTTTACCATCAAGTGTATCATTTCCGAGTCCACCTGATAAAATATTTACATCTGCATTACCGGTAAAGAGGTCTGAACCTACTGTACCTATAAGGTTTTCAATGTTTATTAGTGTGTCGACTCCATCTCCAACTGCAACTCCTGTTGTAAGATTTGCAGTAACACCAGACGTAGCATTTGAATAGTCAACAGTATCAGCACCACCTTGTCCATCAAGAGTATTGTTGTTTGCATCCCCGATTATAGTATCGTTTGCACTCCCTGTTATAACATTTTCAATCTCTCTAATAGTATCTGTCAAAGTACCATCAGTAGCTGTTCCTCCACGAAGAGAGACTATTAACTGGTCTGTCTCTGAAGTATAGTCTACAGTATCTCCAGAAATCTCACCATCGATTCCACCTGTAATATCTGCACCAGTTACAAGGTCTCTAAAAACATCATCCCCATTGTTACCAAGAAGTGTATCTCCACCACCAAGTCCTGTTATTATGTCGTTCCCACTTCCTGCAGTAATAATATTTTTACTGCTATCTCCACTCAAAATATCTGCAGCTGAAGATCCTGTAATATTATTTATCTCAAGTAAAGTATCTGTACCAATATCTGTACCACTTGCTGTGTTTGTAGTTAGGTTAACATCTACACTTGATGTTACATCACTATAACTAACTGTATCTTCCCCACTGTTTCCTGAAGTAACAGTATCTGAACCACCACCGATAAAATCATCACCTAGACCACCAAAAAAAGTGTCATTTCCAGAGCCACCTAAAAGTGTATCATCTCCGCCTGCACCTTTTAGTGTATCTTCTCCTGAATTACCCTCTATTTTGTTGTTATTTGTATCTCCGGTTAAAGTGTCATTTATACTAGAACCTATAATATTTTCTACATTTACAACAAGGTCATTATCTCCACCTAGAACCTGTGCAACACTACTAGAAGCACCATCTAAAGTGAGTGTAACTGCATTGTTTAAGTCTGAAAAATCTGCTGTATCATTAAGTCCATTTCCACCATCAAGTGTATCACTACCAAGACCACCACGTAAGATGTCGGCTCCATCGCCACCAGATAAATCATCTGTACCTGCATTACCATACAGGGTATCATCACCTGCTAAACCAGTTAATGTATTAGCTGCACTATCACCTATAATAGTATCTCCAAGTGCATTGTTTGTACCGATAATATTTTCCACATTACTAAGTACATCACTTGTACCATCACCATCATTTGTAACATTTGTTCCCGATTGAGATAAATCAACTTCTATATTACTTACTGCGGCATTGCTATAGTCCATAGTGTCATTTCCAACACCACCATCAACTCTATCTAAACCTGCACCACCTTCTATAAAGTCATTGTCCTCACCGGCGTTAATAGTATCATCACCACTACCACCTCTAAGTGTGTCATCTCCAGTAGAACCCTCTAATAGGTCAGCACCATCACCACCAACTAGTAAGTCAGCTCCAGCATCTCCATACAGAGTATCATCCCCCGCATCACCATCTAAGGTGTCATTTCCGCCATTTCCTTGAAGAATATTTGTTAGATTATTTCCTGTTATCGTATCATCTGCTATGGCTGAACCTATAATATTTTCTATGTTTTGTAATCTATCGGAATCTGTACCACTTATACTTGCAAATGTAGGTGCGCCATTATCTAAAAGGTCTACTATAACCTTACCTTCATTGGTGTAATCTACAGTATCAACTCCAGCTCCACCATCTATGGTATCATCACCTTTATCGCCTATAATACTATCATCTCCACCAAGTGCTGAAATAATATTATCTTTTATATCACCTATAAGTACATCAGCTTGGTTAGAACCTATTATATTTTCTATATCTTTGAGCGTATCTGTACCATCTCCCGTTGCTAATCCAGTGACTAAGTTAACATTAACACTTCCTGTCGCGTTTTCATAACTTACAGTATCTAAACCTAGACCACCCTCTAGTGTGTCATTCCCTTCACGACCCTCTAGTATATCATCTCCAGCTAAACCTTTTAAGATGTTATCTTGATCATTTCCACCGATAATATCATCACCACTATTTGAACCTGTGATATTCTCAATTTGGGAAATACTATCTGTATCTACTGTTGGGTTATTGATAGTTACTGTTGTTATACCTGCGTTTAGAAGGGCTACACTTATTGCTGACTCTCCTGAGTAATCTGCTGTATCATTGCCTAATCCACCAACAAGAACATCATTGCCTTCGCCACCAACAAGAGTATCATTCCCTTCGCCACCATCTAGTGTGTCATTACCTACTGCACCATCAATAGTATCATCACCGCCAAGACCATCAAGTATATTAATATTAGCATCACCCGTTATTTTATCGCTACCTGAGTTTGAGCCTACTATATTTTCTATATTTTTGATTCTATCGCTATCGCCACCACTTACATTTACTGATGTAAAATTTGAGCCATCGAGTGCAAGAGTGATTGCACCCTCAGAAGTATACACTGCAGTATCAATACCTGCTCCACCATCTAACTCATCTGAACCTTCACCACCAGTAAGCCTATCATCACCATCATTTCCAAAGAGTATATTGTTATCTGCTCCACTTACTATTGTATCGTTAAAGAGAGAGCCTCTTACTATTTCCATATTTGTGATTACATCACTATCTGGAGCACCTGTAACGGTTACTGTTCCCCCATCTATTCTAGCAACTAAATCTCTATCATAAGAGCTAAAGTCTACTTCATCTAAACCTTGTCCACCATCTAAAGTGTCATTTCCTAAGTCATAAATAAGAACATCATCACCTATGTAACCCTCTAAGATATTATCGCCACTTGTTCCTCTAATAATATCGTTACTACTTGAACCTTTTATGTTCTCTATATTACTCAGAGTATCTGTATCTGCACCCTGTACAACCGTAGTAAAAATTGCACTATTATCTATAGATGTACTTGTTTCACTATAGTCTGCCGTATCACCTATACCAAGAATGGCGTTTGAACCGCCCTCTAAAATATCACTACCTTCTCCGCCATGAAGAACATCATCACCAGTTCCACCATCTATAGTGTCATCACCTATTCCACCACTTAGGTTATCATTGCCATCGTTACCAGTGATTGTATCATTACCACCTAATGCAAAAACAGTATCATCACCTGAACCAGCATTTATAATGTTTATGCTATTGTTTGCCGAGAGTGTATCATTCAGAGCAGAACCCATAATGTTTTCTATCTCTCTTACTACATCTGTTCCCTCACCAATAGCCGTACCACTCTCTAGGTCTAGAGTTATCCCTGTCGCAGATGTGGAGTAATCTACGGTATCGTTACCTAATCCACCTATAATAGTATCGTTGCCTAAGTTTCCGGAGAGAGTATCATCACCTATCCCACCATCAAGAGTATCTGAACCATCATTTCCAACAAGGATGTCATCTCCAGAATTTCCGATAATGACATTGGCAGAACTATCACCAGTTACTGTGTCATTGTTATCTGAAGCTGTAATATTTTCGATATTAGAGAGACTGTCTGAGGTACCCTCACCATCTTCACTAACATTTATTCCAGCAGCACTTAAATCTACTACTATTTTATTAGTAACTGCTGAGTAATCTACTGTATCTATTTGGTCTCCACCATCTATGACATCATTACCACTTATTCCTATACGATTTATAAAGAGATCATCTCCATCTCCACCAAGAAGTGTATCATTACCTGCATCTCCATCGAGTGTATCTTTACCACCATTTCCTTGGAGTATATTGTCTAAATTATTCCCAGTTATCGTATCATCTGCTATGGCCGAACCTGTAATGTTCTCTATGTTTTGTAAAGAATCAGTATCTGAGCCACCGACACTTGCAAAAACCTGTGCTCCATTATCTGCAAGATTAACAATAACATTTCCTTCACTTGCATAATCCGCAGTATCGTTGCCTAGTCCACCATCTAAAGTATCATTACCTCGACCACCACTAAGAGTATCATCTCCTGCTTCACCTTCAAGCGTATCATCACCACCATTGGCGATAACAATATCATCTTCTCCACCAGCTTGAATTACATTTGCATTGTTATTTCCAGTAATCGAATCTTGATTTGCACTTCCAATAACATTTTCTACGTTTATAAGAGTATCTGTCCCTTCTCCAAGAGAATATCCAGACTCTAAATGGACCTCAACATTTGTAGCGGAATTTGCATATGAGATAGTATCAATACCAAGTCCACCATCAAGGATATCATTTCCCGTGCCACCCTCTAGTAAGTCATCACCATCACCACCACGGAGAGTATCTTCTCCATCGCCAGCGATTAAAGTATCTTTACCAAGACCCCCTGAGAGTGAATCATTACCACCTAAAGAGACTAAAGTATCATCACCATCAAGTCCTGTAAATATATTTTCTAAACTATTTCCAGTGATGATATCATCACCACCATCTGAACCTATAATATTTTCTATATCTATAAGAGTATCTGTCTCTGTCGTTGCATTTTCTACACTTGCATTTACAACAGCAGCAGAAAGGTCTACTGTAACTGCACCTTCGGACTCATAACTTGCAGTATCACTACCCGTACCACCCTCAAGTCTATCATCACCAGCATTTCCACTTAGTAAATCATCTCCGGCACTTCCGATAAGAGTATCATTTCCAGCATTTCCAAAGAGTGTATCATCTCCACCTTGTCCATCTAAAATATTTACATCAGAGTTTCCACCTACAACATCATCACCAGTAGCAGAACCCTTGATATTTTCAATATTTCTAATCTGATCACTATCTCCACCAATAATATTTACAGTTGATGTACCACTAGCATCTAGTAGTGTCGTAACAATTCCACCTTCCCCAGAATAATCAGCAGTGTCTATTCCATCACCACCATCGATTATATCTGCACCAGCTTCACCTACGAGGTAGTCATCCCCATCATTTCCTTCAATAGTATCAGCATCGACTCCACCACGAATGGTGTCATTTCCAGCATTTCCATGAAGAACATCGTTTCCTTCATTTCCACGAATAACATCATCTCCAGCATTACCGTAAAGAGTATTATCATCACTTCCTCCCGTTAAGGAGTCGTTATCAAGTGAGCCATCTAGGATCTCTATATTTGTTATAGTATCTGTATCTGAGGCATTAGCAATTGTCACATTACCTTGTGCTATACTTGCTGTAACCCCTCCTGCAAAGTTTTTAAAATCAAGAGTATCTGAACCAACACCACCATCCATGATATCATCGCCAGCATCATAAAAAAGAGTGTCATCTCCTGCTTGACCAAGAAGTGTATCATCTCCACTACCACCTGTAAGTGTGTCATTATTTGAACCACCATCAAGTATGTCATCACCAATAGAACCATCTAGAATATCTTCACCCGAACCACCAAGAAGAGTGTCATTTCCATCAAGTCCGATAAGTGTATCATTACCATCTTGACCTTCTAATACATTGGCTAGATTATCCCCAGTTAGTCTATCTCCTTGATCACTTCCTATCACTCTCTCAATATTACTCAGAGTATCACTTATTCCTGTACTAGAAGCAGTTCCAGTGCTTAAATCAACACTTACTCCTGAGTTATCACTAACAAAAGAGTAATCTACACTATCGTTTCCAGTACCACCATCAATGACATTAGAACCTGCATCACCTCTCAGTAAATCATCTCCCCCGCCACCTAAAAGTGTGTCATCTCCAGCTCCTGATGTAAGAGTATCATTCCCTTTAGCACCATCAATGGTGTCAGTTCCCTCAAACGAGAGAACAGTATCATCTCCTGCACCACCATAGATAGTTGAATCTCCATGTGATGAAAAGATAATATTATTGTTTGGATTTATTGCTAAAACAACTTTATCATTAGGATCTATAAAATCCTCAAAACCAGTAGGAGAAGCCCAGTCTATCTCTTTGGTTATGATAAGAAGTCGTCCAGTTCCCGTAAGACTACTAACATCAGGAATATCCACAGTCTCACCTGGTAATAAATTTGCTGTATCAAAAGTAGAAGTAAAATTTATTACAGGAACAATATCTAAACCTTCTACGAGGTTATCTGGATAAGTCATTGTAAAATATGCTCTTCCTGTGTTCACATCTACATAAAAGCCATCTTTTCCACGTGCATCAACTTTGGGAACTTCCCATGTACCGTTACTAAATGTCCCACCAACAATTTTAAAACCATCAGGAAGATTGGAAATACTAATAGAGCTAATACCAAAGCCTATAGGTTGTTCAGGACGAATTGAAAGATCTCGTGCTAGTTGTGACTCTGAGTTTATATCGGTAGGGTTTGTTTTAAAAAGCTTAGGGGCATCCCCATGAATGACCATTGCACTAGAACTCGCAGAGTAGTCTAATGTTTCAGGCTGAAACTGTGCTTCTGGTGTATCAACGAGAGAACCATAATCACTACCTCCTCCACCATCCACTTGTGTTACTACACCCGCTGTCTCTGTTTCAAACGCTGCTGTTTGATATGCTGTAAATGTAAATTTCAAACCAGCTTCAACAGCATTATTAACATCCGAGATATTCACATTTACAGGATTATCATCTGTTGGTTTATAGACTGCATTGTTATCATTAACTGGTGTTTCTTCGTCTAGTTTTGATTCTTCATCTTCTGTTTTTTTAAGTTTTTGATTTAAGGTTTCGGGTTGTGCTTCTTGAAGGATTTGAGAAAAATTTTGGTTCTCTTCTGCTTGGTCTTGCTCTTTAGCATCTGAATACTCTTCGGTTAACTGTACAAAATCATCTGTAATTACAGACTCTAGTGGTGATTCTTTTACCTCATCTATCTGAGATAAAATGTCCGATATAGTTATATTGCCTGTTGGAAAGCTGAGAGTAACATCATTATCCATAAATGCCAAAAGTCCCATTGACACAAATGTTATAGTCCCACCGTCGGGTAGTTTAAGAAGTATATCTCCACCAACAACTTGGTATGTTGCCTTGTCTATGTCTTGAGTGAAGTCTATCTTATCAGAGGGTCTGACAAAGACTTGTATATCTTCTCCCGTTTTAGGAAGCTCTTTAATTACTATTTTTTTATTGTTATACTCAACGGCTTGGACTTGTTTCATAAATATACCCTCACAAAGGAAATTAACTATCTTAGATTATATCTCTTTTTTATGTTATAGTTATTAAATGCAAACAAAAACCATACCAAACTACCCATTTTATGACTCTTTAGATGAAAAATCCATCACATTTTTAGCACAAAATCTAAAGCCAATTAAGGTGCCTAAAGGAAATATTTTATTTTTTCAAGGCGATATTTGTGATAATATTTTGTTTCTCACGAGTGGACAAGTAAGACTCTACATTCAGTCAGAAAACGGAGAAGAAATAACACTTTATCAGCTCAATGAAGGTGAACAGTGTATTGTCAATACCTCTTCACTGATAAGTCAAACTGAAGCAATTGGATCTGCTGTAACCATCACAAATATTGAAGGATTTTTACTTGATCTAAAGAGTGTCCAAGAGCTAACTAAAACAAGTAGTGAGTATCAAGCATTTTTATTTTCTATCTACACTCTTCGAATGGGAAGCCTTGCAAAATTAGTCAATGACATAAAATTCAAAAACCTAGATGAAAGGATTTTAGACTGGTTACTTTCTCAAAATACCAAATACATAAAAACAACACATGAAAAAATTGCAAATGAGTTAGGGAGTACAAGAGTAGCTGTCAGTCGTGTCCTAAAAGAGCTAGAACATAGTCATAAACTTATTCTAACACGAGGAGAGATAGAAATTCTCTAAGCTTATGTAACATATGTGACGTACACGCCTATCCCCTTTTTTCTATACTTCGACTATCTTAAAAGAATCGTTCAACGATAAAGGAATTTAATATGTGTTTTAATGCAGGAAAAATTGATAGAGTTATTAGAGTTAGTGTAGGATTAGGCTTAATTGTCTTTGGTTTATTAAATGAAAACTACATAGTTGCAGCGCTAGGTGCTATTCCCCTCATAACGGGAGCAGTGGGCTTTTGTCCTTTCTATTCATTATTTAAACTCAATACGGGTTGTAAAAGATAGGTGACAAATAGGTGAAATAATGTTATCATACCTGACTTAAACAGTTAGGATGACATATGTGTTTACTTATAGCCATGGCTCTTTTAGCCGCTAGTTATAACTTTTATGAGAAAGGTTTTGAGACTCAAGCACTGATGAGTCTAGCCCTTGCAGTAGTTATTTTCACCTTTTTTACTTACCGTATGATTAAAAACCGTCGCTGTATTTTTGGTGATAAAAAAGACTGTAACACAAGAGAAGACAAAGATGACATCTAACTATAGAGTTGTCATACTTATCACATTTTTTCTTCTTGTTTTATCCATAGGTAGTAGTGTTTCTTACTATCTCATCTCTCTGAACTCTACCGAAAAGCAGCTTAAAACACAGTCCCTACCGCTCTCCCTTGATAATATATATACAGACATCCAAAAGCATATTATAGAACCTTATCTCGTCTCTTCTATGATGGCAAATGACACTTTTATGCATGACTGGATCAAGAATGAAGAGGATAACAGTCAAAAAATCCAAAAGTACCTAGAGAGTATTAAAACTAAATATGGAATGTTAGTAACATTTTTAGTCTCTCAAAAAAGTCAAAACTACTATACACAAGATGGTTTAATAGAAAAAGTACTTAGAACAAATCCTACAAATGCATGGTACTTTAAGTTCAAGGATATACAAGCAAAACATGAGATTAACCTTGACTTAAATGAAAATATAACAGACTCCATCATCATGTTTATTAACTTTAAAATTTTAGATGTAAACAGCAACTTTCTAGGTGCTACTGGTGTAGGAATAAAAATAGAATATATACATGAAATGTTAAAAATGTTTAAAAAAAAGTACAAACTCAAAGTGATGTTTTTAGACAAAGATGGTAATGTAATTTTGAGTGAAGGACAAGACTATAACTCTATTGAAAATATTAGTAGCATAAAAGAGTATGAAGAGATTAAAAAACAAATTTTATCTCAAACAACAAGCCAATTAGAGTATGTTAGTCAAGGTTCTACATATATACTAAATACAAAATATATCAAAGAATTGGATATCCATCTTCTTGTTGAAGCTAGGGTTGATGACTTTACCCAAAGTACAAGAAATAACTTCTACATAAATCTTGCTATCTCACTAATTTTAACCCTAATTATTGCAACTATTATTACTAATATCATTAAAAAACATAATAAAAATCTTGAAAAAATTGCTGAATTTGATACACTTACTAACATGCCAAACAGACATAATTTTACAACAACATTGAATCGTTACATATCAATAACTAACCGTAGCAGAGATCCTCTTAGTCTACTTTTTATAGATATAGATGATTTTAAAAATGTTAATGATAGATATGGGCATAATGTAGGGGATAAGGTTCTTGTAGCGTTTGCAGATATCTTAAAAGCACATACCCGAGATGAAGACATCTGTGCTAGATGGGGAGGGGAAGAGTTTGTGATCGGTTTTTTAAACACAGACCTAACTGCTGCTGCTGCGATAGCCGATAAACTCCGTTTACTTCTTCAAAATAGTGAAAAATTACAAAAACTTCTTGGTAAAGAGGTAACAATTAGTGCTGGAGTAACAAGCTATGTCAATACTGATACACTCGATAGTCTTATTCTAAGAGCTGATAATGCAATGTATAAGGCTAAAAATAACGGGAAAAACTGTATTAAACTAGACAAGTAAGATATATTACGATATACTTCCAATTCAAATTTCAAAAGAAAGTAGGTGATGAACATGCCAGGTATCGTACTACGCCACGATGATAACTTTGACGCTTCTTACAGACGTTTCAAAAAGCAAACTGACCGTAACTTAATCGTTACAGAAGCTCGCGCTCGCCGTTTCCATGAAACGGAAACTGAAAAACGTAAGAAATTCAAAATTGCATCTCGTAAGAAAATGCTTAAACGTCTTTATATGATGAGACGTTATGAATCACGACTGTAAGCGTTAGTCCTTCGGGACTTCGTTTCATCTTCTAAACTTCCAAAAAAACTTCAAAACACAAAACTTTTCAAATATACAAACAAAATCTAAAATTTCTTTTTAAAACTTATATCCACCAATTAAACGAAGAGAAAAAGTATTTGGTTCATTGTCTAGGTTTACATGTTCGTATGTCCCTGTAAAGTATGCACCAGTATTATCACCATAGCTTACTCTTACCCCATTTAATACCATAGCACTTTGTACTAAATTATCTTTATTAAAAGAGTGAATCTCATCTAAATCAAAGTAAGTATATCGATAACCTATCCATAGGTTATCGACCCCCATCTTACCAAAGTCATAACCGACTTGAGCCTTATATGAAGCTGCATTTTGTAAGCTTCCTGCTTCAAAGAAATGAAATATCATACCATTTGCAAAGTATGGGTACCCACCAAAAGCACCAAGTGTAGCACCTTGTCCTGTACCATCAGTATACTTTGAGATACCAGTTGCAAAATCAATACCATTTGAGAAATCTCCATCAAATCTAGCACTATAGAGTGAGTAGTCAATATCTTCTGTAGTAGTAGCAGCATCACCAGCTAAATAACCAACCTCTTTAAAGTTTATAAACTGTGCTCCAACATCGTAGCTAAAACTCCCTATCTTACTTGTAAAGTCATACTGGATAAAAAGGGTATTATACATCTCATCTGCATAGTAATTCCATACTTGCAGTTGATGATTTTTTTCATCATTATACTCTATAGCTCCATAATAAATACCTGTATCACCTATTGCTGCCTTATCAGCACCGTCAATAAATGAAGCCTGACTCATACTATGAAACTCTGTACCATTCGCTCCACTGTCCCAAACACCAGACATTTCTGCAAAGTAACCAGCACTTATATTAATATTTTCTAAAGATGAATTTATATAGTAAGCTAACTCAAAACTATTGGCTAACATATACCAGTCATCTGCATCAATCATAGGAGTAGTTAACTCCTCACGTCCGATTAAAACCTTATGCTCTTTATCTTCATAAGAGAGATATCCCTCTTGAATAATAAAGAAACTTTTTTTCTCAGTTGGATCAAATACAAAAGTTCTACTCTCATACTTTTCATCATTTATACCAAAGTCAGTAGCTCCAGCTATTGTAACTTTGGCATGCATACGGCTATCTTTTGGACTGCTAATAGAAAGCTTAGGCATAGTATATATACCCTTAGAATCAATGTGTCCTTTATTTCTGTTTGGATGTGTTGCAGAACCATCACTCTTTGGAGGATTCTGATAATCATATCCAATCCAACCAGCACGAATATCACCAGAAATTTCCCAGCCATCAACAATATCTATACCCTGTTTTTTAACTATCTCTTTTTCAAAAGTGTGATCTTGAGAAAGAGAGCTATCAAGGTCATTTTCTGCTACTAAAACACTTGATAAAATTGCAAGCGAAACCAGTGAATATTTTATTTTTTTCATTGTTGATTCCTTACTGAGCTAGTGGATTTAGCCCAAGTTCTTTTATAATGTACTTAATAGCTAACTGAGCACGGACACTATTTCCATAACTATCAAGCGGAGGAGAAACAACTGCTATACCGAATTCACCTGGAATTACTGCGATGATTCCTCCACCAACACCAGATTTTGCAGGTGCTCCTGTATCATATAACCAATCCCCAGCATTATCATAAAGTCCTGCAGTTGCCATGATAGCCATTATTTTTGGAGTGTGTTTAGCTGCGATTACTCTTACATTAGTCACCGGGTTTTTTCCATGGTTTGCTAGAGTTGAAGCCATAATTGCTAAGTCATGAGAAGATACATTTAATGAACACTGTTTGGTGTAAACAGTTGTAGCTTCAAGAGGATCTGAACCCATTCTTCCATAAGCATCAAGAATCTTACTGATAGCTTGATTACGCTTATTATCGTTAACCTCAGAATCATAGACAGGATTATTTAGCTTTAGTTTACGACCTGCATATGCAGACATATTGGCAGATATTTTAGCCCAGCGTTCATTAGAGTTTTTTGCCTCAACCCATGATGTACTCTGAATTGCTCCAGCATTTACAAAAGGGTTTAAAGCACTCCCTTTATGTTGTTCTATAGCGATGATAGAGTTAAATGCAGCCCCTGTAGCATTTACCCCTATCTTTTCTTGAACAAACTTAGAACCTTTTTCACTCATTACAAGTGAGGCAGTAAAGACCTTAGAAATAGACTGAATAGAAACTACCTGTGTAGTATCCCCAGTTTCGTAAATATTTCCATCTTTATCTACTATAGTGATACCAAAAATATTTGGATCAACTATATCAAGAGCTTTTATGTAGTCAGCATTTTTTCCACCAACGTCACCTTTGTACTTATTATAAGCTTCTTTAAGAACTTGATTGATCTTTTCTTTGGTTAAATCAGCTGCAGATAGAGAGGAAAGTGAAAAAATAACAACTATACTTATTACAATTTTTAAAGTTTTATTTAACATAAAAACTCCTTTTAGAATATTTATCTAAAATAAGTATAGCTAAAAAATCTAAATTTTATAACTCATTTAAGACTGTAAATAGCTCTTTAGAGTTTTTCTCTGCGGTTGTAAATGCTTTAATAATTTTATCGGCATTTTCTACTGAACCATTTTTGATAAATCCAGGGACACTTTTCACACTTTTATGTACTGCTTGATGTGGTGCTGACACCTTAGAGTATGATAGGCTCTGACCAAATACTTCTTTTCCTTTAGACTCATACCATTTACCAAATCTACAATTATGGTGATCAGAGAAACTATAATCACCGTTATCTTTAAAGACACTATCATATCCAGATAACTTAAAGACTATATGATCTATTTTAGCAAGATTTAGGAACATTTTATTTGAGATAAAAGAATTACTCTTTTTGATATCATGAGTACTTTCAACCAAAGCATCAAGGCTAACATTAAAACTATCTAGCTTATTAAGTGAAGATGAAATTTCACCATCCATCTGCTCTGAAAACTCTTGCATAGCTGATGAATTTTGTTTTAACAGATTAATATTTACTTCTACTTCACTCGTAGCTTTTTGTGTACGTTCTGCAAGTTTACGCACTTCATCAGCAACAACAGCGAAACCACGACCATGCTCACCAGCACGAGCTGCTTCAATGGCAGCATTAAGTGCAAGTAGGTTTGTCTGGTCTGATATGTCTTTAATAAGAGATATTACATTTGTAATTTCATTTACACTATTTGTTAACTGATCAGAATTTTCTCTACTATTAGTCATTTTCTCAGAGATATTATTTAAAGAATCACCCATAGCAGATGTAGAATTATTAACTTCAGTTACTATAGATTCTGTCTCTTCATTTTGCTTATTTATATCATCTATAGAATTCATATTATCTGTCATACCCTCTTGAACAACTGCAAGACCAGAAATAGCACCTTCACTTAATAGTTCTGTCAATCTAAGGGTAAGTTTATTTTTTTCTAACTGTTTTGTACTTTCCAAAGAGTGTTTATCTGCTGTTTGAAGTGCTTCACTAGAATTTCTAATAGCGCTATTAGCAGCTTCTATAGTATGGTTTGCAGAGCTTATAATAGAGCCTAGTTCATCACGACCTTGTGAGTCTATTGATTTTGTAAAATCATTTGAATCTACTATCTCATCAAGAGCTTTTTTAAAACTTGAAATTCTACTTGTTAAACCATTTGCAACTACTCCACCAAAGCCTAGAATTAAAGTCATAATAAGTATGTTTTGCATAATACTAAGTCTCATACTCCAACTAGCTTCACTTTTTAGAGTATCTACTTGAAGTAATATTCCTTCTACTAGATGGTTCTCAACTTTTTTAAGAAGGTTGATTTTTGCAGTGATTGTTTCAAACCAGTACGGAGCATCAATTCCAAAATCACCATTAATATGAGAAAGTGCTACATCTCTCATACGATTTACTTCATCAACACTTCGTCCAACTAAGGTCTGTTTGTAAAAAGATGTATTCTCTGGGGAATCTAAGAATAAAAAACGTCCCATATAAGTATCTTGTTGACTCATAAGCTTCACAAATTTTGCATAAAATCCCTTAGGAAAAGAGTCTTTAGCAAATGTTCCAGTCATAACTGCACGCTCTACTCCAGCTCTCTCTTTTGAGTAAAGATAGTTAGTAAATGCTGTAAGAGAAGTAGTCATCTTTTTTTCTGAACTCATTTTAGCAATGTATGCAATAGTATCTAAAAATGCACCGTTTAGAGGTGTGTAGTAACCTACTGTTTGTGGTACATTATAAGAGAGTGAACTAATGTTATTTCGCACTGAAGAGAGTTGAGAAAGACGATTCATAGCATCGTCCATCTGATGTTGCATCTCTTGTGGGTAAACAGAAAAGTCCATACTTCTATAAAAAGATTCCATCTCTTCTCTGGTAGCATCAGTATCTTTTCTAATACTTGGCATAGTGTCTATAAATTTTTTACCATTAGAACCTACAAAACCAGCAGAAGCACCACGCTCTTTTTGAGTATTATGAACCATTGCACTGATTTTTGTTGCTAAAATAGTAGCCTGTTCTATCTTATTTAACTCTTCTAACTCATTATAACTTGTATTAGTTCTGATACTAAGAAGGGAAAATATCACTAGAGCTGGTAAAAACACCATGAGAGCCATTTTAAGCTTTATAGACATATCGTTTAACATTTTAAAATCCTAAAGTTTGTATGAGAATATTCTAGCATAATAATATCCCTAAATTATGACATTTTAGAATTCTACTCCTAATCCTATAAGAACTTGAAAATCATTACTGACTGGTACTATTCCATCAGAAGCCTGTTCTGGATGTAATATATAGTCCCAAATTCCTGTTATATCAAGATCTAACCAAGAGGTAATCTCATTTTCTAAAGTAAGTAACATATGGTGTTTATATGTTCCTGAATCTTTGTTTGTAAATGAAAACTTATAACTATATGTTAAATCTATTGTGTCAATGAGTTCTTGTTCGTACTTAGTACTTAATTCAAGTGCTGGAGAAAATATTTCAATATCTTTATTACTTGCAACTGTCTCGTACTCAGTATATAAAAGTGCCGGACCACCAGAGACACTCCATGTTGTTTTTTTATTATCTACTAAAGTGTACCCGAGACCTAAACCAAGCGTAATTTGATTGTTGATATTTTTATAAGGATCAGAATATAACTCACTAAAAACAGGTGTCCAGAAAAAGTGTCTTGTTATATATCTATCATACTTTTGATTTAAACGATGATCATTCGCTGTTTGTTTCTCTTCTTTTGATGTCACACGTCCTAAATAATCAAAAAGTAATCGGGAAACTGCAGTACGTCTTTGCAGAGTCATTTTAGCACTATAATCAAACTGATTTGTATTTCCCCGTCTCATATCTAAAGAAGCTGTTATTTTTGCTGACCAGAAGTTTCTTTCATACTTTCCATCTGGTGCAAAAGATACAACATCTTTACGATCGAAATCGTATCTATTATCTCCCTGAATAATAGTTAATTTATCATTTTTTAATCGAAGGATTCCAGGGAAGGTCGCAAGGTTTTCTATATTTACACTGATAATATGGTAACTCTTAATCTGAACTACATCTGCAAAATCAAATGTATAGAGCCCTACTTCATCACTATCGAACTCTAAATCATCATCATAGAGTGCTTTTATCTCTCCTTTAAACCACTCCCCTGACTTTGTTTGGACCCAATCATATTTAAGTGGTGTAGGAGAAAGATCTATCCATTTATCTTGTATTTTAGAGATATCAATATTACCCTTTTCATCAATAACATTAACAACTTCTTCAACTGTAACTTTTGCTACTTTTTTTGCATCTGAAGCTTTCGCTTTATTACGAATTTCATCGACACTCAATCCAGAATTATCTTTAACAATTATGACATCTTCGTTAGGACGTTTAATTGAATTATCCTCTGTAGTTGCATTTAAATCTTGATTTTCTTCCTGAGCGGCAACAACTTTTACCTCTTCTGAGTCTTGTGATGTTATATTTTCATCTTTTACTACTATCTCTTCTTGGCTAGCATTATTATCTAAGTGGTTAGCACTTAAAAAAGTAAAAAATAGATTAAATAGAAGAAAATATTTCATTTATCAAATTTTTCCGTACATCTCATTGTAAAAGTTAAGTGCGTATCTATCACTCATACTTGCAATATAATCAGCAATTACACGGTGTTTTTTACGATATGAGAGCTGTTTATAGTAAAACTCTGGAAGCATTTTCTCCTCTTCCATTAGTCCACTATAGAGACCTTTTATAGCTTGTTTTCCAGCATACATTTTACGCACAATATTCTTATGTTGATACATTTTATTAAACATTAGTTTTTTAAGCTTTTTTAGCTTAGTTTCTAACTCTGGATGCATTCCAATTGGCATTTCGTTTGAACTATCTTGGAGTCGAGGTTGTGAATAATCAAGAAGAGAATACACAAGATGATTTATGAGATGTGAGCTAAATCTATAACGAAACATCTCATCATTTTCTGTCCCAACTCCTTCTGCTGCAACTTTTTCCAATATCTCACAAACTAATTCACTCGTCTTAAGGTCATCAAAACTAATAAGCCCAGAGTGAACACCATCATCTATATCATGGCTTGTGTAAGCTATCTCATCGGCACGGTCAACTATCATCGCTTCAAAAGATGGATGCTTATCAAGGTTAAACTGTTCATGAACAGAGGCTGGTAAAAATGACTTGTGATAAGGGAAAGAGTGCTTTAAAATACCTTCTAGTGTTGCAAATGTCAGGTTAAGTCCATCAAAGTTTTTATAGCGTTTTTCTAGTTTTGAGACTACACGAAAACTCTGAAAATTATGCTCAAAACCATTAGTAAAACCATCAGCTTTTAAACACTCATCTAAAGTATCTCCACCAACATGACCAAAAGGTGTATGTCCTAAGTCATGAGCGAGTGCTATGGCCTCAGAGAGAGACTCATTGAGCCCTAAAGTCGAGGTAATAGAACGGGCTATTTGTGAAACTTCTATAGAATGAGTAAGACGAGTACGAAAGAAATCACCCTCATTATTTAAAAATACTTGAGTTTTATACTCAAGTTTTCTAAATGAACCAGAGTGAATGATTCTATCTCTATCACGAGCAAAAGGATTACGAAAGTCTTTGTCTATTTTATGAAATCTATCAGATGCCTGCATTATGCTTTTTTAATAAACTCAGTTTTAAGGTAAATCTTTGTTCCATTTACGCGACCTTCAACATGATCATCCATATCGTGAGGAAGCGAGATACGAGTAACAGTAGTCCCACGTTTAGCAGTAAAACCAGCACCTTTAACATCTAAGTCTTTAAGTATTACTATGCTATCTCCAGCAAGAAGTTCTACACCATTTGCATCACGAAATGTCACCTTATTTGCTGCTGCACTTACTGCTTGCTCTGCAAGTTTTAACTCATCTTCTTCTAGATACATCATCTCAACCATATCTTGACGACCAAGTTGATTCCAAAGGATGTAAGACATGATTTTTGCAGCAGGTGTTTCACTCCACATAGCATCATTTAAACAGTTAAAATGATTCTCATCTAATGAATCTGACTCAATTTGACCTTTACAATTAGCACAAACATAAACGCTCTGATCTTCACTACCATCACTTACTGGTAACTCTAAAACACTTATATCTTCGCTACTTCCACATAATTCACATACTTCACTTCTTGCCATTTTTTATTTCCTCTAAATTTATTTTTGAAATTATACTACTTTTCATCTTCTTTCTCGAATTTTATATCTTTATCAGATATTTTTTTCTCATTTACCACTTTATCAAAAGCCTTATCTGCTTCTTTCTCATCATAGTTTCTACACTCTTGTGGTACTGTTTGATTAGGATCAGATGCTATCTGATCACACATACTTCCATTAAAAGTAAAGTTTGCACAGCCACTCATAAAAACTGCTAAGCTTATCACTATTTTATACATCTTTAATCCCTACTTCTTTTTTATGATTAGGTCTAAATATTTTTGAGGTGTAACACTCATCATCTCTTGTGCTAACCAACGTATCTGGAAAAATGCAGCACCACTATCACGAAGTGTGAAGTAGTTTTTAAGACTACGAAGGTTAAATGTTACAACCATATCTACTTTTACATTATCTGTGATGATATGCTTAAAAGCATCACCAACATTACGCTTTTTCTTTCCGGCTTGAAGTGCATCGTAAAGTACTTGCGGGTTACCTTGATGTTCTTCTATAAAAGGTATAGAGCTTTTTGCTATAGAGATAGCGTGAAAATCTTCTACTATTTTAGACTGATAATCTAATTTGTCGTACATCCCACCAATTTCAAGTGCATTATAGTCAGCATTTATAGTGACAAACATATCAAACGCTAGAACCTTATCTATAAAAAACTGCTTGTCCCCACCATGCTTTGAGGCTACAAAAGCATTAATAATACCACTCATTGTATAACGAGTCGAGCGTACACTTATGGCTTGAATACGGTGACGAGCATGCTCTTGAAGTACCCCACGAGAAGTTCCACGAACTAAGAAAGAAAGATTTGCATGTTCTAAGATAGAGTGATGGAAATATGTCCATGCTAAGTCATCTAAAAGAGCTGAGTCTTCTATGTCATTTATCTCATCACACATATTGGCGTTTGGAAGCGAGTGTTCTATATTTTTGATAACTTCATTTTCCGAGTTACTAAAGGAGTCATAGCAAGTACGAGCAGCCGATTCAGCTACCCCAATTCCTGTATCTTGAAGTAAGACTACTTCTGGTTTACAATACTCAATACCATACATATTTTCCATACATTTTCCTACTCTTTAATTTCTAACTTCTCATCTTTTAAAGCTCTAATTATCTTAAAATTATAACATAATATGACTATCCTATCTCGATATACTAAACCCTATTCCGATTTTATTTACATGATGATTATAATCGATAAGAGATTCACCATAACCTCGAAAAGCTTTTACATAAATGAAAAGATCTTTTGAATTAAAAAATGGATAAGAGTAGTCTATCTGTGTAGCACTATACTCACTAAATGTATTTCGAGTCTTTAATGTCAAAAGATGTTTTTTATATGGAATGATTACTTCTAGCTCTCCATATCCTAAATAGTCCATTAAATCAGGATTATATTTCAGTTCTCCTACATCTTTCCAAAGACTAAGTTTTGTAAAGAAGAAAGCTGTTTGAAAATAAAACTGTGTACTCACATAGTTCCAAGAACGCTCTTTTGGAAAACCCCTTCCATTTGACTGATGAGCGAACTCTACTCTAATACCCTTTAAATAACGAATAACAGGGATTGGAATAGTCATAAATATTTCTGGATTATAGTTACTCTCCCTAAAATAAGCAGACTCTACATAAAGCTGCCAGAAAGAGAGTTGTGTATATGCAGCCGAGTATATTTCATTAAGCCCTAAAATATTTGATGCAAAATCATACTTAAGACTAAACTGGAACTCAGTCTCAACCTGATTCGACTCATGACGATTTGAAGCCCCTGAATATTCCCCACCATATCTATAACTAGCTGGTAAAAAATAGTTTGCCTTATGTGCCTTTATATTATAAAGAGACTGAGTATACTGTTTAATAGTATCTTGTGTCTCTTCATCATCTGATTTTTCTAAGGTTTCATAAACTCTTTTCTGAACTTTTTTTGAGTCACGAGATGGATTTTGTTTACGATCAAAATAGTATCCATTAGAAGAGAGTTTATAATATTTTTGAGACTCTTTTATATCTGGTTTACACCCTTCACCATGCTCATACATATATCCTAAAATATATGCTGCATCATTATCATGATTTTCATTAGCTAGTCTTGTAAACATCACTAATGAAGTATTAAAGTCACCTTGTTTATAAAGTTTATATACTTCACTATAAGTAATATCTCCAAAAAGAGAAGTTACAAAAATAAGACTAACTAAAAAATATTTTTTCATCTATAACTACCTTTGAATACCATCTAAAACAGGAACAAAATCACAATCTTCCAGTTCTTCTTCTTCAATACTATCACCATTTTTTATAAACCTAGTGATAATCTGCTTCCCATTTTTTTCAACTGGTGCTACGAGTATACCACCATCAGCAAGCTGTTCAAAAAGTTTTGCAGGTATCTCTTTTGCAGTAGCTGAGAATAAAATACGATCATAAGGAGCATAAGTTATCCAGCCATTTTGACCATCATCTGTTCTTGTATGAATATTATTAATCCCCAAGTCACGAAAACGTTTTTTCGCTTCAAGCATAAGAGGTTCTATTCGCTCTATCGTAAATACACCACGAAAAAGTTTTGAGAGAACTGCAGCTTGATAACCACTTCCACACCCTACTTCAAGAACTCTATCTGCTCCACGAGGGAAAAGATACTCAGTCATTTTTGCTACTGTTAAAGGAGAACTTATGTACTGTGCTGCACCTATTGGAAGGGCATCTAGCTTATAAGCACTATGCTTAAATCCTGTAGGCACAAAAGCCTCTCTATTTGTTTTAGCTATTGCCTCTTGAATCTCTGGAGAGAGTGGAAATATATCACTACACTCTTGTGCTAAACGTGCTGTTTTGCTTGCTGTTATTCTATCCAAATCAGTTTATCCCTACATCTATATAACGTCTCATTAATGCGATGTCTTTTATTTTATATTCAATCTCTAAGCAAGGCTTATTCCCGTTTCGCAGGACTTCACCATTAGGCTTAATAATTCCACTCATTTTACTGCACTCGGCATTTAAAGAGTCACTTGCAACTACATAACACTGGTTCATAATAGCTAAAGAGTTTGTAAGTGTTTTAAAGTTCTCAGTTCGTGCAACTCCCCACCATGAAGGAACTGCAATAACATCTGAACCCTCACTCATCTGCCATAACTCTTTAAAACGCAACTCAAAACATATTAAAACTGCTATTTTCATGCCAGCAACTTCTACTATTTCAAACTCTGCATCACTCCCTTCACTCATGTACTTATGCTCATTGCCAAAACGAAAAAGTCTAGCTTTAGCACGTTCATACACAACTTCACCATTATAAAAAATCTTTGCAAAGTTAAAAACTTCATCTCCTCTTTTTTCTAAAATAGTTAATATTATTATCTTATCAAAAGAAGCTTTTTTAATCTCTACAATTGCCTCTCTACTAAATACCACAGCCTCATCAAAATTATCATAGTCATATCCAGTAAGACATACTTCTGGAGCAACAATCAAACTATGAATAGCTGTTTCATTTATGAGTTTTAAGAGTAGTTGGAGGTTTTTAGAGTAGTCAGATGTCGTTTGAAAAAGAAGAGAACTAAGTCTCTTCATATTTTCTTTAGAAGTCATCATCAAAAGTTAAAGAACCTTTTGAGTAGTTTGTTACTGTACCTTCAAAGAAGTTTGTTTTTTGGTCATTAAACTTAGCGAAATCATCTACCCATTTAATAGGATTTTCTACATTGTATAGTTTATCAAACCCAACAGAAGTTAATCTATCATCAGCAAGATACTGAATGTACTGCTCAACAATATCATCAGTTAGACCTAAAATTTGCCCTTGAGTGATGTATTTTCCCCACTCTGTTTCAAGTTTTACTGCCTCTTTAAACATCTCAATAACTTCTGCTTTAAGTTCAGCAGTAAAAAGGTCTGGACGTTCTTTTCTAAGAGTGTTTATAAGATTTTGGAAAAGTACAAGGTGAGTTACTTCATCACGTTGAATAAAACGAATCATCTGTGCACTCCCTAACATCTTCCCAGAACGAGCAAGTGTGTAAATGTAAGCAAAACCACTATAAAAATAGATACCTTCAAGGATTTGGTTTGCAAAACAAGCTTTTACAAAGTTAGTCTCAGAAGGATTTTTTGCTAACTCTAAGTAAATTTTAGCAATAGCATCATTTTTATTTTTAAGCATCATATCTCGACGCCACAGTTCATAAATCTCTTCAGAATTTGTAGAGATACTGTCAACCATAACTGCATAACTTTGAGAGTGTAGAGCTTCTTCAAAACTCTGACGAACTAAAATAAGATTTACCTCAGGAGAAGTCACATAAGGGTTTACATTATCAATGATATTGTTTGTTTGAAGTGAATCCATAAAGATTAACTGTGAAAGTGCCTTATCGTAAGCAGTTTTTTCAGCTTCAGTAAGGTGTTTATAATCACCAACATCACGAGTCATATCAACTTCTTTAGGAAACCATGTGTTGTTTAACATAACTTCCCAAAGATTATATGCCCATTGATACTTGATATTATTTAACTCAAATATACCTGTTGGATCACCACCAAAAATTTTTCTATCATTTACATTTTCTGTTGATTCGGGATTATATATCTTCTTTCTATTCATCTGGTGACTCCAATTTTTTTAAGTCTACAATTATATCCATCTCCTTATTAAACCCTCTTTATAAGCTCTCTTTTCAGCCAAGCCTTAGAGTACATTTGGTAGACTATTTATAATTTTATATAATATCAAGGAATTGTAATGGGACTATTTGGAACTAGAGGAATACCTACTGAGACATATAATGCTCTAAAACAAGAGCACGAAAGTACACTCAAAGAAAATGAAGAATTAAAAATACAACTATCAATTCTTCAAGAACAGTTGGAGACAGAACAGACAGCAAATCAAACTAATCTAACTGATTCTCTAATGCATCTACAATCCCAACACCTCAAATCTAACCTTATTGATATTCAAGATAATATTGCAGAGTCAGTAAGTAGTTCTAAACAGAGTTTAGCTAATACTAGTCACTTAGTAGCTAGTCTAACAAAAATTAGTCATAAAACAGAACAAATCTCTACAGTTTTAGATGACTTAAATGAACTCTCTGACACTTCTATCCACACTGTTCAAGGACTTTCTGAAAGAACAAATGACATCACAACTATCCTTAGTCTTATTAAAGACATCTCTGATCAAACTAATCTTCTTGCTCTAAATGCTGCTATTGAAGCTGCTCGTGCCGGTGAGCATGGTCGTGGTTTCGCTGTTGTTGCTGATGAAGTTCGTAAACTCGCTGACAGAACTGATAAAGCAGTTAGTGAGATAAATATTTCACTCCAGTCTATGAAACAAGATGTTGATAATATGTCTGATCAGTTTGGAAGTATTCAGAAAAATGTTGGCGAATCAAATGATCTGATTATGGAGCTAAATGGTTGTATTGGTAATAATCATGAAGGGCTTAGTGGTTCATTTAAAGCTATGGGATTTTCAAACGATAGAGTCTTTATGTCTCTAGCAAAACTCGACCATATTTTATGGAAAGTTAATACTTACTACTCAGCTATTACTAAAAAGGAACAGTTCAAATTTGTAGACCATCATAACTGTCGTTTAGGTAAATGGTACTATGAAGGGGACGGAAAAGAGATTTTTTCTCATACACCTCATTATAATGGTCTTGAGTCTCCTCATTCTATCGTTCACAATGGGACACACAAGGTTTTTGATCTTATGAAACTAGACAATGTTGATGTTGATGCTATGGTTGATGCCTTTAAAGAGATGGAAGAAGGAAGTGATGCAGTCTTCTCAAGTCTAGATCAAATTCTTCATGATAAAGACTAGAAATAAAAGCTTTTAAACCAGCGTTTGGACTTGGAAATCGTCATGTTCAAACTGTCTACTCATCGCTTTTTAGAAAACCTCTTAATATGCAATTTGACACAAAAAGATTTCTACTTAGTGATGGAGATTTTTTAGAGTGTTACTGGCATAAAACAGATATTCGTACTAAGAATACACCACTTGTCATACTTTTTCATGGTCTTGCTGGGTCTTATAAGTCACCTTACATTCAGGGGGCAGTTAATGAACTGAGTAAAAATGGTTTTGACTCGGTTCTTATGCATTTTAGAGGATGTACAGGTACTGATAACAAACTTCCTCGTTCTTATCATAGTGGTGATAGTGGTGATGCACTTGAGTTTATCCAAAGTGTTAAAAATGAATTTTCTAACTCTAAACTTTACGCTGTAGGATACTCTCTTGGGGCAAATATGCTCTTAAAACTTCTAGGAGAGATAAAAGAAAATACTCTTTTAGAAAAAGTAGTAGCTGTCTCTCCCCCTATGCAGTTGGATGTCTGTTCTGATCGAATGAATATTGGCTTTTCAAGATACTACCAACATAGGTTAATAAAAGATTTAAACATCGCTCTTGATAAAAAATATGACAAACATGACATGTATTCACTTATAAATCTTAAACGCCAAGATATTAAATACCTTAAGACATTTTGGGATTTTGATGGGGCATATACTGCTCCTGTTCATGGTTTTAAAGATGCTCAAGACTATTACACTCAGTCAAGCTCTAAACAGTATCTCATAGATATCCAAACACCAACACTTATCATCCATGCTATTGATGATCCTTTTATGACACAAAATATTATCCCAAAAAAAAATGAACTCTCAAAGAGTGTAGAGCTAGAGCTATCACAAGAAGGTGGTCATGTAGGTTTTATAAGTGGAACTCTTTTCAAACCAGAGTATTGGCTTGAAAAGAGAATAGTGAACTACTTAAAGAGTTAAAGTTCCATCTTATAACCAACACCAAATACATTCTTTATACTTCCCTTAGGAAGTTTCTTTCTCAGACCTTTTATGAGTGTTTTTAAAGTATCTTTTTTAGACTCTTGGGCATCATACCAAATCTCAAATATAATCTCATCTACACTAAATGTTTTATTAATATTTGAAAAAAGAAGTGATAGAAGCTCTATCTCTTTTTTAGTTAAAAAATGCTCCTCTTCTTCATGTAATAGTTTTCTATTTTCACTATCCCAATAAAAAGAATCTTTCATCTTTATTATCTTATTAGAAAGAGTTGTATAGTTCATAAGCTCTTCTTCAGCTAAAGATATAGCCTCTCTCAAATCACTTCTAGAAACAGGTTTGACAAGGTACTTAGTCAATTTCAACTCTGTTGCACTTAAGAGTGTCTCCACATCAGAGTTTGCTGTAAGCATGATGGCCTTTGTTGTATGATCATTCTTTCTCACCTCTCGTAAAAAGTCGATACCATTTTTTCCAGGTAAATTTATGTCAATAATTAAAATGGCAGGCTTTTTACTTCTATATATACTCAATGCCTGTGAAGCATTAGAAGCCTCATATACATTCTTAAAAAAACGCTGTAAATAATCTACATAGTTGCGTCTTACTTCTGTCTCATCTTCTACATACAAAAGATCATAAAAGCTCTCTTTATTACTCATTATCTATTACCTTCGCTAAACTTATTGTGAACTCTGTTCCACTGCCTACATTTTTTACCATAAGAGTACCATTATGACGTCCTTCTATTATTTTTTTTGCCATATAAAGACCTATTCCTGTCCCTTTTGAAAAGTGTTTTGTTGTATAGTAAGGCTCAAACATCTTCTCTTTAACACTCTTTGTAATACCACCAGCATTGTCTAAAATTTTGATAATATACTCTCCATTTTGCTGAAAGGTTTGAACTTCTATTTTTGCATTAAATATGTTTCTATCAAGAAGTGCATCTTTCGCATTGTTTAAAAGTACTATGAGTATCTGTTTGAGTTGATGGGCATAACATTCACACTCATACTCTTTATCAAGATTAAGCACAACTTCTATGCTATTCTCTTTTAAGCCACTCTCTACTGTACTAAGTGCATTTTTTATTAAAATTGCTAGTTTTATCTTCTCTTTTTTTCCATTTTCAATAAAATGATTTTTAAAATCATCTATAGTATCTGACATATATCTAGTTAAAGCTTCTATCTCTTGGAGTTTCTCTTCTAGTAGTGGATCTTGGATATTTTTCTCATATAAAATATTATCTATTACACTCACTGTAGAATTGATTTGAGAGAGAGGTTGGCGCCACTGATGTGCAATATTTTCCATAGTCTCTTTAAATAACTTTTCTTGTTTTTTCATTATAAGTACTAGACCTTAAGGTTTTAAATTATCTAGGTAGTATAACAAAATTTAAAATACTCACTAGATACTCACTAATTTATAATATAATATAATAAGAATTATAATTTAAGGGTTATCCATGGCTAAAGACAACACAAACAAAGCAGAAAACGATATAGCACAACTAGGTAATGTAGATCAAATAAGAGAGATACTTTTTGGTTCTCAATCACGTGAACTCAAAGAAAAATTTGATAAATTAGAAGCTTCTATTAAAAATATTCATGAAGAGATGCGTAAAAAGATGGAACAGACTCAAAACGATTTTAACTCAAAAATCGAAAGTGAAGTTGAGACGATAAGTAGAAAAATTAAAAATATGACGACACAACAACAAGATGAGTTTGCTGATGTAAGAGACTCTGCCCTAAAACAAGAGAAGCGTTTGCAAAACTCTCTTGATATCGTAGAAGAAGAGTTAAACGCCAAACGTGAACAACTTCAAAAACAGCAGGCTGAAAACACAACAACACTTCGCTCTCAAATGGACACTCTTCAAGATGAACTTCTTAGCGTCTTAGATGATAAAATCTCTGAACTTGGTCTTGCGAAACTTTCACGTGATGATGCCGCAGACATAATGATGGAAGCAGCTATGGCTATGAAAGGTACACAGATCAACCAACAACTCTCAATGGCAAACATAGAGAAATAGCAGTCTAACCTTATATGAGCAAACAGATACAAGAAGAGAACTCCTTAGAAGAAGCTCTCTCTCCCATAGTTAATCGACTTATAGATAAAAACTTTGAAACAGCACAAGATAAAATTGCAACCCAAATAGCACCTCTTATTGGTGGAGCTATTCGTGAGCAGATTAAATCCCAAAAAGATGATGTTGTAGATGCTCTATACCCTGTCTTAGGTAATATGATAAGCCGTTATGTGACTAAAACACTTGAAGATATGCTCAGTAAAATCAATGCACAAATACAAGATGGATTATCAAGTAAATCTATCAAGCGTAAGATTAAAGCTAGACTCCAAGGTGTAAGTGAAAGCGAACTTCTTTTAAATGAAAATGCTAGTGCAAACATTCGAGCGCTTCTTCTCATTCATAAAGAGACCGGTATAGTTCTCGCACACTCTGAAAATCCAAACCACCCTGTTAGTGAACCTGAGATGTTAGCATCCATGATGACTGCAATTCGCAGTTTTGTAAATGACTGGGTTTCACAAAACAGTACTAACCAAGAGTTAGGTGAGATAGAGTATGGTGGAAATAAAATAATCATAGAAGCTAGTGGTTATAGCTACCTTGCTGTCATAGTTGAGGGAAGTGCTTATAAGGCTACTTATGACAAAATTCGAGAAACACTTGAAAATATTGTACTCAATCATGGTGATAAAATAAGAGAGTTTGATGGAGACTTAGATAAGTTTCCAAATATGGAAATATATCGTGAAATTTCCATACTCCTAAACAGTGATGAAAAAGAAGCAGAGAAAAGAAAAATACATCCTCTTATGTTTTTAATTCCTATTCTCTTTCTTGGATGGGCTACTTATGCCTACTATACAAATCACTTAAACCAAGAACTCACAGAGACAATAAACAGTCAATTTTATAAAACTTCACAACTCACAGCACTAAAACTTTATGTTGATTCTAAAGATGGCATAGTTACACTCAAAGGAAATGTTCCCTTTAACTACCACAAACAACTAGCACAAACATTAGCTCAAGAGATAGAGGGTGTTAAAGATATTAACAATGAACTCGTAGTTATTAACTCGCTTGAAGACCCAATGCAGATAAGTTCTAATGTAGCCTATCTACTCAGAGGTCTTAACTCTCAAGATGGTATCAACCTCACTTACTCTTATGACTACACATTGCTAATCATCAAAGGAAGTGTATGGAATGAATCTCTTAAAGAGAGTGTTATACAAGCATTTAAAAGTGTTAAAAATATTCAAGAGATACAGTACCAGATAAATATACTCCCGCCTAAACTAGATATAACTATATACTTTGATAAGGCAAGAACTGCTCTTACAACTGATGCTCAAACTAAACTGATCTCTACTTTAAGTGTTATGAAAAACTTAGGCACTGACTACTCTATTAAACTAACTTCATATAGTGACCTCATAGGGTCGCTTCTTAAAAATGAGAAACTCTCTCAAAAAAGAGTTGCTAATGTAGTCGGGTTTTTACAGACACAAGGTAGTGTGACAAATAATTTTATAACAGTTATAACTAACACTCCTCCTCCTGGAGTAAATACCATTATTGCCCCACATAAAGCTCGATGTATAGCCATTAGCTATGAAAAAAAGGAAAATTGATGTTAGCCTATAAAATAGTTATGGTTGGTGACTTTGGTGTTGGAAAAACTTCACTAGTTAAACGTTTTGTTGACAATAGTTTTAGTGAAGAGTATCTAAGTACTATCGGTGTAAGTATCTCTAAAAAAAACCTTGAAAACTCAACAATCATGCTCTGGGATATAGAAGGGCATACTGAGTTTAAACCCATTTTCAAACAGTATCTTCTCGGTGCTAAAGGTTTTATAGTAGTTGCAGATATTACTCGTAAAAATACTGTTGAGTCTATACAAAAACATATAGAGCTATGTCATGGTGTTGTTAAAGATGCACCTATTTGTATAGCACTTAACAAAAGTGACCTAACAAGTAAGACATCCCAAGAGGAGATAAAAAATCTACACTCTATCTCTGACTCCATAGTCAATATACTCAAAACATCTGCAAAAGAGAATGAGGCTGTAAATGAGATATTTGGTTCTTTAGATAAGTTTATCGTAGATAGTTTAGGGAGATAAGATGCAAAATATTACAAAACTTATCTGTGCAAAAAACAAGATTTCTTATATAGTTTTTGATAAAGAGTTTAAAATACTTGACTACAACAATACTATAGAGAATATCGCTGATGATATTTTTAGCCTAAAAATTGGTTCTGATATACGAGAAGTCATGTATGAACTTGTAGGGATAGAAGAGAACTTGCTAGCACTCTTAAACAACACTGCTAAAGAAAGTATTATTCATTTTCCTATGATTTTAAAGATGGATGAATATTATGATTTAGACATTGAGACTTTTATCTCTAGTAAGGGTGAGAAACTTTTTATCGCATATATCATACAAAAGCCCAAAGAGTCTCTTAGTTATATAAGTATGTTAAAAGAGATAAATAAAAAAACACTTCTTTATGAGACTCAAGATAAACAATCCAAAGAGCAACATTTTGACCTCATAAATCAAAAACTACTTAGTTTCAATGTTGATATGGATGGTGTTATTACTCTCATTAATAATGCTTTTATATTTTTCTTTGACTTAAGTAGTCACGAAATAGTCGGCAAACACTTCTCCGAATTTTTTAAAGCAAGAGACCTAAACTTAAACGCCAACTCCACTGTCATTTTTAATGCTATCAATACAAAAGAAGAAGTCATCTCTTTTCATGCCAATATTATTCCTATTACCAAAAATGGTATATCTCATGAAAATATTATTATCTGTCAGGATATTACATACCTAAAACAGATAGAAAAAGAGTTAGAGTTTGCAGCAGGACATGATAGTCTTACTGGACTAGCAAACCGTTCACAGCTACTTAAAAAGATGGATGAAACTATCGTACAGTGTGACAAGGAAAAAAGACATTTTACCATCTGTTTTATTGACCTTGACAAGTTTAAACCTGTAAATGATAATTATGGTCACCATGCAGGAGATATGCTCTTAAAACACATAGCAAAGGTACTTAGCGACTTCGTTCGTAAGGATGATATGGTTGCAAGAATAGGTGGTGATGAGTTCATTATCCTTTTTAACTCTTTAAGTGATAACAAATATATAGAAACTATGCAAAAAAGACTTAATGCCCTTCCACCAAAACATCCACTTATCTACTCTCAAGATGATATTATAGAGTTTGCATTTAGTATAGGACTAGCTTCTTACCCTCAGGATGCCATGACTTCACCTGAACTTCTACAACTAGCAGATAGAGAGATGTATTACTCTAAACGAAGTACTAAAACTAAGGGTTAGTTTTATCTTAACGATTAGTTAATATCACTATTATAATATGAGTTATAAATTTGTATTTTAGGATAAAACTATGAAAGCAGACTGGCGTTTAAATGTAGAAAATAAGTTTGAAGTGTTCACATATAAAGTTATTAAGTATAGATTTTTATCTCTCTTTCTTCTCTTCGCTCTAGTTTTTGGTCTTGCATCAAACCTTCCTAAAATCACCTTCGACACTTCTACTGAAGGATTTCTCTACAAAGATGACCCACAAATTTTGATGTATAACGACTTTAGAAATCAGTTCGGTCGTGATGAAAAAATCATAGTTGCCATTAAAACTAAAGATGTCTTTGATAAAGCATTTTTAGAAAAACTCTTCAAACTCCATGAAGAGATTCTTGACAAAGTTCCCTACATAAAAGAGGTAGACTCTCTTAAAAATGCCAGAAAAACAGTAGGAAATAAATCTGAACTTATTGTGCAAGACCTTTTTCTTGATGGTATACCAGATGATGATGCTAAATTAAAGGCCATTGCAGAGTTTGCAAAGGGTAACTCTATATACAGAGACTTATATCTAAACGCTGACTCTACTTTTACAACTATCATGATAACTACGAACACTTACACATCTTTAGGGGACGAGAATTTTGATGCTCTTGAGGGTGGCTTTGAAGATGATTTTGGAGAAGAAGCATCTGAGAGTTCAAGCCAACTAGCGTTTATAACAGGACCTGAGACAAATGAACTTATTACTAGCCTAGAAGAGATTCTCCAAAAATATAAGACTGATGATTTTAAAATTTACGATGCAGGTTCACCTATAGTTACAAAAAACCTACAAACAACACTCATGGCAGATATGTCAAAGTTTATCTTGTATGTTGTAATAACTATTGCCATCTTGCTTTTCATAACATTTAGAAGAGCTAGTGGGATCTTTATCCCTCTTATTGTTGTTATCCTTACCCTTATAGCGACTATTGGTTCTATGGCACTACTTGGCTATCCTATCACCTCTATGACGCAGATTTTACCATCTCTCTTACTCGCTGTGGCCATTGGAGACTCCATTCACATCCTCTCCATTTTTTACCATAAGTTTGATGAGACAGGAGATAAAAACCAAGCTATTGCTTACTCTATAGGTCACTCAGGACTAGCAGTAGTCATGACTTCTTTTACAACAGCAGCTTCTCTTGCCTCTTTTTCTATCTCAGATATTGCTCCCGTTGCAGCACTTGGGATATTTTCAGCTATTGGAGTGACTCTAGCACTTATTTTAACACTTATTTTTATCCCTGTTTTACTCTCGTTATTACCAATGAAACACAAAGAAAAAGATACAGACAGTTTCCTTGATAGCTTTATGATAAAGATAGCAAACTTCTCTATAAACTACTATAAAAGTATTACAACGACTGCAATAGCTGTCATAGTTATATCTCTTGTCCTAGCTTCTCAAATGCAGTTCTCTCATAACCCACTACACTGGTTTAAAAAAGACAATATAGTGAGAACAAACACTGAAGTTATAGATAAAGAACTCCGGGGTTCTATAAGTATCGAAGTAGTTTTAGATACACATAAAGAGAATGGTGTTTATGATCCAGAATTTTTAAACACTTTAGAAGAAGTTACTAAAGTGATATACACATATAAAGGTGAGAACTACTTCATCGGTAAGATTGTAAGTATCAATGATGTACTCAAAGAGATACATATGGCTCTAAATGAGAACAGACCTGAGTTTTATGTCATTCCTCAAGATAAAGACCTTATAGCCCAAGAGTTTTTACTCTTTGAAAATAGTGGAAGTGATGACTTAGAAGAGATAGTAGACTCTCAGTTTTCAAAAACTCGTATGAGCATCAAAGCACCTTGGGTTGATAGTATTGAATATGTTGAGATGATAAATGAACTTCAAACGCTACTTAACTCATCATTTAAAGATATGGCAACTGTGAACGTAACTGGGACACTGCCTATTCTCTCTACAACTATAACTAAGTCTATTGAGAGTTCTATTGAGTCTTACATCATTGCATTTATTGTCATTGCTATTTTAATGATTCTTCTCATAGGTAACTTCAAACTAGGACTACTTAGTATGATACCTAATCTTACTCCTATTATGTTTGGAGTGGCGTTTATGGTTGTTTTTGACCTTCCTTTAGATATGTTCACCATTCTCATCGGGGCTATTGCCATCGGAATGGTAGTCGATGATACCATTCACTATATGCACAACTTCAAACGCTACTATATATTGCATAATGACGTAGACGAAGCTATAAGACTTACTCTTCACTCTTCGGGACGTGCTATTTTCATCACATCCATAGTGTTAAGTTCAGGATTTTTAGTCTTTATGTTTGCAAGCATGACTAACCTCTTTAACTTCGGTCTTATCACCGGTGTAACTGTAATAGTTGCAATGATTACCAATCTAACTCTTACTGGTGCATTGATGAAACTGTTTATAAAGAGTCATTCAGATATATAAAAAATAATATACTTATATTTTTATCATTATTTATACACTAATGCTTGGTACTATTTTGTATTTAACAAAGGTAGCCTCATGACAACAAAAAAAACACGACTAACGATAGCATCTATTTTACTCCCTCTTCTACTAAGCAGCACACTTTTAAGTGCAAATCCTAACTACAATAGTTTAGAAAAAAAGATTGAGATTAAAAAACAAGAATTACAAAATGATTTAGAAAAATATAGAAGTTCTATTAGGAATGACGATATGAATAAGAAAAGAGCTTATGAAGATAAAATTCATCAAGATTATGTTGAATTATTAGAATTAAAAAAAGAGTTAGAGAGTAACTCTTAAAAAATATAACACCCTAAAGGTGTTATATGAAAAAACCTATTTAGGAGATTTACGAGAGTGACGCTTACGCTCAGCTTCTGTAAGGAATTTTTTACGAATACGAACTGACTTAGGAGTAATCTCAAGTAGCTCATCATCTTCAATCCACTCTAGAGCACGCTCTAGTGACATATCACGAGGTGGAATAAGTTTAATAGCCTCATCAGCTCCTGATGAACGAACATTTGACTGTGCCTTACCTTTAATAGGGTTAACAACAAGATCATTATCACGTGAGTGCTCACCAACAATCATACCTTCGTATACTTCAGTTTGAACACCGATGTAAAGAACACCACGATTTTGAATACCAAAAAGTGAGAATGCAAGAGTAGACCCTGCAGTCATAGATACAAGTGCACCATAAGAACGAGAATCAACACCACCACTATATGGACGGAATTCGATGAAAGAGTGGTTCATAATACCCTCACCTTTTGTGTCTGTTAAGAACTGACCACGGAAACCGATAAGTGCACGAGCTGGAATTTCAAACTCAATACGTTGGAAACCAGAACCCATTGGAAGCATAGACTTCATTTCAGCTTTTCTTTTACCAAGACGCTCAATAACACCACCAGATAATTCTTCAGGAACATCGATAACTAAGTGCTCAAATGGTTCACATTTAACACCTTCGATCTCTTTAACGATAACTTCTGGACGAGAGATAGAGAACTCAAAATCTTCACGACGCATATTTTCAGCAAGAACAGTAATCTGAAGCTCACCACGACCTGAAACTTTAAATTTACCTTCACCAACAACTTCAAGTTTCATTGCAACATTAGTGTTCATTTCAAACTCTAAACGCTCACGAAGTTTATTACTCGTTACGTGTTTCCCTTCTTTACCAGCTAAAGGAGAATCATTTACAGCAAATACAACTGTAAGAGTAGGCTCCTCAACATGCATAGGATCAAGTGCAACTGGATTTTGAGCATCACAAACAGTATCACCAACATCAACAGTCTCCATACCAGCAAATGCTACGATATCACCAGCTTCTGCTTGATCAATCTCCATACGGTTAAGTCCGTGGAAACCGATAAGTTTAGAAATCTTACCTTTAACCATTGCACCATCAGCTTTTGCAAGCATAATATTATCACCCTTTTTAACTGTACCGTTAAAAATACGGCTAATACCGATTTTACCAACATAGTTATCATAATCAAGTGTAAATACTTGAGATTGAAGTGGATTAGTAGCATCACCTTCTGGCTCAGGAATTTGGTTAATGATAGCTTCAAAGATACAAGTGAAATCTCCATCAGGATCTTCCATATTTAATTTAGCAATACCATCACGAGCAGCAGCATAAATAATAGGGAAATCTTGTTGCTCGTCAGTTGCATCCATATCTGCAAAAAGGTCAAACATTTCATCAGCAACACGATCAACATCAGCAGAAGGTTTATCAATTTTATTAATAACAACAATTGGCATTTTACCAAGTGCAAGCATCTTTTTACAAACAAACTTAGTTTGAGGCATAACACCCTCATAAGCATCTACAAGAACTAAAACACCATCAACCATTTTAAGAACACGTTCAACTTCACCACCGAAATCGGCGTGTCCCGGAGTGTCAATAATGTTAATTTTATAATCTTTGTAACGAATAGCTGTATTTTTAGAAAGAATCGTAATACCACGCTCTTTTTCTAAATCATTACTATCCATAGCTCTTTCATCATGTTGTTCATGATCGCCAAAAGTACCAGACTGTTCTAGTAGTCCATCAACTAGTGTTGTTTTACCGTGGTCAACGTGAGCGATAACGGCAATGTTTCTTATTTTTTGCATTAGGGTGTTCCTTAAGTGTAAATTGCGTTTTCATCTATTAAAGAAGAAAAATTTTCGCGATTATACCCAAATAAATATTATATTATTCCATTGTGTGTTAAGATTCAGATAATTAATTACTCAAGTCCTTATATTTAAAATTAGTTAATAAGTAGATATTTAATATCATAATATTCTATTTACCAAATATTTTAAGTATTTATATTTGATTTATCAAATTATTTTTATGCTAGTAATTACTGTAAATCTAACAAAATAAAAATATATATTAAAAGTAATAGAGGAATATTTATGAAATTTCACAATATTGATTATCCAAATAAATTAGATATTATCTTTGATAAGCTAAATAAATATAATGTAAAAATAGTATTAGTTGGTGGATATATAAGGGATTCTCTTCTACAAATTGACTCTAAAGACATCGATATTGAACTTTTTAACATCAAATCTTTTATATTACTCGAAGAAATCTTAAAAGAGTTCGGAGATGTTAATAGTGTAGGAAAAAGTTTTGGTGTATGTAAACTTCGATATGGGGAGTTAGACTTAGATTTTTCACTCCCTAGAACTGATTCAAAACACTCTGAGGGTCATAAAGGATTTGAAGTAACTACAAACAGTAAACTTGACTTTAAGAGTGCTGCCTCAAGACGAGACTTTAGTATGAATGCCATGGGATATGATGTAATAAAAAGAGAGTTACTTGACCCTTTTAATGGATTTGATGATTTAAATAACTCTCTTATCAAAGCGGTTGATTTAAAGAAGTTCGGTGAAGATCCCCTTCGTGTTTTAAGAGCCATACAGTTTTCTGCAAGATTTGAGTTTAGACTTGATGAGCCTCTTTTTAAAGAATGTAAACAGATGATAAGCAATGATATTTTAAAAGAACTTCCGCATGAAAGAATATTTACAGAGTTACAAAAACTTCTTTTAAAATCAAATAAACCATCAATAGGTCTTAAACTTGCCAAAGATCTTGGAATCTCAGAATATTTTGGAGAGTATCTCTCTTTTGATGAGATTGATTATTTTACATCACATAAAACAGGTGATGATAAGAAAGATATTTTAATATTTCTAGCCCTACTCTATACTAAAAATAGTTTTTATCAAATATCAAATATTACAAGTGAGGTAAAACTTATTCGTAATGTAGAAATTTTCTTAGAGACTAAGGATGCTTTTCCATTAGAAACATATAGCGATTATGACCTATATAGACTCGCTACAATAGTAGATGTAGAACTATTCTCTTCTTATCTAAACGCTAGATACCTTGGAGATAAAATAGCACAAATCACTACCCTTAAAAGCAAGGCACAGAAATTAGGAATACTTAATACTCAAATCCCTGCTCTAATTCAAGGTAGAGATATCATCGCTCTTGGAAAAAGTCAATCAAGAGAGTTTAAAATAATTTTAGATGAGGCTTATACAGCTCAAATGAAAGGAGAGTTCACATCTCCCAAAACAGCAGAGGTTTGGCTTAAAAAGCGTCTTAGCTTATAGCTTCTATCATAGAAAGCTCTTTACCTTGAAGATAATCCACTTTTAGTTCTTGACATAAAGTAAGACTTTTTTCATTATCTATATTTTTTATCCAACTTTTAACACCTTTTTCATGTGCCATAAGGTTAAAACCTTCTATTACAGAATGATTGTTTTCTAATTTTTCTAAGTTAGAGTAGTAAGTATCAAAACGAACTACATCTATATCTAACTCTCTCAAATATAAAAAGCTTGTATGAATTGAACCAAGTCTATCTATTGCAATTAAAACACCTGAACGTTTAAGTGAGTTGATTATAGCATTGTATCTGCTAGTGTGCGAAAAGTACTCTATTTCACTAAGAACAAACATCACTTGAATACTTGCGTCACCTAACAACTCTTTAGAGCGACTCAAAAACTTCTCATTTCTAAAAGATGTAGGAGAAATATTTAATGCAAATACTCCATTAATTTCTTTAGTCATTAAAATTAACTCTTCTAAAACCATTAAGTCGTACTCTACACTCAAACCAAGTCGATTTATAACCTTCATATAGCTCTTAGCATAAAGAAGTTTTCCATGCTCATCTTTTAGCTTTACAAAACACTCTTTAAACTCTATTTGCATATCATTATAGACATCTTGAGTCATAATACTAAGCCTAGTATGGTTAATGGCATTTACAACTGCAGCTTCAAGTTCACTAGGATTTGGGGTATCTTCTTTTGAGAGAGTTTTAGAACTACGTCTCTGCTCTTGGAGTTCAAATAAATTTTCAACTATATAGTCAAAATCTTTTGAGTAGTTCGTATCGCTTATTGAACCAGATATTTTAACCTCTATATCATCAATATTGAACTCATTTGATTTAAGACACATAAGCTCTAAGATAGTTGAAAACTCCTCAGCACTTCCGCGTAGACCTATGATAAAGTCTCCACCTTTCACATGACCTAATGGAAAATTATCCTGTTTTTTCTCTTGAAGATAAGAGCCTATCCATTTTGCAACACCCTCTAAAACCTTATCACCATTTTTGATACCGTAACGTCTGTTTATATCGTTTAGATTATCAATACTAATTAATATAAGAGTATAAGTATTCCCTTTTTTTAACTCTTTTTTGATGTACTCAAAAAGATATTCACGTGTAAATGTTTTACTCACATCATCTGTAATCTTGACATTAAAACCATTATAAATAAGATATAAAATAAAATAAATACCAAAAACTAAAAGAATAAGAGACTCAACATAAAATGATGTGTTCAGAGTTGCATAATTGTCTATGAGAGTATGAGAAACAAGAGCAATGATAAGAGCAAAGATAGGTAACCCCATTCTAAGCGCTAGCTTAAAACGGTACTCTCTCTCTTTAGTTTGTGGAAGAAGCATACTATTAAACTGTTAAACGTCTAGGTGTTTAACATCTTTTGCGTGAGTTTCTATGTAGTTACGACGAGGTTCAACTTCATCACCCATAAAGAGTGTAAAAGCATCAGATGCAACTTCAGCATCATCTATCGTTACCTGAAGAAGAACACGGTTTTCAGGAGTCATAGTTGTTTCCCAAAGCTGTTCAGGATTCATCTCACCAAGACCTTTGTAACGCTGAATATATGAACCTTTTTTAGCGAAATCTTTAATACTCTCTAGAACGCTAACGATATCATCATCAAAACTTAAATCCCACTCTTGAATCTTTTTGTAAACAAAATTAGCTTCTGTAAAGTGAGGAGCACTGAAAAGGTCATCATTAATAAGTAACTCTTCCATACCACCCTGAGTCTGAACAAAAATATGAATCTCATTTGACTCTTCATCAATAGTTTTTGATAAAATATTGTTATCAATAGCAGTTAAAAACTCTTCTACTTTAACATATAAATCTTTTGCACCAAGAGAGATTAAGTCTGGGTTTTCAACAAAATGACGGATTAAACTTACAAGAGAGTAACGACGCTCAAGTGCAACTAAACTTCCAGCATAATGATCAACCATTTTGAAAAATGATACTAGGTCATTGTGTCCGATAGTTTGGTTTTCTAAATACTCCATACCATGGTCAATTAAGAAATCATTCATTTCACGGTCATCTTTGAAATAAATTTCAGTCTTTTTACCCTTAGAGTAACGGTAAAGTGGTGGTTGTGCAAGATATAAATACCCTTTTTCAACTACATCACGGAAATGACGGAAAAAGAAAGTAAGAAGAAGTGTCTGAATGTGAGAACCATCGACATCCGCATCGGTCATGATGATGATTTTATGATAACGAAGTTTCTCTTCTTTATACTCTTCACCAATTCCGCAACCCATAGCTGTAATCATGTTAGTAATTTCATCAGATTTTAGAACTTTTTCTAAACGTGCTTTTTCAACATTTAAAATCTTACCCTTAAGTGGTAAAATCGCTTGAAAAACTCTATCACGACCCTGCTTAGCAGAACCACCTGCAGAGTCCCCTTCCACTAGATAAAGTTCAGAGATTGTTGCATCTTTAGACTGACAATCTGCTAATTTACCAGGAAGTGTTCCTACTGACATATTATCTTTACGACGAGTTAAATCTCTTGCTTTTTTAGCTGCTTCACGACCACGTGCTGCTGCAAGTGCCTTAGAAACAATGGCTTTAGCTTGGATAGGATTCTCTTCGAAGTATTTACTAAGTGCTTCACCTGTTGCTTTTTGAACAAGTGGACGAACATAAGTATTTCCTAATTTTCCTTTTGTTTGACCCTCAAACTGAGGTTCTGGTATACGAGCAGAAACGATGGCAATAAGACCTTCTCTAACATCATCCCCAGAAATTTTTACATCTTTCTCTTTTGCTGCACCATTTTTAGCATTGTAATTAGAGATTACACGAGTAAGTGCAGCACGGAAACCTGCTTCATGAGTTCCACCATTTGGCGTTCTAATGTTATTTACAAAAGATGCTAGTTTTTCTTCATACGATTCGTTGTACATAAGAGCAACATCAAACTCAATGTCCTCTACTTTCTGAGTAAAACTGTAAACATCAGCTACTACAGATTTTTTATTCATATCAGTTACATACTGAGCAATACCACCTTCAAAGTGATACTCCTCTTTCGTTCCTGTTCTTTCGTCATTGAATTTAATAGTGATAAATGGATTTAGATATGCTAGTTCTTTAAAACGTTTTGAAAGATACTCATACTCAAAAGTGATAGTATCAGTAAAAATAGTTGCATCTGCAGCAAACTCAATAGTAGTACCTGTTTTACGAGTAGTACCAATTACAGCTAAAGCTTCTTGAGGGATACCCTCTTTAAAGTCTTGTTCAAAAATCTCACCTTCACGGTGAATAGTCATTTTTAAATCAGCAGAGAGAGCATTTACAACTGAAACACCAACCCCATGAAGACCACCAGAAACTTTATAAGTATCTTTATCAAATTTACCACCAGCATGAAGAACAGTAAGAACAACAGTTGCCGCACTCATGCCTTCAGTTGGGTGCATATCTGTAGGAATACCACGACCATTATCAGAAACTTTACAAGTCCCTTTTTTAGTAAGTGTTACAGAAATAGTATCACAGTGTCCAGCCATTGCTTCATCGATAGAGTTGTCAATAACCTCATAAACTAGGTGATGCAGACCACGGTGACCCGTATCACCAATATACATTCCTGGGCGTTTTCTAACAGCTTCTAGTCCCTTAAGGACTTTAATATTACTAGCACCGTAATTTTCCATTAATATCTCCATTTGACATAATTAAGCTTATTCTATCTTCTTTTTACTAAAAATAATATTTATCTTTAAAATCTAAGCTATAATTAACTCTTAATATTTTGGAGAAATGATGAAAATAATAGGTTTTTTTCTAACTATATTCGTAATATTTTTTATGAATGGCTGTGCCCCTAAAAGTGCTATGATAAAAGTTGACACTCTAATTGCAAAAGGTGAGTATAAAAAAGCAGCATTAAGTGCAGAAAAAAACATAGATAAGGGAGATACTTATGGACGAAATAATCTCTTATGGAAGCTTGAAAGTGGGTCAGCGTACTCTTATGCTGAGGATTACAACCGGAGTTTAGTAGCCCTTGATGATAGTGAAGCTTTAATGAAACACTTTAGAGAGGAAGTCCTTGCAAAAGATGTAGCCCAAACGCTAGGTGCACTTCTTGTAAACGATACTACTCGTCCTTATATTGGAACTGAATATGATGGAATAATGGTTAATACTTATAAAGCAATTGACTATATGGCTAAAGACAATATGGATAGTGCTCGAGTAGAGTTTAACCGTGCCATAGATCGTCAACGTCGTGCAAAAATATTTTTCTCTAAAATGATTGAAAAAGAGAAAGAGGCTATTCGTTCAAAAGAGAATGAGAGTGCTAATAAGGGAGAAAACTTATCTATACCTGATGAGACTGTAAATGAAAAACTACTTCAAAGTTATCCCTCTCTTCATAACTTTGAACCTTACCCTGACTTTGTAAATCCTACTACTACTTATCTTGCAGGTCTTTTTGCTAAGGCTAATGGTGATACTTCAAAAGCTGACTATCTGCTTAAAGAAGCTTATGGAATGATGCCTAAGAATGAGAGTGTCAAAGCTGACTTTTTAAACGAAGAGCTCAATCAAACTGTTTGGTTGGTTTTTGAAAATGGGCAAGCTCCTGTTCTTAAGGAGTGGAGGATTGATTTTCCTATATGGATATTTTCTTCAAATCTCTCTTATATCTCGTTAGCTCTTCCAAAACTCATAGAAAGAGAGACTGCTTGGAGTTACCTCAATGTTAACTTCGATACAAATAAGACGATAAAAACAGAATTTTTATCTAGTATGGATAGAGTTATCAAAACAGAGTTTACAAAATCTTACAATTCTGTTGTGAGTCGTGCTATTCTCTCTGCTGCTACTAAAACTGCTATCAACTATACCTTAGAAAAAAACTCTAATGGTTCAAATGGAATAGAACTTATACGCTTTATAGCTGCTGTCTATCAGATAGCTTCTACTCAAGCAGATACTAGAATCTGGTCTACTCTACCAAAAGAGTTTCAACTTGCAAGGTTTAAACGCCCAAACAGCGGTAATATAACTATAACTACTTCAAATAATATCTTAGTGAAAAACATAGCCCTTCCAGATACTAAAAATATACTTATTTATGTTAAAATTGCTACACCTTCCTCCATCCCTTCGGTGAGAGTTATACCATTTTAAAAGGAAAACCAGTGAAAAAAATAGCTTTAATTCTAATCTCTACCATAGTACTATTTTTCAGTGCCTGTGCTAGTAAATCATATGTGAAGTTTGTTGACAACTCCATTGAGAGACAGATAGAGATAAAAGATGTAAAAAAACGTGTTCGTGATGATGGACTTATAGAGATACAAGTAGATGGAATCAATAAGACTGATGAATATATGCTTTTTAAATACCGTGTTGTTTGGCAAGATGATGATGGTTTTGAAATAAAATCTTTAGGTTCAAACTGGGCAGATTTTTCTGCATACAAGAATGCTAACTTTAGAATCAATATAATCTCACCAAATAAAAAAGCAGTTGATTATCAACTCTTTATTAACAAGGACTAAACAATGAAAAAATTAAATATATTATTAACTGCTACTTCTGTAGCTCTTTTACTTCTAAGTGGTTGTGCAAAAGTGCAAAGAATAGACCCAAACAATGACACAGGCTCTCAAGTAATGGGTCTTGACTACCGTGATTTTAATGAAGCAGCAGGTAAAGCTGTTCAGTCTATGCTTAAATCATCAGCATTAGATAAGAAAGATGGTGAGCGTTATGTACTTGCTATTTCTGAAGTTAAAAACGACACAATGCAACACATAGATACAGATCAACTCATCAAAAAAATCCGTATAGAACTTCTAAATAGTGGAAAAGTTTTTGTAACAACTGCAGTTGGTTCAAAAGGTAATGTAGATACTATGAATAAACAGACAAGAGAGTTAAGTGAAAATGAAAATTTTAAACAAGATTCAGTAGCTAAAAAAGGTACTCTTATCGCTCCAGACATGTCACTTTCTGGAAAAATACTTCAAAGAAATGTAGGTATTGACAAGGACAAACAACAAGTAGAATACTATTTTATGTTAACTCTTACTGACATCAAAACAGGTTTTGCAGTATGGGAAGGTGAAAGTTTTATCGGTAAACGTGGTAGTGCTAAATCTGTAGCTTGGTAAACTAAATAATAAATGAAATTTCTATCTGTAGTATTTACTCTTTTAATTTTTACATCACTTAATCTAAATGCTGATGAATGGAAGTTAAAAAATATAAGTCTACAGACTGAAAACGATGCAGATATACGTGATGATGGAGCTTATACTTATGGGAGTGCCTTGGGTGCTCTTTTTTATCGTAATGATATAAATAACTCTGCACTGCACATACCTTTTACTTCTTACAAAAACTCTGATAACTATATCTCTTTTAACATCGCCCACCAGATGTACACACCACAAGACTTTGAAAATCCTAATCTTATAAAAAATGATAGACCTTATGCTGGTTATCTTTACCTTCAAACAGCCCTACATCAGTCAAAAAACAATACTCTTAAATCTTTAACACTTCAAATTGGAATGGTTGGTCCTGTTGCAGGTATGAAAGAAGTCCAAGAGTTAATCCACTCTCTTATAGGTTCTCCTACACCACAAGGTTGGGATAATCAACTTAAAAATGAGTTTATATTTCAAATAAATTATGCTCAAAAAAAATATTATGATTTAGATAATATTTTTAAGTATGGATACAATGCTTCAATAATTCCAGAATTTGGTGTTGAGCTTGGAAATGCTTCTACAAAAGCTTATACATCAGCACTTTTTCGATGGGGAAAAAATATACCAAAAGATTATGGTGCTTATGTAATTGACAATACAAACTACTCTAAAATCCCTTTAAAAAATAAAATTAACGGTAATAAGAAGTGGCGTTTTTATTTAAATGTAGGTTTAAAAGCAAATCTTCTCGCTCATAATATATTTCTTGATGGAAATATATTTCAAGAGAGTCATAGTGTTGAAAAAAATATCTTTTTAGTTGATGTAACTTATGGTCTCTCAGCTGCTTATAAACACTTTAGCCTTGATTATATACGTAGACACTCAACTAAAGAGTTTAAAAGCCAAGAGAACTACTATAGCTATGGTTCTTTACTCTTTTCATACAACTACTAAAACTCTAAGTTAATAATCACACCATAATCAAACTTTGCAAACTGTGTTGGAGTATTAATATTTCTATTATAGTTTTCTTTATTTTGAGAATTAAAAGGCTGATAAGTTTGAAATCTCATAGTTATATCCAAATTTAAAAAGCCACCTAATCCATCTGCTATACGTCCCATAGGGTTTAGTAAAAAATAACTTACATTTCCAAGATAACGAGAATTAAATACTAAACCATTTTGTTTATCTAAATCTTTTTCTAACCAGTACATCCACTCTCCCATCAAAGAGCCTATTACCGGTGTCGACCATAAGTCTTGTATAGAGGGAACTTCTGCAAAAGCTTCATAACCATATTCCCAAATAAAAGTTGACATAAAAGTAGAAAAAAGAAAAGATTCTAAAGGATCAAGACCATCATTTCTAGCCATTGAGTAATAAATAGCACCAGAAATAGGATGTCCCAAATAATTAATAAGAAAATCATCCTCATCCATAACAGGCCCATCACTTACATTTTGTTTCCATTTAGCACCAATTGAACCAGAAGATGCATCATCTTTACTCCATTTACTTATAGATTCTGGAAGAACAGCGATAACTCCAATTGTTGTAACCATAGCAACTTGAAGATAGAGTGTATCTACAATGATATTTTTTTGGGGTCTTGTAAGTTTTTCATTTACATTTATGTTACGAGCAATGTAATCTTTAAATTCATCATCATTTAGGGGAATAAATTGAGTTTTTTTGAGTTTATTCATTTTAAAATCATGTACATCTTTTGATAGATTTTCATCCACAAAAGATGCATAGATTATATTTTTAAATAAAATTAAAAGAAGTAAAAGTTTTATATTTTAATACTTATATAACTATTGGCATTACAACAGTTTTAAAATTTTCATCATTAAGAATAAAAGGTAAATTACCTTCATTTAGTCCTATATTAAACTCTGAAGAGTTAATAGAGTTTAAAAAGTCTAATAAATATCGAGAGTTTATAGCTATAGAAAAAGGTTCATTAAATCCTGTACTATGTCCTATTTCTGTTTTTGCTTCAATATTATCATCACTTAAACTTTCAAAAGTTATAACTTCACCATTAAAAGTAATCTTAACATCACTTGAAATAGTTGTAATCTGTTTAATAGAATCAATCATTACAGCTTTTGGTAAAAGAAGACTATTTTTTATCTCTTTAGGGATAATACGTGAATATTCTGGGAACTTACCATTAATGAGTTTAGTAAAGAAAGTGTATTGTTCTGAGTGTATGATAAGATTAGTATCGTCATAATAAAGTTCAATATTATCAAAGAAAAGTTTTTGAATTTCTATAATAGCTTTTTTAGGGATTATAATACTTAATTCAGTTTCACTAGAATTATTAATAGTTACTACTGCTAAACGTCTAGTATCTGTAGAAGCAAAATTAATAGCATCTTTTTTAATGTCAATTAGAGCACCATTTAACTCAAATTTAGGATTATTAGTATCGATAGCTGGAGTTATCTTCTTTAAAGACTCTATGAGTGTGTGTGACTCTATTGAGATACGTGCTTTACCTTCATAAGATGGAAACTCTGGAAATTCATTAAATGAGAAAGTTGGTAGTTTAAAGTTAGAATGACCTTGAGTAATATGTAAAGTATCGTTTTTCACTTCTAGGTTGATATTACCATCTTTAAGTATTCTAACGATATCAAGAAACTTTTTACCATTTGCAGTAATACTTCCTTCTTTATCAATATTTACATTATCAGTTGTTACTAAAAAACCTATTTCATAGTCAGTAGCTTTAACTGTTAAAGTACCATTAGCAGCATTAAGATATACATGAGAAGTTATCTGTGAAGTATCTTTTTTTTCTAGAAAAGGTCCAGCATGAATTAGTATGTTTTCTATGATTGATTTACCGATAGTTATAATCATTTATATTTCCCTATATATTTATATAATTTTAGTAGGTAGTAGTAGGGGGACGTGAATAGGTGAAAAACCGATTCAAAGACCTAAAACTAGACCTATTTAGACGTGATGAATCATACTGAGTTTATTCACGTCTATTCACTTTAGCAATTATATCTTTTTTTATGAGATATTTGTAATTTTGTTACTTAACTCATCTATTTTTACTTTAAAATCTTCATCATTTTCAATAAGTTCAGTTATTTTTCTAAGTGTATGACTGATAGCCGTGTGATCTTTCATTCCAAAATACTGTGCTAGTTGAGGCATAGTATTTTGAGTAAGCTCACGACAGATATAGATACTTATCCGTCTTGCATAGACTATATTTTTACTACGACCTTTTGAACGAATCTCACTTGGTTTGATATTTAAATCTTTTGCTACCATTTCTGTAATAGCATCCATAGTAAGATTTTCTCGTTTCTCTTTCATCTGATCTTTGAGAACATTTTTTGTAAACTCAAGATCTATATCTACATGCATTAGTTGAGAGTAGGCATGTAGTTTTGAAAGTATACCCTCTATCTCACGAACATTTGAGTCTATTACTGTTGCGATGTAGTTGATGATATCTTTAGAGAGTTCGACTTTATTTATCTCACATTTTTTTTCTATGATTGCTATTTTTGTTTCTAATCCAGGGGGTTGAATGTCAGCTACAAGCCCCCACTCAAAACGACTTTGAAGACGAGCTTCAAGTCCACCTATCTTTTTAGGGTGTTTATCTGCAGTAAATATAATCTGTTTACCATCGCCTTTAAGTGCTTCAAATGTATGAAAGAACTCTTCTTGAATTCCCTCTTTATTAGATAAAAATTGAATATCATCTATAAGTAAAACATCGCATTTACGATACTTTTCACGAAATCGTTCCATAGTGTTGTTACGAATACTACGAGTAAAGTCGTTTAAAAACTGCTCAACAGTTGTGTATATAACAGCTAAACCATCATTTTGAAAAACATTACCAGCTGCTTGCATAAGGTGAGTCTTACCTAGACCAACACCACCATAGATAAAAAGAGGATTGTAAATATTACCAGCATTTTCACTAACACTTTTTACTGCAGCATAAGCAAACTGGTTAGAACCACCAACCATAAAGTTAGAAAAAGAGTGAGAAGGGTTTAAAAGAGAGTTTCCTTGCTTTACTTCTATAACTTTTTTTGTTTTACGTTTATCTACGAGTTTTTTTAGTGTGATTCTTACATTCACTTTATGAGCTACTTTAATCTCAAAAAGATGAGCTATTTTTTCTGTATACTTATTTTTAATCCAGTTAACAACAAGAGCATTAGGAGCATAAAAAATAGCTTCATCTGCAGTAGATTTTTTTATATCATAGAATAATTGTCTAATATAGCGTTTATATTCAGACTCAGTAATCTCTTCTTTTAGTATCTCTAGTATCTCTTGACCAATATTCACGTATTCACCTTAACTTATTGTTTAATACGTGAATAGTACTCTTAGTTTCCATAAAATAGGGTTAAAACGATGTGAATAACTATTTTGCTATAATCACTTTATGATAATACTTGGAATAGATCCTGGAACAAGAAACATGGGATATGCACTTATAAAACTAGAAAATTCTAAAATTTCTTTAGTCGAAGCTGGACTTATAAAAATGAAAGCAGAAGATCTACAGTTTCAGATACCTCAAATGGTAGAAGGGATGGGAAGAATTTTTGCTGCACACTCTATTGATGAAGTAGCTATGGAAGATATTTTTTATGCACATAATCCTGCTACTACTATAAAATTAGCACAGTTTCGTGGGGCTATTATGCTTAAAATTCTTCAAGAGTTTGGGCAGTTTAATGAGTACACAGCACTACAGGTTAAAAAAGCACTTACAGGGAAAGGTAAGGCAAGTAAAGAACAAGTGAATTTTATGGTTAAACGCTTACTTAACATAAAAAAAGAGATAAAACCTCTTGACATAAGCGATGCAATGGCAGTAGCTATTACTCACTCACAACGTGTAAAGTTGAAAAAAATAAGATGAACAATGAACTCATAATTTTTACAGTAGCCCTCATAGTTTTAGTATATGGATTTTTTTCAAGAAAATTAGAAAAATATAATATATCAGGCCCTATGGTCTTCTTAGTTTTTGGTATCTTACTCTCTCCTTTAGGTTTAGATTTAATCCAGATAGAGTTAAATTCAGATGCTGTAAAGCTTGTTGCTGAAATAGCTCTTATTATTGTGCTCTTTACAGATTCTTCCTCACTAAGTCTTAAAAAGTTTAAAAATGAGTGGAAAATATCTGCAAGACTGCTTTTTGTTGGTTTACCTCTAACTATAGTTTTTTCTACATATATCGCAACTCTATTTTTTCCTAATGAACCACTTATGTATTTAATATTGATGGCACTTATTTTAGCACCTACAGATGCTGCCTTGGGTAAAGCAGTTGTAACTGATAGACTTGTTCCGGAAAAGATACGCTCAAGTATAAATGTTGAAAGTGGTCTAAATGATGGCATAGTTTTTCCTCTTTTAATTACAGTTTTGTTACTCATAATAAGTCATGAGGAGTTTGGGAGTGATAACTCTTGGGTATTTTATCTTTTTGAGCAAATTTCACTTGGTTTTATTATCGGTGGGGCTAGTGGTTATGTTGGAGCAAAAATTCTAACACAAGCAGTAGATAGATTATGGATTAAAGATGTTTATAGAAATCTGTCACCTGTCTCTTTAGCGATACTTACTTACTATGTAGCTGAGTATTTAGGTGGTAATGGCTTTATAGCTGCCTTTGTAGCAGGTGCTTTTTTTGGAAACTTTTCAAGACTTATGGATACACATGCTGAGAGGTTTTTAGAGAGTGAAGGTGAAGTACTTATTCTCATAAGTTTTTTAGTTTTTGGTCTTGTTTTTATTCCTGCAACTTTTGCTCAATGGGATATGAAAGTAGTTATTTATTCACTTTTGAGTTTAACAGTGTTTAGAATGATACCAGTGGCATTAAGCCTCATAGGTCTAGGACTTTCACTAAAAATAAAACTCTTTATTGGATGGTTTGGACCACGAGGAATAGCCTCTATACTCTATGTAATGACAGTTGCTCATCGTATTGAAATTGTAGATTTAAATAATACACTTTTTGCAGTAATTTCGCTTACTATTTTACTTAGTATAATTTTACATGGACTTAGTGCAAAACCTTTAGTTAATTTGTATTCTAAATCATTGAATGATAAATCATGAAGAGTTTATAATGAATATTTTAATAATAGAAGATGACAGACTATCAGCTACTCAACTTTCACAACTTTTAAAAAGCGAGAAGTATGATAATGATATAGCCCATGGTTACAAAGAAGCTATCGAGCTTTTAGATAAAAACTCTTACTCTCTTATCTTATTAGATTGGAATTTGGGTGATGGTGATGGTCTTACTCTTTTACAAGAACAGCGTGAACAAGGTATCAAAACACCAATTCTTATGTTATCAGGAAAGTCAGAGATAGATGATAGAGTATCAGTTTTAGACAGTGGAGCGGATGACTACTTATGCAAGCCTTACTCAAATGTAGAACTTCTTGCGCGTATGAGAGCCCTTCTTAGACGAGAATCTTCTCAAAAAAATAGCATCATAAGTATAAAAAATATAAAGATGGATATATCTTCACATAAGGTATATGTAGATGATAAGCATATTGAACTTACAACTTCAGAGTTTGATTTATTAGAACTATTTATGCAAAATGCTAACATCGTTCTTACTCGCTATCAACTTAGTGAACATATCAACAAAGATAACTACACTATAAAACACAGTAACCTTATAGATGTACATATAAAAAACCTGCGAAAAAAGCTCAATGTTAATAAATTTATAACAAATGTTAGAGGTGTTGGCTTTACTGTAAATAAATCTTCATAGTATCTTCATAAACACATTCTATAATTACAAATATTAATTAAATGAAGGATAGTTATGAAGATAGCCCTCGGTACACTTTTACTCTTTAGTAACCTTTTAGCATATAAGATAAATGATGAGATTAGCCCATCAATGGCCGCTCATCTTAGTCTAAATGAAGATAAGGTTTATGTGATAGACTTTTTTGCATCTTGGTGTGCTTCATGTCAAAAAGAGATACCTCTTATCTCTCAAGCAAATTTGAAAATCGACACTACAAAGGTCGAGATTATCGGCATTGATGTAGATAAAAAAGTCGCTAATGGTATAAAGTTTCAAGAGAGACTTAAAAAAGAGGGTAAATTAAACTTTAGAGTTATAAATGATCCTCAAAATTTAATAATTTCAGAGTTTAATCCTATAGGAATGCCTACTCTTTATTATGTAAAGAATAAAAAGGTTATAGATATCATAACTGGTGCTGTCCATAACATTGATAGTAAAATCTTAGATGATTTAAAAGGTATGGAGTAAATGAGAGTACTTTTCCCTTTAATCATCACAACAATTACTTTTTTGTCAGGCTGCACTATAGATGTGAAACCTTGGGAGAAAGAGACTTTAGCTAAAGAGACTATGAAAGAGTCAGGGATAAACCCTTTAAATAAAAAGTATGAAGAGCATATGTACTTCTCAAAAGAGGCTAGTCGTGGTGGGGTTGGAGTTTCTGGAGGAGGTTGCGGATGCAATTAAGATTATCAATAGCAGCGGCTACGATTATTGTTTCTATGGCTTTAGAGGCAGAGGATTATGTAAGTGTTCAATTCCTTCAGTATGATGAAACACTCAATAGAACAAGTGTATCAGCACCATCATTAATGATTAACAAAGATTTAGGAACTGATTATACACTTAATGCTAATGTTGTTTTAGATAGTGTTAGTGGAGCGAGTGAAACTTACTATGATGGGGCAAGTGGAGCTTCAGCATTCTCACGGGGTAAAGGTGTAAACGCTAAAGATGTTGAGTATGGTAATGTAGAGTACTCAGATCAAAGAGCAGCGGGAGGTCTTAGTTTGACAAAAAGATTTACTAATCGTGATGAGCTTATAGTTGGTACTAACTACTCAGCAGAGAGTGACTTTTACTCAACTGAATTTTCAGCGGAGTATATGCACTGGTTGGGGCGTTCAAAAAATAGTTCTCTCTCTTTTGGTCTCTCTTATCAGATGAATGAAATCCTAGTTTCATGTAAAGAAAATTCTCAATGTGACGCAGAGAGTGGAGCAAGCCAGAAGATGAATGCAGATATTCTTAATGTTCAAGCAAGTTATTTTCAAAATATAAACGCCAAGAGTTATGCAAAAGTATCGCTATTTTATATAGCAGATAGCGGATACCTAAGTAATCCTTATTTAAATGTAGTGAGAAACTATGTCCAAGGTTCAACTGCTGATGTAGTTGCTGAAGTACGTCCAGATACAAGAAGTGCCTATGGTGCAATGTTTAAGTATGCCAACGCATTGAGTGATGATATTTCTTTACATCTCTCTTATCGTTACTATAGTGATGATTGGGAAATAAGTTCACATACTCTAGATAGTGATCTCTTTTATGAACTAGGAGAGAATTGGATATTTAAACTCGGTCTGAGATACTATACTCAAAGTGAGGCTAGTTTTTATAATGGCACTAAAGATTATTTTACAGATGAAACTTATGCTTCAAGTGATCAGAGGTTAAGTAAGTTTGACGCTATCACCTATAAAACAAGTGTTGACTATGCTTTTGCAAAAGATTTGAGGCTTAATTTTGGAGCGAGTTATTATGATCAAACTACAGGCATAAAGGCTACTTACTTTACAACTGGATTTAGATATAATTTTTAAATCATGAAAAAATATATTTATAAGTTTGAAGCTATGAGTACACCTTGTGAACTCATTTTATACTCTCTTACAAAAACGAAAGCAGATGAAGCAGCGAAGGCAGTTTTGTTTGAGAGTAAACGTTTAGAAAAAAAGTATAACTATTATGATAAAAACTCCTATCTTAGTCAGATAAACTCTCGTCAAACACTAGAGTTAGACAAGGAGAGCAAGTCACTTTTTTCTCGTGCAAAAAAGTACTATACACTGACACAAGGAGTCTTTGATATCAGTGTAGCTACAATCAAAGACTTATATAAAGAGTCTTTAAATATCAAAGAGTTAGAAGCAGAAAAAGAGCTTCTTCTTTCCTTTGTTGGTTGTGAGCATTTTACTCTTAATCGCAATAAAATTATCTTTGATAATGAGTTTACGAAGTTAGACTTAGGAGGTTTTGTTAAAGAGTATGCTGTAGATAGAGCAGTAATGATTTTAAAAAAGCATAAGATTATCTCCGCACTAGTTAATTATGGTGGGGATATCTATGCTCTTGGAAAAAAACCAGATGGATCAAAGTTTAAAATAGGCATCAAAAATCCTAAAAATCCTAAAGAGTATATAAAAGAAGTATTTTTACAAAATCAAGCTTTAACGACATCAGCATCTTATGAAAGAAACTATAAAATAGAAGATAAAATCTACTCACATATCATCTCAAAAGAATTATCTACCTCTCAAGCAAAATCAGTATCTATCATTTCAACTAACTGCGTAGAGTCCGGTGTGTACTCAACATCTTTAATGATAGATGAGAAGATACAAACAACTAACACTGTTATCATATTTTAAAAATAAAGAATAAATCTTCATAATATCTTCATAAACAAATTATAGAATCTCTTTATCAATTTAAGAAGGGGATTTTATGAAAGCTTACTTATACTTAGCATTAATCTTAGGATTATTATTTACAGGATGTAACCCAACAGATACAACAGAAGATGATAGTAGTGATAGTGAACTAGTTCACGATGATGATGAGAACGAAAATAGTAGTGGTACAACTATCACAACACCAGGAGCTACAGGTTATACACTTTTAGCTTGGAATGATTTAGGTATGCACTGTTATGATGGGAGTGATTTTTCAATCTTTTCTATCCTCCCTCCCTACAATAATCTTAATGCACAGCTTATAAATAATGCAGGAACTTCTAACAAACACATCACAAGTGGCGTTAGTATAACTTATGAAGCCTTGAGTTATAATGGAAGTATAAATACACAAAGTAGTACAAAAACAAATTTTTGGGACTATCTTCCTTCTCTTTTTCCAGGTGCTACCTCTGTCTCTGAAGTAGGACTAACAGGTAACAAAACACCCTCATATACTCCTCAACCGATGGCGTTTAATGCAACTCATAACTGGTTTGAAGCCGATGGTATACCTATAGTAAATCGTGATGATAATAACCTTACTAACTACTACCCAATGGTAAAAGTTGTTGCAAAAGATAGCAGTGGAGTTACATTAGCTACTGCAGATGTTGTTCTACCGGTAAGTGATGAGATGGACTGTGCAAAGTGTCATGCTAGTACAGTAGCTTCGACTGATGCAAGACCAAATGCAGGATGGGAAAATAGTGCAGATAAATTAAGAGACTATAAGTTAAATATCTTAAAACTGCATGATGAAAAGCATCCTATAAATACATCTGATTTAACAGCTGTAAGAGCTAAAGGGTATGACTATAATGCATCACTTTATGATACTGCTAAAGCAGGGACTCCCATACTCTGTGCATCTTGTCATAACTCAAATGCCTTAGGGACTACAAGCATAGGTAATGCCCGTTCACTTACAAGTTCACTGCATCTAAAACATGCATCAGTGATAGATCCAAGTAATGGTTTAGCACTTAACAATACACTCAACCGTACTTCATGTTATAGCTGTCATCCAGGTGCGGCTACTGAGTGTTTACGTGGAGCTATGGGAAGTGCTAAGGATGCAAGTGGTAACCAAACAATGCAGTGTCAAAGTTGTCATGGAACTATGAATGATGTTGGTAATCCAACAAGAACAGGCTGGTTAGACCAACCAAACTGTCAGGTTTGTCACCAAGGAGCACAGAGATATGAGTCAGCACTTGTAAATGGAAGTTTAAGAGCAGTACTTGATAACAGATTTGCTACAACTTCAAATACTCCAGCAGTTGGAGTAAGTCTTTACAGATATAGTACAGGTCACGGTGACTTACAGTGTTCATCATGTCATGGTTCAACACATGCTATCTTTCCAACAAGTCATGCTGTAGATAATATTTACAGTGAGAAAATACAAGGTCATAGTGGTACAGTTGCTGAGTGTACATCTTGTCACACAACAGTTCCTAACACCACAACAGGTGGACCTCATGGTATGCATACAGTTGGTCAAGCATGGGTGAATGCTCATGAAGATGTAGCTGAGAGAAATGCTGCACAGTGTACAAGTTGTCACGGTGCAGACTATAGAGGCTCAGCTCTTTCTAAAACTTTTGATGCAAGAAATTTTAATGCAGATGGAAAAACTAAAACTTATGTAAGGGGTGCAAGTGTGAGTTGTTATGACTGTCATGGTAAGAAGTGGTAAAAAGGTGTGAAGTGTTTTTAAAGGCTTATTAGATTATTATTTAACGATTGTAAAACAAAAAAAGGGTGATTTTGTATAAAATAATTATTATATTTACACTGCTGTTTTCCTTCTTACATGCTGAGAGTGAGTATGAGTTAGGAAGTGGTGTTCAGGTTGGTTCATTACCATTTTATGTAGGAGGATACTTTTCAGTAGACTACAAAAATATGGATGATTATGAGAGATATAGAGTTGATGATTTGGCATTTTTGGGCTATGGAAGTTATAGTAAGTTTTCGTATCTTGTAGAGTTTGAGTATAAAGAACTCTATGTTAAAACAGATAATCATGGTGTCAAAGATACAGAAAAAGATACAAAACTTTACACTGAGCGTGTTTATTTAGACTATAATTTAGATGAAAATTACATGTTTAGAATAGGAAAATATAATTCTCCTATTGGTTTTTGGAACCTTTTACCTGTTAATGTATTAAGAGAGACAACTTCAAATCCTATGAGTTCATATATTATATTTCCAAAATTTACTACGGGAGTAAGTGCATCATATACAAATTATAAAGAGGGTGAATTCAAGATAGACTTGATGCTACAAAATAATGACGATATAGATAATGAGTATAATAACTATCAATTAGATAAGCACTACGGTTTTGGTCTTTCTTATGAAAAAGATGAGTATACTTATAAGCTTAATAGTGGTTATTTTCACTCCATTCATGATGTGAATGAAGATGATCTGTACTACTTTTTACTCTCAGCAAAATATGAAACAGATAATTATCAAATTCAAGCAGAAATAGGAACTCAAAGAACTGATACATATTTCACAACAAAGTATGCAGGATATCTGCAAGGTGTATATCGTTTTACACAAGAGCATATAGGAGTTGTTCGTCTAGAGTCTTATGATAACCAGTTTTTAGGTGTTTCAGATGATATGGCGATAGTAGCTTATACCTATAGACCTCTTTACCCTATAGCTATTAAATCTGAATACCAGTTTCATACATTACATCAAGAAAATCAATTTCTATTCTCGTTTTCGGTACTTTTCTAATGAAAATAATACTTCTATTTCTTATACTCTCTCTTTTATGTATTAACTCCTCTTTTGCGGATGATTATGTGATTGTTTCAAATAAAAATATGAAAGAGTTAAGTCTTAGTCAAGTCAAGGCTATTTTTTTAAAAAAGCTTACTTTTGTTTCTGATGTAAAAGTTGTTCCTATCAACCTTGGGTTAAGGGATGAACTGAGACTCAAGTTTGAGAAAAAAGTTCTTAGAATGAATTTTTCAAGACTTAAAACATACTGGACTACGCAACACTATCTTGGTCACCGTCCACCAGTGAGTATGAAATCTCAAGAGAGTATCAAGGCTTTTGTAAAAAAAGTTGATGGTTCTATCGGTTATATTCAAGCTGTCTATGTAGATGATGATTTAAAAATAATATATAAGTGGAGTGATTAGATGCCTAAAGTACTACTATGTGATGATGAACTTATGAATAGGAAAGTTGCTATTAAAATTCTTACAAAAGAGGGTTTTAGTGTAGTCCAAGCACAAAATGGAGAAGAGGCCTTAGCTATTTTAAAAACTACAAAAGTAGATATGATTTTGATGGATTTAATGATGCCTGTTATGGATGGATATGAAGCCACTAAGAGGATTAAAGAAGATGAAAATCTTTGTGGAATTCCTCTTATTATTATCTCTGCACTCTCAGATAAGGGTGCAATTATCAAGGCTCTTGCACTTGGTGGGGATGATTATATAACTAAACCTTTTGATATAACAGACTTTAGATTGAGAGTTAAAAATGCTATCAAGATAGGTGAGTATCAAAATATACTCAAAGATAAAAAACTACTACTTCAAACAGAGGTAAATGAGAAAACAAAAGAGCTTCAAATAGCACTTAAAGAAGTCCGAGAGAGTGAAAAAGATATCATCTCTATATTAAGTAAAATGGCAGAGTATAGAGATAATGAAACATCGATGCACACTCTAAGAGTTGGAGAGATGTCAGCACTTTTAGCATTTAAACTTGGATGGAGTGAGGAAGATGTTCAACTTATGAGACTTGCTGCTCCGATGCATGATGTAGGTAAGGTTGGTATAGCAGATAGTATACTTTTAAAACCAGGAAAGTTAGAAGATGATGAGTTTAGTATCATGAAAGAGCATGCAGCTATCGGTCATACAATACTTTCTCAAAAAAAGACACCACTTTTAAATCTTGCAGCAACAATAGCAAATACTCATCACGAAAAGTATGATGGTAAAGGGTATCCTAATGCTTTAAGTGCAGATGAAATCCCACTAAGTGGAGCTATTGTAGCCGTTGTAGATGTTTTCGATGCCCTCCTTAGTGAGAGACCGTATAAAAAAGCTTTCTCCCTTGAAAAAACACTTCAAATCATCAAAGACGGTTCAGGTTCACATTTCAATCCAAAACTTGTAACTCTTTTTTTAGACTCGATAGATGAAGTTTTAGAGATTAGAGCGAGAATGAGCGATGCTTGATTTTTTTAAAAAATCTTTGAGAAATAAGCTACTTGTAGTTTTTATGAGTATCGGCTTTTTACCCTTTATAACACTTCTTATATATACTATCTCTTTGAGTGAAACGAGAATGGTAAAAAAGATAGTGGTAGAGCAGTTAAATTCGACAGAATCAGTACTAAAGTTAATAACTAATCATCTTAGTTCTCTTAAAAAAGAGGTGAAATTTTTAAGTTCACTTGATTTAATGGATGATCTTTTAGCTGATGATATAGATAAAAGAATCTCTAGACTTCTAACTCAAAAATCAGATGACTTAAACTTAGATGTTAGTCTATTTAGTGTAAATTTAGAGGGTGTGATTAGTGCTGCATCTGAGAGAGAGAGTCTCTTTAAAAAGTTTGATTTAAAGAAATTATCTTCTTCAAATGGTACATATATAAAGAATAAAAATCTCTATATATACTCAAAAATCTATGCTTCATTTGATACTCAAAAAGAGTTAGGATATCTGGTTCTAAGATATAACCTTGATAACCTAGATCTCTATCTTACACATCAAAGTAGCATACACTCTTACATCATAAACACCAAAAATGCTCTTATCATAGGAGAAGAACTCTCTTTGGGTCTTAGCTTTTTACAAGATGAAGATAGTGTTATAAACTCCAATCATGTTATAGTTTACAAACATATTTCTTCTGTTATGAAGGATTGGTATATAGTTTATGCTGTAGATAAGAGTGTAGCACTTGCCTTTTTATATGACTTTATTCGTCTGATGCTCTATATCTCTTGTATTATTTTTGTACTGATTATTTATGCCTCTTTTCGTTACTCTCGCGATATTGTTAAACCCATAGAAGAACTAACACAGATAACAAGAGATATAACAAAAACACAAAATTACTCTGCTAAATTAACTATAAACTCTAAAGATGAGATAGGTATCTTGGCTGACTCGTTTAATGAGATGATAGAGACAACTTCATCTGCTCTTTTAAGTCTTGAAAAGGAGAATAAGTTACGGATAAAAAGATTTACCAACCTCATAGAAGTTTTTAACACAATCATTCAAACAAAGAGTGAAGAGGAGTGTATGGAGGTCTCCATAGGAGAGATAAAAAAACTTACATCTAAGAGTGATTTAGAGTTTATTCAAGATACTAATCATCCTATACAAGGGGAGTTTACTAAGCTTTATGTGAGTGATTTTGAAAATGATACTAAGGTCTATTTTGGTTCTATTGCACTTGGAATTGAGAAGTTTGAAGATAGGTATGAGAAGAACTTTTATAACTCAATAGCTTCGATGATTACACTTCAGTTAGATAAAATTAGACTGATTAAAAGAACTATGTCTGCCTCAAACGCCAAGAGTGCTTTTATCTCCAATATGTCTCATGAACTTCGTACACCGCTAAATGCCATTATTGGTTTTTCACAATATATGATTACTTATGAAGAGTTAAATGATGAGCAGATAGATACAGTTGGAAATATCGAGTCCTCAGCCCAATACCTTTTAGAGATGATAAATGAGATTCTTGATATCGCTAAAATTGAAGCTGGAAAGATGGAAGCATTAGTAGAACCTGTGGATATTTTCTCACTACTTCAAAACTCTTATAATATGCTACAACCTTTAGCAAGTGATAAAAACCTAGCATTTGAGTTTACACATGATGAGATACAAGAGACACAAACCGACCCTAAAATGTTTCAACAGATAGTACTTAACCTACTCTCTAATGCTATAAAATTTACCCAAGAGGGAGTTATCTCATTAGCTCTTTCTTGTGATGAAGAGTATATTTATGTGAGAGTAAAAGATAGTGGAATTGGGATACAAACAAGTGATATAAAAAACCTTTTTAAAGATTTTACACAGATAGAAAATGTAATGCAAAAGAGCCATAAAGGAACAGGTCTAGGACTCTCTTTAAGTAAAAAAATGGCAAAAATATTAGGTGGAGATATTACTTTAGAGAGTGAGGGTATAGGAAAAGGAACTACGGTGCTCTTTTTTATAAAGAGATAGTGTAGTAGATAAAATATTTTAAGATATAATATTATAGATAATTTTAGGATATATATTGAAAATATTTTTAGCACTCTCTTTACTTAGTTTTTCACTTTTAGCAGACATGAGTATCCAAGATGCATGGTTAAATGCTGAAGCTCACAACGAAGGAGTGAAGGCATCCTCTTCTGATGTCACTCGTGCAGAATTAAAAAAGAGTTCTGCTGAGTCTATGTATCTTCCTTCCGTAACCATTACGGGCTCTTATACACATCTTAGTGAGCCTGTTAATATTGATACATCTGATGTCTCAGTTGCTCTTGCAAGTTTACCTCTTCCACTTCCTTTTCCTTCTCAAATTGATTTAACACAACAAGATGTTTTTTTAGCAGATCTACATGTTTTATGGCCACTCTATGTAGGTGGAAAAATAGATGCTGCACAAGATATCTATGCTGCGCAGATAAATGAGAAAAAAGCTCTCAAAGAGATGAAAAAAGATACGGAGTTTTTAAAACTTATCAAGTACTACTATGGTGTTGTAGTTAGTGAGTCTCTTTACAAAACAAGAGTAGAGGCACAAAAAGCACTGCGTATTCACTATGAAAATGCTGAGAAGTTAAAAGCACAAGGTCAAATAGCAAAGATAGAACTTCTAAACGCTCAAGTTAAACTAGACTCGGCAAATATAGATCTGTCAAAGGCAAAACATAAGCTCGAGATAGCTCGTTCAGCACTTTTTTCACTAACAAAACAGACTAACAAACCAACTTCAAAACTTTTTGTAAATGAAGAGATGAATGATGAAGAGTATTATAAACGTCGTACTGAGCAAAACTATGCAGGTTTGAGAGTTTTAGATGCAAAAGCTGCTCAAAGTGCTTCACTTGTAGAGATAAAAGAAGCGGGATGGAAACCTGAAATAGTAGCATTTGGTAATGTAAATCTTTATAAAGATGATAGCCCTATCATGAGTACACTGCCAACTTGGTTTGCTGGGGTTATGGTTAAAATAGACCTACTCCAAAGAAAAGATAGAAGTGAGGAAGTTCAAGCTGCACAACTTTTAAATGATAAAGTTAAGTACCTAAAACTTGAAGCATTAGATGGTTTAGCACTTTTAGTAGAGAAAACTTATAAAGAGATGTTAAGTGATGCAGAAGAGTTTAACGCACTTAACTCTTCACTAGAACTCTCCCGTGAAAACTATAGACTACGAGAAGTGGCGTTTAAAGAGGGTCTTTCAACTTCTGTAGAGTTAGTAGATGCTCAGATGTTTCTTTTAGGTGCCAAGACTAAGAGGCTAAACGCTGCTTATAACTTTGTACAAAAAGTTTCACAGTTGAGTGTGCTCAGTGGAGATAGAGAGATGTTTTTTGAGATAGAACAATTATCGGAGGGGATAGAGTAATGAGATGGAGTTTGTTGGCTGTAGTGGCATTTGTTATAGGTTTAGTATCTTGGGTGTCTTACACATTTTATGAGGCATATCAGCCTAAACCCTTGGTTCTTCAGGGTCAAATTGATGCACAGAGTTATAATATCTCTTCAAAATTACCAGGACGAATAAGTGCTGTGTTTGTAAAAAAAGGAGATAGAGTTGAAGTTGGTGATGCAATTTTTAGTCTCTCTTCACCTGAAGTAGATGCGAAACTCAAACAAGCTGAGGCCGCTAAAGATGCAGCCGGTGCACAAAAAATCCAAGCTGATAATGGTGCAAGAAAACAAGAAATCCAAGCAGCACATGACCAGTGGCAAAAAGCAAAAGCTGCAGAAGCTCTTATGTTTACTACATACAATAGAATAAATACTCTTTATGAACAAGGGGTGATTTCACAGCAAAAACGAGATGAAGTTTATACACAATATAAAGCAGCACAGTACACTTCAAATGCAGCTGGTCAGATGGCACAGATGGCTAAAGAAGGTGCTAGAAAAGAGATAAAAGCTGCAGCATCTGCACAAGAGAGAGTTTATGAGGCTAAGGTTGATGAAGTAAATGTTTATATAAAAGAGGCTTCTCAGTATGCCTTTAATAAGGGTGAAGTGACTCAAATCCTTATCCACTCAGGGGAATTAGCTCCTACTGGTTTCCCTGTTGTAAGTATCATTGATATAGAAGATTCTTGGGCTAAGTTTGCTGTTCGTGAGGATTATTTAAAACTATTTATTCAAGATAAAATATTTCAAGCAAAAATTCCTGCACTGGGGAGTGAGAGTTATGAGTTTAGAGTGGCTCACATCGCAGTTATGGGTGATTATGCTACTTGGAGAGCTACTGAGAGTGGAAAAGGTTTTGATATGAAAAGCTTTGAAGTTGAGCTTAGACCTATAAAACCTATAAAAGATTTACGTGTAGGTATGAGTGTTCTTTTAGCTTTTTAGTTAAGCATACTTATAGAGAAGATGAAAAGAACTTGCAACAGCTAGAAGGCCAATTATATTAAATATTACAGCTTCCATGATTAAAGCTCTTGATTTGTTTTGATAAATGGTTCTGCTAAGATGTTTGCTAAAGATGCAAACATAAAAAATAGAGCTGCTACTGTTAGCATTGTAAAAACTGGGATAATCTCAAACATAATGTCTCCTTTGACCCTTTGATAACCAAAGTATAGAGACATTAAGTGTGAAAAAAATGTTAGAGGTAACTAAGCCACCAATCTTTTCTGGTTGCTTTTAAAGATGCAAACCACCTACTTGGATAGTAGAGAGTTATAGTAACTGCACTCCAAGCAATATAGGTAGGAAGAAGGTCATTTCCATATGTATATCCCTCTGGTGATTGACCAAGTGGTGCTCCAAAGAGCCAAGAGGCATCGCCAAAGTGATAAAAGGCAAAGAGTATTCCTGCTAAATGTAATAGAGGAATGTGAAGAACATAAAAAAAGAATGGAACCTGTCCAAAAACTCGTAAAGGGTTTGACCACTCCCCTAAATCTCTATCAAACAGACTCAGTAAAACCATTGCCACACCGATGAGTACACTTAGGTAAATTAGTGAAGGTGGATACTTGGTAAAGTGTATGAAGCTCATAACAGTTATCTCTAGGGAGTCACTGGGATTCCAAAAATATGGATCTCCATAAACATTGAAGTATCGAAGTATAAAACCAAATAATAGAAGTCCTAACCCAGTGAATAAAAAGATTTTTTTACGTACTACACGTGCTAGTTTTGTAACCGGACCAAAGAGGTATCCAAGTGCCATTACCCCAATCCATGGGATAAAAGGATAGATTACCCGAACTTCAATATCACCAATATGAAAACTCCCAGGAGAGTGGAGAAGCATAAATACCCAAGAGTACTCCCCAAAAGTTTTAGGGTCTATGCCATCTAGTAGATTGTGACCCAAAACCATAGAAAGAGCAATAATACCAATAAGGTACTTTGGAAGATAGATAAGTAGACCAACTCCAATCATAGAGACCCCAATAGCAAATAATACAGCTACTTTTGGAGAGGTGAGAAACTCAGAGTTAAAAGACCAGAAAAATCCAACGAGGGTAAGTTCTAAAAATATTAGCCAAAAACCACGACTAACAGCTAGATAAGCTAGTTCATTTTTAGTTCGACTTCTTGAAGCAAAGTAGAGTCCTATTCCTGCTAAAAACATAAATGTAGGAGCAGCAAAATGTGTAATCCATCTTGTAAAGAAGACCTCAATGTTTGTTAGCCCTATGTCAGTGGGTGCATAGTATACCCATGAAAGAGCAAAGAAGTCCCTAGTATGGTCAAGTGCCATGATAACCATCGTCAGACCTCGAAGAACATCAAGTGCGACAAATCGTTCTACTTTTGCAGGCATACATACTCCTTTTTTTATTCTAGGATATAATACAATATATTTAATTAATGGAGAAAAAATGTTTAAAGCATTGAGTGATGCATTTTTTGTAGAGTTGAGTGAGATAAAAAATTCTCTGTATAAACTTTTATTACTAACACTTCTCCCTATTTTTAGTTTTGCTCTTATGATTTTGATATTTTATCAAGGAGTGGCATTTGAACTTCCTATAACGGTTGTAGATAATGACAAGAGTGAACTCTCAAGAAAACTACTCTTTAATATAGATGCTTCTCCTACAGTGAAAATTGCCTCACAATCTTTAAATGCTAAAGATGCCGTTGAGTTAGTAAAATCTTCTTCTGTATATGGTGTTATCATTATTCCATCTCATTTCCAAAGAGACATACTTCAAAGAACTCAACCAAAAGTTATAGCTATGCTTAATGCACAGTATATTTTGATTGGGAAGATACTGACGGGGTCTCTTGTTGAGACAGTAGCTTATAGTGCAGCAGAAGTAGAGTTTATGGAAGACTTAGTAATAACTCAAAACAGTGACTCAGCACTTAATACTATTTCACCAATAGGTCTTCAAATCACACCTTTCTTTAATACCTACGAAAACTACTTTCTCTTTTTAGTTTCAGCACTTCTTCCTTCAATATGGCAAATTTTTATTGTTATTGCTACTATTGTAAGTTTTGGTACACTTTTTAAGGAAAAAAAAGAGCAAGAGTATTTTGGAACCACTAACATAACAGCAAAGATTATAGGAAAAATGTTACCTTATACTTTTGTTTATACTCTTATGGGTGCTCTGTTTTTATTTTACATTTATGGAACTCTAGGATGGTACTTTGAGGGTTCTTTTAGTGTAACTATATTTGGAATGTTTTTAACTGTAGTAGCTTATCAAGTCATTGCCCTACTCTTTTTTGTAACGGGTTTTGATTATGCAAGAGCTCTTAGTTTGGGGGCAGTTTATACCGCTCCAGCATTTGCTTTTTTAGGTGTAACCTTTCCCATATATAATATGAATAGTTTTGCCCTCTTCTGGAGAGATATACTTCCAATATCTCACTATGTAGAACTTCAGATATCTCAGGCTAATTACGGTGCAGATGTCTTTTTCGAGGGTGACAAGCTTTTATTTATTGGAGCTTTTTGGTTACTATTTATCCCAGTTATTGTGAGATTTAAAAGTAGGTTAAGTTTATGAGATTTTTAGAAGTATTTAGTTCTGAAGCTAAACTCATTTTTACAGATGTAGCTATAGTATTGACTATTATTGGTGGGGTTATTCTTTATGCTTTTCTTTACCCTCAGCCTTACTCTTCCCAGAGTGTTAGTGGACTAAGTGTTAGTTTTGTTGATCTTGATAAAAGTAAGGTTAGTAGAGAGATAGCATTTAAATTAAACGCCACTCCTCAGATAACTATAACTAGAAATGACATGAGTGAGAGGGATGCTAAAGAGGCTCTTGTAAAGGGCGAAGTAAAAGCTATTATCATCATCCCTCAAAATTTCTCTAAAGATTTAACACTGGGTCTTTCCCCAACTGTAGCAGTAGGAGCAGATAGTAGTTACTTCCTTATTTATGGTGCGGTTTTAGAAGGTGCAATGAAGTCTGTTTTAACACAGAGTGCAGGTATAAAAGTAGCGAAGATTATGATTGGAGGAACACCAATGGTAGGTGCTATTGATGCCTACACACCCTACATTCTACAGACTATGAACCTCTTTAACAAGAACAATAGTTATACACAGTATGTTATACCAGCTGTATATATCATCATACTTCAACAAACAATGCTTATAGGGCTTGGAATACTTGGTGGGGGTGTAAATGAGAGACTTCGAAGAAAAGAGAAAGGCCATTACTCAGATGCCCCTATTTGGATGATGATGAGTTCTCGATATATTATTTTCGGACTTATATTTTTTGTGCATATGCTCTTTTATTTTGGCTTTAGCTTCTCATTTTTCGAAGTTACTCATCTCGCTAAGATTAGTGACATTTTAAACTTAGGATTGGCGTTTATAACTGCCTCTATATCTTTTGGAATCTTTTTAGGTGCACTATTTAACTCTCGTGAGATAGCTACCCCTGTTATCCTTTTTAGTTCTCTTCCTCTTGTTTTTAGTGTAGGTTTTATCTGGCCACAAGAGGCTATACCTGAGTTCATACAAGATATATCTATACTTATCCCTTCTACTTCTGCTATGCAAGGTTTTTTAAGACTCAACCAGATGGGTGCAGAGTTTAGTGCGATACTTCCTCAGTTTGGTATTTTATGGCTTCAAGCTCTAATTTATGCAATTTTAGGATATTATTATATAAATAAAAATAGGAAAAAATATGTCAAAAATTGAAAATGCAACTATAGTAAAAGCCGCAAATATCTATTATGATGGAAAGGTTACAAGTAGAACTGTAAACTTATCTGATGGAACAACTCAATCTTTAGGGATTATGATGCCAGGTGAGTACACTTTTGGTACAAATGAAGCTGAAATTATGGAGATGTTAAGTGGTGAACTTGAGATTAAACTTCCAGGCCAAGAGTGGAAAACACTCTCTACTCCTGAGACTTTTAATGTTCCAGCTAACTCATCTTTTGATCTTAAAATCAAAACAGTTACAGACTACTGCTGTTCATACATTAAGTAGTCTGTGATGAGTGTCACTTCTAGTTTTCATATTTTAATCGTTGATGATGAAAAGTTAAATATTGAACTAGCTGCAATTTACCTTAAAGAAGAGGGTTATAAACTCTCCTTCGCTCTAAACGCCAAGTCAGCTATGGAGTCTGTCATTAAAAACGATATTGACCTTATACTGCTTGATATTAATATGCCGGGTAAAGATGGTTTTGCGGTCTGTAAGCTTTTAAAGAATGATAAGAAGAGTAAAGATATACCTGTAGTCTTTGTAACAGCTCAGACGGATATTGAGTATATCTCTCGTGCTTTTGAAGTTGGTGGTGTAGATTATATTACCAAACCATTTAATGGTGTTGAGCTAAAAGCTCGTGTAAAAACACATCTTCAAACACTCTCTTACCTAAATGAGATTAAAGAAAAACAGTCAAAACTTGCACAGTTGAGTATAACGGACCCACTAACAAAACTTTATAACTCTCTATATCTTGATGCCCAATTAAAATCTTACGCACTAAGAGAAGAGACCTTTTGGTTTGTATATATTAAGATAGATAGATTTGATAAGATAAATCAAATTTATGGTTTTCATGGTGCAAATAAAATTATTAAGAAGTTTGGAAAACTCATTGAGGAAACAGTTGTCTCAAATGCTGTTACAGCAAGACATTATGGTGCTGGATTTGGAGTACTTATGAAGGATTATGAGATACAAGTACTCAAAGAGTTTTATGATAAACTTTATTCAAAACACAAAAAAGATAAAGAACTTTCAAAAGTTTTTAGTTTCTCGACAGTACTTTATAATGTTAAAGAACCAACTACTTCTATAGCAACAATATATAAAAAATTACAAACAAGTATGCACAAAGTAGAGAATGAAGGTGATAAGTATATCTATACTAAGTAAGCGCCTCAATCTTTTCTATTAATACTTTAAGTTGTGACTTTAGTATTTGTTTGTTAATTTTGTGTTCCTCTTCACTCCACTTATCTAGACTGTGTTCAAACTCAGTAGCTAACTTATAAAGCAGATCAAACTTGAAGTTACCAGTTATTCCTCTAATTGAATGGGTTATATCTTTATTGATATCATCACTCTGCAGTTTCTCTAAAATATTCTTTGCACTACTTATAAAACTACTAAGAAGTTTAAGAATGATAGTCTCATCGGGAATTTTTAAATGCTGTGCAATTAGAGAAACATTAACATCATCATAATTTTGTTCAATCTGTTCTTCTTTAAGCTCAGTATAGTGTAGTAGTATCTTATCTAACTCTACTGGAACTATTGGTTTATGTAGTGAGTCATCAACACCAGCTTCTTTAAAAGAGATGATATCGGACTCTATGACATTTGCCGAGAGAGAGACTATTGGGTTTGTATACCCCTCTTTACGTAAAATTCTGGTAGCACTAACACCATCAAGAATAGGCATATTTATATCCATAAATATTAGGTCATAATTGTTATTACTCAGAGCTTCATCCACTGCTTCTTGACCATTGTTAACTATTTTAAAAGTAAGTTCTCTTTCCTGTAACATAACTGAAATAAGCATTTGATTTGTTTCGTTATCTTCTGCAATCAAGATATTCCCATTATATTTTTTACTACAAGACTCTTCATCTATGTTTGGAGTTAAAACAATTTTATTTTTACTGTTGCTTAGGGTTATGATTTTGTCAAAGAGTGCTGAACCTGTCATCGGTTGTTCTATAAAATGAAACTGTTCATGTACACATTCGAATTTATCCTCAGAACCTTCTATGTAAACAAGCTGTAGATTTTCATACTTATCAAGAGCCTCTTTGCATGCATTTTCATCAAACAGTTGGGCACAGACTATTAATATGTCTGTAGAAGTATTTACCTCTCCAAGGGAGTGGATTTTATGAAAAGGACAATTCCATGTTTCGAGATAAGAGTACAAAATATTATTTATGGCACAAGATTTTTCATCATCAGTGGTAAAAATAGAGATGTTAAGAGCATTAGCAGTTGTTGATTTTGTTATGGCATGTTCTTGTTTAATCACTTCAAGTTGTAGTGTGAAATAAAATTCACTTCCAATGCTCTCTTGTGATTTTACCTTTAACTCTGAGCCCATTATTCCTATATACTGACTACTAATAGAAAGTCCTAGTCCTGTTCCTCCAAACTCTCTACTTATAGAGTTGTCAGCTTGAGAAAATGCTGCAAAAATAGTTGAGAGTTTATCTTTTGGAACACCAATACCACTGTCTTTAACACTAAAGTGTATTTTTGCTCTGTTTTTAGAAAGAGATTCTAATGTAATTCTAACATTTACTTCACCATTTTGAGGTGTAAACTTGACTGCATTACTTATGAGGTTATTCATTACTTGTTTGAGTCTTTGAATATCACATTTGAGGAGTTGAGGGATAGTTGTATCTATATAGATATAGTAATTTAAGTTTTTCTTTTTTGTTAAAGAGGCGAAAGTAGATACTGTCGCTTCCATCTCTTTAAAAAGATTTGAGTCTGTTTCATAGAGTGTCAATTCTCCACTCTCTATTTTAGAGTAGTCAAGAATGTCGTTTACAACACTAAGTAGAGTCTGACCGCTCTTATGAATAATTTCAACATAGCGTTTAGAGTCTTTATCTAAATCTTTCCTAGTTAAAACATCGGTAAACCCGAGAATTCCATTTAGTGGTGTTCTTATCTCATGAGACATATTTGCTAAAAAACTTGATTTTGCTGATTCTGAAGCATTTGCTTTTAAGATAGCATTTTCTAACTTAGTGATGTCGTAAAGGTTGATAATGTATGCATCGTCAATATTTTTAACCATAACATTAAAAGTACGAGTAACACCATCTTTTGTAATCATTTTTGCCTTTCTATCATCATCTGTTTTAGCACTTGCAGCATCATCAATCCAGTTTGGATATTTAGACGGATAGATATACCCATCCTCTTCTAAGAAGAGGTTACAGATACAATCATGTTGATTTTTAAAATCTTCAAAATCTTTAAAGTCAAAATATGAAAAGAGTTTTTTATTAGCGTTTAGCATTCCATCAGCTTTTGAAGAAAAAAGTACAATACTATCTTGGTTATCAAAGATAGCTTTTATGAGGCGTTCTTTTTCTTGTAGACGTTGTTTTGATTCTATCTGTTTAGTTACATCTTGTCTGATGGCGATAAACTCTTTTATCTTAGAATTACTATCAAAAATTGGCATAACGGTGGAGTTTACATAGTACACTGAGCCATCTTTTGCCATGTTTGAGATAAGACCTTTCCATGTTTTACCATTTAGTATAGTAGTCCACATTTTTTTAAAGACACTTTTAGAGACTTTCTTATCTCTGACAATATTGTGGTTTCGACCAATCATCTCCCCACGTTTGTACTTACTAACACGACAAAAGTTATCATTAACATAAGTAATATTACCATTTAAGTCAGTTTTTGAGACTAAAGATGATTCATCAACTACATCCTTATACTCATTAAGAAGTTTCAGATTTTCATTAAGTTCGATTGAGGTACGTTCAATGAAGTGTGTGAGTGCATTAAATGTACTGTTATCAAGATTGTTACTTTTTACTTTTTTCTTTGATTTTCCTTTTGATATTTTATTACTTTCTGAGAGTACGAGGATAGTAGTAGTACAGTTTAAAAGAGCATTATCTCCAGTTGTGCTATAAAACTCTCCATAAGTGAAGAAACCAGCTGTAGGGGCTATATCTTCAAATTGTTTAAACTCATTTTCTAGTACTTTACCAAGAAGAGTTTTTCTTGCTATACAAGAGTAGATAAATATTGCTTGTGCAGGATTCTTATGCATTTTTTTGCTGATAATACTTGAACCACTGATGACACTTGATGCATTAGAAAAACCAAACTGAACTTTCTGACCTTCTTTTAGGGGACCGGCAAAGATAATATTGTCATCTGAAAGACCCATCGGTGTTCTAGCAACTACAGTCTCTCCTTCTTTAAAAAGAAGTTGAAAATTTGAGAGTTCTGATGCAGAATTTTCAAAGATATCTTCACCTAAGTAGCGTTTAAAAATAGTTATTGCATTTTCATTGTCTATCTTTTTGAGTATGTTTGCCTCTGCTGATGTTATAGTAAATTCTTTACCGATTGGAGTCCAGTTTAAGTTGTATTTATTATCGGCAAAGAGGTTTTTTCCTGAAAATGAAACAGCTACTGCTCCATTTTTATAGATATTATTTCCTAAAAATACATATGTTTTTTTAAGTAGAAAATTATCTCCAGCAAGCCCACCTGCAATAATTAGCTTTGGTGAGTTTTGTTTGATTCCTCTGATAAAACCTTCATAGTCATTGCCTAGAAGCCCTTCACTTAAGACAATAGCTGCTTTTGTATCTTTTGTATTAATCTCTTTTGATAAAATTCTCCCACTCTTTGTGCTTATCTCTTTTGAGTAAGTTGCTTTGAGTATAGTCTCTTTAAAAAGAGTTAGACTGATAATAGTTGAGTTGTCATACATTCTGGCATGTGAAATCTCACCAGCTGTTGTTGTCCCAATAATTAGTGCGCTTGGAAAATCTTTATTAATTTTTTTGAGAAGTTTTTGAATATCTTGTTTGTTTGTTAGTGATGTGAATATCTGGATAAGTTGAGAGCCATTACTTTTGGCTATAGACTTTTTAACTGCCTTTTTATACTCTTTTTTATCTGATATTGAAAATGATATATGTTTCATTCTTCTCTTCCTTTAGATATATTGTTTCACAAGATTATTTAATGTCGTCTCATCAAGTGCACCAGATATACGGTGTACTTCTTTACCTTCTTTAAAGATGATAAGAGTAGGGATACTTCTGATTGAAAACCTAGCTCCTAAATTCTCCTCACTCTCCGTATTAACTTTTACAAAAAGAGTTTTAAGTGGAAAGTTCTGAGCAGATTTTTCAAAGTTTGGTCCCATCATTTTACATGGTCCACACCAAGGTGCCCAAAAATCTACTATAACAGGTATATCACTATTTACTACTACTTCATCGAAGTTAGTGTTTGTTAGTTCCATTGGTTTTGTGTCAAGAAGGGATTTTTTACACTTTCCACAGTTAGCCTTTGTATAAGACTCTTTTTTTGGTACATTGTTTACACTTAAACAGTGTTGACATACTATTCTCATTTTTTTTCCTCTATTAGTTTATATGGTAATTCTAAAAGTGTTTGTGTAAAACCTCTATCTGATGTCATTGTTATTTGACCTTTTAGGTGCTGTGTTATGATTGTATGACACATATATAGACCAAGCCCTGTACCATTTTTACTTTTTGTTGAGAAGTAAGGTTCAAAAACTCTCTTTAGAGTATCTTTCTTAAGTCCACCAGCATTATCTTTTATACTTATCCAAATATGAGACTCTTTGGCATCTATACAAACTGTTATTTTTCTCTCATCTATTTTTGTATGCATCTCTGCATCATAAAAAGCGTCTATAGAATTTTTAATAATATTAATAACAGATTGAAGTAACTCATTTTTGTAAGTAACTATAGTTGTAGACTCATCAACTTTGACAGTGTAGTCAATATTTTGTTGATGCATCTCCTCTTTTAGAAAGAAAATAGACTTATTAAAAAGAGTAAATAGATTTATTTCAGTAGTTTTTTTATTGGGTTTAAAGTAGTCTCTAAAATCATCAATTGTATCTGAGAGATACTTTGTTGTATTTTGAATTTTCTCAAAAGTATTAGTAATGGTAGAAGGGTCTAGGGTGTTTAACTCTTGTTTTATCTTGAGTGTAGCCATGATGGTGTTTATCAGGGAGAGTGGCTGTCTCCACTGATGTGCTATCATCGCGACCATCTCCCCCATAGCAGAACTTCTTGATGATGCCAAAATTTTCTCTTGGCTCTGAGCAAGATGTTTAGAGTCTGTAATATTTTCTCTAAAAATAATAAATCCGATATGCTTACCCATGGCATTAAATTCAGGAATAAGAGTACTTTTAAAGAAGATTCTTTTTCCATGAGCACTAAGAGTACTCTCCTCAAAATCTAAAACTTTACGAGAGTTCATGGCCTCTACAAGTTGCATCTGAATCTCTGATGGCATTTGATACTTTTCATGAAAGAGAAAGTTTTTACCTAGTAGTTCATCCTTATCATAATTAAGAAGTTTTAAGAGTGCCTGTGAAATATCGATGATGCGAAATGATGAATCAAACTTAATTACAAGTACTTTTTTATCAATAGTATCACGCTCTTTGAGTAGTTCTGAGTTTAACTCTTTAATAGTTTGAATATTAGTTTCAAGAAGGGCATTTGTATTAGCCATAATGGTCTGGTCTGTAAGTATAAGTGCCACTAAACTTCTATCTTCATCAAAAGGTATGATACTTATATCTTGTTGCATATACTCAAAGCTAGGATTTCTAATTTGGTTGATTTTTATTGGAATAAGATATTTAGATGTTGATGCTGTATAAAATGTTGGTGTTTGAAGACGAAGTGCTGTTTTGATCTTTCTTTTGAGTGTTTTAGCACTAATAATAAAAACTTCATCAAGTTTTTTATTTAATATATCGATTTCTTTGACACCACTGTGATGTTCTAGCCATTTATTATAGTGATAAATATTAAGATTATCATCTAGAACTATAATACCATTGTCGATGTTAGCAACAATTTTTTTGGCTATATCAAGAGTTCTAATATGCTGTTGAGTTTTATTTTGAGCCATTGTATTGATTCATCTTTTGTTAGGATGAAAATTTTCCCATGTATTTTTTGATCTTGAAAGTTTAAGTCAGTATCTATTACGATAACCTGAGAGTATTGCTGAAATGTTGGAGTTTCTTTAATACTCTCAATTGAAACTTTAGAGAGACTTGGTAGTGAAAAACTCACCTCAGTGTCCATCTCTTGTGATAGTTTTGTAGTAAGTGAAGATGTAAGTACATTTGTAAGTTCTAAAATTGCATCATCAAGATCTGCTTCATTTTCTAACTCTAAATGTTTTGCTAAGTTACCTGCACTCTCTTGGTCGATAAAAAAAGCGCTCTCTCCACTAAACTCTCCGTTAAAGGATTGGGTAGCAAAAAAATAACTTTCATTTTTAAGTTCGGCAAAAGTAGATAGAAGTTCGTTTGTTGTGATTACGCTGATGTTAGGAATACTTAAAGAGGCAAAAGCATCAAGCATATCTGCTACAACAGCAGTAGCATTTCCATAAGCTACATTCATAAGCTCCTGTAGTACATCTCTCTCATCTTCTGTTAAGTTATATGCTTGCATCAAATAAGCTCCAAAATCTCTTTTATTTTATCGGCGTTGATTGGTTTTTGTATATGAAGTTGCGCACCTAATGCAATGACTTTCTCTTTGGCTTTTGTTTGAACATCTGCAGATACAACTACTATTTTAGCTTTAGGGTTGATTGTAAGTAATTTTGGTAGTGCTTCATACCCATCCATTTCTGGCATAGTTAAGTCCAAAAAAACAATATCAGGAGATTTGTTTTTCATGGTTTGCAGAGCTTCTAAACCATTAGTAGCTTGAAAAATTTCGGCGTTACCAATATTTGTTTTTAATGCTTTTACAAGACTTAAACGTGCTAGTTTAGAGTCATCAACAACAAGATATATCACTATTTTTCCTTAAATGATTCAATACTTTCAGTCATTCCAAAGTCAGGGTTTTGCTTTGGCTCTAGTACAACTTGTGCTAGTTTATTATTATCATGGTTGATTAGAATAGGGGCTAAGAAGTTAATTGTAGATTTTTCAAGTGGTTTTTGGATGATTAGAATATTGTAAACACTAATTGTAGATTTGTCATTTATTTCAAGAAGAACCTTTATATCAACGGGAATATCAAATGAGTACTCTCTAAGAGCATAAGGATTTACTATTGTAAAAGATATATTATCATTTTTTGTATCTTTGAGTGTTGAGAAAAGTTCATCAACTTCAACTATTTTCACCTCACGAGTATCTGGAAAACCTAGTAATTCACCTCGAACATCATAACTCATATTTAGATCCTTTAAAATAACCCCTCTTCATATTTTAAGCTTGACGCAATGAGATATAAGGGTGCTGTTTTTATTGTTGATATATTATAGCACTCTCCTAGAGCAAATGCAAATGAATTTGTATCTTTTATAAGAGTTACACCACTGCTCATATCTACGAGCTCAAGGCGATTGTTCTTCAAAAGTCTTGCATCACTAATACCGTTAAAATCTAGAGTAAGTGTTATCCAGTCGTGAGCTCTTGCTGCATCTTGAACTGCAAAAGTCAACTTGATATTGAGAGGAGAGATTATTTCTAAAGAGCGGAAATCCGCATCTTTAAAATGGTTAAAACGTTCTAAATCAAGACCTATTGACAACCAACACACTCCATACTTCTATCTTCAACATCTCCAGCAACTTCTGGTGACTGTGAACGTAGATAGTAAGTTGATTTAAGACCTAGTTTCCATGCTAGCATATAGATTTCGTTTAGGTAGCGACCGCTTGCTTTATCAAGAGTAATAAAGATGTTTAGTGATTGCCCTTGATCTATCCATTTTTGACGAATAGCAGCAGCTTTGATAAGAACTGTTTGATTCAAGTCATAAGCTGGTGTGTAGTAACTCCAAGTCTCAGCTGAGAGTTTAGGTACTACAACTGGAATAAGGCCAGAAAGGTTCTCTTCAAACCACTTGCGTTTAAACACAGGCTCAATAGCTTGAGTAGTCCCTGTAAGAATTGAGATTGATGATGTAGGTGCTACAGCCATTAGATAACCGTTTCTCATACCTTGTGATTTTACCTTAGTTCTAAGTTCTTCCCATTCATAAGTAGAAGCAAAAAGCCCTCCACGGTCAACAAGATTTATAACTTCAGCATTTGCATGGTCTTGAGGCATAATACCTCTACTCCATTTACTTCCTTCAAAATCAGGGTAAGCACCTTTTTCTGCTGCTAAGTCTGATGAAGATGAAACTGTGTTATAACAAACAGCTTCCATAATTTCATCTATCTTATCGAAATGTTCTTGAGTTCCCCACATGATACCTTGTTCTGCTAACATTTGAGCTTCACCCATAACACCAAGTCCGATTGAACGAGACTTCATATTTGTACGTTTTACTTTTTCAATAGGATAGAAGTTTAGGTCTATAACGTTATCTAGACATCTAACAGCAGTTGGAACGATTCTCTCTATATCTTCTTTTGTATTTATACGAGAAAGATTGATAGAAGCGAGATTACAAACAGCAGTCGAACCATCTACTTTTTCTTTCTCTACTACGAAGATTGGAAGTCCACCAAGTGAGTCAAGTGCAGTTACTTTTTTAGCTGGTTTTGTTATACCACTATCAACTGTTACCATCTCATCTTCTTCATAAGAAATGCTATCTCCATTTTCAAAAATGTATTTTATTTTGTAATGGTTTGGAGATGTGTTTTGGAAAATCTCAGTACAAAGATTTGAACTACGTATAACACCAACATGATCATTTGGGTTAGCACGGTTAGCATTATCTTTAAAACAAAGAAAAGGTGAACCAGTTTCAAAGTAAGAAGTAAGGATTTTTTTCCATAGATCTTTAGCTTTGAGTTTTTCTTTTATAATTGACTCATCTTGTTCTAACTCTAAGTAACGTTTGTTAAACTCTTCACCATAAAGTGTTGCAAGTTCTCTAACATCATAAGGATCAAAAAGAGTCCAAATTGCATCTTCGGTAACTCGTTGCATGAAAAGATCATTTAACCAAAGTGACGGGAAAAGATCATGTGCCCGGCGACGCTCTTCACCAGAGTTTTTCTTAAGGTCAAGAAAGTCGTTGATATCTATGTGCCAAGGTTCAAGATAAACTGCAATAGCACCTTTTCTTGTTCCTAGTTGGTCAACTGCAATAGCGATGTCATTTGTTATTTTAAGAAATGGAACTGTTCCGCCTGCTGCATTTTTATGACCATCAATAAATGAACCCATTGATCGAACTTGTGTCCAATCCCAACCAATCCCACCACCAAACTTAGAAAGCATAGCCATCTCTTGGTAAGCATCAAAAATACCTTCGATGTTATCTGGTGTAGAACCAATATAACAAGATGAAAGTTGGTGTCTAGTAGTTCTAGCATTTGACAAAGTTGGTGTAGCTAACATAACTTCAAACTGACTAATCATGTTATAGAACTTAATAGCCCACTCAGTACGATTCACTTCACGTTGTGCCAGGAACATAGAGATAGCCATAAACATATGCTGAGGAAGCTCTATAGGGTTAGCATCTCTATCTTTAATAAGGTATCTATCGTATAGAGTTTTTACTCCAAGGTAGTTAAACTGAAAATCACGCTCAGGTACTAAGTGCTTTTCAAGTTCATCTAAGTCATACATCTCTTTAAGACCAAGTAAAATACGTCCCTCTTTCTCACCCTTTTCAAAGTATTTGGATAGTTTACAGTAACCTGTAAATCCGTTTACTTGGTGGTAAAGATTAAAGATGAAAAGACGTGATGCTACAAATGTCCAGTTAGGTGCATCGATATCTATCTTGTCCACTGCTGTTTTTATAAGAGTCTCTTGAATCTCGTTAGAAGTGATACCATCACGAAAGTGAATCTGTGCATCAACTTCAAGTTCACTTTGAGATACATTAGTTAGACCTTTAACTGCTGCTGATGTATATTTCTGTATTTTAGAAATATCTAGTGGTTCTGTTCTGCCATTTCTTTTTATTACTGTTATCATTAATAGTCCTGATGCTGATGTATGTATTAAAATTTATCACATAATTATTTACATAAATGTAAATTGATTTTAGCGAAAGTATAGTTTAAAAAAGTTTAAATACAAAGAAAAAGTTGATGAATTTTAATAGATTTTAGAGAAGAACTGTATATATAATTTTAGTTAATATTTAGCATAACCAAGATGGCTATGCTAGTGTTTTTTTTCTGTTATTTAAAAACACGTTTGAAAATGTTGTCAACATTTTTAGTGTAATAACCATAGTCAAAACACTCACGAATTTGCTCTTCACTTAGAGACTGACCTAACTCTTCATCAGCTAACAAGTGGTTAAGGTATAGTGATTCACCATTCTCATCAGTAGTAGGTTTACCTTGTTGAATTTCTCCCCAAACCTTCATAGCATTACGTTGAACAATTCTATAAGCATCTTCACGGCTAACACCTTGAAGAGGAAGTTCTAGTAAAACACGTTGAGAGAAAACTAGTCCACCTGTGAGGTTTAGGTTTTTCATCATATTTTCTGGAAATACTGTAAGGTTTGCTATAACGTTATTCATACGATGAAGCATAAAGTCCATAGTGATGAAAGCATCTGGTAACCAGAAACGCTCAGTAGAAGAGTGGCTGATATCACGCTCATGCCATAGTGCTACATTTTCCATTGCAGGTGCAGCATATGCACGTATCATTCTAGCAAGTCCTGTAATGTTCTCAGTAAGGATTGGGTTACGCTTATGAGGCATAGCAGAAGATCCTTTTTGGCCTTTTGCGAAGAACTCTTCAGCCTCATATACTTCTGTACGTTGAAGGTGTCTTACTTGAACTGCAAATTTTTCTACACTTGAAGCTAGAAGTGCTAATGTAGTGGCAAGTCTTGCATAACGGTCACGATGAACAACTTGGTTTGAACACGGCTCAGACTTAAGACCCAACTCTTCCATTGCATACTCTTCTAGTTCAAGTGGTGCATGAGCAAAGTTACCCATAGCTCCAGAGATTTGACCAACTGCGATAACATCCATAGTCTGCTCAAGGTTTAAAAGGTGACGAGCTACTTCGTCATACCATACAGCTAAAGTTAGACCAAAAGTGATTGGCTCACCATGGATACCATGTGAACGTCCAACCATAAGAGTCATCTTATGCTCCTCAGCACGTCTTTTGATTGATTCCATTAAAGTTTTTACACCATCTATTACTATGTTAAGAGAATCCCTCATCTGAATAGCTACACCAGTATCAACAGCATCAGAAGAAGTCATACCATAGTGAAACCATCTTGACTCTTCACCAAGGCTTTCTGAAACACTTGTGTTGAATGCTATAAGGTCATGTTTAGTGATAGCTTCAATCTCTTCAATACGCTCTACCGAGAATGTTGCATTTTTTACAATCTTATCTGCATCTTCTTGAGGAATCTTTCCTAATTTTGCCCAAGCTTTTACTGCTGCCTTTTCAACTTCTAGCCATGCTGCATATCTAGCATGTTGTGTCCATTTTGCTGCCATCTCTGGACGTGAGTATCTTTCTATCATTTATATTCCTTTGAGTATGTTATTGCGCTAAAATTCGCTTTATTAAATATATGATATTTTACTCTAAATATCATAATAGAGGAATTAAGAATGCCATTTGTAAAAAAGAAGTATATAGTACAACCAAAACAAAAAGCAGTTTTTTATCTTATGAACGAGTTTGGTTATCCTCAAAGAGAAGCACAGCGTTATATATCTAAAGGTCGCATACTTGTTAATGGCGAAAAGATGGTTAAAACTGCTGGAGAAATTGAGGGTGAGATAGAGTTTATCTATTTTGAGCCAGTTGGAAAAGGGTTAAAACCGACTTTTGTAGAAGAAGAGTTTGTAGTTTTTGATAAGCCAAGTGGTGTTTTAGTTCACCCTCAAACAAAAGCGACCCCCTACTCTCTCATAGATGAACTAAAGTCACAGTATGGGATGAATGCAAACATAGCTCATAGAATAGATCAGGAGACAAGCGGATTAGTCTTATGTTCTACAAACAAAACTAGTGAACGTGAAATCAAGATGATGTTTCAAGAACGCGATATGAAGAAAAAGTACTTTGCAATGGTTCATGGAGAGTTCAAAGAAGAGCTTGTTGTTGAAGCACCACTTCTACGTTTTCAAGCGGAAGCTGCTCTTGTTAGAATGGTAGTTAAAGTTGATGAGGCTGGAAAAGCATCTAAAACATCTTTTAAACCATTAGAGTATTTTCCTGATAAAGATATGACACTTATTGAATGTTCACCATATACTGGTAGACAGCATCAGATACGAGTCCATTTGTTTCACGTGAAACATCCGATAGTGGGTGATCCAATATATGGACAGAATGAAGAGAATATCATAAAGTTTTTAGATCGAGAGTTGACACCAATAGACAGAATAAAAAATGGTGGAGCATCAAGACTTCTTCTACATGCTTTCTCTTTAGAGTTTGAGTTATATAAGAAAGCTTATAAGGTAGAGAGTAGAATAGACTTTAAAGCTATATGTTTTCACTCTGTAGATGTGAATAACTTTTAGAACAATCTTAATAGTGACTATCACTTTTATTATATTTTAGATTAATTGATTTAAAGCCCTATTTACAGGGCTTTAAGCTAGATAAAAGTTTTTTATAAGCAAGAATTTATATAAAAATATTCTTAATATCCTAAAGAATTTATAAATTTCTTTAGGATATCGCTCGGTGTTATTCACAACTTACAACAATGTGTGAATACTACACACTTTGGTAAAAAGTTTAAATTTCTTTTAAATGTAAGTTTTGGAGGGGAGTTTTTTTTGTTATCTTTTTATAAGATTAGTAGGGTATCATTACACTCATAAACGACTTCCCTGGTGTGTTGGTCGTTTACTTCTTACTTTGGCTATCTAAACGCCATTATATCTTTTAATAATTTTCTTAACACGAGATCTTAGATTTCTAAGTGCATCTGAACTTGTCTTACCATCAGCAGTTAAGTTTTCAAAATCTTCACCAAGTTGAGCTTTAGCCATCCAACCTATTTTATTGTGGTACTTAATACCTACAAATTGTACATCACCAAAGTGACCTTTACATAGTTTATATACTTCTTTGATTCTATCTGCGTCTGTTTTTTCAGCCATCTGTCAATTCCTTCTTATAGTTTATATAAATTCTACCATATTTTTCTTAATCTTCTTTAAGTGCTGCATATAAAAACCAGCTAACACTTGTTATAAACACTATTACCAATAATATAACTTCGCCTATATCTATGCTACTCATCAACTATCCTTATTTAAATTATAATATAAATGTATTATACTCCGATTTCCGTTTTCTCTTTTAATTGACCACAAGCTGCACTGATATCAATACCCTTAGAGTCACGTATAGTACATAAAAGCCCATGTTTTACTAGATACTCTTGAAATGCAACCATATCAGCACGAGTTGGGCGTTTGTACTCGGTCCCTGGATAAGGATTAAAGAAGATAAGATTTACCTTTGCTTTGATGTCCCTTAGAAGTTTTACAAGCTTTTTAGCACTGCCTATGTCATCATTTTTATCTTTGATTACTAAATACTCAAACATAACCCGCTTACGAGTATCTATAGGAAAGCGCTTCACTGCTTCAATGATAGAGTTAATATTATGGGCTTTGTTCATTGGAATTAGCTCTGAACGGAGTTCATCATCAACTGCATGAAGAGAGATGGCGATGTGAACACCTAAGTCCATTTCACCGAGTTTATCTATCTTAGTACTAAGACCACTTGTAGAGACAGTCTGGCGTTTACCACCTATGGATAAGCCCTCTTCTTCCTTAAATACCTTTATCGCTTGTGCAACATTTTCAAGATTATCAAGTGGTTCACCCATTCCCATATAAACTATATTTATCTTACGGCTATATTTATGGTCGTTATCTGCTTTTAGTATTACAACTTGAGCTACTATCTCTCCAGCAGTTAAGTCTCTTGTAAAACCACCCTTAGCAGTTAGACAAAAAGTACATCCTACTTTACAGCCAACTTGTGTAGAGACACAGATAGTATACTTAGCTTCTTGATAAATATTCCCAGACTCATCACGAAGTTCATCTTTCATCTTTAACCAAACAGCTTCCATAGTTTTACCATCTTGAAGTTCTAATAGATACTTTATAGTACCATCGCTAGACTCTTCTTTTTGGGCAATACGAAGTGGATTTACAAGATACTTTTCACTTAGTTCTTCTTTAAGTACTTTAGGGATATTTTTCATAGCATCATAGTTGTCTGTATAGTGATGATAGATCCATCCATATATCTGTTTAGCTCTAAACGATGGTTTTACAATAGACTGTAACTCTTTTAGAGTGTAGTCCATTAGGGAAGGTTTTAAACTCATTTGCTTGTAAGTTCCTTTATGCGTCTTTTCACATGTTCATCCAAAAGTTCTTTTGCTTTATCATGGTTTTTTAAGAAGTCATCATGAGCGTTAGCGTTAGTATAGTTAGTCACACAAAACACACCACCTGCAGGGATATTGAACTCTTCTGCAATCTTTAAAACAGAAAAAAACTCCATATTCTCTATACCGACACCAAACTTAAGAAAGTTTTTTGTTAGTGTTTCATTAGTACTGATGTAGTTTGAAGAGTTAACAACTACATCTTTTACGTTAGTTGTGTTAGTACTCACAACATTATCAATAGGTGTATAAGCATCATTTGAAAGAAAAGCTAACTCAATATTTGAAGAAGTTTTACTCTCTATGATATCAAATATTTTTGCATCACCGTAAGATCCGGCACTTCCAACAAAAAGTAAAAACTCAGGCTTGTCAAAAAGACAAAGACGAGTTAGGTTCATAGCTGTTTCAACTAACCCTACTCCCATCGGTTGAGCGAAATTAAATGTTTCGTTATTCCCTGCACATATTATCATCGATTAAAGCCTTACTGGTATATTTTGCTCATGAAGATAATGTTTTAAGTCCATGATATCTATCTCTTTATAGTGAAAGATACTAGCTGCTAGTGCAGCATCAGCACCACACTCAAAAGCTTCTTTAATATGCTTCATCGTCCCTGCACCACCACTTGCAATAACTGGTACATTTACAGCACGACTTATCTGCTCCGTGATATTAAGTTCAAAACCAGCTTTAGTACCATCAGCATCCATAGATGTTAGAAGAATCTCACCTGCTCCACGATCAACTACTTCTTTAGCCCACTCGACAGCGTCAAGTCCAGTATCAACTCTCCCACCATTTAAGAATACATGATAGTTTCCAGATTCAGTATGTTTTACATCTATTGCAGTTACTATGCATTGAGAACCAAAACGCTTAGAACTTTCATTTATTAGTTCTGGGCGTTTGATAGCAGCAGAGTTTACACTTACTTTGTCACAACCTACATTGAGTAGACCATAGATATCTTCTAGCTTTCTAATGCCTCCACCAACCGTAAGGGGTATAAAGATTTCACGAGCAACCTGTGCTACTATATCTATTATAGTATCTCGGTTATCAGATGAAGCAGTGATATCTAAAAATGTAAGTTCATCAGCTCCCTCTTCATTATAACGACGAGCAACTTCTACAGGATCTCCTGCATCTTTGAGTCCAACAAAGTTGACACCTTTAACAACTCGACCATCTTTTACATCAAGACAAGGGATAATTCTTTTTGCGAAATAGTTCATTAAAATATACCTTTATTATATATTTTTGAATTATACTACTTTATGCTTATGTTGTGGTTAGGTTTCTATGTGCTAATTTATAAGAAATATAGATGATAGTTATATATTTGTATGTTTGTATGTTTCACATGAAACATACAAAGAAGCGTTATACTAAGAGTATTTAATGTGATAATATATATTGTGTTATATATATTAATTATTGTTTAAGCTTTTTAGGTATATAATTTAATTTAATTTTATAATAAGGTAAAAAATGAAAAACACAGTTATTAAAAGTTTGATAGTAAGTAGTTTACTTGTAAGTGGACTTATCGCAGATGATATGAATTCAGAAATGGATCAAGTAAATGCAAAAGAAAAAATGGGGATATTCATAGGGGGATCAATAGGTGCTGGTTCAGGTTCTTATGGTTATGTAATAAATGATGTTAAATATGAACCAGCAGAAGCTGGTATTTCAACTTCAGATATAAAAATATATGCTGGGATAAATAGTATTTATCTATTTATGCAAACAGGATCAATCAGTTTTGATAATAACTCAGGTGATGCAGATTATACAGCATACGGAGTTGGGTATAAGCATGCATTTGAAGATTACCAAGGAAGTTTTGCCTCAGTAACAATTATGCCAGTTTTTGATGCAGAGTTAGGATACGACACTATAACAGCAGATGGAACTAGTGATGCATCAGGTTTTTTACTTTCTGCTGATCTTGGAATAGCAGCAAGTGTTAGTGCAATACCAGCAGTAACTTTTACTGCGGATCTAGGTTACGATATGCATGCAGTTAAGGATAGTTCATCTAGTGATAGAACATGGAATTTTGGTTCAATGACTGTTGCAGTTGGAGCAAACTTCGCTTTTTAATTGATTGTTAGCAAAAACTTTTATTCTTTCTGATTTTTGGAAGAATAAAAGTTATATGATAATCATATTATCCCCCTCCCTCCCTCCCTAAATAAATTGTGATGTTGATAAACGTTAAATCTCAAAACTAAGATACATTTTTATAATTGTTTAATATAGATACGACTATAATCAAATATTATATATACAAAAGGGATTCTTATGACAAAAGAAAATGTTTTAGGTCATTTAAGAGCTGCAAAGTCAGCTCATATAAAATGGGTACAAAAAGCTAAACTGTTAATAAACGGTATTGATATTGAAGAGAGTGCAATTCCTGTAAATTCAACTGAGTGTAAATTTGGACAATGGTTCTATAGTGATGGACAGATATTGAATGCCTTGGCTAATAACCCACTTGAATGTATGCAAAGAATAGAAAAGCTACATTTTGATTTACATGATAAGTATCTAAGTATTTTTAGTATTTATTTTTCAGGAACTAAAAAAGCAGGTTTTTTTGCTAAACTTTTTGGTTTTAAACGTAAAGAAATAAGTGCTGCTGAACATACTTTAGCAGAAGGGTATTATGAGACAATGGAAAAGATATCTGGTGAGTTAGTAGATGAGATAAATAGACTAGAGCGTCGTTTAATCTCAGTCTCTGATGAGAAGATAGAGGCATTAGTTTAAAAATAGTGATAAAAAGCTAAGAAATAGTGTTCTTTTATGGTTTTGTTACCTTTTTGTAAGTTTACTTACTATAGACTGATGATATGAATATAGAAAGAGTTGTAGCAAAGAAGAAGTTTGGACAGAACTTTCTAAAAGACCAATCAGTTTTAGCGAAGATAATCGAAGCGATGCCCAAGAATGACCATAAGGTTGTTGAGATTGGACCTGGCTTAGGTGATTTAACTAAATTTTTAGTTGATGTCAGAAGTGTAGAAGCTTTTGAGGTAGATACCGATTTGTGTAAACTATTATCTAGTATATTTAAGAAAGAGATTGCTACCAAGCAGCTCCACATAAACTGTGGCGACGTATTGTCAGCTTGGCAGAGTGAACTTGTTAGTGAGCCTTATGATTTGGTGGCAAATTTGCCCTATTATATTGCTACTAATATTATATTGAAAGCACTCGCAGATCCCATGTGTAAAAATATACTAGTAATGGTACAGCTTGAAGTAGCAGAAAAATTTTGTGCTGATGCAGGTGAAAAAGTATTTGGTTCTCTGGGTATTATTACCCAGAGTGTAGGAACAGCAGAAATAATTGTAAAAGTTCCACCAACCGCATTTGACCCTCAGCCCAAGATAGACTCTGCTGTCTTTCTTATACAAAAACATGCAGATAGAGATAACAAAGATTTTGAGGATATGCTAAGAGTTGCATTTAGCCAACCTCGTAAAACTTTGAGAAAAAATCTATCAGCTAAGTATGATAAAGAACTTTTAGCATCAGCGTTCGAAGAACTCGGACTTATACAAACAATTCGCCCTCATCAAGTTTGCACTAAGGACTATCACCAACTCTATAAAAATATAAAATAAAAAGGAGTTTGGATGGCAGAAGAAAATCAGGGGACTACAACTCAAGCAGTTCCACATACACAAGCTAAACAAAACACACAGGCAAAAGAGAATACACAGGCAAAAGAGAGTGCTCCAGTACAGGAAAACACTCAAGCTAAAGAGACTAAAGCAGCTCCAACAAGCGAGAAACTGAACCCTAACCGTAAACCAAATAATAACAACCGTAATAGAAATAATAACAATCAAAACAGACAAAATGGTGACAAACCAGCGGGTAATAAGTCTAATAATAACCGTAATAAAAATAAAAATCGTCATCGTAGACAACCAACACCAGTTGATGAAAACCTAAAAGCATTTGTAGTTAAAAATCAAGAAGAGCATAAGCAAAGACTTAACCCTCATTATAAACTTGACTTAAACTCAAAAGCAAAACTCCGTATCACTCCATTAGGTGGACTTGGTGAAATTGGTGGAAATATCATGGTTTTTGAAACAGAAAAAGAAGCGATTCTTGTTGATGTTGGTATGAGTTTCCCAGATGAAACTATGCACGGTGTTGATATCTTAATTCCAGATTTTGGATACCTTCGTGAAATCAGAAGTAAAATCGTTGGTATAATTATCACTCATGCTCATGAAGATCACATTGGGGCAATGCCTTACCTTTTCAAAGAGATGCAATTCCCAATATACGGAACATCACTTCCATTAGCTATGATTGGTAACAAGTTTGATGAACACCATATCAAAGAGCATAGAAAGTATTTCAACCCTATTGTTAAGCGCAATAAGATTAAAATAGGTGAAGATTTTGAAGTTGAGTGGATGCATATGACTCACTCAATCTTAGATTCTTCTTCTGTAGCTATTACTACTGAAGCTGGAACAGTTATTCATACGGGTGACTTTAAGATTGATTATACTCCAGTAGATGGTTATACTACAGATATTCATAGACTTGCTGCTTATGGTGAGAAAGGTGTTCTTTGTCTTTTAAGTGATTCAACTAACTCACACAACCCTATTGCAACTGGTTCTGAGTTAAGTGTAGCTCCTGCATTAGATAGAATTTTTTCTAAAGCAGAAGGTCGTGTTCTTCTTTCTACATTTAGCTCGAACATTCACCGTGTTCAACAAGCTATTCAGTACGGTATCAAGTATGGTCGTAAAATTTGTGTAATCGGTCGTTCAATGGAACGTAACATCGAAATTGCAATGCAGTACGATTATGTGCGTTTCCCTAAAAACATCTTTATTGATGCTGATGAAGTAAATCGTTATGAAGATAAAGAGATTCTTATCGTAACTACTGGTTCTCAAGGTGAAGCAAATTCAGCTCTATTTAGAATGAGTATTGGTGAGCATAGACATATTAAAATCAAGCCAAACGATTTAATCGTACTTTCATCTCGTGCTATCCCAGGAAATGAAGGTTCTATCTCTGGTATGCTTAACCATCTGCAACGTGCTGGTGCAAGTATAGCAATGAGTAAAGACATTCATGTTTCCGGTCATGCTTCTATGGAAGAACAAAAGCTAATGCTTCGTCTTGTTAATCCTAAATTCTTTTTACCTATCCATGGTGAGTATAACCATGTTATGAAACACCGTGAAACAGGTATTATGTGTGGTGTTCCTGAGCGAAATATCTTACTTATGAGTGATGGTGAGCAGATAGAAGTTGCACCTAAGTACATGAGAAAAGTTAAAACTGTTAAAACAGGGAAGACTTACATAGATAACCAAAACAATCACAAAATCGAAGATGACATTATCTTAGATAGACAAAAACTTGCATCTGATGGTGTAGTTATGCTTGTTGCTGAAGTTAGTGAGCAAAACTCTAAAATGTTAAGTAAGCCAAAAGTAACTACATTTGGTATTGTTCCAGATAAAATGGACAAATCATTTGCTAAAGAGATGGAAGATGTTTTAGAAATTTTCTTAACAAACATCAAACCTGGATTAATCGAAAACTCTCGTGCATTAGAAAATGATGTTCGTCAAGTTGTGCGTAAACATATCTTCAGAAAAATGAAGAAATATCCACTTATTGTTCCACATATCTTAGTTCACTAAGCTCTACCCTTCTTTACTTTAAGTATTTCTATTCAATGAATAGAAATACTTATATATATTATAATTATTTCTTAACTCCCTTTTAACTAATATTATGTTTTAATTCGATACTTAAAAATATCAAGGAAAATTATGACACAAACTACACTTTTAGAAAAATATCCACTCCTATCTTTAGAAATTTTAAAAAATGATACTAACTATAAAAATGTACCAGAGATTTTAGAGTATTTTAAAACAAAAATTGATGTTGATACAATAGCTAAATATATTGGAAATTTTAATCACTATAAGCATACACAGAGTTTAGAAGAAAATGGTTCTATTGCTGAGGGTATTTTAGATGCTCAAAATATAATGTTTTGCTTTGGTAAAAAAATCCCTAATGCCCAGATGCTTGCTGTAAGACCAAGAAGCATAGCAGTTGTAGAGTACGAAGATAAGTTCGCTATATCTTTTATGGAGACACCAATGCCTCCAATGACGGATAAAATGATAGTATGGGTAAAGGAATTAAGCAAATAATTGTTACCCTTACACTAATATAACTCCAAAGGCTTAGTGGTGTCACAAACAAACGATTTAGAATTTGAAAATGCAGTAAAAAGTATGATGGAACATGTTGGGGAAGACCCTACTCGTGAAGGTCTTCTTGAGACACCAAAGAGAGTAAGAAAAGCTTATGAGTTTATGTATGGTGGCTATAAAGAAAATCCTCGTGAGATTCTAGAGAAAGCGCTTTTCACCTCTTCAAATGATGAAATGGTTCTTATTAAAGATATTGAATTTTACTCTACTTGTGAGCATCATCTTCTTCCTATTATAGGTCGTGTTCATGTAGCTTACATTCCTAATGGAAAAGTAGTTGGACTCTCAAAAATTCCTCGTGTTGTAAATGTTTTTGCTCGTCGTATGCAGATTCAAGAACAGCTTACTGAGCAGATAGCAGATGCCATCATGGATACTATTGCACCAAAGGGTGTGGCAGTAGTTGTTCAAGCTCGTCATATGTGTATGGAGATGAGAGGTGTTGAGAAGATAAACTCAACAACAACATCCTCTGCTCTTCGAGGTCTGTTTAAAAAAGATCAAAAAACTCGTAGTGAATTTTTTTCACTCATAAACTCTCCAAATGGTACTAGATACTAGTATATGCCTCTCTCTTCACTTAAAGATAGAATTTCATCTAAAAAACATTCGGTAGCATTTGGTGAAGTTGTTAAAATAAATGCTACTATCATTACAGCTACTGGTTTAAATGTCAGTATTAGTGATATGGTGAAGATAGTCTCAAATGAGTCCGAACTTGAAACTATTGGAATGGTTACAGAGATAGATGGTAAAACTTTTTTCATAACACCCTTCTCTTTTGTTGAAGGATTCCGTTCTGGCGATAGAGTGTTTTTAGACTCAACAGGTCTTAACATACCAGTTGGTAATGCCCTATTAGGTCGAGTTGTTGACCCCTTTATGCGACCAATAGACTCCAAAGGACCGGTTAACACTACAACACTCTCTCCTATCATAAAAGCTCCTATTGCTGCTATGAAACGTGGAATGATAGATGAAGTTTTTAGTGTTGGTGTTAAGAGTATTGATGGTCTTCTTTCATGTGGAAAAGGCCAAAAACTAGGTATATTTGCTGGGTCTGGTGTTGGAAAATCTACTCTTATGGGTATGATTGTTCGTGGAAGTGAAGCTCCCATCAAAGTGGTAGCACTCATCGGTGAGCGTGGTCGTGAGGTTCCTGAGTTTATAGAAAAAAATCTTGGTGGAGATTTGACAAATACTGTCATCATCGTAGCAACGTCAGATGACTCCCCTCTTATGAGAAAGTATGGAGCCTTTGCTGCTATGAGTGTAGCTGAGTTTTTTAAAGACCAAGGGTTAGATGTTCTTTTTATTATGGACTCAGTAACTCGTTTTGCTATGGCTCAACGTGAAATTGGACTTGCTCTTGGTGAGCCACCAACTTCAAAAGGATATCCACCATCTTCTCTTACTCTTCTGCCACAACTGATGGAGAGAGCTGGAAAAGAGGAAGGTAAAGGTTCTATAACTGCTTTTTTCACGGTCTTAATTGAAGGTGATGATATGAGTGATCCTATTGCAGATCAATCACGTTCTATCCTGGATGGGCATATTGTTCTCTCTCGTGAGATGACAGATTTTGGTATTTATCCTCCTGTACATATTTTAAATTCTGCCTCACGTGTTATGAACGATATCATAAGCGAAGAGCACTTTAGGGCTGTAATGAAATTTAGAAGACTTTATACACTCCTTAAAGAGAACGAGACACTTATTCGTATTGGTGCATATACAAAAGGGACAGATGCTGAACTCGATGAAGCTATAGACAAAAAAGAGGGTATGCAGAAGTTTATATCTCAGGGTGCAATGTACAAAGAGACTTTTGAAGATAGTTCTAAAAGTCTTATATCTCTGATGGAGATATCTTAGCCCATTATAAGCTCTGAGTTTAGCCAGTTATCTCTTGCTAAACGACTATTTTGGTTGAGTGTAATAGCAAGTGTTTTTCGTGATGCTTTTTGGTAAGTTCTCATAATAAGTTGGAGTTCACTATCATCACCGAAGATATCTATGTATGAGTAGATTATATTTTCTGCACTTTTAAAAGATTTGTTAGCCATCAGTCCTTTTATCTTTATGTGGAAACTAAGACGAAGCAAATCTCCTATCTTATCAACTCTAGATTTAACTCTAATAAGTCCTTTAAGAGTACTTTTAATACCTTTTATATCTCCTTTAAGTGCATAGTCTTCACACTTACTCATAAGTTTTGTCCAGTGTTTTTCTAAGAGTATAGTTAGCTCTAGAGAGTCAAGAGTATTAGCACTATCTATGATTTCATAGCAGGAGATAAAATCTTCCTTTTCATAGCTTTTCTGTAGCCTTTTAAGAAGCTTTGTATCACTGTAGAGTATCTGTAGTTCATCTTTAATACTCGGAGTGTCAATAAGTAGTTTGATACTTTCTATCGCCTCTTGTGCTTTACCCTTATTAAGAAGAAGGCGTACTTTTTCTAATGAATGAGAAAGCTCTTTTTGTAGGGCGATATAACTAGGTATTTCTTTAAAAGTATCATTCTTTTTTACTAAAGTATCTACGAGTGCATGATTTTTTTTATTTATGGCTTTAAGAAACTCTATAAAATCTTGATTTTGATTCAAAACAAGTTTAAGCATAGGTTTTTTAGAAACTACTGTTGCATAAGCTGAAAGAATATCTTTAGCAACATCTTCTCGTCCCATAAGTATCTGTTTTTGTGCAAAAGTAAAACTCTCTTTAAAGGTCTCTTCCATCTTTTTAAACTGTTTTGTATGTTGTAGAGCAGGGTGTTTTTCTGCCATGATATATGCAAGGGAGTGTTTTTTTTCTAGGTAAAGATTTTTAAATCGAGGATAGAACTCAAATGCTTTAAAGATAGAACTAATTTCATCTTTTTTACTTTTTACTTCACTAAACATCTGCATCAGTTTACGAGCCTCTTTAGTATTTGAGTTTATGAGTGCTTCAACAGCCCTGTCATATAGTTTTGAGTACATTACTTCTACCCTAGTATGTTCTCTAGTCCCTTGTAGCATAGGGTCTTTATCTATTATCTCATAAGCCTTGTCAAGCGAATTGTGTAGTATAAAAGATTTGATATGTTCAGCTGAAGGCAGTTCTACACGATAGAACTCTTTTTTATCTACAACGGCTAAGAGGTTTCCCTCTGCTGTTAATTTGATACTAGAGATATTTTTGGTAAATGTAAGATAGTTTGTACTTACTACCTTGGCGTTTAGCAAATCTATAAGAACTAGGTTTTTTGATTCTGCACTTACCATAATATAGCGTTTATTTGGCATCTGTATTATGCTATTTATATTGATAAAAGGTGTACTGATATTTTTTATATTTTGGTATTTATTAAGAGAATGAATCTGTATAACACCATCCACACTCCCACTTATTAGTCTATTATCATCTAAAAAGCATAGTGCATTGATTCGTACATTTGCAGCTTGAATATTATAACGATTTGTGTAAGAGTTCATTTTAAGTATAGTTATAATGCCACCATAACCTGTGGATGCAAAGATATTATCTTTAAAAGCAAAAGCACTTACATAGTTGTTTTTTACACGGCTTTTACTTTTTGATATACCTTGACCAAATGAGCATAGACGCGAGAGATGAGAACGTCCATCATATCTGTACTGCATGACTCGTCCATGTTTTCCACCTGTAACTATATATTTTGAGTGAGGTACAAATGCTAGAATCTCTATTTTTCCTTCAAAGGTACGAATAGTTTGCACTAAGAGTTTTGTTTGGGTGTTTAATATATGGATAAGATTTGAGTTTGCAAAGGCAATTAGAGTGCCTTGTTGATTAAAAGCTACTGCTGTCGTGTTTGAGTTAAGCAGTTCAATAGAGAGGTTTTTGATAGCACTGCAACTCTGGTGAGAAAATATTTTCGCACCATGAATATTGGTACTAAACGCCAGAGTGTCATCTTCTAAAACTTCAAAAGATTTTATCTCTGAGCGTGCTTTATAGCATAAATGTTTTATGAGCATCTATAAATATATCTGACTAGAATCTACCAGTAAGCATTAAGTATTTATACATAGGTTTTAGCATATAAAGGTCAAATGCCCACCACATCCATCTCGGCTTTTCAAATGCTAAAGGCATAGTTGGTGCTGGACCTTTGTAGTTGAACTCAGCCATAATGATTTTTCCATATTGTGTTTTAAGAGGACATACAGTGTATCCATCAAAAAGCTCTTTAGGTTTATCACCTTTCATCTGTGCAATAAGGTTCGCAGTTAAAATAGGACCGTGATGACGAGCAGACCCACCAGTTTTACCCATAGGAATTCCACAAACATCACCGATACCGAAGATGTTTTTGTATTTCTTATGTTGAAGTGTATATTTATCTACATCTAACCATTTTGATGCCCCTAAAAGGTCTGATTGCATAACTGCATCAACAGGACTCATAGGAGGAACGATGTGAATAAAGTCATAATCTAGAACAACAGTATCAGCATGACTAACTACTTCAGTAGTATCAAAATCTTCATCATAAACTTCTTCATCATATGCATGAATAAATGTAGCTTTTTTGTTTGCTATATCGATTGAATCAAAGTGATGCTGAAATTTATTGTCGATAGTATCGTACTGTGCTTGAACTTCGTGAAGAGATTTATCAATAGCAGCTAAAGGGAAAAGTTTTGCACCACTAGTTACAAAACTATACTCAGCACTTAAGTTTGCTAGTTTAAGATAATCAGCACTTAGATAAAGCATCTTTTGAGGAGCTCCACCACATTTAATAGGTGTATTTGGTTGTGTATAGATTACCTTTGGTTTGCCTTTAGCTGCAGCAGCTTTAAGGTCGTTAAACCATTCCCAAGTTGCAGTTGCACCAACGGCTGTTCCTTTTTCAAGGTCATTAAGATAAACACTTGTGATACCATTTTTACCGATATCTTCTTTTGTTAAACCTTTGATTGCTTCATAATGGTACTGAATTCCAGCAGCCACAACTAAATAGTCATAACTAACTTCTTCACCATTACGAGTGATAACTTTGTTGTTAGCTCCATCAAAAGTAGCTACTTCATCTTTAATCCAAGTTACTTTATCTTGGTTGATATATTCGTTATTATCCATGATAAGGTCTTCCATTTGCATCTCACCTGAACCAACAAATACTTGACCTGGTTGATAAAGATGAATCTCATTTGGAGCAATAATAGTAATATCAGGATTTTTAATAGCACGTTGAAGACGTGAAAGTGCCATAATCCCTCCAGCACCACCACCAACGATAACGATCTTTCCAGATACATCTTCACTAGCCTCAGCAATAGAACTTCCCGCAGTAGATGCAAGGACACTTGCTGCAATCGGTGAGATACCCATAAACTTGATGGCATCACGACGTGACATAGTTGAAGGAGGTGTAGAGTGTTTTAATATTTCTTTATTATCCATAAGAAGCCTTAATTATTTTAATTAAAACTATTTTACAAGTTTAAAGCTTAATATATCTTATTACATAGTAGTTGCACATTTACTTTGCCATTAAACTCATTCTTTGCAACACTATATGAACAGGTTAGTTTTCTATCCTCAGGCATCTCAAAAACTGTTCTAAACGCTATGATTTCTAAAGTTTTTCTTTGATGTGGGTATTGCCTTACTTCTATGCGAGAGTGGGATTTATCTGCACCCATCAGTTTTATATTTACAACTTCTGCATCTTTGAGTAAAAATGTAGGTCGTAGGTTCGCTTCACCAAAAGGTTCAAACTGCTCTAGTAAATCTAAAAGTTCAAGGTCAATATCTTCAGCGTTTAGGATTCCACTCACCTGAGATGCAGGGATAAAATCCTCTTCTGCTATCTTGTTTGCAGAGAGCTTAATAGCCTCTTTAAACGCCAAGATATCTTTTTCTTGCAGACCTAACCCTGCTGCCATTTTATGCCCACCAAACTTAGTTAAAAAAGATTCATTTGCCTTGATAAGCTCATAAATACTCACCTCACCAAGACTTCTTGCACTCCCTTTAGCAACTCCATCCTTAACACTTAAAACGATGGCCGGTCTACCAAATCTATCTACAAGACGAGCAGCTACAATACCTACTACACCCTCATGCCAGTCCTCTCCACTTACAACGATGACTTTGTCATTTTCATTGACTTGTTCCATGGCTTTTTGTGTAGTCTGGGCTTCTGTATCTTTTCGTAAGTCGTTGAGTTTTCCTAGAAGCTCAAACTGATTATAAGCCTTGTTTGTATCTGTAGCTGTGAAAAAATCAAGAGCTATACTTGCATCTTCTAAACGCCCAGCTGAGTTTAAACGAGGGGCTATCTGAAATGCTATATCTTCACTCGTAATCTTTTTCTTATTTATAAAGTCTTTGATAATTATAGAAGATGGTCTTTGCGAACTCATAATAAGTGCTAATCCACGCTTGACAAGAGTTCGGTTTATATCTATAAGTGGCATAATGTCAGCAATGATAGCTATAGCTAAGATATCTAAAAATTGCATCATATCTATGTCGAGACTTAACTCTTTTTTAACAAGTCCTAAAAGTAACCAAGCAACTTGTGCCCCGCATATCTCTTTAAATGGGTACTCACACTCACTAAGCTTTGGATCTACTATAAAAAGTGCTTCAGGCAAAATCTCAGAAGGAGTATGATGGTCTGTTATGATAAGGTCTATGCCTCTCTCTTTACAAATACTAGCTGCCGCAATAGCTGAAATACCATTATCAACAGTAATGACTAAGTCTGCATCAATTCTCTCTAAAACACTAGGTGAAACACCGTAACCATCACGAAATCTATTTGGTATGATAGCTTCAAGAGGATAAGGAATTTGTCTAAAAAAGTCCACCATGATAGCCGTAGAACTTACGCCGTCAACATCATAATCTCCAACTAATGTTATCTTTTTGTTAGCTCTTATTGCATCGGCTATTGCCTTTGCTGCATCAGTAGCATTTAAAAGTAGGGCAGGGTTAGGAATCTGAGAGAGTTTTTTTTCTTCTGAGTCAAAACGGGATGAAAGAAGATCATAAAGGTCATTTTTTGTAAGTGTTGGTGTATTCATAAAAAGGATTATAGACTAAAATGTAGAAGAAAGGTAAAAATATGTCAAATAGACACATTTTTACTTAAGAGAAATTTTTACTCAGCAGCGATACTAGCCTTAACAAACGCTAGAATTGCAGCATTTGGAGTCTGTAGACGAGATGTAAACTCTGGGTGAAACTGTACACCTAGGAACCAAGGATGACCCTCTATTTCGACAGTCTCTATAAGACCATTAGACTCACCAGTAACTATCATTCCTGCTTTTTCTAATGCTTCACGATAAGCTGGGTTAGCTTCATAACGGTGACGGTGACGTTCCAGTATAGTCTTTTGACCATTGTAAGCTTCACGGATTATTGAACCCTCTTTAGTATCACATGGGTACTCACCTAAACGAAGAGTCCCTCCCATTGGAGATTTGTGAGTACGAAGTTGCTGTCCACCACTCTGGTCAAGGAAGTTGTCTATTAAGTAAACCATTGGATGCGGAGTTTTTTCATCAAACTCAATAGAGTTAGCACCCTCTAAACCAAGAACATTTCTAGCATATTCAACAAGTGTAAGTTGCATACCTAAACAGATACCAAGGTAAGGAACTTTGTTTACACGAGCATACTCGATAGCAAGTATTTTACCCTCAACACCACGAGAACCAAAACCACCTGCAACTAAAACAGAGTCACAGTTTTCAAGAAGTGCCTCAGCACCTTTCTCCTCTATCTCTTCACTATCTATCCATTCTATTTCAACACGAGTATCTAAGTGTGCACCACAGTGTATAAGCGACTCAGTAAGTGACTTGTATGCTTCTTTAAGTTCAAGGTATTTTCCAACAAATCCAACAACAGTTTTACCTTGAGGTTGTACGATTTTCTTAACAAGTGTATCCCACTTTTCCATGTCTGGATTTATATCACCAAGTTCTAACTCTTTAGCGATAGGCTTTAAGATGTTTTGGCGTAAAAAAGTTACTGGAATACTGTAAATAGTTTTAGCATCAAGTGCTTCGATAACACTGTCTTGATTAACATCACAACTCATAGCAAGTTTCTTTTTAAAAGCTTTTGGAAGACCATTCTCACTTCTAGCGATAATCATCTGAGGAGTGATACCGATACGACGTAGCTCTTGAACTGAGTGTTGTGTTGGTTTAGACTTTAACTCACCAGCAGCTTTGATGTAAGGGATAAGTGTAACGTGAATAAAAAATGTACCCTCAACTTCATCATCATGTTTCATCTGACGAATTGCTTCCATAAAAGGAAGACCTTCGATGTCCCCAACAGTTCCACCAAGCTCAACTACTAGGATATCATGACCCTCACCAGCTTCTTTGATGCGCTTAACAATTTCACCAACGATATGTGGTACAACTTGAATAGTTTGACCAAGGTAACCACCCGCACGCTCGCGTTCGATTACAGAAGAGTAGACTTGACCCGTCGTGAAGTTAGAAGATTTTAAGTAAGAGCTATCTAAAAATCTTTCATAGTTTCCAATGTCAAGGTCAGTTTCTGCACCATCTTTAGTAACAAAAACTTCACCATGCTCTAGTGGACTCATAGTTCCAGGGTCAACATTGATATATGGATCTATTTTTAACATTCCTATATCTAGTCCAGAGTGTTTTAGTAGTGTACCTACACTAGCAGCAGTAATCCCTTTTCCAAGAGAAGATAAAACCCCACCGGTTACAAAAATGTATTTAGTCATAAAAAAGCTCCATATTCATGTTAATTATAAACGCGATTATATACTAAAGTAGTTTAATTTCTTATGACAAAAGGAAACTTTAGATATTATATAAGTAAATATAATTTTAATAAAAGAAGAGTCTATGAAAAGAGTAATTTATTTAGCATTTATAATAACATTTACCGTTCTATTTTCAGCTTGTCAGCAGAGTAGTATTTCTGATGGTTACACTGATGGAAGTAAAAATGTCAACCAGCCATTAGACGATGTTGCTTTTGTTCCAAGTAAAAAAGAGATCCCTACTTTAGTGGTTATTATGAACTGGAATGACTATAGTGAAAATGATCCTTTGATTTGGCATAACAAAATTTTTAATAAAGAAGAAAATTCTGTAAATCGTTGGTATTATGATAGTACTGATGCTAACATAGAACTTATTCCTGTCCATGAAACATCTGGTACTCTTAATGATGGTGTAATTATTGTGTCTATGGGAAAAGCACATCCTATTGGAGGGGAAAGTAATGATGTCTCTTTTAGGGATACCGAAATTAAAAATGCAATAATAAGTGCTACTGTCGTGAACAATATGGATTTTAATGCTTTAGATCTTGATCACAATGGCAACTTAAGTCGTACAGAATTACAGATTATTTTTGTAGTTGCAGGGGGAGAAGAAGCATATGGTGATTCTATTTTAAACTCTGTCTGGGCACATGCTTGGAGTTTTGAAAGTAATGCCCCTAGTGTAGATGGTGTCTTTGTTATGAAGGATGATTTAAATGCCAATTTAGCAGGTAGCTATATGCGATTTGGAGCTACTCATGGTCTTGACACTCCTACTGCTCATAAAGCAACTATAGGAATTCTAGCACATGAGATAGGGCACTCTCTTTTAGCTCTTGATGATTTATATGATGATGCGACAGGAGCAGGTTCTGGTTTAGGTTACTATGCGATAATGAGTGGTGGTGCTTGGGCTAAAAAAAATATAGATACATATGATGGTCAAACGCCAGTTCAGTTCTCAATATGGAGTAAAATAGATAGTGGTATTGATATGAACTTGACAGAGATTAACACTACCGTTGCATCACAAACTGTAAGTATAAAATGTAGTGCAAATGAGGGAATTAAGTTAAAGACAGCAAGTACGACAGAATACTTTTTACTAGAGTGTAGAGATACTACTAAAATAGATTCAGACAGAGCCTTTAATAATATAGATAGAAGTTTCACAGATAATAAACTTTTTGCTCTTATCTATCATGTAGATGAAAATAAACCAACTGATGCAAATAAACTTCCAAATGCTGAATCCGGTACACAAAACTTAGCTAATCACTATATGGTTAGACTAATTGAAAGAGATGCTATTGACAGTCCTTTAACATCAACAAATGATGTGAGAGCTAAAATAAGTGATGCCTACACAGATGGATATACAATAGACTCTACAAAAACAAAAACTTACAGTGGTATTTCGGGATATAATATAGAGGTGCAACCTTCTGACTACACAGCGAGAACAATGACTTTTAAAATTACAAAATAGGATAATTAATGAACTTTTTAAGATATACAATAATAACAACAATACTAATGATAAGTACTTTAAATGCTATGCCAGCAAGAAGTGGTCTTTTGACATTTACTCAAGGAGATGGAACAAAGTTTGAGGGCTATCTCAAAGGTGATAGTGCTTTTCACTGGATAGAGAGTGACTCTAAGGTCGTGATGTTTAACAAAAAAGATAACACATACTATAATGCAAGAGTAAATACTAAGGGTAACTTAGAACTAACAAATAAAAAACCAGCTGCAAAAAGAGTATATACCTCTCAAAATGCAGCTTTAACATCCTCTCCTAAAAGTACTCATTTCCTTGATAAAAATACAACAGATGCCTTAAAGAAAATGCGAACAGATGCTCATAAGGGGAACCACCCAAGATAATGGAAAATACACTTTTATATGTTATCGTAGCACTGGGAATCTCTATAGTAGTAAACTTAATACTTAAAAAAATAGGTCTTTCACAGATAATTGGCTACATCATTACAGGTACTATTATCGTTTATGCTTTTGATCTAAGAGAAGCGAGCCACTCTCATGAGCTAGAGATGGTTGGTGAGTTTGGTATTGTCTTTTTAATGTTTACCATTGGACTTGAGATCTCTCTTGCTAAAATGGGTAGTATGAAAAAAGAGATCTTTGGTAATGGCCTTATGCAGGTAGGTTTTACCACTATTGCAGTCTACCTAATGGCTCATTATATATTTCTCTTAGATAGTACATCAGCTATCATTGTAGCTCTTGCCTTTTCTCTTTCTTCTACTGCAGTAGTTTTAAGCTACCTAAAAAGTTCAAAAGAGATTTATACTCCTTATGGTCAAAGAGCAACGGGAATACTTATCTTTCAAGATATAGCAGTTATTCCTATTTTAATCTTTATAGGGTTTTTAACAAATGAAGCAGATGAGAGTATCTATGTTATTTTAGGACATACACTTGTGAGTGCTTTTTTAGTAGTAGGACTTCTTTTTGTTGTTGGTAAACGCTTAGTTACTTGGCTACTTCATTTCTCAGCTTCATCAGAACTAGACGAACTCTTTATGGGTTCTGTACTATTTATCGTAGTTGGGGCTTCTCTTTTTGCTTTTTATATGGGTTTTACATACTCACTCGGGGCTTTTGTTGCAGGGATGATTATTGCTGAGACAAAGTACCATCATAAAGTTGAGTCAGAGATAGCACCATTTAAAGATATCTTACTAGGGACATTTTTCGTTACAGTTGGGATGAAAATAGATTTAAGTATATTTATCTCTAATGTTGGAGAAGTAGTAGGACTCTTTGTTCTAGTTCTGATTTTTAAAACAGTTATCATGTTAGCACTATTAAAACTTTCAAGTAATACTGCTACATCACTTAAAACAGCACTCTCACTCTCTCAAGTAGGGGAGTTCTCTTTTGTTATCTTTGCTGTATCATCCTCAGGAAATATACTTTCAAAAGAAGTTGAGTCACTTCTTGTTTTAGTAGTAATCTTTTCTATGATAGTGACACCATTTTTTATCACCCGAATAAGTAAGTTTGTTGAAAGTATCATCAAAGATACAGATATTGTAACAGATATGACACCTCTCGCCTCACGTCAAGACCATGTAATTGTCTGTGGATATAGTGTTGTAGGAAAGTTTGTGGCTCAGCATTTAGAAGAGTTTGATGCTCCTTATGTAGTTGTTGACAACTCAAATAAGCACGTGAAAGAAGCACTAGAAGATAATATAGAAGCATATCTTGGTGATGCTTCAAAAACATCTATCCTCAATGCTTTACATATAGAAAAAGCTTCAGCAATCATAGTTACACTAGACAATATCGATAAAAAAAGACTTATTTGTGAGGCAGTACTCAAACACTCTCAAAATGCCAACTTAATTGTAAAAGTTGTCTCTCTTGAAGAGAAGAAAAAACTAGAAGACCTTAACATTACTGTCGTTGTAGATGGGAAGATTGAAGTAGCTCGTGTGTTAGTAGAGAGAATGCTCTCTTGTCAATTAAAATATCGATATTAGACATTATTCCGTTAAAGTTGTATAATAGTTTAATATATATTCTTTAAAAGGATACACCATGAGCTTTTCTCTAAATACAAATATAGGTTCAATGAACTCAAATCTATATGCAAATAAAAATAGTTTAAATCAGAACAAAACTTTAAGTGCACTCTCTTCGGGTGATAATCTTACTCAAGCAGCAAATGATGCAGCGAGTCTTGCTATATCTGAGAAGTTATTAGCTCTTGTCTCTGGCTCAGGTCAAGCAATACAAAACTCTAACGAAAGTATAGGTATGATTCAGATTGCCGATGGTGCCTTGGGTGGGATGGAAGATAATCTACAAAGAGTAAGAGAGTTAACTATCCAAGCTTCAAATGATACATTGACTAGTGGGGATAGAGAGATTATTCAAAAAGAGATAGATGGACTTTTAGAATCATCGGATGATATTGCATCCTCTACAAATTATAACGGAATAAAGTTGTTAGATGCAACTGGTGGAAGTAGTGGTGATGGAACTTTTGTTACTCAAAGTGGTCCAGATACAGGAAATACACATAGCTTTAGTATAAGTGATATGAGGGTTAACTCCTTAGTTGGTTCGATTGATATTACAACTTCTACCGGTAGAGATGCTGCATTTGCATCAATAGAGAGTGCAACGGAGAGTCTTTCAGATACTAGAGCAGGATTAGGTGCTTCTCAAAATGCTTTAATGTCTAGTGTGAGAAACACAACAGTAAGTCAGATAAATGCAGCATCAGCCTCTTCTCAACTTAGAGATGTAGACTTTGCTCTTGAGAGTGCAAATTTTTCAAGACAAAATATTATGTCTCAAATAGGCGCTTTTAGCCAAGCTCAAGCAAATAGTATAACTGGAAATCTTTCTACTCTTCTGGGATAAGAGGATGAAAAATAATTTATTCAATTTAGATTATCATCCAGTCCTTATAGATATTATGATAAAAGGCTCTTTTTCGGGTGCCTTTATAGTAAATATATTTACTCCTACTCTCTTAGCTTATGCATTTATGCCCTATATTGACTCCTTTATCCTTTTCTTATGGTTTGTTTTAAACATGCTTATATATTTAGTAAGAATTAAGGTTATGAAAAAGATTGAATCTATTAACTATACGAAAGACACTACTCTTTTAATAAATATTAAACTTATTCTCATAATTGTATTTCTTACTACGATGCTCTACTTAGTAGCTCTTATTTATAGTGCAACAAGAGTTCCAGACTTAGAGCTTTTTTTAATGGCTACTCTTATTGTATCTATGATTGCTGGGTCTATATCTACTTTGGTAGGTGTGTACCATGCTTTTGCAATATATGTGATTTTTAATTCACTCTCTATTGTGGGTGTATTTTTAGTTCACGGCGGAAAAATGTTTGATATATTTGCAATAACAACTTTTCTATTTATGTTGGTTATGCTGAGAAATGGACACAAGCAGTATCTCTCTTTAAGTGAAAATATAAAACTTAAAGAGAGTTTTGAAGTAAGAGTAAAAGAGTCATTGCTTAAGTTAAAGGAGAGAGAAGAACTTTTACAACATCAATCTAAACTAGCTCAGATGGGTGAGATGATCAGTATGATAGCTCATCAATGGAGACAACCTCTTTCTGCTATAAGTGCGACAAGTGCTGCTCTAAATCTAAAAGCACAACTAGGAAAAATAGATGCTCAAAATATCCAAGAGATGACAGCAAATATTTCTGAATATTCCCAACACCTCAGTGAGACTATAGATGATTTTAGAAATTTCTTTAAGCCAAATAAAGAGAAAAAAGAGATTTATTATGATGAACTGCTAACTTCAGTATACGGTATTATGGAAAGCTCTTTAGTAGATAATAATATAACATTACTAAAAGACCTAGAGTGTAAAGAGAGTTTTAAAAGTTATCCTAATGAACTGAAACAGGTTATCTTAAACTTAATAAAAAATGCAGAAGATACTTTAGTAGAGAGAGAAATAGAAAAACCATATATCAAGATAGTTACATATAGAGAAGGTAATATGTTTATCCTTGAAGTCCATGATAATGGAGGAGGAATTGATAAAAGTATTATAAGAAAAGTTTTTGATCCTTACTTCTCTACTAAGTTAGAAAAAGATGGAACAGGTTTAGGTCTGTATATGAGTCAGATGATTATCAAAGAGCATTGTCATGGAGAACTAAGTGTTAGCAACTCCGAGGATGGAGCTGTATTTAAGTTGGTCTTAGCCGAGAGTTAAAACTCTCAAGCTATTAGCTAGAGAGATTAGTTTCCGCGAGAACCAGGTTTGATAGCTTCACTACCATCTTTACATAAAGGACATGCATCAGGTGCATACATTTCAAATGTAAAGTCAGCTAGTGCAAAAAATGGAATATCTGTAGGAAGTTTACAGTTTGGTTTTGTCGTGATGTCAGAGTTTTCACGCTTACAAAAACCACGATTAGCAAGTGCAGCGGCCCCTACTATTTTTCCACCAAGAGCTTCAACAGCTGCTGCCGCTTCCATAGCACTTCCACCAGTAGTAATGATATCTTCACACATTAAAACTTTTTCATCTTTACTTACTTCAAACCCACGTCTGATAGTCATAACACCCTCAACACGCTCAGCAAAGATAAAACGAACATCAAGAGCAGTAGCAAGTGCAAAACCAGCGATAAGACCACCAAGAGCAGGAGCACAAACAGTATCTATTTCTAAACCACTCTCTTTTATTTGAACAGCTAATGCTTCAGCAAGAACTTTCGCAGTTTTTGGATCTTCTAAAACTTTTGCTGACTGAAGGTAAAACTGTGAGTGATTTCCACTGCTTAGTTTAAAGTGCCCTTCTAAAAGAGCATCTGCATCCATATATATTTTTTTAACGTCCATCATTAAACCTTTAAGATCTCTTGTTCTTTGTCTTTTAAAGTTGACTCAATCATTGAGATAAATTTATCAGTAGTTTTTTGGATATTATCTTGTGCAGATTTAGACTCATCAGTAGTAATCTCTTTATCTTTTTCAAGTTTTTTTACTTTATCATTAGAATCACGTCTATCATTACGAATACTAACTTTAGCATTTTCTCCCATACCTTTCATCTGTTTTACAGACTCTTTACGTTGGTCAACTGTCATCGGTGGGAAAAACAGTTTGATTACATCACCATCATTGTTTGGGTTAACACCGATGTTTGCAGCAAAAATTGCAGACTCAACATCAGGTAAAAGATTTTTCTCCCAAGGGTTTACAACTATAGTAGTTGCATCAGTAGCGATAACTGAACCGATTTGATCAAGTGGCGTTGGTGTACCGTAGTAATCAATCTTCACATTGTCTAAAACAGAGATAAGAACCTTACCAGTTCTTAGTGTTTTAAAGTCTCTGTGCATATGGTCAACACTTCCTTGCATTTTAGCATTACAGTTGTCATATATTTCGTTTAACATTTTTAGTCCTTAGGGGTAAAATAATTGTGTAATTGTAGCGAGATAACTTTTAAAGTAGTGTAAAAAAGTGGATTGGTTTAGAAGTTATAGTTACAACATAGTGTTGTAACTAAGAAGAGAAGTCTTTATTTAGTAGTGTTTGTTTCAACTACTACTGGAGCTACTGCAGCAGGTGCTACAACATTTGTACTCTCTACCATATCATCTACAACAGATGATTGTGCAGCTTGAGAATACATATACCCTAAAGTAATTGTATTTACTACAAATAAAAATGCGATAGTAAAAGTTGCTTTAGCTAAAAAACTACTTGGACCTTTTGCCCCAAATACAGACTCGTTAGAGCCACTGTATGCTCCAAGACCAATGCTTGAGCTTTTTTGTAAAAGTACAGAGATTACGATAATAACCACTAGAACGATTTGAATAATTACTAAAAGACCTGTTGTCATTAAGAAATTCCTATATATAAAGTGGCGAATTATACCCAAATAAACTTAGCTTATGCAAGAAGTCTAATATAAAAAGGTATAATTAGAAAAAGCAAATGGTGAATAATGAAAAAGTTTAGAATATTAGCACTAGTTTTAGTAGTTTTATTTGTATTAATAGAAATTTTTGTGTTTAACAAAACAGAAGAAAAGGTAGATACTAAACCAATAGTTTCAGTGAGCTCTTTTTTCCTCTATGATATTACAAAACATATTGCTCAAGATAGTGCTGAAATAGTAAATATTTTACCATTTGGTGTTGATCCTCATAGCTTTGAGATGACACCAAAAATTATGGCAAAAATTGAAAAAAGTTCTTTAGTACTTTTCAGTGGAGCAGGGCTTGAACCATGGATAAGTCAGATAGAGTTTAAGTGTAAAGCTACTGATGTGAGTAAGTCGGTAAAGCTTAGGACATTAGATTCAGATGAGCTTGAGTCTCACCAGCATCATGACCATCAGTGTGCTCATAACACACTAGACCCTCACTACTGGTTAGACTTTCAAAATATGAAAAGTGCTACCAATGTAGTAACTGAGCAATTAATCTTATTAGAACCAAAAAATAGGGATCTTTATCTTCGCAATAGTAATAAATATTTAACGATGCTTGCTAAACTTGATGCAAGTTTTAAACAAAACTTATCTAGTTGTAGAATTGACCATATTATTTTAAACCACAACTCTATGGGTTATTTAGCATATAAATATGGTTTTCATGCTGAGTCTCTTAGTGGACTCTCTCCAGAAGCACAACCTACACCAAATGATATTAAAAGAATTATTCACGAGATAGATGAAAATGGTATAAATACTATTTTCTTTGAGAACTTTGTCAACTCTAAAGTTATTTATACTATTGCAAAAGACACAGGTATAAAGGTAGATGTTATAGAATCTTTAGGAAATATAACAGCAGACCAAGCGGAGTCAAACACTACTTATGAAAAGTTGATGTATAAAAATCTAGATAAATTATCTAAGGCTCTTATGTGCAATTAAAGTTTAAGGTACCTATCTTTGATGTAAATAACCTCACTTTTAATGTACGAGGTGTAAATATCTTAACAAAAATCTCATTACAGATTTTCAATGGTGAGTATATAGCTATCATAGGGCCAAATGGTGGAGGAAAAACTACTCTCATTAGAATGCTTTTAGGGCTTGAAAAACCAACTAATGGTTCAGTAAGACTCTTTGGTAAAAAAATAAAAGAGTTTAAAGAGTGGCATAAAATAGGCTTTGTTCCTCAGCGGGCCTCACTTGTAGATGAAAACTTTCCAGCAACTGTAGAAGATATAGTTAAGATGGGAAGAGTTTCTCAAGGTGGATTTTTTTCTAGGTTTTCAAAAGAAGATACAAAACATGTGACAGATTCTATGCTTAAGATGGATATCTTAGATCTTAAAGATAAGATGGTCGGAACGCTCTCTGGTGGACAGCGTCAACGTGTTATGATAGCTCGTGCACTTGCATCTTCTCCCGAGATTCTTATTCTTGATGAGCCAAACACTGGAGTAGACATGGTCTCTCAACAGCGTTTTTATAAACTACTCTCAAAATTAAACAGAGAAGAAAATATAACAATTGTTTTTATTACACATGATATTGGAGTGATAGCTGATGATATAGGAAGACTCTTCACTATAAATCAAAAAGCGACAATTTGCAATAATCCAAAAGAGACACTCTCCTGTGAAGATATGTCAGAACTTTACGGCATAGAAGCTCATCTCATCTCAAATCATAAACACGAGCATAAAGAGGGAGAATCATGTTAGAAATGTTTGAGTATGATTTTATGCAAAGAGCTTTTATAGCAGGGCTTTTTATAGCAGTTTTAGCTTCAGTAAGTGGTACATTTATAGTTCTTAAACGCTACTCTTTAATGAGTGAAACACTAGCTCACTCTGCATTAGTTGGAGTAGCTGTTGGACTAGTAGCAGGATATAACCCTTTATGGATGGCAGTAACTGTAGCTATTCTTTCAGCATGGCTTATAGAGTATCTACGAAGTACCTTTAGTCTCTACTCTGATGCTATTCTTTCTATCATACTTTCAGGTTCTTTAGCCTTAGCAGTCATTATTGTTTCTATAGGTGGAGCATTTAACAATTCGCTCTTTTCGTATCTTTTTGGCTCTATCCTCTCTGTAACTAGTGAAGATGTAACAACTATCATCATATTTGGTAGTCTCTCTTTAGGTGCACTTTTACTCTTTTCTAAAGAGTTATATTTTATAAGTTATGATGAAGAGGTAGCCCAAACAAGTGGTATCCGTGTTAAGTTACTAAACTTTTTACTTGTAACAGTTGTAGCAATCATCATAGCACTCTCTATAAGGGTAGTAGGAAGCCTTTTAATAGGTGCTCTAATGGTTATCCCAACTTCTGCTGCCTTACAGTTTAGAGTAGGCTTTAAAGACACTATGCTTATCTCTATCTTTTTTGCACTCTTTAGTGTTATTTTTGGAATGAGTCTTTCATTTTACTTCTCCTTACCATCAGGTGCGACGATTGTTCTAAGTGTTATAGCTCTTTTTATTCTCTCTCTGGTTGTAAATAAAAAATGAAAATAAGTTCAGAGTTTTCCAAACATGCCACAGAGTATGAAACTCTTAACTCTATTCAGACAAAAGTCGTACAAAAACTCTTAACAGATCTCTCATGTAAACCAAGTCACATTTTAGATCTTGGTTGTGGAAGTGGTGCCTTATGTGAGTCTATTTCATGGCAGTATAAACACTTCACAGGTGTAGACTTCGCCCCTGGTATGTTAGAACTCCACCCAAAGTCAAAAAAAATAGAAGCTATTTATGGTGACTTTAATGACAGGGGACTTTTTGAAAACCTAAGCACATACAAGTTTGACCATATCTTTTCAGCCTCAGCACTTCAGTGGGCAGAAAATTTAGAAGATGTCTTTAGAAATATAAGTGCACTCAATACGCCAGTATCATTAGCTATATTCACCTCAGGTACCTTTAAAACGCTAAACGCCACGGCATCCCTTATTTCTCTACTCAGAGACAAAGAAGAGATACAGAGACTCCAGCAGAAGTACTTTAATGCTAAGTACGAAGTAGTGGAGTATAACCTGGCGTTTGATAGTGTAAGGGATATGTTTCGTTACATAAAACGAAGTGGTGTGAGTGGTTCTCGAAATGTTCTTAGTTTTAAAGAGACAAAAAGACTTATGAAAGAGTATCCACTCAAACATCTAGAATTTGAAGTGGCATTTATAACTAGCTCTCGTTAAGAACTATCTCTTTTTCTAAGTTGTAGAGTTCGTATCTTATATATTTAAAATTTTCACTATACTCAATGTTTTCTAACTTGTATAGCTCTTCTAAAACTCTCGCAGACTCTTGTCCTCTTTTAAAGTTGGCAGTTAATATTCCTACAACATCACTACGATTGAGCTCACTTTGAGATGATGCACGAAGTACGTCATTGATACTATCTCGGTACTTTAAAAGTTCACGATTCTCATTTACACGAGCTTTATGTCTAAGGTCTTTGAGTTTTCTTGAGAGGGTTTTGTTGTTGTCTCGGTATCGCATGATGTCTTCAACGACACGAATACCTTCTTTTAAGCGGTTAAGATTTGCATCAATCACCCGATAAAGTTCGGGTGAGAGTTCTTTGTTAGTCATCGTTACCGAAGATACCAAAGAGTTGTAGTAAAGCTGTAAAGATGTTTAAGAAGTCTAAGTAAAGAGCTATAGCTCCATCAATAGGTGTCTCATACATACCACGCATAATGTTCTGAGTATCATAAATCACTAAGATACTAAATAGTATTACAACAGCTCCAGAGATAGCTACATGAAGCATAGGGTTACCCATGAATATGTTTAAAATAGAAAAACCGATGATTACAACAAGTGCAATCATAAGAGGTTTACCATAGCTAGTAAAGTCTTTAGTAGTTTTGATAGCATAAAAACTCATAGCACCAAAGACTACAGATGTCATAGCAAAAGCATTTCCTATTATAGAAGCTCCACCACTCATACCAAGTGTACGTGCAAGTAAAGGTGCAAGCATAAGACCTGTCATAAATACAAATGCGAACATTACCATTAAGTTAATACCTGCTTTACGTTTAACAAACTGTAGACCAATTAAAAGCCCTATCTCTAAAGCAAATAGCGGCCAGAAGTAAGCAGCGATAGTCCCTGCCATAGGAACACCAACATAAGCACCAACAGCACCAGCCATCATAGATGCAGCGAACAGTTTGTAAGTCTCTTTTACAAAAGAGATAATTTGTGAGTCATCACGACTCGAAGTTTCATATGCAAATGAGTTTCCTCTAGCATAGTCACGATCATATAGTCCCATAATTGTTCCTTTTATATCTATTATAGATATCGATTATTTAAGTAGAATTTTATATGTAAAGAGTTAATAGATAGCAACATAGAATAGGCTTACATTATAATGGAGTTTATATTTAAAGAAACTAGGATAAGAAAATCTTATTTTAAGGTAACAACTAAAAATGATTATTTAATTTCTTTCCAACTTCCCCCAAACATTAAGCTATAATTAAGCAACTACCCCCTATAATTCCCATCCACAAACAGAGACACTTAGTCGAAAGACAGAGAGTTAAGAGTTTGAGATCATTGAAAA
>Ga0256826_1000004_pt1 | contig 103410 bp, 97 predicted proteins | sample CV79metaG_FD_185975 | JGI IMG/M metagenome (GOLD analysis project Ga0256826, IMG submission 185975) | Hydrothermal vent microbial communities from East Pacific Rise, Pacific Ocean - CV79 | ecosystem: Environmental > Aquatic > Marine > Hydrothermal vents | place: Pacific Ocean: East Pacific Rise...
ATCGTATCAACATTCATACATTATCCTCAATTAAATTAAATTCTTTTTTTTGTTTTTGATCCAAAAGTAAGCACCAGGTAGGGCTGTTAAAATTAGTAAAATTCCATAAAGAATGGAAATAGCAAGTACTTTTGCTTCCACAGCCCCTACCAACATCAAAATACCTACCATAGCACCTTCACGAACACCCCATCCTGCTAAAGAGATCGGTACGATAGTGAGTAAGAAGATAGGCGGTATGGCGATAAGATAGACATAAAATGGTAGATGTACATCAACGCTAAGTGCCAAGAAGTAGATTGCCAATACTGTGAAAATATGCACAATAACACTGACACCAATGTGTTTAAACAGTGTTATCTTGGAGGCATAAAGCGTATTGAGACGTTTCCCTAAACGGTAAAAAAGGTCTAAAACTTTGTACTTTTCTAAAAACTTCAGACGATGTAAGTTCATCATGAAGGCAAATCCGGCAATCCCACCAAAGGCAACAACGTTGATAAGCTGAAAAAGCCATACAGGAAAGGTTCCATAAAAGAGAAAGTTTGAGATAAGCACTAAGACTAGAAGCCCAACAAGCCCAATAACACGATCTACAAATATGCCATAAAAAGCATCCTTCTTATCATATCCCATGGCAGTAAGTTCTATAATCCTTACCGCATCACCACCGATACTTCCAGGAAGTACTTGGTTGAAAAAACTTCCCTTAAAGTAACTTTTGACGTAAAAAGAGACACTCTCATCAAATACAAGCAATTTCATAATCAAACGCCAACGATAGGCTGCAATAAAGGTACTTGCTAACTGCATTATAAAAGCTATCAGGATAAGCCCACCATGTGATTTTGCCAAGATAGCAACAAGTTGTTCAAAGTTTATATACTGAAATATGAAGTAAAAAATAGCAATAGTAATAATAAGTTTTGCAATATTAATTAAGTTATTCAAGGCTATCCCAGTTGTAAGTTGTTTGTGATTTTATCAAAAAAATTGTTAATCATTCCATACACGATAAATATGGAAGGTTTTAGTGCGCTCTAATCCCCTCTGAACGGTGAGTGTATCAAGCTCTTCAACACGAGAAAAATTTGTCTGAAGTGCTTTAAGTTCATCATCTTTTGCAAAAACAAGACCACTTTTGAATGTTCCCTCTTGGCGCCACATATCATACTGCGAGTAGCGAGTAGGTACACCCACATCAGCTTGAGGATGCCCTTTTAGGTAAAAACTTGCTAGTGCTGTTGTGGTTAGATGGTCTCCATAAACAGTATCTTTATTAGGGTTGTAGTAGGTTTGCATGAGGGCAATTGCTTCTTTGTTACCGTACATTCTATCTTGAACGATTTCTAAGTAAAAGAGGATACCAATACGTGCCAGTAGTGAAAAAAGTAGGGCAATAAAAAGTCCCACAGTAAAAAGTTTGTTAAGTTGATAGGTATGTACTGCCCATGCCACGATAATTGCTGCTGCGATATAAGCGGGTGCTCCGTAGTTTAGCTCCATATGGCCAAAAAGACTTTTATACATAAAAAATCCAATGACAACAACTACATTAAGCGCAAGATAAAAAAGTATGTCATCTTTTATAAAGAGTTTTTTCTTAGCAAGATAGTAAAACAAGATACCTGCAAAAACAGGACTAAAAGTAGCAAACTGACCGCCAAAAAACTCCCAAAAGTAGTTCCAAAGAAGCTCAGAAGGTTTGTCGGTGTGTTGATTGAGTTGGAAAGTGAAACTAATCCACTCATGTTGCGCGTTCCAGATTAGAAGTGGTGATACAACGATAGATGTAATAACAATCGTCATATAAAAGCGCCAATCAAGAAGAACAGAGCGACGTTTGATAAGTACAAAGATAAGTACTGAAGCAACAAATAAAATGGCAGTGTATTTACTCAGCATCATCGCACCAATAAACAGACCTGCTAAAAAGAACTCTTTTGTTTTACTAAAGAAAAGCGCGCGGTAGGTGAAGTAAAGACCCAAAGACCAAAACAGTATTAGAGGTGAATCGGGGGTCACTAAGGTAAAACCTGCATGAACGATAACAATAGAACTAAAGATCAGTACCGCGTTAAGAGCGGCTTTTGCATTAATAATCTCTTGTGTCATTTTAAATATAACAAGAGCAGCGGTACTCATTGAAAGCACATTAACAAGGCGAACACCCCATTCAGACTCTGAAATGAAGTTTGATAGGTAGATAAGATACGCAATCATTGGGGGATGATCAAAGTAACCCCCTTGAAGATGATGACTCCATGTCCAGTAGTAGGCCTCGTCACCATGTAGAGGCACATAGGCATTATAAACGGTACTAAAGAGCGCGAGAAAAAGAACAATTAAATAGGCAGACTTTTTAGGGTTTTTATAGAGTGCATTCAAAATAGGAAACTTTATAATTAAGATAAGCAATTATAGGGTGTTTACCCTAAATTCGCTATTATTCCATTACTATTTTGACCTTGAAAAGGATTATTTTTGAACAAAATCTGGCAGGCTATTCCCCGACATCTAAAACTTGTTTTACTTTTAACACTGACACTCACAACTATATTTATTGTGATGCGTGTGATTTTTTACATTGAATTTAATGATAGTGCGTTCCCGCTCTCTGTTTCCGATACGGTCCAAGCTTTTTGGTTGGGGAGTCGGTTTGATCTTCGTGTCGCTTTAGCTATCTTGCTACCACTGTTTTTTATAGGTTGGATTCCTTGGTTTAGTCCTTTTCAAACAAAGGTACATCGTTATGTATGGATGAGCTATATTACCGCACTCTTTGCAGTGATGATGTTAGTTTACTTTGTAGATATGGGGCATTACTCGTACTTAAAAGCACGTCTTGACTTTACAGCGATGCGATTTTTAGAGGATTTTTCTATCTCTATGGAGATGGTGTGGGAGTCCTATCCTGTTGTCTGGATTGTGCTTGGTTATGTGAGTGTTGTTGTGGGGTTTGTTTTTGGTATTGCTAAGATTTTCAGCGTTGTTGGTAGAAGTGAAGTGACCCATTACGGTGTGACAAAAAATATTGTTATCGGTTTTATAAGTTTCTTGATTGTAGTTGTTGCTGTGATGAGTAAGTTTTCACAATATCCTCTGCGTTGGTCTGAAGCCGCCTTTAGTCATCATCCTTTTGCCGCACAACTAACGTATAACCCAATGCATTACCTTTTTGATACTTGGAAAAATGGTCGTATCACTTATGATGTGAACAAAACAAAAGCTGCTTATGCGCTTATGAGTGAATATTTAGATGTGGATAAGCCCGATATTAAAACACTTTCATATCAACGTGACATTCAAGCTACGTCTAAATATGATAGACCTCCAAATATTGTGGTTGTGCTTGTTGAATCTTTTGCCTCATACAAGACCTCTCTTTCAGGCAATCCTCTTGATCCTACACCTCATGTTAAAAAGTTAGCTGATGAGGGTTACTACTTTAAAAATTATTTTACACCATCAACAGGGACAGCGCGTTCTGTATGGACAACGATTACCTCGATGCCAGATACTGAACTTAAAGGAACTTCGTCTCGTAATCCTTTGATTGTTGATCAACATTGTGTTGCTAATGATTTTGAAGGGTATGAAAAGTTCTATTTTCTAGGAGGTTCTGCTTCGTGGGGAAATATTCGTGGAATTTTAACAAAAAATATGGACCATCTACACCTCTATGAAGAGGGGCATTATGACGCGCCTCGTAATGATGTTTGGGGTATCTCTGATATTGATCTGTTTCGTGAAGCTGATGCTGTGTTTAAAAAACAGACAAAACCATTTTTTGCGATGATACAAACATCAGGCGATCACCGACCCTATACTATTCCTGATGAAACTTATGGGTTTAAAGTGTTGGATATTCCTGAGTCAGAAGTTAAGGGTAAAGGGTTTGATACAGTTAAAGAGTATAACGCATACCGTTTAATGGACTACTCCATTAACCATTTTATTGAGTTAGCTAAAAAATCAGGATATGCCAATAATACGATCTTTGCATTTTGGGGAGATCATGGTTTAGATGGTAGTGTTGGAGCGCACTCTTTGAAGGCAGATAACTCATCACAACTTGGGTTAGGTTCACATCGTGTACCTCTTATTATTTGGGCACCAGGTATTATCAAAACTCCGATGGTGATTAACAAAGTTGCTTCTGAAACGGATATCTTTCCAACAATGGCAGGACTTGCGGGTGTTTCATATACGGCTTCTGCCATAGGTCGTGACTTATTTGATGTCAAGTATGATGATAGACGTTATGCCTTTACAATTAAGCACTCAAACCCGCCTCAAATTGGACTTGTTGGTAAAAAGTATTACTATAAAACTTTAACTGATGGACGTAACGAAGGTTTACACCTTATTGATTCGGATACACCACTAAAAGATCATAGCGCTGAAGCACCCGAAGTAGCTAAGAAAATGAAAGCATTAACGTACAGTATTTACGAAACGGTGAAATATATGGCGTATCATAACAAGCGTGGTGATCTGACAAATCCTAAGCCTGATTAATCAGTGCTTTACATGATAGTAACCTCGTGTTACTATCTATCTTGTATCTGCGTTATATATCTATTTTACTCTTTAGTAATTGTATAAAAATCTCCAACTTCTCCATCAATAGTAATAAATTCAACGTGCATTTTTTGAGGTGTTACACTAAGAAGAAGTGATCCCATCGTTGCATATGAAAAAGGTAAAGCAGGATGTTTCAGACGACCATTATCCTTTTTTGCGGCAGAACCACTGACATTGTAAATAGTACCTCCATAAGGGGTCTTAGTAATACTTTTGTGGTAGTTGTGCTCACTATTGTCAACAATGTTTTTTTGTGGACTAAAGGTATCAGAAGTACCATAATGTTGATGTATTAATTTAGAACGTTCATAATCGTGAGAGTGTCCTGTTAATACAAGATCAACATCATACTTTTCTAAGATAGGGAGAATGTTTTTACGTACTTGAAAGAGACGACCTTGTTTGAGTGAGAATCCACGACTATCGTTGGGATTATCAGAATCATGGCCACCATCGGTGTAGGCAGGATGATGAAAGGCAACGATAATCCATGGTTTATTAGTAACCGCTAAATCTTTATTTAACCATGTAGCCATAGGAGCATCTTTATCGAGGTTTCCTTGGTAACTGTCTAACATTACAATATGAACATTGCCACTATCTATGGAATAAAATTTTTCACTACCAGAAGGAATACCACCACTTTCACCTTTGGTTGGAAACTCAAAGATATTATAAAAAGCCCAACGACGACCATCATGATTGCCATTAACAGCCCAGGGAACAAGGTGCTTTATCTGATTAACATAGGGCTGAAAAAGACCTTTATTGTACTGTTTTTGTTTCCCACTTGAATACGCATTGTCACCTAAAAGTAACCATAAATCAAGTGCATTACCCTTAAGGTGTTTAAGCATTTGAGCTAAAACTTTATCTTGGTCAGGTCCGGGCTTTCCAGAATCTCCAATTACCCAAATACGTTGCATGGGAGAAAGTTCAGGGTTTAGCGTTGTAAAATAGCGGTTAGTATTGTCGATTTTTAAAGAGTTCGAATCAACGGAATAGGTATATCTTGTGTTAGGTGTTAAGTCTGTTATAACAACATGATGTTTGTCAGACTCATTTGTTTCACAAATCTTCTTAATAATATCATTGTTAGCATAGTGAACACAACCACGCTCCTTTTTTGGAGTTTGCCATTTAAGAGTAATTGAGTTTGTTGTTTGCATCTGTAGATAGGGCTGACGGGGTACAAAAACATAAGAGTCGTAAGTAACAACTACCAGTCGTCCTATGCCGTAAAGTACAATAATTGTAAGTAGTGTTACGCCAATGCGTTTTATCCATTTTTTCATCTTAAATCCTTGAAATAATGTCCCAATAATAACAAAGACTCTGTTATAATTTGATTATGAAAAAACTATTTTTATCTGTACATCCTTTTATGTGGCTCTTTATGTTAATCAGTTCACTTCTCTTTGTTTTTGTCCCTCAAATAGACCTGTATGTGTCAGGACTCTTTTATACTCCTGAAAACCACTTTTATCTTAATGGTGGACCCTTTGAACATCTGTTTTATTACTCGGTGAAACCAGTACTCTTTGGTATGTTGTTTTTAGGCATTATCCTCTGGCTATACAATAGAGTTTCTAAAAAAACTATTTTAAATTTTGGTGGTAAGCAACTGCTTTTTATTGTGTTAGTTGCGGGTATTGGCTCGGGTCTGATAGTGAATGAGATCTTAAAAGAGAACTGGGGTCGTGCACGCCCTGCACAAACTATAAATTTTGGTGGTGCGAAAACCTTTACACCTGCTTTTATATTGAGTGACCAAGATGGCTACTCTTTTAGCTGTGGACATGGGTCTGGAGCTTTTATTTTAATTGCAGTGGCACTGTTGTTTCATAAACATCGGCGACTTGCAATGAGTGTTGCTCTGAGTTATGGTGCCTTGGTATCTTTAGCGCGTATTGTTGGGGGAGGTCACTTCTTTTCAGATACTGTTGTCTCCTTCTTTGTGATGTGGATTGTCGCTAATATGCTCTATTATGTGATGTTTGAGAGAGAAAATGTAGGAAAACAAGCTTCCTAGTTAAAAAGTAATATATATTGTGGTAATATAAATTAATAAAATTCTTTAAGGCTTCTAAATGGATTTAGGTACAGTCATTGGTATGGTGCTGGTTCTAGCACTACTCTTTGGTGCAATGGCCATGGGTGTTGGTATTGGCGCCTACATTGATATTCCTTCGGTATTGATTGTTATTGGGGGTTCTATCGGAGCCTTACTGATCTCTTTCCGTATGGAACAGATGAAAAACTTTACAAAAATCTTTATGGTGGCGATTAAACCTACTATTGATGATAAGTTAGAGTTGATTAAAAAACTGGTTGAGTATGCTACTTCAGCACGACGTGATGGTATCTTGGCCCTTGAAGCTGTTGCTAATACCGAAACCAATGAGTTCTTAAAAAAAGGCTTATCAATGGCGGTTGATGGGAATGAACCAGATACCATTCGTGAACTTTTAGAAATCGAGATGGAACAGACCAGTACGCGACATAAGGGTAATGCTGATATCTTTAATCAGTGGGCAGGTCTTGCGGGTGCTATGGGTATGGTTGGTACACTTATCGGACTGGTTGCAATGCTTTTAAATATGGCTGATCCTTCAGCCATTGGACCCTCAATGGCGGTTGCCCTCCTTACTACGATGTATGGTGCGATGATTGGTAATATCTTTGGAACACCTATCTATAACATTTTGAGTATTCGTAACAATGAAGAGACCCTTGTTAAAGAGCTTATTTTAGAGGGAATTATGTCGATTCAAGCAGGAGATAATCCACGTACTCTAGAAGCAAAACTTCTTGCCTTTTTACCGCCTAATGAGCGTGAAAGTCAGTTTGATTAGGATGCATAATGGGTAAGAAAAAATGTCCTGAATGTGAAGAGTGTCTTCCTGCATGGTTAGCTGCCTTTGGTGACTTGATGTCCCTACTGTTATGCTTCTTTGTACTGTTACTTTCAATGTCAAGTATGGATGCTAAAAAGATTTCAGAAGCGATTGGTTCTCTTGCCGGCGCGATGAGCGTTCTTGAAGGTGGAACCAAAACTGAGATCTCTAAACAGCGTATCCAAGAGTCTACTCCTATTGAGTCTCAAAGTGAAACATCAGAAGCGGTTAACAGAGTAACGCAAGCTATTATTGATGCCAATGAGATGATGAAAAAGGGACATGGTGCGGCTATTACGCTTGAAGAGTCTCAAGAGGGTTTTGTGATTCAACTTCCTGCTTCACTGCTGTTTAAGCCTGGTAGTGCCAAAATTGAAAATGATGATGCTTTACTCTTTTTAAAACGTATGGCACTTATTATCGATCAACTTCCTAATGATATTGACGTTAGTGTGCGTGGTCATACCGATAATGGAAAACCGGGTAAAAATTCACTTTTTAAAGATAACTGGGAACTCTCATCTGCTCGTGGTATTTCGGTACTTCAAGAGCTTCTTTTAGATGGGGTGCCACCGGAACGTGTTCATGCTGCAGGTTTTGCAGAGTATCGCCCTCTCGCGACCAATGCCACAGCACAAGGACGTGAAAAAAACCGTCGTGTAGAGTTGCATTTTTTTGGAAGTAAGTCTGATAAAGAAGCAAAAGTTGCAAGTTCAATTCTTGACGCAGGCGGTCAAACTCCATAATGCGATACCTTTTAATCTTTTTCTTTTTTAGTGTTACTTTAGCTGCTGAGAGTGTTGATATCCCAACAATGAACTTCACACTCTCTGCGCCTGACTCCCCACAACAGTTGGTGAGCTCATTAAATGTTTTAGTACTTTTAACCTTGCTTTTTTTAGCACCTAGTATGCTTTTGGTGATGACAACTTTTACCCGTTTTGTGATTGTATTTGGATTTTTACGAACAGCACTGGGGACCCAACAAGTACCACCAACACAGCTTTTAGTGATGTTGGCACTGATTTTGACTATCTTTGTGATGGAACCTATTGGAACAAAAGCTTATAACCAAGGGATAAAACCTTATGTTGAAGAGAAAATTGGGTACGAAGAGGCCTACACTAAAACAACAGAGCCTTTTAAAAACTTTATGGTACGTAATACTCGTGAAAAAGATTTAGCACTGTTTGTACGTATTCGCAAGATGGAAAATCCTCAAAGTATTGCAGATGTTCCTTTGAGTGTTATTATCCCTGCCTTTGTTATTAGTGAGTTGAAAACAGCCTTTGAGATAGGATTTTTGCTCTTTTTACCCTTTCTTGTCATTGATATGGTTGTGGCCTCCATCTTAATGTCAATGGGTATGATGATGCTTCCTCCGGTGATGATATCGCTACCGTTTAAGATACTGGTTTTTGTACTTATTGATGGGTGGAACTTACTTATTGGAAATTTAATTGCTTCTGTTAAATAAGAAACATTTACAAAAAAATGTGCTCTTTGTGTAAAATGGATAGGCCTTTTAAGGATCACTATTTAAAAATAAAGAGTCATCTGCATCCATAAAATGGGCAGAGTCATTTTTGTGCCTTTAGTAAAAAAGAGTACTTAAAAGTAGGGCAAGTATTAGTTCTTTTATAGTTCATCTTTACTATAATGGTGTTTAAAATAATAGCTAAACTATATGGGATTGTGATGGATTGTAAACATTTTGGTGTGTGTGGTGCTTGTCGTAACTTTGATAGTGGTTACGAGGGACAACTTCAGACAAAAGAAACAAAAATTACTAGGATGTTTGCACCTTTTTATGAGGATTCGATAGAGCTATTTCGTTCTGAAGATGCTCATTATCGTGCACGTAGTGAGTTTAAGATTTGGCATGATGGTGATGTTATGCATTATGCCATGAACACCATAACTCGTGATGGTGTTGTTTTTATACAAGAGTGCCCTCAAGTAGCAACGACTATCTCCGATATGATGCCTAAGTTGTTAGAGGCTATCGAAGCTAAAGATATGAAGTTTAAGCTTTTTGGTGTGGACTTTTTGAGTGCTAGGTCTGGTGAGATGGTTGTTTCTTTACTCTATCACCGTAAGTTAGATGAAGCGTGGTTAGAAAAAGCTAAAGTACTTTCATGTGAGCTAGGTATCCATATCATCGGTCGCGCTCGAAAACAGAAGTTAATAACTAGTCAAGATTATGTGACTGAAACACTGACTTTTAGTGGTGCTTCGTATCACTTTAGACATATAGAAAATAGCTTTACACAGCCTAATCCTAAAGTTAATGAGAAGATGGTAACGTGGGCAATGAAGCAGTTTGAAGAGAGTTCAGGTGATCTACTAGAACTTTACTGTGGGGCAGGAAACTTTACCATACCTTTTGCCAAACAGTTTGATAAGGTTTTAGCAACAGAAATATCAAAATCTTCTATCAATGCAGCTAAGGCCAACATGCTTTTAAATGATGTTACTAATATTGAGTTTGTACGTATGAGTGCTGAAGAATTTGTTCAAGCGCTCGATGGTGTTCGTGAGTTTCGTCGTATGAAAGAGCTTGATTTGCAATCTTACGCTTTAGAAAATATCTTTGTTGATCCTCCACGTTCGGGTATGGATGAAAATTCATGTCGTTTTAGTGCACGTCATAATAGTATTGTATATATCTCATGTAATCCTGAGACGTTAGTACGTGATTTAGAGATATTAACACAGACACACACGATAGCATCAATGGCAATTTTTGATCAATTTCCTTATACCGACCATGTTGAAATGGGTGTACATCTTGTAAAAAAGGAGGCCAAATGAAGGCCGGTTACTTAATAGTACTTTTAGTGCCATTTTTAATGGCTAATGAGACCAAGCGTATTGAAGATATTGTAAGTGATATTACCGCCTTACGACATGCTTATGAAACGTGTGAAAACAAGCTCAAAACACAAAATGATCGTTATGATGATTTAAACAAAAAGTTAACGGTTCGTAATGTGGAAGTAGAGGCAGACCAAGGAAGTGATCTTCGTACTATCGAGTTACTTAAAGAGGAACAAAACACATTAATAAAGAAAAATCGTAGTTTAATACGTGAAGCAGCCCAAGTAAATAAGCGTATTAAAACCTTAGAACAGCTGGTTAAAGATCAAAGAGCACATATTGCTTCTATTTCAACAGATAGTGAGGTTACTCAAAAACCATGTCTAGCTGCTGATAGCAATCCTTTTCCTAAACTACTTTCTAAAACGAACCCTGCTAGTGTTATCATGGTTAAAAAAGAGATCTCTTCACTGCAAGATGATACCCATGTAGAGTCTAAAAAAATCGAGACAAAAGCAGTACCAAAGCGTAAAACTACTGTAACAAAGAGTGTCAGTGCTCCAAAGTCAGAGTTTTTTAAACCTTCAACGTATCGTCTTAATCAAGAGAGTGCTATCTATAATGCTCCTCAGGGCGAAAATCTCGGTGAATGGGATGCTAAAACCTCTTTTACTTCTAATGAAAAATGGGGTGAGTGGACACGTATTACCGGCTACTTTATTGAAGGTAAATGGAAGTCTGCTGGATCAAAAAAACTGTGGATTAAAACTAAGTTTGTAACAAAACGTAAATAGACCTTTTCCCTGTTGTAAAAAGATTAAACATGAACTCCAAAGCGCTTCTAGGTTTGTGTTGTTTCTTTTCTAAGAAAACTTTTAGAGCTTTCGTTTTATAGTTAGGCATGAAACTATTACTATTTTTAATACCGCTACTACTCTTTGCCCAAAACCTTTTAAAAGATTCCCCTTCACCCTATCTTCAACAACATGCTCATAACCCTGTTAACTGGATGCCATGGGGTGAAGCTGCCTTTAAAAAGGCAAAGCAAGAACATAAACCTATTTTTGTCTCTATTGGATACTCAACGTGTCATTGGTGTCATGTTATGGCTAAAGAGTCTTTTGAAAAGAATGCTACCGCTGCTTTGATCAACAACAATTATATTGCGATAAAAGTTGATCGGGAGACACTAACACACGTTGATAAGTATTTTCAACAGGTGTACTTAAAAGTAAAACACCGTTCTGGTGGTTGGCCCTTGAGTGTCTTTTTAACAGAAGATAAAAAAACCTTTTTTATTGCAAGTTATCTTCCCCCACACAAAACATACAATCAAGAGGGTTTAGATACTTTACTACCACGTTTTGCTCATGAATATAAGTCGGATATGAAAGCGATACAAAAACGTGTTTCATTGATACAAGAACAGCGGCATATATCTCAAAGGGGTGTTCATAGGGATTTAAATAGTACCAAAATATTTGAGACCATAGTATCAAACTATGATGATCTTTTTTATGGTTTTGGCATGGCGCCAAAGTTTCCAGAGGCATCAAAACTGTTGTTGCTTTTTGATCTTGCTCAGTTGGGGCATAAGAAGGCTGAAACGATGGCCTTAGATATGTTACGAGCGATGGCTTTGCGAGGACTTTATGATCAGGTTGGTGGTGGTTTTTTTCGTTACGCAACTGATGGTGCATGGGAAATTCCTCATTTTGAAAAGATGTTATACAATCAGGCTGAATTGATTCCACTTTATATTAAAGCGTATGATGTAACGGGTGAATCGCTATTTAAAGATGTGGTCCTTGAAACAATAGCCATGACACAAAAAAGATTTTTATATAAAAGTTGCTTTTTTTCAGCCTCTGATGCTGATACACATCATGAAGAGGGTGCTTATTTTGTGTTTTCAAAAGAGGAAATTACTGAGGCTATTGGTAATGATAAGGCATTAAAAGAAGCCTTAGATATTAATGAGATGGGAAACTTTGAAGGTAAAATCCATCTTAATTTTTATACGGATAAAAGACCAGAAAACTATAATAAATTCAGGAAAAAACTTTTAAAAATACAAGAAAAACGCAAATATCCTTTTATAGATAAGAAAATAATTACATCATGGAATATGATGATGATATCTGGACTTTTTAAAGCTTCTTCTTTGGATAATCAGTACATTTTAGAAGCAAAAAAAGATTTAAATGCATTAATGACACTAATGTATAAAAATAAAATTTTATACCATCAAACCTTTAAGGATAATATACCAACACAGGTAGGATTGCTAGAAGATTATGCTTTTAGTATTAAAGCGTTGTTAGATGCATATGAAGTTACCTATGAAGAGAAGTATCTTCATATCGCAGATACTTTGATGATCAGTGCTATCAAACAATTTTATAAACAAGGCACCTGGTATCTGTCGGTAACGTATCCTATTGTTAAAACACCATTACGAGATAAGTACTATACTAGTGCTTTTGCACAAATGATGCAAAATTTACAATATTTGGCAGCATTAAAAGAAGACCTTTACTACCAAGATCTTGCAACGAAGTCTCTCGATATTAGAAAACAAGAAATTCTCTCTGATATCTTGTATGCACCAGCAAGTACACGTGCCTTATTGATGCAAGATCTTGGCGTTGTTGTTCTTAAACACAGGGAAAAAAAGCTAGAGAACTATCGTAGTGAAATAGCAGTAATAAAGTATCCTTATATACTTACTAAACCTCATAAAGAGAATCTATTTTTAGCCTGTAAAGTTGGAAAATGTTTTGCTTACTCAAAAGACTTTTTAACACTGAAAGTAGGGATTGAAGCCATCCTAAAGTAGATATACCTTAGTATACAAGTCAGGATACTTGTAATTAACTCTAAACTAAGAGTATTATATTAGTAATTTTAATATTAGGAACCTATTGTGGCTCAAGCATGTCCTCTTTTATTTCGTCAAGTTGACGGTACCGTTGCCCGTTTAAATGCACTGAGTGTCTCTTTTTTAGTGATCGTTTTTTTATACACTTTTAATGTTATTTGGCTCTATCTTTTGGGTTTAGATTTTGCTATTCGTCTTTATGGTCATAAACCGTATAGCCCAATCTATCAACTTTCAATGCTGACACAAAAGATTTTAAAACTTCCCGAAAAGATGACAGATGCAGGTGCAAAACGTTTAGCTGCTATGTTTGGACTCTTTTTTATCTTTTTGTTAACGGTGACAGCACATTTACAACTACCATCTTTTGCTTTTGTTGTGGCAGGAATATTTTTGACCTGTACCTCTTTAGAACTTGCTTTTTCATACTGTATTGGTTGTAAGGTGTATTGGATTATCAAAAAAATCTATCCTGCTTTTATGGAAAACTAAGATGGCGGGTATCTCCTCTAAAGGTATTTACGGTCTGGCTGCCATGCATGTGTTATCGCATGCTGCTAATGCTCGTGCCATGCAGATTAAAGAGGTCTCTGCCATGACGCAAATATCGCATGCTTACCTAGAACAACTCCTCTCACAACTACGTAAAAGTGAGTTGGTAAGCAGTACAAGAGGAGCAAAAGGTGGATATAAACTTGCTCGTCCTGCTCATGAAATAACTGTACTTGAAATTATTGAAGCCCTTGAAGGTTCTTTATGTAAGGTTGAGGGGAACGTAGGTGCTTCGGTTATCTTAGAGTATTTTTGGCAAGATATGCAAGAGAAGGTAAAAACACTTTTTAAACTCAAGTTATCAGAGCTTGATTACGCGTATCAACCTTATCACTACGAGATTTAAACGTTTAGGTGTTCTTGTAACCATACCAGACACTTTTTCGGTGTTTTGGCCACAAGGGTGTCAGCAAACATAAGGTTATGTGCTAGGTTAAAGTCTTCAATAACCTTACCATCTTTACAAAGCACATCATGTTTGCGAAGTCCTTGTGCCTTTTGAACGCGTTTTAACATGGGACGTCTATCGTCTGCATATGAAACAACCATCTTCCCTAAAGCCATAGCGTATCCGATCTCATAAACAGTACCCGAATCGGGTTCTAGTCCTCTAAAAGGATTAAGGTTTGCCATTACAATATCAGCTTTTTTGATTAAAGCGATGTTGGCTTTACGGATAATACGGGCATTTTGATGGGGTGTATTGTCAAGCTTCAAGATATTATCAAGAGGAAAGAGTCCTTTGAAGCCATAGGCTTTACAGAGCTTTTTAAGTGATTGTCCTTGTTTGATAGCATCGGTTTCAAATACATCAGGTCCTGCAAGATAAATTTTTAGTTTTTTACTCATGGTAATCCTTTGAAGTGTGCGATATGTTGTAAAAATTAGTACTTATAAAAAACACTAAAAAGTTAAATCCAAGTCCGATAACCCTTGAATTAAAAGCCAAAGGGCTTACCCTCTAAGGCGTTGTAAAAAGAGCGTTTAAAAAGCATAATGAGAGTGTATCAAAAAATTGTTGGGTTTATTTTATTTATTGGTATCACAATTATTTGATTATATAAGTTATTCAAATAAATTTTATAAGAATAGTTTTATCTAGTTTGTTTTATCATTAAGGAATTAGGAGTATGTAGTGCTTAACGAGGTGTTTGTATTTAATATTATTTTTACAGTAATTTGGTTATTTGTTTTACTGTATGCAAGTAGACAGTACTTTTTAGCCCAATCAAGTAGTTTACTAATGCGAATGGTATTTTTATTACTGTCTCTCTTCTCTTTACGATATTTTATTGTCTATTTATGTCTTGGTATTGATGAAGCAATTGTTCAAGGATATATCAGCCACCAACACCCTCTTTACTTTTTAGCGCAAACACATACTCAAATGATGCAGGTAATAGATGTTATTGTAAGTATTACCATACTACTCCTTATCTCTTTTGGTTGGTTTCAACACCAAAATGATGATATTGTTGAGACGATAAAGTCTCAAGAGCTTCTCAAGTCAGATGTTCAATATCTTGAACAGACCTCACAACATCAAGATAATCTTATCCATCTTCATCAGATTGTTTCGAAAATAAAAAAAGAGTTAATAGAAAAGTCTACAAAAGATGCCCTTTTAAAGGAAGTGTGTCAGGGTTTAGGTTCTTATGAATTTTATAAAGTAGTTTGGATTGGTTTAAAAAGTGGACAGAGTAGTCGTATTAATGTTGCTTATAAGGTTGACTATGCAGAACCACCTTATCTTGAAGACGACTTTTATGTGAATTTAAATGATAAGGATATTCACTCGCATGGTCCGGTTGCTGAATCGATGCGGTCAAAAAAAGTGGTACATATCAAAGATACTCAAAAGGACCCACGTTTTCAAGCATGGAAACATCGAGCAAAGTTTTCTCGTATTGGTGAAGTTCTTTCTTTACCTATGAAGCTGTATCAACAAGAAGCACTTTTTGGAGTGTTGAGTATTTACTGTGATAGTGGTTATACCTTTTCAGATGAAGAGATGCTACTTTTAGAAGAGATGGTACAAAGTGTGAGTTCTGCTATTGCTTTCCATGAGGCAGATAACCTAAGAAAAGAGACCCAACATAAGTTAAAGATGTCGGCACAACTTTTAGAAAAAATCGTATCAACAGTACCGCTTCGACTGTTTTGGAAAGATACAAGTTTAGTCTATCTTGGTTGTAATGATCTTTTTGCACAAGATGCAGGCATTGCAAATGAAGCTGGTATTATTGGTAAAAAAGATACTGAGTTAGTTTGGAAAAATAATGCCCAAGAATATAATGCTGATGATAGAGAGGTTATTCAAACTAAAAAACCTATTATAAACCGTATAGAACGTCAAGGCAAGATGTGGTTACTGACTAATAAAGCACCTCTGTTTGATGAGCACAATGAAGTGATAGGTTTAGTAGGAGCCTATATTGACATTACCTATCAAAAAGAGGCAGAACGGTACTTAAAAGAGAATGAACAACGTTTTAGAGAGTTAATGAATGCGATGCCAAACATTGCTATTCAAGGGTATAACAAAAAGCGTGAAGTGATTTATTGGAACAAACAGAGTGAAGCTTTGTATGGATATTCTGAAGAAGAGGCTTTAGGTAAAAGACTTGAAAATCTTATTATTCCTGAAGCGATGCGAGATATGGTGATAGCAGGTGTGGATAACTGGATAGTGAACCATGAACCGGTACCTAATGGCGAACTGATCTTAAAAAGAAAAGATGGCAGTGATATTGCTGTGTACTCATCCCATCTACTACTAGACTCAGATAAAGAGAATCCGGAGATGTTCTGTATTGATATTGATTTGACCCAACAAAAAGAGGCAGATAAGGCCTTACAATACTTAGCAAACTACGATGCGTTAACCGGTTTACCAAATCGACACTACTTTTTTAACTACATGCATTCACTGTTTAACAAAGCACAACGTAGTCCCATAACTTTTGCACTTTTATTTATCGATTTAGATGATTTTAAAATGATTAATGATAGTTATGGGCATGAGTATGGAGACTATGTTTTAGAACAAACAGCAAAACGATTTCAAAGTATTCTAAGAGATTATGACTTTATTGCTCGTTATGGTGGAGATGAGTTTGTGGTGTGCATTGAGTATGATGGTGATGTGAACTTACTCTCCTCTATTGCTGAAAAAATTGTCCAAATAATTAGAAAACCTTTTATGTTTAAAGAAGCAACTTTAAAGATAGGTTCAAGTATTGGTATTTGTCGTTATCCTAAAAATGCAGATAACTTTGAAACACTTTTAAAATATGCAGATCATGCTATGTATAAGGCCAAAGAAAAAGGTAAAAATCAGTATGACTACTGTGACAAAAGTACCAAAGAGGGTTGAGGCTTAGAGACCCTCGAGTAAGACTAACCACATTCTATCCACCTCTTTATCGCTTAGAAATAGTGAAGTGTGGTTATTATAAAGTTCTTCAAGCCCTTTTTGGTTGATACTAAGGGTATGAGAACAGGTTTTATGGGTAGGTAAAAAGGCACGGATTAAAGAGATATCTTCTTCTATTTTTTGATCACATAAAAAGCAGACAAGTTCGGTGTGTAAACGTCCTTCATAGTCCAGTAGTTTGACATAGGCTTCAATAGCTATACGTTTAGGATTTTGTTGATGCCATACCAAAGCAGATGCTTCTAAAAGCTCAAAGTAGAAACTACCGGTCTCTTCAGACTGTTTAAGATGCGGATAAAATAGTTTTACAAACTGCTGCCATAAGTGCGTGCGATGTCGTTCTCGTAACCAAGGATAGCCTAAGTGAATAACATCCCTGAGTCGTCCAATAGTTGTTTTAACGGAGTGCTCAATTTCAAAATCAACTTTAAAACCGAGATTGATAGGAGAATGTCGTGCACCATAGAAACGATAAAGCGTTTCTAAGTTTTCTTGCGTTAATATTGAGACTACAAGATCTTCATCTCGAGCACGATTGAGTTGAATGATAAAGCCCTGCATCTTGTTTCTTTTTTACCCTCATGTAATATTATTAAGCACATAATAGTGTAAATTAAATGAAATTTAACCTATCTAGCGGTATACTATAAAACTTTCGATTCTCTAAATAATACTAAGTTGCTTAAACTTTTATTAAACATAGAGAAATTGCACGAGTTTAACACAAATTTGTGCAAAGAAGAGAAATTTAGATGCTAAAAGGCTGTTATATGATGGAACATCACGATTTACTTCGTTCTTTTAAAGACAACTGTGGTTTTGGACTTATTGCCAATATTAAAAACCGCGCTTCACATAAAAATTTAGAAAATGCAATTACAGCATTAGAACGTATGATGCACCGTGGTGCTGTTGCTGCGGATGGTAAGACCGGTGATGGTAGTGGACTCTTAATGTCACTTCCTCGCGAGTTTATGGTAAAAGCAGCGTCAAAAGCTGGTGTTGAACTTCCAAAACAGTTTGCTGTGGCGACTGTGTTTACAAAAGATCTTAAAAACTTAGACGTTTTAGAAGAGATCTGTGTTAACAATGACTTAAAAGTAGCACTTCGTCGTGAAGTGCCTATTGACACCAATGCCTTAGGTGATCAAGCTATTGAAACACTACCTAATATTGTACAAGTGTTTATTACTGCAAACTCTATCATGGCGAACAAGCGTTTTGATGCTCTGTTATATCTTTCTCGTAAAGAGGCAGAACATAAACTACTTGGTGATGAAGACTTCTATATTGCTTCTATGTCATCACGTCTTATTTCGTATAAGGGTCTTGTTATGCCAACGCATATTAAAGAGTTTTATGTGGATTTACAAGATGAAGAGTTTAAAATTTCATTTTCACTTTTTCACCAACGTTTCTCTACAAACACCCTTCCTCAATGGCGTTTAGCACAACCATTCCGTGCAGTAGCACATAATGGTGAAATTAACTCGGTTGAAGCCAACCGTATTAATGTTGAAATTAAGTCTGAGTCGATTCAGTCTGAAGTGTTTACACGTGAAGAGATTGATCGTATTTTACCAATCCTTCAACAAGGTGCTTCAGATAGCGCTAGTGCGGATAATTTCTTTGAGTTTCTTACTGTTAATGGTATGGACTTTTTTAAAGCAGCCCGTGCAGTTATTCCTGCACCATGGCAAAATGCGCCGCATATGGATCCTGAACTTCGTGCTTTTTATGAGTACCATTCAACGGTATTTGAAGCATGGGATGGTCCCGCGGCATTTTCACTAACAGATGGTCGTTATATCGGTTGTGTTCTTGATAGAAATGGTCTACGTCCTTCTAAGTACATCATCACTAAAGATGATACCCTTCTTATCGCTTCTGAATATGGTGTTGTTGACATCGATGAAGATGAGATTTTAGAACGTGGTCGTCTTCAATCAGGTCAAATGATTGGTCTTGACCTTAAGTTTGGAAAAGTACTTAAAGACAATGATATCAATGACTATCTTAAATCCTCTAACCCTTACATGAAGTGGCTAAATGAGCATATGATCTATCTACAAGAACATGTTGAAGAACAGTACACAAAATTGTGTGACTTTGACTCTCAAAACTTGGTAGAGCGTCAACGTTTTTTCAATGTAACACAAGAGATTGTAGAGCAAGTTATCGAACCGATGTTAAAAGACGGTAAAGAAGCTGTTGGCTCTATGGGTGACGATACCCCTATGGCAGCGTTTAGTGATAAACAACGTAGCTTTGGTGACTTCTTCAAACAGAAGTTTGCACAAGTAACAAACCCTCCAATTGACCCTATTCGTGAGAAAGTAGTAATGAGTCTGAACACAGGTTTTGGTGAGATACACAATATCTTAGATGAAATCCCTACTCATGCGCATCGTCTTAAAGCGATTAGCCCCATTATTACTCGTGAAAAATTAGAAGTGCTAAAATCATTTGGTGATATTAAATCACCACGTTATCAGGCCTTTTATAAAAATGAGACTTACTCAACAGCATATGCAACAGATTTAGAAAAATCTTTAAATGCGTTAGCTGATAAAATTGTTGCATCGGTTAAAAATGAGGGTGTTCGTATTGTTATCTTAGATGATTCGGAGTTTTCTGCGACACAAATGACCCTTCCTATGGTTATGGTTATTGGTCGTGTTTCTCATGCTCTTTTAGAAAAAGGCATACGTCACTTAGTCTCTATTATTGCAGTGACAGGGGAAGTTATTGACTCTCATGGTGCGGCAACAATGTTAGGTTATGGTGCAAGTGCTATCTATCCTAACTTACTTTTTGCTACAGCGGTAAATCGTCTTAATACATCAAATGTGATTGATATGTCATGTCATGATGCTCTTAAAAATGTTCACGGATCTTTAAATGCGGGTCTTCTGAAAATTATGTCAAAAATGGGTATTGCAACTATCGCGTCATATAGAAACTCAGGTCTTTTTGATGTTCTTGGTCTTGATCGTAATATTGTAAAAGATTGTTTCTCAACCTCTCATGTTATGGTACCAGGACTCTCATATGAAGATATTGATGCTCGTGTTAAAAAGGCGCATACAGCTGCTTTTGAAACAAAAGGTTTTAACAGTATCTTCCCACTTAATATTGGTGGATTTTACAAGTTTTACAATGGTCAAGAACATCATGACTTTGGACCAGCTGTTATTCATGCTATTCATGCCGTATCAGAATCAGGTAAAAAAGAGGACTTTGATACACTAAAAGCTACAGTTAATGGTCGTGGATTGAAATTTATCCGTGACTTTTTTGAGTGTAAATCAGAGCGACCTGCTATTAGTATTGATGAAGTAGAGCCTAAAGAAGAGATTTTTAAACGTTTTGCATCTGCTGCAATGAGTTTAGGTTCAATCTCTCCCGAAGCACATGAATCTATTGCTGAGGCAATGAACACTATTGGCGGTATGTCAAATTCAGGTGAGGGTGGTGAAGACGCAACACGTTTTGACAGTATTCGTAACTCAAAAATCAAGCAAGTAGCTTCAGGTCGTTTTGGAGTGACTCCAGCGTATTTACGTTCGGCTGAAGAGTTACAAATTAAAGTAGCTCAAGGTGCAAAACCAGGTGAGGGTGGACAACTTCCAGGACATAAGGTAACGGGGCTTATCGCACGTTTACGTCATACGGTTCCAGGTGTTACACTGATTTCACCACCACCACATCATGATATTTACTCGATTGAAGATTTAGCACAGCTTATTTTTGATCTTAAGCAGGTAAATCCAACAGCAACGATTACAGTAAAACTAGTTTCTACTGCGGGTGTTGGTACGATTGCTGCAGGTGTTGCTAAAGCCTATGCGGATAAAATCATTATCTCTGGTGGTGACGGTGGAACCGGTGCTGCCCCATTGACGTCTATTAAGTATGCGGGTAATCCATGGGAACTTGGTCTTTCAGAAGCACATAATGCACTTAAAGCCAATAACCTTCGTGGACAAGTAGAACTACAAACAGATGGTGGTCTAAAAACAGGTCTTGATGTTATTAAAGCAGCCCTTCTTGGTGCTGAAAGTTATGCATTTGGTACGGGTGTTTTAACCATTGTTGGTTGTAAAATGCTTCGTATTTGTCATGTAAATAAATGTTCTGTTGGTATTGCAACGCAAAACGAAACGTTACGTAGCGAACACTTCAAAGGTAACGTGCAACAAATTGTTAACTTCTTCACGCTTTTAGCAGAAGATGTACGTTCAATTATGGCAGAACTCGGGTATAAAACAATGCAAGAGATGATTGGAAAATCAGAAGTACTTAGTGTTGTTAATGATCCTTTTGCAGCAAAATTTGACTTCTCATCAGTGCTTCATAAAGAAGAGGGTGTGGATACGTGTCAAACGGAAACAAATGCACCATTTGATGATAATGCTTTTGAAATTGATGTATTAGAAGAAGCGATGCAAGCGATTAAACATCCTGAACATCCGATACGTATTACTCGTGAAATTTGTAACTTAAACCGTAGCTTTGGTGCACGTGTAAGTGGTGAAATTGCACAGTTTTATGGAGATACAGGTCTTAAAAGCGATACCATTAACATCAACTTAACAGGTATAGCAGGTCAAGCTTTTGGTGCCTTTTTAATCCCAGGTGTGACTCTTAAGCTTAATGGTTATGCCAATGATTATATTGGTAAGGGAATGCACGGTGGTAAGATTGTAATTACTGCTGAACACCAAGGTGAAGAGTTTGCTGCAGGTGGTAACACTTGTCTTTATGGAGCAACAGGTGGTAAGTTATTTATCTCGGGTTCTGTAGGAGAACGTTTTGCTGTTCGTAACTCAGGGACCTTAGCTATTGTTGAAGGTACGGGAGATAATGCTTGTGAGTACATGACCGGTGGTATTGTTGTTATTCTTGGTAAAACAGGTATCAACTTTGGTGCAGGTATGACAGGTGGTATTGCCTTTGTTTATGATACTGATCACAGTTTTGTGGAAAACGTTAACCGTGAGTTAGTAGAAGCAATTCGTATTGATACGGATGAGGGTGATGAAGCACGTCACTATCTCAAACGTCTTCTTAAAGAGTATGTTGTTGAAACAGGCTCACATAAAGCACAAGAGATTTTAGACACGTTTAGAACCGAGATTCGTAACTTCTGGTTAGTACGTCCTAAAAACCTTAAAAAATTACCGTTAAATGTAGAGAAAGGAGACTAAGATGAGAGAATTTCTTACCGTTGGTCGTGTTGATCCAAGTAAACGTTTAGTTGTTGAACGTATTAAAGATTTTGGCGAAATTTATGAGTTTTTTGAAACACTTGATGCTGCGTCACAAAGTGAACGTTGTATTCAGTGTGGAGATCCTTTTTGTCTTAACAAATGTCCCCTACACAACTATGTACCACAGTGGTTGAAGTCGGTTGCTGAAAAAGATTTAGAGTTTGCTTTTAATCTCTCTAATGAACCGTCACCATTCCCAGAAGTAATGGGACGTGTATGTCCTCATGATCGTTTATGTGAAGGTGACTGTACTCTTAATGATGGTCATGGTGCAATTACTATTGGTTCGATTGAAACCTTCATTAATGAAGAGGGCTTCAAACAAGGTCTTAAACCAAAATTCCCGGGTGTAACAAGTGATAAAAAAGTTGCTATTGTTGGTTCTGGTCCTGCCGGACTTTCAGCCGCAACATACCTACTACGTGCAGGTGTTGGTGTTACAATGTATGAGCGTTCAGATAGAGCAGGTGGTTTATTAACTTATGGTATCCCGAACTTCAAACTGGATAAAAAAGTAGTCGAACGTCGTGTGAAACTTCTTCAAGAAGCAGGTCTTGAACTAAAACTAGGCATTGAAGTAGGTAAAGATATCTCTTTTGATGCAATGAGTGATGGTCATGATGCTATATTTATTGGTAACGGTGCCACTAAGGCAAAAGTAGCACGTCTTTCAGGCGAAACGGCTTCTAATGTTTATGCGGCTATGGATTACTTAACAGCCATTCAACGTAAAAACTTTAAACTTGAGTATAAAAAAGAGTTTGACTTTAAAGACTTAGATGTTGTTGTTATTGGTGGTGGTGATACTGCGATGGATTGTGTTCGTACGGCTAAACGTGAAGGTGCTAAAAGTGTTACCTGTCTTTACCGACGTGATGCACAAAACATGCCTGGAAGTAAAAAAGAGTATAAAAATGCAATGGAAGAGGGTGTTGACTTTAACTTCTTTGCATCTCCAAAAGAGATTATTCTAGGCGAAGATAAAACGGCTGTTGCGGTTTCAATGATTAAAACTAATCTTGGTGCCAAAGGTGAAGATGGTCGTCAACGTATGGAAGAAGTTAAAGGGAGTGAGTTTCAAGTCAAAGCTGACATTGTTATTATGTCACTTGGTTTTGATCCTGAAACGCCAGACTTCTTAGCGGCAAATGGCATTGAAACAAATTCATGGGGTGGTATTGTTGTGGATGATAATTATCAGACAACAACTCCTGGAATTTATGCTGGTGGTGATTGTTTTAGAGGGGCTGACTTAGTTGTAACTGCTGCTCTTGATGGTCGTGAAGCAGCACGCGCGATGATTAAGACCTTAGTAAAATAATGCAAAAGTTCATTAATGCAACATTAAGTGCATGTATTGAAATACGTGAGCTTATTCGCACTAATGAAGATGAGAGTGCCTATTTACCCATTAAAAAAGGTGCTGGTGGTGATATGAGCATTGGCTTTGATATCTGGGCTGAAGAAATTTTTGTCAAACATCTTAAAACGTTTGGTACTATCTCTTCAGAAGAGTCTGGCATCATTGGTGAAGGTGAGCATCTCATCATTATCGATCCTATTGATGGAAGTGATAATCTTAAAACAGCTTTTCCTTATTATGGTGCTTCTGTTGCATTAACACTTAAAGATGAAACTTTAATTGGTGTTGTTTGTAACCTTGCAACAGGTGAATGTTTTGTACGTGATGCGCAAGAACATTTCACTACAAACTTAGATGATATCAGCCAACATAGTTGTATTGTAAAAAATATGCATGCAAAGGTTGGTCTCTTTGAAAAAGCAGGTTTACACCCTGGTGCCGCACGAAAACTGATGGATATTGGGCTTAAATTTCGTGCTCCAGGTGCAGTAGCTCTCTCCTTAGCCTATGCCCATTATGTAAACTATGTGGTATTTTTAGGTACAATGCGCCCATACGATGTTGCAGCGGGACTTTATCTTTGTAAAGACCTCCACTGTTACACTGGAGATGATGTGTTAATCATCTCTAAAGACAAAGTGCTTTTTGAGCAACTTTTAGATATTTTTGAACTACCCAAGGACATACTTTGAATCTTTTAAACCTTTTTAGCAGCTCTAGTAAAACACAAGCAACAAAAAGTGAAGCACCTGCACACTGGATTAAGTGTAAATCATGTCAGTCATTAATGTACTACAAAGAAGTGGAGAAACAAAACTATGTTTGTCCAAAATGTGGTTTTCACCTTCGTATTGGTGTGAAAGAGCGTATCTCTTTACTTGCAGATGAAGGTACTTTTGTTGAGTTTGATGATAACTTACGCCCTGTTGATCCACTAAAGTTTGTTGATAAAAAATCATATGCTAAACGTGTTGAAGAAAATGTGAAAAAAACAGGCCGTTACTCTTCAGTAGTAAGTGGTGAGTGTCTTATTAATGAAGTACCGGTACAGCTTGTTATTTTTGACTTTGCTTTTATGGGTGGTTCATTAGGATCGGTTGAGGGTGAAAAAATTGTACGTGCTGTTAATCGTGCTATTGAAAAGCGTCAAGGACTTATTATTATTTCTGCTTCGGGTGGTGCTCGTATGCAAGAGAGTACCTTTGCTTTGTTACAAATGAGTAAAACATCAGCTGCCTTAGCCCGTCTGTCTCAAGAAAAACTTCCTTATATCTCGCTTCTTACGGATCCTACTATGGGTGGCGTGAGTGCTTCTTTTGCAACCCTAGGTGATATTATCATTGCAGAACCAGGTGCTTTGATTGGTTTTGCCGGACAACGTGTGATTAAACAAACTATTGGTTCCGATCTTCCTGATGGTTTCCAACGTGCAGAATTTTTACTTGAAAAAGGTTCTGTAGATATGGTAGTCAATCGTAATGAGATGAAACAGACTCTAAGCGACTTACTAACCCTTATGACCTCTAAGTAGTCAGAACACTCTCTTATGCGTTTATATGCTTTATGTGACAAAGATATGCTCCTCTCTCGAGGGGTCTCTTTAGAAGAGTACATTACCCTTGCTATCTCTCTCAATGCAGAAATTATCCAATACCGTGCTAAACATAATGACATCGCTTCTATTAAGTCAGACCTTATAAAAATACGTCAACTTTTTGATGGTTATCTTATTGTTAATGATGTTTATGAGCTGATATCTTATTGTGATGGTGTTCATATTGGCCAAGAAGATCTCATTGCAATTGATAGTAATCCCCAAAAGGCAGTTAAAACTTTACGTGAAGTGATTGGCAAAGATAAAATTATTGGTCTTTCAACCCACAATGAAACTGAGATAAAAATAGCCAATAGTTTAGACTTAAACTATATTGGTTTGGGTGCATATCGTGCTACTTCGACTAAAAATGTTCCTAAACTTCTAGGTGATAAACTAGATGTTTTAGCAGCATTTTCTAAACATAAAGTAGCGGCGATTGGTGGTGTTACAATGCATGATACTTTTAAAAATGTTACCTATCATGTGATGGGAAGTGGGTTGTTTAATGAACATTGATATTATCTCTATTGCTAAAAAAGAGCGTTCAACTTATGATTTAGTCAATAAAGAGCTTATAAAAATGAGTTCACGCTTCGCAAAAGTCAGTGATATTGAACTTTTAACAAAAGATGTTACAAAAGCACACAATATATCACCGGAAGCCTCCCAGAAGGCTTATACAGCCCTCCTAAAACCTTACATAAGTAAAGGTTATGCCATCGCTTTGCATCCTGAGGGCAAATTATTGGACAGTTTTGAATTTAGTAAGCTATTACAAGATAGAATATCGGTGCAATTTTATATTGGTGGTGCCTACGGGTTTGAAGACGCTTTTTTAAAAGAGTGTGATCAAGTAATCAGTTTGGGTAAATTGACAATGAGTCATAAAATCGCCAAGAGTGTTTTACTAGAACAAGTGTATCGTGGGTTTAGCATATTAAGCAACCACCCCTACCATAAATAAGGACAGTCGTGAGAGATAATGAACTAAAGTATTTTGAAGAAATTTTGATTGCACGTAAAGAGCAAATTGAGCTTAACATTACGGGTGTTGAAAAAGAGATGGACGCACTTCGTGGTTTAGAGTTAAACGATGAGGGTGATTATGCCTCTGTTAGTAATGACAATATGGTTGAAAATGCTATTGGTAATCAGCAAGAGACTGAATTACGTGAAATTGAAGTGGCCCTCCATAAAATTCGCGAAGGTCATTATGGCATTTGTGATATGTGTGAAGAAGAGATTGGTTTCCAACGTCTTAAAGTAAAACCTCATGCAGTATATTGTATTGATTGTCGTGAAATTGCTGAAAAAAACCAGCAATAAATAGATTCTACATTTTCTGAGCCATAGGGTTCAGAAGCACAAACACTTTCTGCACCTTTTATCCCCTTAAACAGCTTGCTTTTTACCAATATTAATCTTTATTTTGATATTCTAATGGATAATTTTATTTAGAGGTTTCTTCATGCATATTAAACGCTACACAATAGCATCACTTTTAATAATTGTTTTAATGGGTTGGTATGTTTATGCCTTTGTAACACAAGAACATATAGCACTTGCCTTTTTAGGTATTCACCTTCCATCATTACCAATTGCAGTTTGGGCGGTTGCTCCTTTAGTTCTTTTCTATTTTGCGAGTGTGGCTCATATGGCATACTATTCCCTTATCGGAAGTTTTAAACTCCGTAAATACCAAAAAGATTATGAAAAACTTTTGGACGTTTTGGGTGATGTTTATTTAGGTAAAGAGGGTAAAAATGTTACGTATAAAACACAACGTTATGCGCTTTTAGGAAATCTTATTGCTCACTCTAAGATGATACCTACTGTGGCAATTGAAAATGTTGAAAATGAAAAACTTGCCAATGTTCTTAATGCGATTGATACCGTTAAAAATGGTGAAGTAGCTGATCTTAAAAAGTATAATTTAGATCGTGAGAACAGCTTACAAACACAAAACCAACTTAACAACTTTAATTCAGGGGAACTTAACTCTGAAGATATTCTAAGCCGTTCAGAACGTTACTCTGTGGAACTGTGTACCAAAGCATACGAAAAACTTGCAAATAACGCACCCGTATATGCACTTGAACAGTACAAACAGTTTATGAGTAAAAGTGCTTTATGGATTGTACTTGGCCGTGTTAATGCTGATGTTGAAACCTTAGAACTCCCTAACGATGCTTTAATTGCACTTTCTAAAGAGGTCGAACTTGATGCGAAAGATTACATTAAAATGTCAGCAGTACTAAGTGCTCAAATGTTACCAGAACAGCGTATGAAGCTTTTTGAGACATTGAGTGAAGAGAACGAAGAGGTGATGCCAGCCTACCTTTACACACTATTTGATTTGGAGATGCTTTCACCAGCGGATGAGATTTTAGATAACTCACAACCTGATGAATATGTTTACTTCAAAGCATATCGCGATCTTAAAACATGTAATAAACATTATAGTATTGAACTTTTTGTTCAAGGTTACTGTAAAGCGTAACTTTTTGGTACTCATTGTGAGTACCACATGCCTAACTCAATTTTGAATTCCCTTCTTTTAAAAACACTTTTCCTTTTACTTACATTTACTTATGTTCTTAGTGCCAAAGAGATAACACCACTTTTTCGACTACATAGTGTTGGTTTTGTGAGTGACTTTGTTGTTGATGGGCCTTACCTCTATGTGGCTAATGATAGAGGTAGTGTTGATATCTTTGATTTAAATACAAAAGCTATTGTTGATCAAATTATTTTAGAACCATTAACTAACCTTGAAGGGCTTTTAGTCCCTGCCGCTATTCATAGTGTAGACCGATTACACGGTAAGACACTCATGGTAAGTAGTGGGGTGAGTGGTTATCGTAATGTCTGGATTCATGAAAAAGGACAGCTTAGTCAAGTAGTAAATGAAACGCAAAAACTGTTTATTAAAGAAGCTCGTTTTGTAGGTGATGAACGGCTTATGTTTGGTACTTTCGGTTCAGAACTTATCTTATATGATAGTGTTGAGGCGTTTCCCTTATATACAGCTCATATCTCTCAAAGTACTTTAGGTGACTTTGTTCTGAGTGCTTCTAAAGAGAAAATGGCGATGTCTGATGAGAGTGGGGCGATCACTTTAGTTGATGTGAACACTTCAGAAGTTGAGGCTGTTTTAGAGTCTCAAAATGTCGATAATGTTTATCACATTGCCTTAGAAAAAGATGTTATTATTACCGCAGGTCAAGACCGACGAGTAGGGGTGTATGCGAGTAATAGAAAAGCTTACTATATTAAAAGTGATTTTCTAGTTTACTGTGTGGGGCTCTCGCCAAGTGCAAAAATTGGTATATATAGTAGTGGTGAAGATAACAACTTACAGCTTTTCAATGTGGCCAGCAAACAAAAAGGTGATGTCTTGGTGGGGCATAAAAATATTATTACTCAGATAAAGTTTATTAATGAGAAGCAACTCTTTAGTTCAGGTAGAGGTAATGAAATTTTGTTTTGGCAACTTCCTTAATCTTTTAAAAATCTCTAAAACCTTAGTACACTCCTAACAAAAACTGCTATAATTGCATCAATTTAATAGCGAGATAATGATGACCAACAAGATATCCTTTGAGACCCCTTTATACGTTTTAGCACCCTTAGCAGGCTTTACAGACCTCCCTTTTCGTAGTGTAGTAAAGAAGTTTGGTGCTGACTTGACGGTTTCTGAAATGATCAGCTCAAATGCCTTAGCTCATGGTTCTGAGAAGACCTTAAAGATGCTCGAAAAAAATGATCTTGAAGATCCCTATTCGGTACAAATTTCAGCCTCAGATACTGAAATAGCGCGACGTGCAGTCGAAGTACTTAATACCCAAGAGGGTATTGATATTATCGACCTTAATTGTGGATGTCCTGTCCCTAAAGTATTTGGTCATGGTTCAGGTTCTGCTCTTTTAGATGATTTACCACGTTTAACAGCTATTTTACGTACCATTAAAGAGACTTCCAACAAATCAACATTAACAGCAAAAATTCGTTTAGGTGTTAATGAAAAAAATCATGTGCAAATTGCCCAAGAGATAGAAGCTTCTGGCGTAGATTTTTTAGCGGTTCATGGACGAACGCGTGCTGGGAAGTTTAAGGCACCTGTTGATTATGATGCGATTGCTGAGATTAAAGCAGCTGTTTCTATCCCTGTCATTGCCAATGGTGATATTGACTCTTATGAAAAAGCACAATGGGTTTTAAAGCACACTGGTGTTGATGGACTTATGATTGGACGAGGTGCTGTAGGTGCTCCCTGGATTTTTCATCAACTTAAAACGGGTAATGCTTTTGTGGATGAAGCCGTTAAACATGAAATTATTATGGAACATTTTGATCGTATGGTGGCATTTTATGGTGATCATGGCGTGGCCATCTTTAGAAAACATACTCATACCTATTCAAAAGGATATCGTGGTGCTTCTGCTCTTAGAGAGAAGGTTAATCATGTTGCTGATCCTATAGAATATCGTAAGATATTAGATGCTTTTTTCACGAATAACAACCAAGAAACGCGTTAAAATAGTTTTTAAATGAGGTGTCTTTAGATGAAGGAGCACACCAAAAGTGTGCTTTTATTGCATTAGAAGCTAATTGATATGGTAGTCAATTCCTGAGGCTTTTTCTTTATAGGTATCAAGAGGACTCTCTTCATTTTTATCAAGTTGTAAAAAGTTATCAAGCTCTTCATGTTTACTTTGTAGCATTACATCAAACTCATTTTGCGTTATAATTTGGTTGCCATGAAACTTATCAAGCATAACGTTTGAACTTCCAATAACCATAAGATAGCTCTCTTCACCATACTCTAACATCACAACACGGTTTTGTTGGTCGATAGACTTTTGAAAACGGATATTAACATCCTCTTTTGGCTCACTCTTTGCGCTAAATAACCAAGGCTTAGAAACACCACTACTTGGCATAGACGTACGTTTTTTTAACCACAACATTAAGACAATACCTATAAGTAAAATTGCGATGACAATATAGTAGCTTGAATCAAGATCACTATCAAGCTTTGTTGGAAGTCCGGTAGGTGTTGTAGTACTAAGAGGTGTTACCACTTTTGAAAGTATGGAAACTTTTTTAGTAAAACGGAGTCTAAGGCCGTATGCATCGGAGGTTCGAGAGGCTTGCATCATTACATTTGTTGGAACATTAGCAATGATTTCAGTCTGTGCACCAATAGGAGCAATGGTAAGTTTGGAAACAAACTTTGAACGAAGCTCTTTAATTTTTGGAGACTCAATCTCGGCATCACTCAGTTTAATAACAATGCGGTTTTGCTGACGGTTTTGACGTATCTTGCCCTCATAGGGGGTGTCAAATGTAAACATCACATCAACACGATCGCTACGGTCATAAACATTGTAACTTAGGATTTTAGAAGCAGAGGCTGAAAGCAGTGTGAGGAGTAGAACAAGTAGTATTTTCATAGTTTCTCTTTAGAAAGATAGTATAACACGGCGCTAGAGTCAAGGACTTCATTAATACGAATCGCAAGGTTTTTTTCATAAACCATCACTTCACCCTTACCAATAATACGTCCATTGACGTAAGACTCAACACTCTCACCAGCAGGTTTGTTTAAGTCAATAACCGAACCTTTGTCAAGTTTGAGAATCTCACGAATGGTGAGTGCGGTTTCACCAAGGTCTGAAACAAATTCCACTTCCATATCAAGAAGACCCTCATAGTCCATCCATGCAAGTTCCTCTTCGGGATTATACTCGGAATTGGCAGGTGCTTCTTCTTTTTTTTCAAAAGAGGTAGGCGCAAAGTCTTCTTCAGTTTCTGGCATTGTTTAGCGTTCCTTTATGGCAATCATCATTTCGTTATCACCAATAGTGATGATTTTACTAGCATCAACATCTAGTGAAAAGATATCAAATGTTTCAAAATTCGGTGTTTCAATGGTGAAGTGAACATCACTCTCTTCAGAGGCAATCACCTTAGCACTCCCAATAATCATATTGGCAGTTTCTAACACCATATCTATAAGTGTCTGTTCATCGGCATTATCTTCCATAAGATAGATTTCACATATTTTACGCATCATATTCTCATCACTTGCGAGATAGACGCGAAAACTAGTCTGCCCTTGTATATCTATGTAAGCAATTAGTGTTCTCTTTTTTGAGATGCCATCACTAACAAGATGCTCTTCACGTATTTGATGAATACAGAAGTTCTCTGCTGCTTTAGTTAAGTAATTAATCATAAAATAATCCGCCTGAAAAGTTGTATTTTTTTGTGAGCTTAGCTATATTAATTCATTATACGAAAATGAATGTAAATTGTTGGTTAAGGGGAATTAATTCTGTCAAAAAATGTGAAATAGCTTAATTATATGACTTAGTGATACATAACTACATCTTTGAAGCGATACTTTAGTATAATCGCGCGACTAAGTGTCACACAGGAGAACAAATGCTTATCGAGTTAATACTTTTAGGATTAGGAACGGGTCTGCTTTCTGGTTTTTTTGGTGTTGGCGGTGGTACGATATTGGTACCTCTTTTATTGATGCTAGGTTATGACATGAAAAGTGCTGTAGGAATTGCCGTTGTTCAGATGGTTTTTAGCTCTATCTATGGAAGTTATCTTAACTTCAAAAAAGGCACTTTAGATGTCAAAATGGTACTTACTATCGGAGTTGGTGGCTTTTTAGGTGCTCTAAGCAGTGGTTATATTGTGGCCAATGTTGATGCTCAAGTCTTAGAACTGGTCTTTTTCGGGTTTGTCCTTTTTGCATTAACCCGTCTTTTTATGAAAACAAAAGAGAGTGCTGAACCTAAAAAGGCAAACTTATTAGTGCTGTTTGTCTTGGGTCTTGTTGTGGGTACTTTTGCCATCTCTATTGGAGTAGGGGGTTCAATTTTAATTGTTCCTATTTTAGTTGGCTTTATGAATGTCCCACTAAAAAATGCTATTTCAGCAGGACTCTTTTTTGTTGTTTTCTCTTCGGTATCGGGCTTAATTAGTATTGGCTTGCAAGGTCATATTGATTATGAGAGTGGGATAATGATTGGTTTTGCTTCGCTTTTTGGAGTGAGCTTCGGTATCTTTTTGAAACACAAGGTAACAGATGTTTTACAAAAGCGTCTGTTACTCTTTTTTTACGCAGCAATAACGCTGTATCTTCTTCTTAGAATGGTGGAACATTATGGACAATAAAATAACAATTACAGGCGCACGTGAAAACAACTTAAAAAACATCTCACTATCAATTCCTAAAAATGCTTTAGTAGTTTGTACGGGTCTGAGTGGTAGTGGTAAGTCAACACTTGCCTTTGACACCTTATATGCTGAGGGACAACGTCGTTATATCGAATCACTCTCATCATATGCACGTCAGTTTTTAGATCGTGTGGGAAAGCCTGATGTTGATAAAATTGAGGGTTTAACACCTGCTATTGCAATTGATCAAAAAACGACGTCTAAAAACCCTCGTTCTACGGTGGGAACGATAACTGAAATATATGATTACTTTCGCCTTTTATATGCGCGTATTGGGATACAACACTGTCATAAATGTGGTGATGTTATCTCTCAGATGTCTGCTGCAGATATTATTGAACAGGTGAAAAAACTGCCTTTAGGTTCAAAAGTTGTTATTTTAGCACCTCTTGTTCGTGATAAAAAAGGAAGTTATGTTGACCTTTTAGAAGGTTTTCGTCATAAGGGTTATGTTCGTGCGATGATTGATGGCATTATGGTGCGTTTGGATGAAGAGATCGAACTCTCTAAAACTAAAAAACATACTATTAAGCTTGTTATTGACCGTATTGTGGTGAAAGAAGATAATGGAGACCGTATTGCTCAAGATGTTGAAAAGGCATTAAAAGAGAGTTATGGTGAGATTGAACTTGAAGTGATGAACTATGAAGAGATGGGACTTCCTGAAAAGCTAATTCACTACTCAGAACATAACGCTTGTTTTTCATGTAAAATTAGTTTTGAGCCTTTAGAACCTCTAACCTTTTCGTTTAATTCACCTAAGGGTGCTTGTACGGAATGTGATGGACTTGGACTGCGTTATGCCCTCGACCAAGATAAAATTATTGATGCGGACTTAAGCGTTGAACAGGGTGCTGTTAAAATTATTTATGGTTTTAACAAAGGGTACTACTTTACTTTCTTGAAAGGGATGTGTAAGGCGCTTGATATTGATATTAATGTTCCTTTTTCAGAGTTAGCAGAACATCAGAAAAAAGCGATTTTACACGGTTATATTAGTGAGATAGAGTTTGATTGGAAAAACCATCCTATCAAACGTGTATGGCCGGGAATTATTAAAATTGCTTATGATATGTTCAAAGATGAAAAAGAGTTAGCAGATTATATGAGTGAAAAAGCGTGTAACGTCTGTAACTCACACCGTCTTCGTTTAGAGTCTTTAGCAGTGGATGTTGCAGGTAAAAAAATCTCTGAACTTATTGCGATGCCAATTGAAAAATCGTATGCATGGTTTAAAGATGATCAGACATTTGCACATTTAGGCGAACAAGAAGAGCTTATTGCTGCTCCTATTTTAAACGAGATTAAAGAGCGTCTATTTTTCTTATATGATGTAGGACTTGGATATATTACGCTTAACCGTGATGCTCGTAGTATTAGTGGTGGTGAGGCGCAACGTATTCGTATCGCTTCTCAAATTGGTAGTGGTTTAACGGGTGTAATGTATGTACTAGATGAGCCAAGTATTGGGCTTCATGAACGTGACACTTTGAAGCTTATTCGTACACTCCGTTCACTTCAAGAGAAGGGTAATACGGTTATCGTAGTAGAACATGATAAAGAGACCATTGAAAATGCAGATTATATTGTAGATATTGGTCCTGGTGCGGGTAAATATGGTGGTGAAATTGTTTTTGCAGGGACTTTGGCTAAGATGAAAAAAGCGAAAACAATTACTGCTGACTACCTATATAACCGTAAACAAATAGAGTACTTTTACCGCCGTGACCAAGAAAAATGGATCGAGATTAAAAATGTGACGCTCAACAACATTGAAAACCTAGATGCAAGAATCCCACTACATAACCTTGTGTGTGTGACAGGTGTTAGTGGTAGTGGTAAAAGTTCTTTGATGTTACAAACGCTTCTACCTGTGGCGCGTGAGTTACTAAATCATGCGCGTAAAGTGAAAAAAGTAGCAGGTGTTGAGATCATAGGTTTAGAACAAACCGATAAGGTGATTTATCTAGACCAAAGCCCTATCGGAAGAACTCCTCGCTCAAACCCTGCAACATATACGGGTCTTATGGATGAAATTCGTAATCTTTTTGCTAAAACAAGAGAGGCGTCTATCCGTGGTTATACCTCTTCCCGATTTTCCTTTAATGTTAAAGGTGGACGTTGTGAAAAGTGTCAAGGTGAAGGACAGATTAAAATTGAGATGCACTTCTTACCTGATATCCTAGTTGACTGTGATACCTGTCATGGAAAACGCTACAACAACCAGACACTAGAAGTAGAGTATAAGGGTAAAAGTATTGCAGATGTTCTTGATATGAGTGTTCAAGATGCTTACAAGTTTTTTGAAGCTATTCCTAAGATAAACATCAAACTTAAAACACTTGATGATGTTGGTTTAGGATATATCACTCTAGGTCAAAATGCGGTAACCCTCTCAGGTGGTGAAGCCCAACGTATCAAGCTCTCAAAAGAGCTCTCTCGTAAAGATACGGGTAAAACACTCTACATCTTAGATGAACCAACAACAGGACTTCACTTTGCTGATGTCGATCGCTTAACAAAAGTACTGCATCACTTAGTAGAACTGGGTAACTCTGTGCTAGTTATTGAACATAATTTAGACATGATAAAAAATGCAGATTATGTTATCGATATGGGTCCTGAAGGGGGTTCTGGTGGTGGACTCATTATTGCCGAAGGCTCTCCTGAAAAGATGGCAGCAGAGCATGAAAAAACAGGAAGCTACACAGGAAAGTACCTAAAAACCGAACTTGCCCTCCATAAAAAAGTGTAGCTTTCACGCACCTTGCACAAAAGTTTATCTCTCGGCGTACTGATGTACGCTATCGGATAAACGTTTTGCACAATCTGCATAAAATCTACACTTTTTCATATAAAGAATGTTAGGATATTTTCTAATAAATAGTTACTAAAGGACTTGTATATGAAAGATGAAATTATTATTAGTATTATCAATTTTATCGACCCTAAAAATAAACTCAATATGAATCCCATACATTTAATATTATTTGTCATAATCATGTCTCCCATTATTATGATTTATTGGAGTGTTTACCCTATAATAATAAAGCTATTGGCTGTCATTATATTGATACAATTACTTCTATTCTTTTTAAAATTATCTGTCAAAAATAAATATCAAAATGAGATTGATTACGTTACGAGTAGTATTCCAAATCTTGGGCTTATAAAAGGGTTTAATCTATTTCACCTTGTAATGTTTTCATTAATAGCAGCACCATTTCTTTTAATGGTGTATGGTATTATAATTTCAATATTTGAGTAGTTACCTTATGGGTATATTTGTTTTTTGAGTTGAACGTTAGGATAAAGAAGGAAAATATTATCAAACCAGAGTTCTATACCCTTCCTAAAGCCATGTATGCCTTAAATACCATTGATATAATACTTGCAAATGAAAACAGTGCTATTTTGTATAAAAAGTTAAATCAAAACATGTTGAATATGGAAAAAATAATTGTTTCACATTCCATTGTTTATGTGATATCAGGTCATGTTGAAATTGAGACCTATGATTATCAAAAGTTTACGGTCAGTGATGGTGAGATGTTATTTGTGGCTAGAGATAGCTACTTAATATCAGACTATATAAAAGATGATAAAGATATGCAAGTCTATCTCTTCTTTTTTGATCATGCTTTTACCTCAGAGTTTTTGAGAACTATGAACGTTATCAAAGAGAAAAATAGACAAAACATTGTACAACTTAAGGTCTCTAATAATATTTTAAACTATCTTAATTCCCTTGAAAATGTTGCTTATGAAAACAGAGAAAACTTACAGATGTTGAAAATAAAAATCTTTGAATTTTTATATCTTGTGTGTGAAGCTAATGAGACGTTTCTCAGTGTACTTAAGGCACAAGAAACTGTTAAAACTGATATAGAAACCTATATGCTTGAGCATTACGATAAAAACTTGAGTGTTAGTGATTGGGCCACTCTTAGTGGTTTTAGTCTCTCTACTTTTAACCGGAAGTTTAAAAAACTGTATGGCACCTCTCCCAAACAGTGGATTCTTCAAGAAAACATGAAGTTAGCCTATGTTGCTTTAAAAGAGGGGTCAACTGTGAGCCAATGTGCTTCAGAGTTTGGATATTCAAATACCTCGAACTTTATAAAAGCTTTCAAAAATATATACAAAAAGACACCTAAACAGTTCAGCATGACTTAAAATCACTACTTTTGACATTTAAAAGGTAGAAAAAAGTACTCTATTTTCCTACTATTTAGTAAGTTAAATACAGGAGAAGAAGATGAAAAAGTTTTTATTTATAATGATAATAGGTAGTTTAATACACTTAAGTGCTAATGAGGCTAAAGTGAGTAAGGTCCTTGATGCGTATATGGCGGCCTGGAATGTGCATGATGTTTCCAAGATAGATACTTTTTATGCAGATGATGTGATTTGGTATGATCTTAGTTATGACTACACAACAAAAGGTAAGAAAAATGTTACAAAAGCGATAACAGATGCTTTTATGGGGTATGTTCCTGATATGTATTGGGGTAAAAGTGGTGATGTCTTTATTAGTGATAACACTATTGTTTATGAGTGGGTCTATGGTGGAACTTTTAGTGGTGAATACGATGGTGTCATTATTAATAACAAGAAGTTTGAGATTAAGGGTTTAAGCACCACTACTATCAATGATGACGATAAAATAGTATCTCATAAAGACTACTATGATCTGCTTGGTTTTAAAAAGCAACTGGGGTTAATTGAGTAAGAAGCACTCTGTTACACTTAGTGCGAAACCACTAAAAGATTATGATATCTATTGCCACTTTTAGACATCACCAACAAGCTTCTAATGAAACATAACCCTTATTAAGAGTTAATTGCTATAATAAGTTACTTTAATAAAATATTGTAAGGGAATTTATGAAAAATTCTATTATCGAAAGTATTAAATCGTTACCGCCGTTGCCTAAGACTATTGTGGATATGCAACGTGTTTGTGCGGATCCTGATGCTGCTATTAATGACTTAGTTAAGACGATTGAACATGATCCTATGATTGTTGCTAACCTTTTGAAGGCTGCTAACTCTCCGTTGTATAGTTTTGGTCGTGAGATTAAAAACCCAGCGCAAGCGGTCTCTTTATTTGGTATGGGGATGACGCGATCTATTGCTCTTGGTAACTCGGTTCGTAAACTGTTAAATGTTGATATGGAACCTTATGGTATCTCTTCAGAACGCTTTGCAGAAGTGGCTTCAATGCAAGCAACTTTAGTAATGAACTGGTACAAACATATTGACAAAGCTAAGGCAGATAAACTTTTTCTTGGGGCTTTTTTACAAGAAACAGGGAAGATTTTAATAGCGAGTGATGTGATTCAAGAAGATCTGTTAATTACCTTTAAGTCTGAAATTGAGATGTCACCTAACATTGCTATGGTAGAGTTCTCGTATGTTAATGATACTACCGCAAGTGTTACTGCCGCTATTTTTGAACATTGGAAATTTGACTCTGAGTTTGTTGAGATGATTCGTTTTTCTGACTCATTTCAAAAAGCACCAGAAGAAGTCCTTGAGTTTGCAACAGCTCTTAACATTATTAAAACGATTATACCGATAAATGATCCTCTCTCTGAAGGCGCTATTACTCGCGGCCTTAAGAAAGCTATGGATGCAGGTTATGACTATGAACTTCTTGAAGATGAAGTGAATGCACTACTTGATATCGGCAAAATTTAATTACACTATATAGGTGCTTTTGCACCACCTCATACTCTCTCAAGGTTACCTTTCATGTCTAAAACCGTTACTATTATTGATACATTTGGCTTCTTTTTTCGCAGTTTTTATGCGCTTCCACCTCTTACAAATGCAGCGGGTCATCCCACGGGACTTCTGACCGGTTTTACAAACTTTATCTCTACGCTACATAAAGACCATTCCAGTGACTATATTATCTTTGCATTGGACTCTAAAGGGCCTACCTTTCGTAATGAAATTGACCCTAACTATAAGGCCAATCGTTCTGCTCCTCCTGAAGAGTTAGTCATGCAGCTTCCTATTGCTATCTCTTGGATTGAAAAGATGGGTTTTAACTCTCTTGCACAAGTGGGTTTTGAAGCGGATGATATGATTGCTTCAGTAGCTGCGTCTGCAGTAGAGAAGGGATATAATGTTCGTGTTGTTTCACATGATAAAGATCTGTATCAACTGATTCAAGATGGAAAAGTAGTAGTAGTTGACGCGATTAAACGTAAAGAGATGACAGAGGTTGAATGTTTTGAGAAGTATGGTGTTCGACCTGATCAATTTACTGATTATCAATCTATTTTAGGTGATAGTGCGGATAATGTTCCGGGTGTTAAGGGTATTGGTAAGGTAGGTGCTGAAAAGCTACTCAAGGCCTACGATACTTTAGAAAATGTCTACAAACATATTGATGAAATTAAACCTCCTGGAGTTCAGAAAAAACTTCGTGAGTTTGAAGATGATGCATGGATGTCAAAAAAATTAGTAACGCTTAAAGCCGATCTTTTTGAAAGTTTTGACTTTGAGCCATTTTCTATGCGTGATGAAAATCCTTTTATACCACTCTATGATGAATTAGTTGAGTATGAGATGAATGGAGTGCTTCGAGTACTTCATGCTAAAAAACTTGTGACACCTCAAGAAACTTCACGCCAAATAAAACAAGAAACTGTTGTACTTGAAACACCAAAGGTGGCGATGAAAACAACATTGATTTTAGATGAAGCAACACTTACTAAGGTACTTTCAACACTAACACCTGATACCATTGTTGCTTTTGATACGGAGACAACAGGACTCGATACTCGTAATGACACTCTGGTTGGTTTCTCTTTTGCCATGAATGGGGATGAGGGGTATTATGTTCCTTTAAAACACTTCTATCTTGGTGTTCCTGACCAAGTGAGTGAGACAGCTGCTCAAAAAGCGATACGTAAAATTTTTAGTGCACGTGTTGTGGGACATAATATTAAATTTGACTTGCATTTTGTGACACGATTTTTACAAGAGAAGCGTCTGGACATCTTTGCTGATACTATTGTTTTAGCGTGGTTGAAAAACCCTGAAAGTGGTCTTGCCTTAGATAAACTCTCTTTAGCACTTTTTAACCATACTATGGTTGCTTTTAAAGATACGGTAAAAAAAGGGGAAGACTTCTCCGGTGTTGAAGTCGAAGATGCTTGTAGGTATGCAGCAGAAGATGCCATTATCACGTTTAAACTTTACAAACAACTAGTGAATGATATTAAAGCTCAAGATGCACAACATCTCTTGACGTTGGCAAAAGAGACCGAGTTCCCTTTTGTTCAGACTCTCCTTGGGATGGAAAAGTTTGGTATTGCAACTGACCCTGAGTTTTTAGAGCGTTTTTTAGTGGAAGTTAAAACATCTATTGATGCCTTAGTCATTGACATTCATGCGATGGCAGGCAGTGAGTTCAACATCAATTCACCTAAACAACTGGGTGTTGTACTGTTTGAAACCTTAGGTATGATTCCGCCTAAAAAGACTAAAACAGGATACTCTACGGATGAAAAAGTACTAAACTCTTTAATTGAAGAACATGAAATTATTGCACTGTTGTTAAAATATCGTGAAACGTATAAACTCTATTCTACTTATATTCAACCTCTTTTAGAACTCTCTCGCGCGGATGAATCACAACGTATTCATACCTCATACGGTCAAACGGGAACGGCTACGGGACGTTTAAGTTCTAAAAATCCAAATCTTCAGAATATACCAACACGTACTGCCTTAGGGGTTCGTATTCGTGAGGCCTTTGTAGCTGGAGAGGGTAAAAAGCTTATTGGAATTGACTACTCTCAAATTGAGTTACGTCTTTTGGCACACTTCTCAAAAGATCCTGTGTTACTTCAAGCATTTAACGAAGATAAAGATATTCACCTTCAAACAGCCATTGCACTTTTTGGTGAAGAAGAAGCACCAGCAAAACGTTTTATTGCTAAAACGGTTAACTTTGGTCTTATGTATGGAATGGGTCCTAAAAAGTTGTCACAGACATTAGGTGATATTACCTCTAAAGAGGCAAAAGTGATTATTGAAAAGTATTTTGAATCGTTTCCTACGGTAAAAACATATTTTCGCTCTATTGTAGATAGTGCACAAGAGATAGGTTACATTGAAACACTGCTTAAACGTCGTCGCTACTTTAACTTTGCAACTGCAGTTCCAATGATGAAAGCGGCTTATGAACGCGAGTCTGTAAACTCTGTGTTTCAAGGCTCTGCGGCAGATTTAATCAAACTTGCTATGAATAAAATAGATACCCTTATACGAGAAGAGAATCTCAATGCGAAGATGTTATTGCAAATTCATGATGAATTAATATTTGAAGTCGATGAAGCAGATGCTGAAGATTTAGGGCAACGTTTTGTTGAAGTGATGGAAGCTATTTTCCCTCTAGAAATTCCTTTAAAAGTCTCAATGAATATTGGGAACCACTGGGGTGAGTTAAAGTAAGCCTTTAGAGGTACTTTTTAACGTTATGTTTACGCTAAAGTACTACAATGCTACATTAGATTTCAGTAGAGCACTACTGTTATCATTGAGCCTTCTGCAAAAATAAGATATTTTGAGCTTGTTTTTGCAGAGAGTGCGATAAAACTAAGAAAGAAGATTGTTATATGAAACAAATTATAAATATATTAGGTTCTATGAAAGTGATGGCAGTGTTAATGCTGACCTTTGCAATAGCTATAGGTTGGGCAACCATTATTGAAAATGATTTTGGTACACAGACCGCTAAGGCTGAAATCTTTAATGCACGTTGGTTTGAAGCTTTACTCGTGATATTGACAGTGAACTTAATGATTAATATTGTTAGATTTAAAATGTTCCAAAAAAAGAAAGCACTTGTTTTTATGTTTCATGCTTCTTTTATTATTATTTTAATTGGGGCTGCTATCACGCGTTATATGGGATATGAAGGTGTTATGCATATTCGTGAAGGTGAACTTGAAAACCGTATTACTTCTTCTGAGACTTACCTCTCTTTTAAATTTGAGCAGGGTCAAAATATTAGTAAGTATCAAGAGAAGATACTTCTTTCTAAAATTAGTGACAACAGTTTTTCTAAAACGGTTAGTGTTGAGGATGCGTCTATTGGTTATGAGTTACTCAAGTATATCCCAAATGCAACCTATAAAATTGAAGCAGATGAGAGTGGTGATGCGATTGCCAACATGATGATTACCACGCCAGAAGGTGTTCAAAAACTACAACTCTCAAAAGGAGATGTTGTTAATGCCGGTGCTTATATTATTGATTTTGCATCAGGTGAAAACTTTAATGTTCCCGTGGTGCATTTAGATGTTATTGATGGGGTATTAGTAATGAACCATCCTATGGAGATGAAATACCTTACTATGGCTGACCAAAGTAGTGGCATGATCGCAGCGGGTGAAAAACAAGCAGTTGCAACACGTACCTTGTACAGTGCGGGTGAGAGTAGTTTTGTTGTACGTGATTTTAAGGCTAAAGCACGTCGTGTATTAGTCTCTGAAACGGTGAAACGTATGCAAGGTGGTGCTCAAGATGCTCTTGTAATGAAGTTAACACGAGGTAGTGACTCTAAAGAGGTTACGCTATTTGGTTCACAAGGTCGCATTGGCGAGATAGAACATGTTACCTTAGGTGATATTAATGTTGATGTCAGTTATGGGGCAGTGATTATTGAACTCCCTTTTGGTATTAAGTTAAATGACTTTGAACTTGAACGTTACCCTGGCTCGAATTCACCTGCCTCGTATGCATCTGAAGTGACATTAATAGATAAGGCAAATGGTGTTGAAATGCCATTTAGAATTTATATGAATCATATCTTAGATTACAAAAGTTACCGTTTTTTCCAATCATCTTATGACCAAGATGAAAAAGGTACGGTTTTATCAGTAAATAATGACCCCGGAACACTGCCAACGTACATTGGCTATCTTTTTCTAGCGATTGGTATGTTTATCTCTTTATTAATGCCAAATGGACGTTTTCAAGCTCTTCTAGCTAAGGCTAAAAAAGCAAGTCAAACTCGTAATGCAATGGCAAGTGCACTTTTAGTACTTAGTCTTAGTATCATACCAACTTATGCCAATGATATTGTTAGTACTGTAAAAGCGTTTGATAAAGCTCATGCTGATAAGTTTGGACAACTTGTTGTTCAAGATAGCTCGGGTCGTATGAAACCTATGGATACACTATCCTTAGAGATTTTAAGTAAGCTGTATCGTTCTAATACTATTATGGGTCTGACAGCGAATCAAGCTATTTTAGGCATGATGGCACGTCCTGAAGCATGGCGTGAAATTAAGATGATTCGTACAAGCGATAAAAAGATTAATACTATTATTGGTATTAAACAGAGTGATAAAGCGGCAGCATTTTCACAGTTTTTTGAGTTTCCTGAAGAGATTTCGGGATACAAACTCTCAGCTCAAGTTGAAGAGGCTATTCGTAAAGCACCTGCTAAACGTAATAAACTTGATAAGGCTGTTTTAAAAGTAGATGAGCGTGTTAATATTGCTTATATGGTCTATACCGGGTCCCTCTTGAGCATTTGGCCAATTCCTAATGATTTAGGTAATAAATGGATTGATACAGTGAAAGCCCTACAAACCTTTGATCCCAAAGAGGGTGCAAAAGTTCGTGATATTGCGGTGCGTTACTTTACGGCAATGGACAGTGCTTTAGCTACGGGTGATTGGAGTGAAGCAGATAGCGCACTTAAAGAGATTGCTTCATACCAAAAGTTTTATGGTGCAGCGGTTTATCCGGATGATATGAAACTTAAAGTAGAGGCCTTTGCTAACCAAAGTAATATCTTTGAACGTTTATGGCCGCTGTACTTCTTAATGGGCTTTATCTTGTTAAGCCTTTCATTTATACAAATTATTAAACCGAAGTTCAAACTTGGTATGGCAACACGCATCAGCTTTTGGCTTCTTGTGCTCTTCTTTGTAGCACATACTTTAGGCCTAGCAATGCGTTGGTATATTTCAGGTCATGCACCATGGTCAAATGGTTATGAGTCAATGATTTATATTGCATGGGCAACGGTGTTAGCGGGCTTTATCTTTTCAAAGCACTCGCCAATTACTTTAGCCTCTACGGGTATTTTAACCGGTCTTATACTCTTTGTAGCACACCTTAATTGGATGGACCCCCAAGTGACAAATCTTGTTCCGGTACTTCAGTCATACTGGTTAAGTATTCATGTCTCTATGATTACGGCAAGTTATGGTTTCTTAGGTTTAGGGGCACTTCTTGGTTTTATTACCTTGTTACTTTTTGCTATTAAAACTGAGAACAATAATAAGCAGATTTCACTCTCGATTAAAGAGTTAAATGCGATTAATGAGATGTCATTAATGTTAGGTTTGGTGCTATTGACAGTTGGAAACTTTTTAGGCGGTGTTTGGGCGAATGAGTCATGGGGACGCTACTGGGGTTGGGATCCTAAAGAGACATGGGCGCTTGTGACTATCTTGGTTTATGCCGTAGTAATCCACTTACGTTTTATCAAAGCTCTTTATACGCAGTTTATGTTTAGTGTGATCTCACTGCTCGCTTTTACAAGTGTTTTAATGACTTATTTTGGGGTAAACTACTATCTTGCAGGAATGCACTCGTACGCTAAAGGTGATCCGGTTCCTATCCCTGAATTTGTACCTTGGTCGTATGGAATAGTTTTTATCTTTATCTTGATTGCTTCGCGTAACCGTAAACTCGGTTAATGAAATATTATCAAAACTTAGAACCTTTTGTTCTAGGTTTTAAATCTTCTTCTTTTTACCTTCTTCATAAAAATTTATTAATTTATATTATTTTTAGTTTATATAAGTAGAATAATTATATAAACTAATAAAGGATGCCTAATGTTTGGTAGTTCAAAAACAAAGGCCTTAGAAGAGAAGGTCACTAACTTAGAACATGAAAATCGCACATTACAGACGCAACTCTTAGAACTTAAAGAGGACATTGCTTTAAAAGAATCTTTGTTACATGATAACAAGGGCTCTCAAAGTCCAGAAATTGTTGAAGACTTTATGCGACTACTCTTTAATAGTTATGAAGATAATATTGTGTTTTTGAAAAATACTTTTGGAGAAAATATCTCAGTATTAAACTCTATGAATGAACTTAATGCAAAAACCTCTAATCGCGCTAATGAGTTAGCTTCTCAGACGGGTTCTATTGTTGATTCTGTTGAGCGAATTCAAGAGCTTAGTAGTAGTTTACAAGATGACTCTAACTCTTTAAATGAGAGTGTAAACTCGATTAGTGATATTATTAATTTGATTAAAGATATTTCTGATCAGACAAATCTCTTGGCGCTTAATGCTGCTATTGAAGCCGCACGGGCAGGAGAACATGGTCGTGGGTTTGCAGTAGTTGCTGATGAAGTCCGTAAGCTTGCAGAACGTACACAAAAAGCGACACAAGAGGTAGAAGTTAATATTAGTGGTCTTAAGCAAAATGCAACAGCTCTTATCGAGATGAGTGATACCTTTGGTTCGGCTTCTTCCAATGTTATGGAGACGATGGATGTATTTCAAGAACATATCTCTTACGTCTCTTCTAACACTAGCTCCATTGCAAGTCAGAGTATTGATGTTACCAATGAAATTAGTGTCTCTAATGGAAAACTTGATCATGTTCTTTTAAAGATTATTGGTTATAAATATGCTTTAGTTGGCGAGCATGGTACTTTAACGGACTCTTCGAGTTGTGCTTTTGGTCACTGGTTTCAAGACGAGGCGATGAAGATCCTTAAATCTGATACAAAATCAGTCCAAGAGGTAACATATCATCATAATAATGTGCATAAAGGTTTGGATAAAGTAGTTGCGGCTGTTGAAGCCAATGATTTACAAAGTGCTTATGTTGCAATGGTAGATGTTGAAAAGTCAAGTAAAGAAGGTTTTGAAACGTTAGCTGAGGCTGTTAAACGTGCAGGGAAATAGATTTACAGGATGAAGATTTGTTATGACGCTTGATGCGCCATAAAGCTTATTTAAACCAGCCTTTTACTTTGTCAAAGGTTGATTCAAAAAGTGACTCATGGGGTTTGGACTCATCCAGACCAAAAGAGTCTTGTAGCTGTTCTAAAAGTGCTTCTTGGTCTTTGTTGAGACGTGAAGGATAGGTGACATTAACCTGAGCAATAAGGTTTCCAAGACCATGACCATGAACATCTTCAACACCTTCATTTCGAAACTTAAACTGTTGTTTATTTTGTGTTCCCACATCAAGTTCGAGTTCAAGTTCACCGCGAAGTGATGGAATGGTAATAGTTTCACCAAGAGCTGCTTGGGTGAAAAATACGGGTACTTCAACATAAACATCATTGCCATTACGGATAAAAGTTGAGTCGCTTGCTACTTGGAAGGTCACATACAGATCGCCACGAGAACCATTACGTCCTATATTTCCTTTACCTGCAACACGTAGGCGGTTGTCAGAGTCAATTCCTGCTGGAATTTTAATGGTAACACTCTCTTTTTCTTGTGTATAGCCATTGCCTTTACAGTCGCCACATTTGGCACTGGCTTGTTGGCCTTCACCATGACAAACGGGACAGGTTTGTGAAAAAGTCATAAACCCTTGTTTCATATAAACTTGACCACTACCACCACATTGAGAACAAGTTTTTACCTTGCCATCTTTTGCACCGGTTGAGTTACAAGTTTTACACCCTTTGTTATACTTAAAGTCAATCTCTTTTTCACAACCAAAAATAGCATCTTCAAAACTGATATTCATCTCAACGCCAAGGTCTAAAGAGTACTTCTCTTGGGGACCACGAGAACGTCCTCCTCCTTGTCCACCACTAAACATCTCTTCAAACATACTACCAAGATCATCAAATCCACTAAAGCCACCACGAGAACGACCACCGCCGCCTTGTTGTAAGCCCTCTTTACCATAACGGTCATAGAGTGAACGTTGTTGGTCGTCACTTAGGGTTTGGTAAGCTTCATTACAGAGCTTAAACTTGTGTTCTGCTGCCTCATCACCCGGGTTTTTATCGGGATGAAATTTTTTAGCCATTTTTCTATAAGCTTTTTTAATTTCTGTTTTATCCGCAGTTTGGGTGACTTCTAATATTTCGTAATAACTTAATTCTTCCATGTAAACTCTCAAATTTTTAAATAATTTCGCAATTATAGCGTATAATGCGCTTATGAAAATTAACTCTCTATTTATTATCATTTTATTACTTTTTACAGCCTGTACTCCTAAGCCAACACCCCTCTCTTCAAAACTCCCCCATACCAACTTAGTCCCAGCAACTTTTGATGACTTTGAGTCTACCAATGTGGTTGATTATAGACTTCTTATACACATGTTTCAAAAAGAGTGTGCTAGTAAAAAAGTGCAAAACCTTTATCCTAATATTTGTAAAAACATTACTACCGTACAAAATGCAAAAGATTTTATATATAAAAACTTAGTGCCCTATCAAGTTTATGATAGGGAGGGTGAAAAAAGTGGCTTGTTAACGGGATATTATGAACCTGAGCTTTTTGGATCATTGCAACGTTCAGAGACTTATAAATATCCACTCTATGCTGAACCTGAAGATCTGATAACCGTAGATTTAAGTGCTATCTATCCTGAGCTTAAACGTAAACGTCTTCGAGGACGTGTGGTGGGCAAAAAACTTCTGCCTTACTATTCACGTAGTGCCCTACGTAATCAAGAAGTTAATGCAACGGTTATCTGTTATGTTGACAATGAAATAGATCTGTTTTTCTTAGAAGTTCAAGGATCAGGTCGTGTGACACTAGATACAAATACGATACTCTATGTCGGCTATGCCAACCAAAATGGGCATCGTTATAAGGCAATTGGGCGCTACTTGATACAAATAGGTGCCTTAAACTATGAAGAGGTCTCCTTACAAAGTATACGTGCTTGGTTGGAGGCTAATCCTACCCGTGTACAGGAGTTGTTAGACTATAATCCTTCTCAAGTGTTTTTTCAAAAAAGAGATCAGGCAGCATCAGGCTCTTTAGGTATCGAACTAACACCGCTACACTCCATAGCCGTAGACCGAAAATACATTCCTTTGGGAATACTCACTTTTATACAAGCCAAAGAAAACAATAACTCACTTATAGGTAACTATGCTTTTGCTCAAGATACGGGTGGTGCTATCAAAGGTGGCGTGCGTGCAGATTACTTCTTAGGTTTTGGTCATGAGGCCCAAGAACGTGCTGGAAAACTTAAAGCACCGCTTCTTATGTGGGTACTACTTCCCTCATCAATTCAAAATAAGATAGAATCACAACAATGAAACACTCTTTAGAAAAATTCAACCGTTTAGTAGATGCTCTTGAAAGTCTCCCTACTATTGGTAAAAAATCAGCAACACGTTTAGCCTATCACATGGTTATGAACGATACATTTGGTGCTATCAAAATAGCTCATGCCATTGAAAATGCTTTAGGCTCTTTAAAAAAATGTCACTCATGTGGTGGTATGAGCGAAGATGAACTTTGTGCTATCTGTTCCGATGATGGTCGTAGTTTTGAACTGCTTTGTGTGGTTGAAAATGCAAAAGATATCTTGGTTATTGAAGAAAATGGACTTTTTGATGGGCGATACTTTGTTTTAGATGCTCTTGATACCTTAGATATTGATCATTTAAAAGCGATGATTGATTCAGGGATTAAAGAGGTGATTTTTGCCTTGAGCCCTTCGATATCAACGGATGCTATTATCTTATACATTGAAGATAAGCTCACGGATAAAGAGGTGCTGTTTTCAAGAATTGCCCAAGGTGTCCCTACGGGTGTTAGTCTTGAAAATGTAGATATGATGTCATTAGCCCGAGCTCTAGAAGATAGAGTTAAAGTTTAAAACTCAAGGTGCAAAGATAATTTCACCCTCTTTAGTGTAGCCATAAGCGGCATGACCATCTCTGTTAATCATGGTAGTAAAATCATCAGCGTAACTAACAACTCCTAAGATACTTAAAACAACACCGACTACAAAAACAAAAGTAGATATAAATAGTCCTAAAATTGTTAAAAATAGTGTACCTAAAATTATAAATTGTCGTTGACGTTTTGCTTGAGAAAATGTTTTCATCTTGTATCCTTTCTTTTAAGTTAATTAAGGATACTTTGTTTAAATGTAAAATTAGTGTGAGGGTTTTTGAGAGAGGTGTCCAGCAAGAAAACCAGAGGCAAAAGACCATTGAAGGTTATACCCACCACACGGTCCATCGAGATTCATAACTTCACCACAAAAGTACAACCCATCAACAACTTTACTCTGCATTGTCTCGGGTGATATCTCTTTTAAACTGACACCACCACGTGTTATCATTGCCATTTTAAAACCATCATGACCCGTTATGGTGAGGGGTGTCCAAGCTAAAATATTAATAAGTTTTGCACGAACTTTACCCGCTAGTTTGTTAAACTTCATGGTACTATCACCGCCACTAAGTTGACATAGCTCATCGGCTAAGGCGATAGGAAGCAGGGTGCTTAAATGTTCGCGTGTTGTTTTGTCAGGGTGTTTATCAATTTCATTTTTGATATGTTTTAGAATCTGATCTTCATTTTTACCCTTAGTTAAGTTAACCAGTAAAGGCACCTCTTTATATTTGGCTAAAAGTGGAGTGATTTCTCGTGAAAAGTCCAAAACAACAGGTCCTCGGATACCACTTTTTGTGAAGATAAGATCGCCTTGGGCGCGCAGTTTTTTAAACTTAGGAAGATTTACTTTCATTTCAACCTTAGCTAAGGTGTCTGCACGACAATTTCCAACCCAAGTCTCCTTAGTTTTAAGGGGCATCATAGCGGGGTGGAGATCTGAAATCTTATGGCCAACAGCTTTAGCCAGTGTATAACCATCTCCTTCTGCACCTAAAACAGGATATCCTAGACCCCCTGTTGCAACAATAACATTAGCAGCATGGTAGGTACTATCTTGTGTTGCTAACCCAATGACTTTAGATGCTTTAATGAGGAGTGTTTCTACTTTTTGAGAAGTAATCACTGTGACACCTTCTCTCTCCATCGTATCAATAAGTCCGGTTAAAATAGTCATTGCATCATGCGTTTTTGGAAACACACGAAAACCATCAGGACTATGTGTTTCAACACCAATATCAGCAAAAAAAGCGATAAGTGCTTTGTAGTTTAGGGCATTTAAAGCAGGTGTCATAAAGCGACCTTCACGTCCAAAACGTGTCATGAAATCTTCATTTGAGAGGGTGTTGGTGAGATTACAGCGACCTCCACCGGTTGCTTTTAACTTAGCGCCAAGTTTTGAAAGTTTTTCAAGAAGGAGTACTGATTTGCCAAGACGTGCGGCGATAATGGCAGCAATCATGCCTGCACCTCCAGAGCCAATTACTATAAGGTCATACTGTTTCATAATAAAAGACTCCCATAAATTTATATCGCATTATAGCAAAAGAGCTTTTTAGTTATAATGCGCCACTTTAACAATAGGAAATATTAATGAGTATTGATAAAAAATTAGCAGAACGTTCTAATGGAGCCTGTGAGCTTTGTGGATCAGAAAATAGTGTAAGTGCTTATATCGTAGCACCAAAAGATGAAGAGATTGTTGTATGTGCAACCTGTTTAGAACAGATTGAAGATAATTCAAAAGTGGATGAAAATCACTGGCATTGTCTAAATGATAGCATGTGGAATGAGACACCAGCTGTTCAAGTTATGGCATATCGTATGTTAAAACGTACCAATCAACAAGATCTCCTTGATATGTTATATCTTGAAGAAGAGGTTCAAGTATGGGCTGATGCAGGGATTGTCGAAGAAGAGGAAGCACAAGCACCAACACGTGACTCTAATGGCACTATCTTAGAAGCAGGGGACGCGGTTACTATTATCAAAGATTTAGTGGTTAAGGGTGCTGGTTTTACAGCGAAGCAAGGTACCACTGTTAAAAATATCTCTCTTACCAATAACCATGAGCAAATTGAAGGTCGTGTTAACGGTACTAAAATTGTACTACTTAGTTGTTTTTTAAAGAAACTTTAGTCGCAAGCAAAGTGTAGACTATCATCTAAGTTAAGTGCTAAGATAAGGGTCTTAAAGTGTAGTGCTATAGTGTCTGCACACATAGTATCTCTAGCTCCAGCATTGTTTTGTTGATATGCTTGAAGATATTCGGCATTGAAGACAGGTTTGGATGCGTTTATAAAAGGGACGAGTGTGTTGCACTCACTGTATTCATGACACTGTTCGTTCACACTAAAATCAAAGTAGGGCTCTAAGGCCACAATCTGATTTAAATCATTTTTAAGCCCAACACTAAGCCCACGTTTATGTGCCTCATTGGCAATGAATTTGTTATAAGCGAGTTGATCAGAAGCGGTGAGGGTAAAACCTGTGTTATTGGTGTACCCATCCATGTTATCAGGCTCAACCCCATCACACCCTTTTTCCTTCGCTAAATCAAGTCGTGCTAGCATAAGAGGCGCAATTTTTTCATTTGAAATATCCAACCACTTCTCATCAGGCCAACCATCTAAGGTATTACCTAAAACTTCAGGTGCAAAGTCTATGGCATCACTACGATAGTTTTCATAACTTCCACCACTAAAATAACAGATAACCTTTTTGCCATCAGCATGTAACGTGTCAATAGTATTTTGGGGTGTATCAAACAGATCAACATCATACATATCAACAAGATAACTGGTGTTAATGGTACCAGCGAGTTGCCATTGCCATGAAGTTGTGAGGGAAGGTTGATACCATGAACCACTGGTAACAGGTGCTACATCTTCATTGAAAAGCTTTGTAGTTGTATCACTATCACCACATCCTACCGTAGATAAGAGTAGAACAATGCTAAAAGTTATAGTATAAGGTCTCATGAGGTACTCCTTAGTTATAAACTATTATAGCTCATTTATAAAGACTGTATAAACCAACTAAAATGCGCTTGTGTCGTGATAACATCGCTGCTGTCTCTGATAACAACATCAATACCAATAGAGGCATGCCCCTTTTTTTCAAACTGTAAGGTGAACTTTTCAATAGCTTCATCACTAGCAGTAGCACTTGCTGTTATTGTCTTGATTGCAGGTTTTTTGTATTTAACTTGGGCATCACGTAATAGGGGTATTACCTCTCCTTCGAGTTGTGGAAATAACCTTTGAAGATGAATACCACTTTGGGTCTCAGCTAAGGTAAACTGAGCACTTGCATGAATGGTGTTGTTATGATTTAGTAGATTGTCTTGGAAAGGAAGTGAAAGTTCTTGATTGTTTTGCGTAATACCTACATGGCTTACAAAAGGGATATCGGTTGCTTTAATAACATACTCCTGAATTAAATTAGGAGGTATAGTAGCCTATTTTTAATAATGTGAAAACCTTTTAAAAAAGAAAACTCTCTTTCATAGGTTTTTCAATGGCTTCAAGGCTAAAGGTATGGTGTGTAAACAAGTCATTAGCAAGAACCCCTTGGCCTAACAACATATCCGCTCCATCTTTAGCCGTTATATTTAAGGTAGCACAGAGTTGTAAAAAAGGAGTTACCTTTCCATAAATAGCATCGGCTGCAAATGAGGCTTGTTTTAAAAGAGGTTCTAAAATCTCTTTAGGTGCAGGAAGGTTTTCATCTTCTAAACCAGCTGATGTGGTGTTGACAATAAGGTCATAGGATTTGATAATGACGTCATCCCATGTTTGGGTCTTAAAACCATTTGTTTTAAAAGATTCAAGACGTCTTTGAGAACGGTTCACAACAGTGACATCAATTCCCTCGTCTTTAAAGCGTTGTGAGAGAGCTTTAGAAGTTCCACCAGCTCCAAGTACCAAAATTGTTTTAATTGTGCCAAAAGGCTTAATAGCATGCATAAAACCATCAGCATCTGTGTTGTAGCCAATGAGTCTGCCGTTTTCATTGATAATGGTGTTGACCACACCTACTTTATTGGCAAAACCACGTATCTCATCGCAGGCATTAAAGGCAGCCTCTTTATGAGGGACAGTTATGTTGGCTCCAGTAAGTTTGAGTTTGAAAAAGGTCTCTTTGAGTTTACTACCATCTTCTAAAGGTATACGTATGTACGCACCTTTAAAGCCAAGTTTTTTAAAGACATTGTTATGCATTAAAGGAGAACGTGAGTGCGAAACAGGGTTTCCGAAAATAGCAAATAGTTGCACCTACTTCACCGTCAAGTCATCAAGTGAACTCATTAAGGCACCCAATTTGTTTTTAACTTCTAAATACTCCATCTCATTAACAGAATCTGCTACAATCCCCGCTCCTGCTTGTAAAATAACACGATCAGGTTTTACCATAGCGGTACGAATTGTAATTGCTGAATCCATGTTACCGTCAAAACCGAAGTAACCAATAGATCCACTATAAAAACCACGTTTAATTCCTTCATACTCTGCAATCAACTCCATGGCGCGAATTTTAGGTGCACCGGTCATTGTTCCAGCGGTAAAGGTTGCCATAAATAGATCAAACATATCTTTACCTTCTGCCAACTCCGCTACCACATCCGAAACAATATGCATCACATGAGAAAAACGTTCTATGTGCATCATATCTTCGACTTTAACCGTGCCTGCTTTGGCAACACGACCCACGTCATTACGACCTAAGTCAATCAACATAAGGTGTTCTGCTAACTCTTTTGGATCGGCGAGTAGCTCTTTTTCTAAGGCGATATCTTTCTCTTTAGTATCACCACGTTTACGCGTTCCTGCTATGGGACGTAACAGAAGTTCTCCCTCAGTCAAACGTACCATCACTTCAGGAGAGGATCCAACAATACTGAAATCCTCATACTCCATCAAAAACATGTAGGGAGAGGGGTTTTTAGTTCTTAAAATACGGTAAAAACTAAAAGGGTCTACTTGTACTTTACGGATATAACGGTTGGTCATTAGAATTTGAAAAACATCACCGCTACGGATTTTCTCTTTAGATTTACGAACCATCTCAAAAAACTCTTCTTTTTCAAAAGCAAAAGAACCTTTATCATCACCTATGTTTTTTTCAAGTGATATGTAAGAGTAGTTACAACGCAGTGCATTTTTAATTTCATCAAATTCTTTGGCAATAGTATCAACTGCACTAAGTAGAGTGATTTTATGGTTTTTATGAGAATAGATAGCAACCATTTTTGGCAAAACTAAATCCAAGTCAGGTGTCTCTAACTCATCTTTTAGACCTTCCATAGCATCAATTAAATGGGGTTCAAAAACCTTAACCATGTCATACCCGATATAGCCAATAAAGCCATCAACATAACCGACTTGAAGTTCTCTAGTTTTTGCTTTGTAGGGTGCTGTGTCAATTTTTTGGTAGTACTCTTTTAGAAATTCAAAAGGAGAAATATCAAGTTTATTAACCTGACCTTGTGCATCAGTATAGATAGTTTGGTTGTTAATGTACTGTAAACGTTCACGTGCACCAATGATGATAATGGAGTAGTTCCCCTCAGATTGTCCCGCACTTTCAAAAAGAAAGCTAATTTCATTGGAAAAATGGTGTTTGAGTTTTTGGTAAACAGCAATAGGCGCAAATTGGTCGAGAATAAATTGTGTGTGATGAATCAAGAAAATACCTTATATTTGTTAAAACGTCCACGGGAGTGGAAGTGGGTGCTATATCTTAGTAAGAAAAGCACCTTTTTCAATTTTTGCACGTAATACTTTAAGTGCTGAACGGGCTTTCTTTTCAGAGCTAAAAGGTCCCACAAGTAGTTTATTAATTGTTTTTCCATTACGTGTTGTTTTATAGTAACGGTATTCAAAACCTTGCGCATTAATTGACGCTAAAAAGCGTTTGTTGGGCTCAAAACGTGTAAATGAACCAACTTGTACATAGTAATTGCCTTTAGTAGCTGCTCTTATTTTTTTAGGAGTAGGTTTTACTTTTGCTTTTGGTTTTACAAGGGGTTTTGATTTAACCACAGGTTTTTGTTTTACAACAGGTGCTGGCTCTTGATATGTGGGATCTTCTACCTCTTCAATTAAGCTCTCTTCTTTAAGTTTTTGAGCAATTTTATCTAAGTTATCTTCTTCTTGAGCAATAGGGTTCTCTTCAATAACTTCAACCGGCTCAAAAAGAGGTTCTTCAACAACCGCGACAGGTTCTGGAGGTAAAACTGCTTGTGGTAGGTTGTCTGTGCCACTTGCATTGATACGGTTCATAATAACAACAACAATAATTAAGATAATAACCAGTGTCGCCACAGCTACTAATACTTTTTTACTAGAACCGCCAGCAGTTCCCTTGTTTAAAATTATGTCGTTTAATTCGTTTTTTTCTTCCATATTGTTATCCTCATTATTGGTAGAGATACTTTGTCTAACGCTCATTTAAGCGTTGGAAAAAATATCGTTTTTTTAGGATGCTCTTAGCACATCAGATTATTTCGTGTTTTACACTTAGACATTATAAATGAGATTTATATCTCATTTATAGATGGCTATTACATATGTTTTGACCACGAAGCACCACGTTCTTTAGCAAATACTTCGTAAGGTACGTTTAGTATATTGTACTCAGGAGGTAAGTCTTGAGTAGGGAACATACGCCACTGCTTGGGCTGCTTAGCCGCAAGTTTCATAGAAAGTGTTTTTCCTAATTGGATTGCCTCGGCAAGTGTAGTATGCCCTTTATGGATATACAGATGCAAATGCCCCTCTGTTTTTGTTTTAAAGGCTGTAAAATTGATATAACCCTCTTCACGTAGCAATAACTGTGCCTTATGATAAAAACGCTCAGGGTCACGACCATTGTAGTCAATTACAATGTTTTCAACTTTATTATGTTTGTTGATCAAAGAGTGGGCGATGGTTATCTCCCCCTTAGCATGTTGTGATAAAACAGACGAGGTCATTGTTTTTGGGACTTTTTCATACTTATTATAAAAAGTACGTCCCTTAAAAACAAGTTTATCCACAACGCTATCACTCTTTTGCCAGTAATGGTCTGTGAGCATCTTGATAAGTTTTAAATCCATACTTGAAACCGCCATAAGCTTACCTTTTTAGTACGTAGATTGGTTGTATATTACAAATTGTTGCGCAAGTTGTTTTAACTCTTCTTTAATTGTAGCTTGTAAAGCTGTATCTTCGATGTTATCAAGAACATCTGCCATACGATTTGCGATTATTTCAAACTCTTTCTCTTTCATACCACGTGATGTTAGTGCAGCGGAACCAACACGAATACCAGAAGTTACAAAAGGAGAACGTGTTTCACCGGGAACAGTGTTTTTGTTGATAGTGATTCCAGCATTACCAAGTGCTGCATCAGCATCTTTTCCTGAAAATTCACGACCTACAAAAGAGACAAGGATTAAGTGGTTGTCTGTTCCACCTGAAACTACATCATAACCACGTTTCACCATAACTTCACCAAGTATTTTAGCATTTGCTTTTACTTGTTTAGCATACTCTTTCCATTCGGGTGTCAAGTTATGTTTGAATCCAACAGCCTTAGCTGCGATAACGTGAACAAGAGGTCCCCCTTGAAGTGCTGGGAAGATAGCTGAGTTCATCTTCTTAGCAATGTCTTCATCATTGGTCATAATCATACCACCACGAGGTCCTGCTAATGTTTTATGGGTTGTTGTTGTGACAACATCTGCATAAGGGAAAGGACTTGGATGTTCTCCAGCTGCAACTAAACCAGCGATGTGTGCAATATCAGCAAAAAGGATAGCACCTACTTCATCAGCAATTTCACGGAATTTTTTAAAATCAATTTCACGAGCATAAGCTGAAGCACCACAAACAATAATTTTTGGTTGTGTAATTTTAGCAATATCCATAACTCTGTCATAGTTAATACGACCATCTAACTCAACGCCATAAGTGAAGCTTGAGTAGTTTTTACCTGAAAATGAAGGCTTGGAACCGTGTGTTAAGTGACCACCATGGCTTAAGTCCATGCCCAGTAGCTTATCACCCGCTTTTAAAAGACCGGCATATACAGCTGCATTAGCTTGGCTTCCTGAATGGGGTTGAACATTGGCATAAGTACAACCAAAAAGTTCACAGGCGCGATCAATTGCAAGTTGTTCTACACCATCAGCATACTCACAACCGCCATAATAACGTTTTGCAGGATAACCTTCAGCATACTTGTTAGTAAATACAGAACCCATAGCTTCCATTACTGCTGGTAATGTAAAGTTCTCCGATGCAATCATCTCAAGATGATCTGTTTGACGCTCTAACTCTTTTTCACATAACTCAAAAATTTCGTTATCAAATTCTTTTAAAAAACTCATTATTTCTCTTCCTCTGTTTTAATTTCTGTTTGTACCGGTTTCATTGCTGGGAACAATAAAACATCACGAATGGAGTGCTCGTTAGTTAACATCATAACCAGACGGTCAATTCCAATACCTTGTCCTGCAGTAGGTGCCATTCCATAGCTGAGTGCATTTACAAAGTCCTCATCCATTTCATGTGCTTCATCATCACCACTATCTTTAGCGTCCATTTGACCTTCAAAACGTCCTAGTTGATCAATAGGATCATTTAGCTCTGAGAAGGCATTGGCAATCTCACGACCGGCAATAAAGAGCTCAAAACGATCTGTTAATTCTGGGTTTTCATCATTACGACGTGCTAGTGGTGAAATCTCAACAGGATACATCGTAATAAAAGTAGGGTCAACTAGTTTTGCTTCAACATACTCATCAAAAAGTTCCCCTTGAAGTTGCCCAAGGTTCATTTTTTCATTTACATCAATATGACGCTCTTTGAGATAGGCAATAATTTTATCTTTATCACCTGTTACTTCTGCGGGAACGCCACCAATACTTGTCAGTGAATCTACTAAAGGAATTTCACTGAAGTTTGTAAAATCAACCTCCAACTCTCCATAAGGAAGTGTTGTTGGAAGGTCTAAATGCTCAAAAAGGTAGGCAAAATACTCTTTAGTAATTTGAATTAAATCTTTATAGGTTTTATAAGCCCAGTAAAATTCAATTGAAGTAAACTCAGGATTATGAGTGGCATCCATACCTTCATTTCTAAAGTTACGGTTGATTTCAAACACAGCCTCAAAACCACCTACAATAAGACGTTTCAGATAAAGTTCTGGAGCAATACGTAAGTAACGGTCAATACTCAAAGCATTATGATGGGTGACAAAAGGTTTTGCGTTGGCACCACCTGCAATAGGGTGCATCATAGGTGTTTCAACTTCCAAGAAACCTTTGTCCTCAAAGAAGCGACGTGTTAAGGAGATGACCTTTGAACGAATATGAAAAGTTTTACGTACCTCAGAATTCATAATAAGGTCTAAATAACGTTGACGGTAACGTGCTTCTTTATCTGTTAAACCGTGGAACTTTTCTGGTAGTGGAGAGATTGCTTTGGTTAAAAGCTTAAAGCTATTTGCATGTAGTGAAAGTTCGCCTTTACCGGTAACAAAAGGGAAACCACTGATTTCAACAATGTCTCCTACCTCAATAAGCTTTTTGAAGATATCGTTATAAAAACCTTCAGGTAGATTATCACGGGATACATAAACTTGTAACATACCGCTCTCATCTTCGATTTTAATAAAACTTGCTTTTCCCATGATACGAAAAAACTTAATACGTCCAGCAACAGTATAGCTACGGTTTTCATCACGTTTTTCTTCGGTTTCTGCAATGTCAGAGTTGACATTCAAATATTTAGCAATGCTTGTGTTTCTTTCACTCTCATTTGAGTAAGGGTTAATGCCTAGTTCGCGTAAACGATCCGCTTTTTCAATACGTTGTTGAATGTACTGGTTATCAAAAAGTCCCAATATATTTCCTTCTTTAAGTTTTAGTTTTAGTTTTCTTGGCAGTTTTTACAAACGCCATAAATTTGCATGGAGTGGTCTGTCATCTTAAAGCCAAGTTCATCTGCAATAGCATGTTGACGTTTTTCAATACTTTCATCAACAAATTCCGTAATTGTGCCACATTCGGTACAGATCATATGATCATGATGATCTTTAGCTCCGAGTTCATATTTTTTACCTTGTGCTCCAAAAGAGAGGGAGGTTACCATGTTAGAATCTTCTAGCAAAGAGAGCGTACGGTATACAGTTGCAATGCCTGTCTTTAAGTCAGGTTGCTCCTCTTGTATCAGATGGTGAAGTGCTTCGGGTGTTAAGTGCTCATTTGATTTATAAAGTGTTTCTAAAATAACTTCACGCTGAATAGTGAACTTCAAACCATTTTTTTTAAGAAGTAGTTTAAAGTCACTCAGCAGTTTTTCGTACTCAACGGTACGTGTTGAAAAGTCTGTATTTGTCTTCATCTACTTATCTCCAGATAGGTTTTCTTCAATTTTCTCTTTAACATTGTCAACAATAGCTTTGGCCTGTTCGTTTACCACTTCGTTGGCAGTATCGCTTACTGCCTTAGACGCATCGTCAATACTTTTGTTGATATCATCACTGAACTCAACCGGATCAAGTTTCATAATAAAACTACCTGTTGCTACCATTGCCGGAAACATAAAACTGTTTTTCATAGTAGGTTCTAAGTTTGTTCGAATGGCTTGGACGTTGTATACAGCATACGCAATAACAGCACCAATCAAAAAGAACTTACCACTTCCTACAACAAACCCCAAAATCTTATCAATAGGACCAAGACCACTTACTTTTGAAAGCTTTTTAAAGAGCATTCCTGCCACAATCATTGCGATCCAAAAGATTGCAAGTGAAAAGAGAAATCCTGTAAAACTGATGGCTGCAGCAGAGTCAAATGCAAAAATAGAGTCTGAAAGAAGTTGTCCAACGCTATCCCCAACACGAGAGGCAACAAAAATACCTCCGATAATACCGATAAGTCCAAAAACTTCTTTAAAAAATCCGTTTACAATACCTTTAAGCCCTAAGAGCAAAACAATAATACCTACTACCAAATCAAAATAATTAAAATCCATTTACAGTTCCACTTCTATTTTATCTTTACCTGTTGTTTTAGCACGGTAGAGCGCTTTGTCAGCACGTTCAATGATACTCTCTTGTGTATCGCCTTTTTTATACATGGTTGCTCCAATACTTAAGGTAACAGAGAGTTGTGCATTTTTAAAAAGGAGGGTGTTCTCACGTATTAGCCGTAAAATACGATCAGATATCTTGTGACATACCTCAGGATTAATACGGTTAAGCGTAATTAAAAACTCTTCACCACCAAAACGGAAGACCTTGTCACCTTCTCTAATAGTTCTCTTAAGCAGACGTCCTAAAAAGATAAGAACCTTATCCCCAGCAATATGACCATGGGTGTCATTAACAACTTTAAAGTTATCAATATCAATCATCATAATCGCAAAGTTGTTTAACTCATGAGATGGGTCTAAAATACCTTCAAAGTAGTGATCCATAGCCCGACGGTTATAGGTTTTTGTTAACGGATCGATATTGCTTTTGGTTTCGAGATGTTTAACACGTTGCATTAAAGTGCTAATTGTCTCATTTGCTGTTTGAACTTCTGTATCAAGATGTTCTTGTATCTCTTGAAACTTCTCATTCAAAGCCTCAGTATCAAGCAACCGTGCATCATTACTGATTTGGCGAATGTTCTCATTTGAGGTGCTGTACGAATTAAGAGACTGCTTTGCTAGAAGTTTATACTCATCTTCAAAAGATTGACCCTGTGTGTTGAAGTCTATTGGTGAGTGAAACTTTGATACAAAAAGGGCTTTGGCAGTATCGTGTAAAAAGTTAATAAGCTCACGCTCTTCAATCTCATTATCCTGCGCTTGTATCTGCTTGGTAATTTGATTGTAGACCGTTGTTAGTACATTAAGAGCTTCGTCTTTACGCATATTTCACCACTTTTTAAATTTTGCTAATTATACCTTTTCAAGCTTTTAAATAAATAATGAGAATAGATTTCATCTACGCTTTATGCAAATGCGATAGTTTTTATGCTCTTTATAGAGGAATTTAGGGAAAATCAGGGCATTTTTATAATATTTAGTTAAAATCACTTCTCAAAAATAACTGTAATGGCACTGTAGTAAAAACTGCAACCACTGCATACTATAATATATGAAGGCATGACATGAGCATCTGGACACCACAAAGCTGGAGAGAAAAACCAATTCTTCAACAACCTACTTACCCAAACCAAGAAGCCCTCGATAAGGTTTTAGGTGAACTTAAACAGTATCCCCCTCTTGTTTTTGCTGGAGAAGCACGTACTTTAAAAAGTCGTTTAGCTGATGTTTGTAATGGAAAAGCATTTTTATTACAAGGTGGCGACTGTGCAGAGAGCTTTTCAGAGTTTCACGCTGACAATATTCGTGATACTTTTAAATTGATGATGCAGATGGCTGTTGTGATGACTTATGCAGGTGGTTTACCCGTTGTTAAAGTGGGACGTATGGCAGGTCAGTTTGCAAAACCTCGTTCAGCTGATGATGAGACAATTGGTGATGTGACCCTTCCTAGCTACCGTGGTGATATCATCAACGGTGTTGATTTTACAGCTGAAGCACGTATTCCTGATCCTCAACGCATGGTTCAAGCATACAACCAATCTTCTGCAACTCAAAATTTACTTCGTGCTTTTGCAACGGGTGGTTTGGCAGATCTTCATAAAGTGCATCAGTGGAACTTAGAGTTTACACAGCAAAATGAGATGAGTGATAAATATAAAGATATGTCTCACCGTATTGCTGAGTCTTTAAAGTTTATGGAAGCGTGTGGTGTGAGCTCGAAAACATACCGTACCTTACGTGAAACAGACTTTTACACTTCACATGAAGCACTACTACTTCCTTATGAAGAAGCCTTTACACGTAAAGACTCTATTACTGATGAGTGGTATGATACTTCGGCACACATGGTGTGGATTGGTGATCGTACACGTCAACTTGATGGTGCTCATGTTGAGTATATGCGCGGTATTCAAAACCCAATTGGTATTAAAGCAGGTCCCTCTATGGATCCTGAAGACTTAATTAAATTGGTAAACACTTTAAATCCTAATAATGAAGCGGGACGTCTAAACGTTATTGTTCGTATGGGTGCTAATAAAGTTGAAGACCATATGCCAGAGTTAGTACGTGCTATTAAACGTGAAGGTCTTAATGTTGTATGGTCATGTGATCCAATGCATGGTAATGTTTATAAATCAAGTAATGGTTATAAAACACGTCCTGTTGATGCTATCTTAACTGAAATGAAAGAGTTCTTTCAAGTACATAAAGCTGAAGGTACTTTTGGTGGCGGTGTTCACTTAGAGATGACCGGTAAAAATGTAACTGAGTGTGTTGGTGGTTCATTTCACGTAACAGAAGATGACTTATCATCTCGTTACCATACTCATTGTGATCCTCGTCTTAATGCGGATCAGTCACTTGAATTAGCATTTTTAATTGCAGATACTTTAAAAGAAGCACATAAATAAAAAGCTTAGCTTCTAACACGATTTGACACTCAACGTCATATCGTAATAAATGAATGCACACTTTGGTGTGTTTTTATTTTAAAGAAATATAAAAGAGTCAGGTACTATATATTTATATAGAAGTGGCGATATCTTCCCCTAATGGGAAAATAAAGCGTTCCTTATTGTGTAAGGGTTAAGATTAAAGACTATCAATAACTCGTAAAAGCTCTTCAGGACGATTTGAGTACTGAATAGCATTATCTTTTGAGATAACTTTTTGGCGTAAAAACTCGATAAGTTCTTGCGTTTGTGTTGTCATACCCGTTGCGGTTTGATTTAACTGCATTTGTGAATAGAGTTGATGTACTTTATCTTCACGAATCAAGTTGGCAATAGCAGGGTTGGTAATCATTAACTCTTGAGCTGCAATACGTCCACCACCTACACGCGGAAGTAGTGCTTGTGAAATTACGGCAACAAGAGAGGTCGCAAGTTGTGCACGAACTTGAGGTTGTTCATCACCACCAAAAACATCAATAATACGGTTTATTGTTTGTGGTGCAGAATTGGTATGGAGCGTTCCAAAAACTAAGTGACCTGTTTCTGCTGCAGTTAATGCTGCTTCAATAGTCTCTCTATCACGCATCTCCCCAATGAGGATGATGTCAGGATCTTCACGGAGTGCAAACTTAAGTGCTTGTGAGAAACTGCTTGTATCGGTTCCCACATTACGATGTGAAAAAAGAGACTTTTTATTTGTATGTACAAACTCCACCGGGTCTTCAACTGTAATAACATGGCGTTGTTCGGTAATATTAATTTCATTAAGCATTGCAGCTAGTGTTGTTGACTTACCCGAACCCGTAGGACCCGTAACTAAGATAAGACCTTTTTCACGTTTAATAATCTCTTTAAAAATTTTTTTAGCATTAAGTTCATCTAAAGAAGGAATCTCGATAGGAATAATACGAAAGGCACAGGCAATATCACCCATAGTTTTATAGTAGTTGGCACGGAAACGCCCAATACCTGGAAGTTCAATTGCAAAGTCAAGCTCATTATGCTCTTCAAACTCTTTTTTCTGTTTTTCAGTCAAAATAGCATATGACATCTCTTCAATCATCTTACCATCAAGAACCGGTAAGTTTAGGGCAACTAAACGACCATCAATTCTAATTTGAGGTTCTGAACGACTTACAAGGTGTAAATCTGATGACTTATAAGCGATAACACTTTTAAGCAACTTACGAATATCTAACTGTACTTTAGGCTGTGCCGGTTGGGCTTGGGCTTGTTCACTCATTGAAAAATTTCCTTATATTGGGTTTCATTAAATCCGACAATTAACTGGTCGTTGTATTCGATAACAGGGCGTTTTATTAACATGTTCTCTTTACATAACCATTGTGCTTTTTGAACATCATCTAAGTCAAGTTCTTTGAGTTTTAATGTTCTGTAAGTAGTACCTCGAGTATTAAAAAGTGTTTTTATGTCACTTTTTAGTAGCCAAGGTTGAATTTTATCGCAGGCAATAGGATCTATTTTAAAATCTCTAAGTTCAAACTCAAGAGCATTCGTTTTTAAAAACTTAATAGCCTTTTTAACCGAATCACAATTTTTAATGCCATATATATGAACCATTGTTACTCAATAATCTTTGGAACAATAAAGAAATGATCTTCAGATTTTGGAGCGTGTTCTAAAATGTCATCATTGATTTGAGTGTTACATTCAGGTGCATCATCACGTAGACGTGTTGCACTATCTGTCATAGCAAATGTTTCATCAGCATCTTTAGTGTCTAAAGAGGTGAGATTGTCAACAAAAGAGACAATTTCACTGAGTTGTCCAATTACTTCTTCACGTTTATCAGCTTCAATTTCAAGGTAAGAGAGTTTCTCAAGGCGGGTTAATAAGGCGTCATCTATTTGCATGGTGACCTTTCAGTTTCTAGGTTTATCAGTTTTACATACTACAAGAGGGAACAAACGCTCTTGTTATTAAAAATAAAGGGTCTCTATTTTCTTGTGTAATATCAGATATTTTATTAGAAGATTGTAACAAAATAAGCTTAGAATTGATAGTTAGATCAATGAGATGTATCTTTTATTGACAACTTTGAGCACAATTATTAAGAAGAGGGGCTTATTTACAATACTTTAAACTCCTCTTAGATAAAATCTCTCACAATTTAGCGACGTAGGAGTCATTTTTGAGCCTAAAAGAAAACCTTGAAATGGTTAAAGAAGAATTAAATCAAGAAGAGAAATTTTTTGAAAATGCTGTAAAAGCGGAACGTTTTTTTACAAAGTATAAAACTGCCCTTATTGGTGGTGTTGTAGTAGTTGTTCTTGGTATTGTGGGTGGTAGTATTTATCAAGCCAACCAAGAGTCAAAAATTGCTGCTGCAAATGTAGCTTTTAACACGCTCAGTGCTAATGCAGATGATAAAACTGCTCAAGCTGAACTTAAAAAGCTATCGCCTGATCTTTATGATGTATGGGTACTTTCTCAAGCACTTGTTAACAAGGATGCCAAAAGTTTAAAAGCATTAACACATTCAAGTGCTGTAGCTGTGAGTGATATTGCAACTTATGAACTTGCTGCAATTGAAAACGATAGTGCTGCACTTAACAGTTATGCTTATAAACAAGATGCGATTTATAAAGATTTAGCACTTGTTGAAGCCTCTGTTTTGCTAATGCAAAAAAATGAGATGGCACAAGCCCATGAAAAATTGGACTTAATAGAAAATGATTCACCTATGTACAAAGTGTCACGTCTTTTAATGCATTACGGAGCGAAATAGTATTGAAACAGACTGTTTTACTACTCTTAAGCCTCTTGCTTATTCTCTTTTCGGGATGTAGTACAAAGAAGTTTTATGAACCTACTACTATCAACGAACAAGAGTATCCTTCTCACTACGCTAAGCAAGAGATTATTGATTCTACTCTTGATGGGGCTGTTTTAGAAGATGGCCAACTTTTATATAGTGATGGTACCTTAGGCAATACTATTCCCGATGGATACCGTTTTGTTGGTCGTAGTGATGGATGGAATATTGCAGCAAAGATGAATGGTGATGTCTTACTTCAATCAGTTGATGATAACAGTAGTATTCATGAGCTTTCTCTTAAAAAAACAGTAGCAGCAGCAACCGTTCAAGGGGATACATTAGCGGTACTTTTTGCAAGTAACGAGATGGCAATTTACAAAATTTCTACGAAGTCCATGATAATGAAAGAGCTTGGAACAGCACCTGTTGCTATTGACTCTCGTATTACCAATCCACGTTTTTTAAACGAACTGGTACTTTTTCTAACATTAGATGGAAAAATTGTTATTGTTAACTCGACTAATAAAAAAGTATTGCGTTCGATGATTGTAAGTAGTGAAGAGAACTTTAACAATATTATCTACTTCAATGTTATTGATGATAACTTATTAGCAGCTACACCATTTCGTGTTTTTTCACTGGCCGGAAAAGAGTATCGTGAGTCGTATGAAATTCGTAACATAGACTACAGCGATGCCGGACTTTTTTTAACAACAAAACAGGGCGAAGTTGTCTCTTTGAGTAATGATTTGAAAGTTAAGGCAAAACGGAAGTTTCCTTTTGCACATTTCCTAGGTCTTATTGTGCATAACGATACGCTGTATCTTTTAGAAAAAGAGGGCTATATAATTAGCTTGAGTCTGGATTTAGAACATTATGAAGTATATGAAGCAGACTTTGATGATGGATTTATATTTATTGGTAAGGATGCTTTTTATGTGGGAGACCGTTACTTCAAGGTTCTATCCGAACAGAAGTAGGACCTATGTCCAACGAGCTTGAAGCCTTTATTGAGTACATCACTGTTACTAAGGCACTGAGTCAAAAAACAATTCAAGCCTACGCTTCAGACTTGAACGCCCTTGAACTACACCTCAAAACGCCTCTTATTGATTTAGAATCGAAAAAACTCCTTAATACCTTAGGCCAATTTGAAAATAAACGTACTTTAAACCGTAAACTCTCTTCTGTGAATGCCTTTTTCTCTTTTTGTCATAAAAGTCATTTTAAAGATGATTTTAGACGTTTTAAGCTCTCTAAAATCCCTAAAAATCTACCACACTATCTCTCTTTTGAAACTATCTCAGATGCCTTAGAAAACATACACTGTAAAGATTGGATGGGATATCGTGATTATGCTTTAGTACTGTTTTTATATGCCTCAGGACTACGTATTAGTGAATGCTTAGCACTAAGACGTGAGGATTTTGAAGATAATTGGCTTCATGTTCGTCACGGTAAAGGTGAGAAAGAACGTATGATACCAATAGCTAAAGAGGCTCTAGAAGCTCTTGATATCTATCTGCAAGAACGGCCTTTTGAGAGTGATGTTATATGGCTTAACTATAAAGGAGGGGCTTTAAGTCGTATCTCCGCGTATAAAATCACCCAAAAGTATGTTAATGTGTCACCTCATGTATTACGTCACTCCTATGCTACGGCATTGATTGTAGGTGGTGCGGACTTACGGGTTGTTCAAGAGTTGCTAGGTCATGCCTCTCTTTTGACAACACAAGTTTATACGCATATACAAAAACAAAATTTAAAAGAGACAGTAGAAATGTACCATCCAATGGCGAGAAAAAAATGAAAACATTTGTAGAGTTTTTAAAAGAAAAAAATAAAATATATAAAAAGATAGATCTAATAGAACCCAAAACCTTAGGTATCCGTAATAAAATTGAGATCTATAGTGCAACAGATATTAAAGGTTATTTCACTCTTATTATTAAAATTACACAAAAAAGCCGTCTCCTACAAAAAGAGGTTTTAAAATATAATGACATTTATAACAAGTGTGTGAGCTATCTAGATCATAACTGTAAACATAAACTTCTTATTATTGAATCTCCCTTATGTTCTAAAGCTAAAAAGGCTTTTCAAGAGAGTGGATGGGTGTTACTGTAATGCTTTTATGTGATATTGGAAACACCTCAGTGCATTTTTATGATGGTAGGAAAAATACAAAATATCTGTGTAATAGTTTTGATTTTACAAGTGTTACACAAGAAGTTTACTATATCAATGTCCATCCTGAATGTGAATCACAACTCCAAACTTTAGCCAATTGGCATGATTTGCGAGACCTAATTTTATGGGATAACTATTATGAAACCATGGGAATTGATCGAGTGGTGTGTTGTGAAGCTATTGATGATGGTATTGTAATTGATGCGGGTTCTGCTATTACGGTTGATATTGTTAAAAAGGGGAAGTTTGAGGGTGGATTTATCTATCCTGGAGTGAAAAATATGCAAGAAACCTTTGCCCGTTTGTCATCTAGACTCGACCTCTCATTTAACCTTGAGCTAGATTTGGATAAAATGCCAAAAAATAGTACGGATGCAATTAGTTACGGTTTTTTACGTACCTTAAAAAGTGAAGTAGAGCGTCACAGCGGAATAATTTATTTAACCGGTGGTGATGCAAATGCATTAGCCTTTTTATTTGCTAATGTTGTAGTAAAAGAGAACCTCATATTTGAGGGAATGATAAAGATATTGGAGCGTAGATGTTAACAGTTGCCTTACCTAAGGGAAGAATTGCAAAAGAGACCCTAGAGATTTTTGAAACTATTTTTGGTGAAACTTTTGCCTTTGATGATAGAAAGCTTGAACTTGAAACACCTGATTTTAAGTTTTTATTGGTGCGTAACCAAGATGTAGCCACGTATGTGTTCCATCAAGCAGCGGATATTGGTGTTGTAGGTCTTGATACTCTTGAAGAACAGGGCTTAGATGTTTTACGTATTCTTGACTTGAAACGTGGTGTTTGTAAGGTTGCTATCGGAATGCGTAAGGGTGAAAAACCTGATTATTCCAAGCCCGAGTTAAAAGTAGCTACAAAAATGGTCAACATCACTAAGCGTTACTTTGCTGAGCGTGCTATCTCTGCGGATATTATCAAACTTTATGGTTCCATTGAACTTGCACCACTTGTTGGTTTGGCTGATATGATTGTAGATATTGTTGAAACGGGTGCTACAATGAAACAAAATGGTTTGGAAGTGGTTGAAGATATTATGGTCTCTTCAACCTACCTTATTGCCAATAAAAACTCTTTTGTTGAAAAAAAGGGTGAGATTTTAGATATTTATGAAAAAATAAATGGCGTAGTGAATCCAAGCTAATGAGTTTAGACTTATACGCACGCAGTGAGCACCTCTTAGGGATTGAAGAGTCAACACAGTTTTTACATGATGCTTTTGCTACAACACTTTCAGAGTATAAGGTTAACACTGTACTTGATATTGGTTGTGGTCGTGGCGGTCTGATTGAACGTTTAACACATGAAGATATTGCGGCTAAGGGTATCGACCTAAGTCCTGTGATGGTGAAAGAAGCTGTTGCACGTGGTTATGATGTTGAATGTGTTGATGTAAGCGACTATAGTGGTCAGTTTGATGCTGCTGTGGCGGTATTTGATGTGTTGAACTTTATGGATGCTGATGGGCTTGAAACCTTTCTTGAGGGTGTTTCGAAGATTTTAAAACCTAATGGAATTTTTATAGCTGATATTAACTCCAAACATGGCTTTAGTGAGGTTGCTGAAGGCACTATGAATGCTGAAGATGAAAAACACTTTTTAAGTGTTGACGCGGTTTATAGTGATGATGAGCTTCGTACAGTATTGACGCTGTTTACTCAAAATGATGAGGATAGTTACTCTAAAGAGCAGGGGATCATTACCCAATATTTTCATGGTTTACGTTTCTTTCGTAAAAAACGTACTCTGCGTCTGGTGAAAAATGAAAATATTTCACTTTATGATACTAATGACAAAATTTTGCTAATATTTAAAAAAGAGGGGTAACCGTTTAAAACGTACCCTGATAGTGGAAAATTAATGAAAAACTTTAGAGTTACAATTTTTTTTCTATGTATATTTTCCTCACTCCTTTTGGCACTACCTTCCGATGACACTAACAATAGTGTTCTTGATCATGAAACATTAATGCTACCTTCTGATAATAACCGCTCTTTATATAAAAAACTACTCTCTTTAGATTATCTACAAGGGGCTATTTCAAAAAAAATATTTATTTTTTCGGGAAGTTTAGACAATACCCTCTCTTCTTGGTTGGATAAAAATAGTTCAGAGCCTTCACAAGCACTTAATGAAGCGATAAAAGCAGATAGAGAAGCATATGCCTTTTATTCGTTTGTAAGGCTTTATGATAACTTCTTTAAAGATGAAAGTTATCTAAGTACTACCAGTAAAAGTTATGTACGTTTACGTGGCGGTATAGAACAAAATGAGGAAGAAGGTTTAGCTTACTTAAATAATGTACGTGTTAGTTTAAGATTGCCTCACACGGAAGAGTCTTTGTACTTCTTTATTGGAGATGATGAGGACGTGGATAAAAAAACGATTAACAATAATAAAAAGGAGTTTACAAGTATTGGTTTAAAGTATATTTTCAACTCTCTTGATGTGCTTAATGCCAATGTTTTTGGAGGGTTTAGGGGGTTTGACAACCCTTTTGCTAAGTTACGTATTGAATATCCTATTGTGTATCAAAAAGTACTTTTTAGACCGGTTCAATATGTTGAGTACTCAGCAAAGGTAGAACTCAAAGAAGAAACACTTTTGTATGCGGATTATCGTTTCCATAATGAGTCTGACTTGATACGTCTTTTGTTAAGTCGTTCCACTCAAACTTATGTAGATGGCATGGACTATTTTGGACAGATCTCTTACTTAAACACGATACAACATAATGTTGGTATACAACTCTATACTAATATACGAGGACGTACCGCTATAACAGATAGTACACCTCGTAATTTAAAATACAACATAACACCAAGTGTTGGGGTATATGAGTATAACAGTGGGGTTATTTATAAACAGCAATTTTTTAGAAAGTATCTCTTTTATGAACTGCAACCTTTAGTTCAGTTTGCGCAACGCTATGACTATCATGCCAATTATATTTTTCGTGCCAATATTGAGCTCTATTTTGGGGATATTTAGAGGTCATTAGCCATATTTGGTTATGATATTTTATATCTATAATAGAGGATTTAGTATGACTGAAGATAAACAACGTTGGAATGAAAAGCATCAAGATAAGCCAATGCCTCACGATGTAGCGCCAATACTTGTTAAGTATATCAAAGAAGCAAAAGTTGGTGATGCTTTAGATTTAGCATGTGGAACAGGACGTAACACACACTACTTAGCCGATAAAGGTTTTATTGTTGATGCCATTGATTACTCTGATTATGCGCTCTCTCAAATTAAAAATCTTTCTACCATTAATAAGCAAGAAATTGACATTGATAATTATACTATTAAACCAAATAGTTATGATTTGATACTAAACATTAACTACTTAGACCGCCGTCTCTTTCCTCAGATAAAAGATGCCCTAAAACCAGGGGGAATTGTTATCTTTGAAACCTTTATTATTGCCCATGGAGAGGTCTATCACCAACCCACAAACCTAGATTTTGTTTTGCGTAAAAACGAGCTGTTACATGCATTTATAGGTATTGATATTATTTACTATGAAGAGCATGAAGAGATTAATTTACGTGGAGAACGTATTAAAGTTGCCTCTTTAGTTGGTCGGAAATCGCACTAGCTTTGCATTGTTGTTAGCCTTCTTGTTATTATTCAAAGTTAAGGTTTAAACTTAATTAGGTCTCATCTCTTTAAACTAAAAAAAGCAGACTTGTGTAATTAGCTATAATAACAGTACTTAAACTGATTTGCTTGAAAATAGATAGGGCGCTTTTTAATATAGCGCCTCTCTTTTCAATACTACTTATTACGCAATTTTGCGGGTAACTTCAGTACTTTAAAATATAAAGCAGAACCATGAGCCGTCGTAATAAAAACAGAACACCCCAAGCTACTAACTTTAGAGCTGCCTTCAGTGAAAAAGACTTTTTAGTTACCACACGAGAAGAGATGCAACGCCGTGGTTGGGATCAGTGTGATGTAATTTTAATTAGTGGTGATGCTTATATTGATTCGCCTTTTATTGGCGTGGCGATGGTTGGACGTATTTTAGAACGTATGGGCTATCGCGTTGGGATGATAGGTCAGCCCGATATTGAAAGTGATAAAGATGTCTCACGTTTGGGCGAACCGCGTTTATATTGGGGTGTAAGTGGTGGAAGTATCGACTCTATGGTGTCAAACTATACTGCGACAAAGAAGTTTCGTAACTCTGATGACTACACTCCTGGTGGTGTTAATAACAAAAGACCTGACCGCGCGGTGTTAGTCTATTCAAATCTCATTCGTCGTTTTTTTAAAAATACGGTGCCCATTATTTTAGGGGGTATTGAAGCAAGTCTTCGTCGAACAACACATTATGACTACTGGAGTAATAAACTTCGTAAACCTATTTTATTTGATGCTAAAGCAGATGCTATTATCTACGGAATGGGAGAACAAGCCTTGATGGACTTAACCTCTGCCATCGATGAAGGACGTGACTTCAGAGATATTCGTGGAGTCTGTTACATCTCAAAAGAGCCGGTGACTTTGTATCATCAGCTCCCTTCGCACGCTGATTGTAAAAAAGACAAAGAGAAGTATATAGATCTTTTTGATATCTTTTACGATAACAATGATCCGATTTCAGCTAATGGACTTTGTGAAGAGGTGGATGGGCGTTACTCCATTCAAAATCCACCTTGTGACTACTTAAATGAAGAGGAGATGGATGGGCTCTCTGCACTTCCATTTACACGTGAACTACATCCTTATCACCGCAAAGAGGGCTCTGTAAAGTGTTTGGAAACCATTAAGTTTTCTATTATGACACATCAAGGGTGTTGGGGTGAGTGTAACTTTTGTGCTATAGGTGTGCATCAGGGGCGTACTATTCGTACCCGCTCAGAGAAGTCTATTGTGGCAGAAGCAAAAGAGTTTACCACCTACAAAGACTTCAAAGGCATTATTGCAGATGTAGGTGGTCCTACGGCAAATATGTATGGTTATGAGTGTAATAAAAAGCTCAAACTAGGTACCTGTGATCACCAACGTTGTGTTGACTCACGACATCTCTGTTCGTCTATGAAAGTTAATCACGGTCGTGTTATTAACATGTTACGCCAAGTACGTGAGGTTCCGGGTGTACGTAAAGCTTTTGTTGCTTCGGGTATACGTTATGACTTTATAACAGAAGATAAGGGACATGGTTACTCTTACTTAAAAGAGATGGTAAAACACCATATCTCAGGTCAGATGAAAGTTGCTCCTGAACATACCCAACAACATGTGCTTGATTTAATGGGAAAACCTGGAAAACAGACATTAGTTGACTTTAAAAAGATGTATGACAAACTGAACCGCGAAGAGGGTAAAAAACAGTTTTTGACCTACTATCTTATTGCAGCGCATCCTGGTTGTGAAGAGAAAGATATGCATGAGCTTAAACGTTTTACAACCGAAGAGCTGCAGATGAATCCTGAACAAGCTCAAGTGTTTACCCCAACGCCAAGTACCTATTCTGCTGTCATTTACTACACAGAACTCGATCCGGTGACTCGTAAAAAAGTGTTTGTTGAAAAAGACACCCGTCGTAAAGAGATACAAAAAGAGATTGTTGTTAAGAAACAGGTCTTTAAACGTGGATTCGCCTCGTAAAAGAGTGTTGTTTCCCGTCTGACAAAGTAGCATTTTATTTAAGTGCCAAAAATATCCACACATTTTTTCAAGTTTCTAAAGCCATTTATCAAAAAAATATGTTACCCTTAGTCATAAAAAATCACATTAAGGCTTAAGATGAAACGTTTGTTACTGCTTCTATTAATAACTCTCAATTTACTGTACGCAAAGAGTATCATTATTGGTACTTACTCAACAGAAGACAATGCTCGAAATCAGCTCAAAGAAGTGTTTGATACCATCGAACAAAAACCTGAGATGATCGCGTTGCAACAAAGCGAAGGCTTTGATTATGTTGTACGTAAATTAGCCCAATATTATGTTGTCTCAGTAGAGCCTTTTGCACACGATACAGAACTTTTTGAAGCCTTAAAGTATACCCGTCAAAATTTTCCGGATGCTTATATTCACATACCGACATCATCTAATCCTCTTGAAGATAAGTTAGAAGAAAAGCCTACCATCAAAGTGTCTGAAGCAGACTCTCTTGCACTTGTCACTACGGATTACGGTGAAGAGATAACACCAATGCAAGACGTTGTTGAAGAGGAAGAGATCTATATTAGTGATGAGGATGCTGCTTTAAATGAGGTTGTCAGTTCTGCAACACAAGAGGATGATATGGCAGACATGAACTCTGAGGTTGTAGTGGTAACAGATGCTGTCGTAGTAGAAGCTACGCCTGTATCACAACCGGTTCGTACTCCTGCTATAAAAAAAGAGATCAATTACTTACAAATGTTGGCGAAATTACCACAAGAGTATCTTTTAGCGGGTGGGGGTATTGTTGTTTTGCTACTTTTAATGCTTATTCTTGGAAAACGTAGTGGTGTTAAAAAAGAGCAACGTGGACTACCTGACTTAGAAATAGAGCATGAAGAAACAGTAGCAGAGACAATGGAAGTGTCAGAAAGTGTTGACGATGCTTTTAGTAGTGAAAGTTTAGAAGCTTCATTAGAAGAGAATACTGTAGTTGAAGATGATTTTAGTTTGAGCGAAGAGGATGAAAATGCTTTAAACAGTGAACTTGATGCTTTTGATACTGATATTGGCGATTTGGATGATTTAGATGACCTTGAAGAAGAGAACACAGTTGTTGCACCCATAACTCCTAGTGTGTCGCGTAAAAAACGCGACCCGAAAAATACTCATGGTGAGATACACAAAGATAACTTTAAAGACTTTAAGGGCTTACGTGTTTTAGTTGCCGAAGATAATATTATCAACCAAAAAGTTTTAAATGGAATGTTAAATGAGTCTGGCATGGATATTGTTATGGCGGAAAATGGACAAGAAGCTTTAGATATCCTTGAAAATGATGCAAATTTTGCCTTAATATTAATGGATGCCCATATGCCAATTATGGATGGTTACGATGCAACACGAGCCGTACGAGCAGATGCCCGTTTTGAAGCCGTTGCGGTGGTTGCTTTAACTGGCGATGTGGCAAGTGATGATATCCGTAAACTTTATGAGTGTGGCATGGAAGGTCATTTAGAAAAGCCAATTCACATGGGTGCTTTATATGATGTTTTCTATACTTATTCACAAGCACAAGAAGTTGCTGAAGTTGTTGAAGAAGAGGTGTATGAAGATGATGATATTGAGATGGACATTGAAGAGAGTGTCTCTTCAGAAGTAAGTGCAGGAATGATGGCCCTTCATACAAGTGATGGACTTGAAGCAGCTGGTGGGGATAAAGAACTTTACATCGAAATTCTTCAAGAATTTGTAGAGATGTATAAAGATGCTGATGTCAAGATACAAAACTATATTGAGCAAAACAGTATTAATGAAGCAACCGCACTTTTATTGGATATTAAAGGTCTTGCGGGAAGTATTGGTGGTAAAAACTTGGAAGCAGCTTCTCAAGAGCTTCGTAGTGCACTTTTACGTGAAGATATGCTTAATGCTCAAGATCTTCAACATCGCTTTCATAGAGAGCTACGTACTATCTTAGAAGACATTCTAGAGTACAAGTAAGTCACAAGGAACTTTTTCAAGTACTTGTAATGGAGCACTTCTTTTTGTGTAAAAGTGAGTGCTTGGGAACATTTTTTGAGATAACGCAAAAAATGTTCCAATTTCTCTCCGTTCTAACAAATCTTTTAGTTTTGATTGTCTACAATAAGCTATATTTATAAAGGTATAAACAATTTTATGAGAATCGATAAGTATTTAAATGCGGTTAATATTACAAAACGTCGTGCTGTAGCACAAGATATGATAAGTAATGGAGTTGTCTCGATTAATGAAAAGGTGGTTAAGGCCTCTAAAAATGTTGAAATTGGGGATGTTGTGAGTATTGCTTACTTAAAAGGTACCAAACAATATAAGGTTTTAGAAATTCCTCAAACGAAGTCAACACCAAAGAGTATGCAAGAGACCTACATCAAGGAGATATCATGACATATGATGAAGCTTATAGCGCTTTTAGTGCACTGTTCAATCATGAAATGCGTGATGAAGCTATGCGCGATTTTTTAATAAGTATGCGACTTGATGAGACCACTTCTGTTGAAGCTATTGCTGCGGCAGCTACAGTGATGCGTTCTCATGCCATTGCCTTGCCTGTAGCTAAAGAGCTTAAACCGAAACTCTTAGACGTTGTTGGTACTGGTGGCGATAAAATCGGCTCTTTTAATATCTCTTCAACCGTCTCTTTATTATGTGCTTCAGCAGGTTCGTATGTTGCAAAGCATGGTAGCCGTTCGGTGACTTCAAAGTCAGGTAGTGCGGATATGTTTGAATCGCTAGGAGTACGACTTGATCTTGATATTCATCAATCAGCACGGCTTTTAGAAGCAACAGGCTTTACCTTTATGTTTGCACAAAACCACCATCCAGCTATGAAGTTTATTATGCCAATACGTAAAAGTATTAGTGATAAAACAATTTTCAATGTTTTAGGACCTTTAACCAATCCAGCCGGTGTTGAAAAAACAATGTTAGGTGTTTTTTCTAAAGCGTTTGTCCCCAAAATAGCACAAGCCTTACAAATTAACAATTCAAAGTCTGCTATGGTGGTGAGTTCTGCGGAAGGGATGGATGAGTTAAGTATCTCAGATGTCTCATATACAGCGCATTTAGTAAACAATACAATAGAAGAGTCTGTTTTTGACCCTGAAGTATATGGGATTAAAAAGGTTCCTCTAAAAGCTATTGTAGGTGGTGATGCCAGTGAAAATGCAAAGATTTTGTACAACATCTTTAATAATCAAGCCGAAGATGCTCAACGTGACATTGTTCTTGTTAATGCTGCCGCTTCATTTATAGTTGATGGACAAGCTAGAGACTTTCAAGATGGTCTCGATATCGCAAATGAAATGTTACAAAGTGGCAAGGCAAAGCAGAAGTTAGCAGAAATTATAAAAGTGTCAGCATCACTGTGAGTGAATTTACCTTAGCAAAAGAGGAACTTTCACCCGTTATAGAGTGGATTAAAAATAATTTGAAAGAGGGTGGAGTTGTGATTTTACAAGGTGATTTGGCTTCGGGTAAAACAACACTTACACAGGCTTTTGCACGTTATTTAGGTGTAGAAGAAGCAGTGACATCACCTACATTTTCTCTTCAACAATGTTATGGCAACCAACTTTATCATTATGATATTTATAACCATGGTTTTGAGCATTTTATAGCACTTGGAATGTTAGAAGAGTTGGAAAAACCAGGATTTCATTTTATAGAGTGGGGTGATGAGGCTTTGAAAAATTTACTTAAAAGTGCTCAAATTCCTATGGTCAATGTGAAAATTAGAAAAAATTTAGAGGAGCAGCGTATTTATGAGCTCAGTGCATAAGTTAGAAGCAAAGAATTTAGTAAAAAGTATAAAAGACCTTCAAATTGTAAGAGGAATGTCTTTAGATATTAGTTCTGGTGAAGTTGTAGGGCTGTTAGGTCCTAATGGTGCGGGTAAAACAACGACTTTTTATATGATTTGTGGCTTAGTTGAGGCAAGTGATGGTGAAGTCTTTTTTGATGGTGAAAATATTTCGCATATGCCCCTCCACGAACGTGCCTTAAAAGGTATTGGTTATCTTCCTCAAGAAGCATCGATTTTTAAAGACTTAACAGTAGAAGAGAACCTAATGGTAGCGGCGCAAGCAGGTATCAAAGATAAAAAAGAGCAGATGCAACGTATTGAAGAACTTTTAGATATGTTTAATATTGAGCCGATTCGTTACCGCAAAGGAATTAGTTTATCTGGCGGGGAACGTCGTCGTGCTGAAATAGCACGTGCCTTAGTTACTGCACCAAAGTTCTTACTACTTGATGAGCCTTTTGCGGGGGTTGATCCTTTAGCAGTTATGGATATTCAAAAGGTTATTGAGCAGTTGGTTAATTATGGTATTGGAGTACTTATTACAGATCATAATGTACGTGAAACCCTCGCCGTTTGTGACCGTGCTTATGTTATTAAAAGTGGTGAATTACTGGCTTCAGGTAGTGCTGAAGAGATTGGTCATAATGAAGCAGTACGTAAACATTATCTAGGTGAGTCGTTTAAGTTATAAGTTTTAGGTAGCATAAAAAATGAATGAAGGTGTAGGTCTATGGCATTACGAGTTTCTCAGAGTGTAGAGTCAAAAAATAAACTTTCTAATACCCTTCGAAACTGGTTGCCTATACTCCACTCAAGTTTAAGTGACTTAAGTGAAGCGATGGATCCCTTTGTGGAGTCTAATCCTGTTATTGATGTTAAGTCTGGTTATGAAGAGTCTTTTGAAAAGAAGCTTCCTAAAAAGATTTTATATGGTTCGGGTGTTAGTAATTCACGTACCGAGCAGATTGAAGCCTTAACCATACAAGAACGCTCTTTATATGATGTTCTTGATGAACAGTTAGAAGCGCCCCTTTTTCCCACCCCTTCTTCACAAGCTATCGCTGCTTATGTTGTAGCAAATTTAGATGAAAATGGTTATTACGAGGGTGATAGTGAGGCTTTTTGTCAAGCAGAATCTATTAGTTTGGAAACATTTGAAAAAATTAGAGGACGCTTTGTTCATGTTGAACCGGTAGGTATTGGCTCTAAAAACCTTCAAGAAGCCTTTCTCTTTCAACTTGAATCTGCTGAAATTGGTGATGAGGCGTATGCATTAGCAGTTAACATGATAACCAACCTCAATGAAATTCACAGCTATGCAGATGAACCAAATTTTGCAGAAGCGATGCATGTTATTGGTCGTTTTAACAACCCTCCTGCTGTTGATTATCTTGAAAAGTCCTCTGAAGTTATTCCTGATTTGATGATATTTTTTAATGATGATGATGCGATAGAAGTGAAGCTCAATGATAACTATTATCCGACTATAACCATTGACAACTCTTACGCAGTCGAACATGACTTTATTACTCAAAAGATTAAAGAAGCTAAGGGCTTAGTTGATGCCTTAGAGATGCGTAAAGCCACTTTGTATAAGGTTGGGTTGATGATTGTAGAGTATCAATATGACTTCTTTATTGGTGAAACGATTAAACCATTAACACTTAAAACCTTAGCAGATGAATTTGGCCATAATCCTTCTACTATTTCACGAGCTATCGCAAACAAGTATATTGCTTGTGACCGTGGTGTCTTTGCCATGAAAGAGTTTTTTACAACGGCAATTGATGAAGATGTATCTAATGCGGCTATTAAAGAGTTTTTAGTGGGAATTGTGAAAGCAGAAGCACGTGAAAAGCCTTTAAGTGACATGAAGTTACTTGAGATGATTCAAGATAAGTTCAAAGTGAAAATGGTACGTAGAACCATTGCAAAGTATCGTAAACAACTCAATATTGCAGGCTCTTCTGAACGTAAAAAACTGTATAAACTTAGTGTTTAGTTATGCGTAAAAAACTCCAAAGTGCTAAAGCATTACTTGATGAAGAAGTCCTTAAAAGAGATGCCAAAGATGAAGTCTCTGAAACAAAACTCGACCCACTCTTTGTTGCTCATCAATATCAAGATGAGTGGGTATCTCTTATCTGCGCACTGTTTGCCTATGGCAATGTCAAAGCGATTGTAAAGTTTTTAAACAGTTTAGACTTTAGTTTGTTAGATGCGGATGCAGCAAAAATAAAATCTACGTTACAACAGCATTACTATCGTTTTCAAAATGGTGAAGATGTTGTAGCCCTCTTTTTAGCACTTGCTACACTCAAACATCAGGGCTCTTTAGAAGCCCTCTTTAAAAGGGCATATATAAACGCCAATAGTGTGTTTGATGGTGTTAACGCCTTAATAGAAGCTATTCACAACGCATATCCTTATACCTCACGTGGTTACACTTTTTTGATTGGGAAACCTATTACCAAAACGAAGGGAAACTCCTGCATGAAACGGTGGTTTCTTTTTTTGCGTTGGATGGTACGCAAAGACAGTATTGACATGGGGTTATGGAGCGATATTGCTACCTCAGATTTAGTGATGCCTTTAGATACACATACCTTCAATGTATCGCATCGTTTAGGGCTTTTAAAACGTAAAACTTATGATTTAGAAGCCGCCATAGAACTTACAAACACGTTTAAGGGCTTTGATAAAGAGGATCCTATAAAGTACGATTTTGCCTTGTACCGTTTAGGGCAAGAGAAAATGGTATAATCACATAAAAAAGGAGAGGTTATGGAATGTGAATTTGCAACAGTAAACTCAAATAAAGAAGAGATCAAAGCTATTTTTGATTCAGTTAAGACAATTGCCGTTATTGGTTTATCTCCTGATGAGACTAAGGCGAGCCACCGTGTGGCAGCTTACTTACAAGAAGTTGGTTATAAAATCATTCCTATCTATCCAAAAGAAGAGACGATTCTTGGTGAAAAAGTGTATCGCTCTTTAGCTGAAGTATCTGAAACCGTAGATATGGTCAATATCTTTCGTAAACCCGCTGTATTTGACGCAGTAGCAGATGCTGCGATTACGCGTGGTGATGTTAAAGTATTTTGGGGACAATTAGGTCTTGTCAACAATGCTGCCGCACAAAAAGCACGTGATGCTGGTATGACTGTGGTACAAAATCACTGTTCGATGGTAGAACATCGTGCACTTTTTTAGAGGTATATAGTGATAGATTTAAAGAAAATAGAAGAGGCTTCCGAGCGTATAAGCAGTGTTATCTATGATACTCCTTATGCCCATGCCCCAATACTTAGTGAGATGTGCGAGTGTGAGGTTTACTTAAAAAAAGAGAACCTACAAGTAACTGGTGCCTTTAAAATACGCGGTGCTTTTAATAAAATTGCCTCATTAACAGATGCTCAAAGAGCACAAGGTGTTGTCGCTGCCAGTGCCGGAAATCATGCTCAAGGTGTGGCATACTCTGCGAAACATTTTGGCATAAAAGCAGTTATTGTTATGCCAGAATCAACACCTTTAACCAAGGTAAATGGTGTGAAGTATTATGGAGCAGAAGTGATCTTAGCAGGTGCTAATTTTGATGAAGCCTATGCCTTTGCAACCACTTATGGAAGTAAAAACAAACTTGTTTTTGTACACCCGTTTTCGGATGAAGATATTATCATAGGGCAGGGGACTGTGGCGCTTGATATTATGAAATATGATAGTAAATTAGATGCTATTTTAATCCCTGTGGGCGGGGGTGGACTCATCGCTGGTATGTCTCATGCCATTAAAGCCATAAATCCTAACATTCGTGTTATTGGTGTGAGTGCTTTAGGGGCTCCTGCTATGAAAAATTCTTTTGATTTGAAGCGTGCGGTTGATACCACTTCGGTGCGTACCATTGCAGATGGTATTGCAGTTCGTGATACGGCACAAATGAACTTAGATTTGATGTTAGAGTGTGTGGATGAGATGGTGAGTGTGAGTGACTCTGAAATAGCAAGTGCGATACTCTTTTTACTTGAACGTCAAAAAATAGTTGTTGAGGGTGCGGGTGCCGTTGGTGTTGCCGCCTTAATGCATCATAAAATCCCTTCTTTAAAAGGCAAACGTGTTGCCACTGTTTTGAGTGGTGGTAATGTTGATGTGACACTACTCTCAGTTATTATTGAAAAAGGTCTTTTAAAATCGGGTCGTAAGATGAAAATTACGGTGACTTTAATTGATAAACCAGGTTCTTTAAAGTACTTAACTGAGATTTTAGAAACACTTAATGCCAATATTGTTCATATCGCTTATGATAGAACTTCTACGGATTTAGAGTATGGTGATGCCAATGTGATGATTCATCTTGAAACAAAAGGGCATGATCACCAAAGTGAGATTCGAGCTAAACTCGAGTCAGAGGGCTACCTAAGCCATGAACAACACTAGTTTGTAGGACATATGGAAACTGTTTTATACATTATTGTATAAATAGTCTCTTTTACTAGCTTTTTTAGCTTGTATTAATTTAAATTAATATATTTTGTTAATACAAGTTTATTATTAAAAGCAGGTCTCGTTTGGATTATCTTTCTAAAAAAATTATAATTGTCGAATCTAATGCTAAAAATTCTGAAATATTACAGGCTGTTTTCATGGCTGAAGGTTATACCCATGTTGACCTAGTTGATAATGGACAAGCCTGTTTTGATAAAATTACCGATACTGTCTATGACCTTTTAGTAGTAGGGCAGTTTAATGACAATGATTCAAAACTCGCTTTTTTACAAGGAGTCAGAGAAAGTTTCTCCAAACAAGACTTGGGTGTTTTATGCCTTGTTAAAGTTAGTGATGACACCTGTATTACCCAACTAATGAACCTTGGAGTCCAAGATTATATTGTTAAGCCTTTAGTGACTAAAGAACTTTTGTTACGTACAAAGGTGCTTTTAGTGGAAGCCAATGATGGTGTTGATGATGTGTTCCAAGCTTTTGAAGAGAATAAAAATAGTGCTGTTGGTGAGATGATATCGATGATAGCCCATCAGTGGCGCCAACCACTAAGCAGTATGGGAGCAGCCGTATCTCGTGTTGAGATTGACCTTTTAACAGAGAGTTTAAGTAATGATGATTTACAAAAAACGTGTAATGACATGAAGTCTACTATTGCGTATCTTTCAGAAACTATTGATGACTTTCGTTATTTCTTCACACCTTCAAAAGAGAGAGAAACGACATCGCTCCAAGAGATTGTAAGTCGGACACAGAGTATTATTAGTATCTCTTTAGCACATAATCGTATTACGCTTATTGTGGATGATCCTTTAATTGATGTAGGACTCTCTTTATACGTGAGTGAAGTAATTCAGGTTTTAATCAATATCTTAAACAATGCTACGGATGAGCTAATTGAACGCCACATCCCAAAACCCTGTATTTGGATTAGTAGTGCAAAGATAGGTAGTTTTGTAACCTTAAGCATTAGAGATAATGCTGGTGGTATTAGTGAAGACGTTATCAGTAAAATTTTTGATCCCTATTTTTCAACCAAGAAAAAGAAAAATGGTTCAGGATTGGGATTATATATGGCTAGAAACATTATTCAGCGTCACTGTAATGGTACGATTACCGCTCGAAATAGTGATGATGGCGCAGAGTTTATGATAAAAATACCAATACATATTGAGGAAGGGTAGTTATGGCAAAAGATTTAAAATATTTTACGAACTTATTAAAAGAGTATGCATCTGATTTGGATGTTTTATATGTTGAAGATGATAAAGATGTTCGTGAAGGCATCGCCATGTTGCTTGAAAAGTTCTTTAAAACAGTTACTACTGCAGTAGATGGTATTAAAGGTCTTGAAAAATTTAAATCAGGAACCTATGATCTTGTATTAACAGATATCTCTATGCCGAATATGAATGGTGTTGATATGAGTCTGGCGATTAAAGAGATTGATTATGAACAGACTATTGTTGTGATTTCTGCGCATAATGAGGGAGATTATCTTATCTCACTAATTAATATTGGAATTGATGCCTTTTTGTTAAAACCGATCCAAACCGAAATGTTAGTTAAAACACTCTCGCGTATTTGCCGACACTCTAATGATGCTAAAATGCTTGAGGCTTACCAAAACAAGGTAGAAGACTCTTATGTTGAAATAATGGAACAAAAAGATGAGCTTGAAAAACGTCTCAATGCCAAGTTAAATACAGAAAATAAAAATATTGTGCTTGTAGAGGCGATACGTGAAGTTGAAACAACAACACAAACCCAAGTTTTACCAGAACAAGAACTTCAGTTTTTAACTAAAGAATTTCAAGCAATGAGTGCGGTAGATTTTGTTGAAGGTTACCCAACGGATTTGGGTATTTATAGTGATAGATTACTTGAAATCGGGGAAACTCTTGATATCTTAGTAAATACATTTGTAACACATACAACACAAGAAGGGGCTTCAGACCTCTCAAGCTCTTTTGGACAGTATGCAGATGTTTTAAGTAATATTCCTGAGTTTATTAACTTGAATTATGCGATTACACAACTCGCAACAGTGTTTGATAAAATAGACTGCACGCAAAACCTTGAGGCGTACTTTGATCTTATTTTAGCAATTTCTCAAGAGCTTGAACGGTGGCGTATTTCTATCTTTGAGACACAAAATGCCGATAATATCCACTATTTAGACAACTCTCTTATCTCTGACTGCACCATGTTAGAGAGTTTTGTTATCGGTTCTCAAACAGAAGAAGATGATGGTGCTATGGATGATATGTTTTTCTAATGTTACACTATTACGAGATAAAACTTTGATGATAAAAGGGTAAAATAAGTTCTAATGAAAGCAATTAAAAGTTTAAATATAAAAGAACCTATTGTTACCCTACAAATTCTTGATAGTGGCGTGTTGTCTGTTATGGATCAGTCAACTACGCTACGATTAGTTAACACCACTACCTATACTATTGCCGGTGGTTTTAAAACAAATATTAAACAAGAACGTTACCTTGGTCAACTGATGTGTATGAGTCAAGACGGTCGCTTTTGCAGCGCGGTCCTTCCTAAAACTAACAAAGTAGCACTCTTTTCAGTTGCTAAAAAAGGTCTGTTGTACAAGGTAGGCCGTCATCAAGGTCATGTTGAAAGCCTCTGTATTGATCCTAAGTCTCGTTATATTGTTACGGGTGGCGAAGATGGAAAAACCTTTGTATGGACACTTAAAAATGCACGATTAGCCTTTTCATTACCACCTCATGCTGATTTTGTAACGGCCTTAGCTTTTAGTCGTAATGGACAGTTCTTAGCAAGTGGAAGTTTTGACAAGTCAATTAATATTGTCAATATTGCAACGATGAAAAACATCAAGCCCCTGCGAGCCCATACAAAAGTCATTACTCAAATGATATTTCTTAACGAGCAAAGACTTATTTCTGCTGATAAAGAGGGCAGTTTAATTGTTTGGAATACCAATACTTCTAAAATATTAAAACGTTTAAGTAAAGTTCCTGATGATATTACTTCGATGCAAACCAGTGATGATTATAAGTTTTTATTTGTTGGGACAAAATTGGGATATGTCTTGTTATATGATTTAAATAGTTATGAACTTTTATCAAATCGTTACGTCAAAACTGAGGGAAGCGTGAGTGCTATTGCCTTTATTCATAAGGGCTATCAATTGGCCTTAGGTACATCAAAAGGTATAGTCTCTTTTTATTCGCTCTTTGAAGATGAAGTGCTTTTACAAGAGCTGTTAGACGCGAAAAACTTTAAAGTACTTTATGAGATGTTCGAGTGCAACCCTGTTTTACGATACTCAAACTTTTATATTCAGGCTGAAACCTTATGGAGGACAACGCTCTCTCAAGCAACAAAATTACTCGAATCGCATGATAAAAAAGCGGCGATAGAAGTGTTTACACCTTTTAAAGAGATTCCCAAAAAGAACACTCTGATTCAAGCCCTAGTGAATGATTTTGAATTTTATAAACAATTTGAGATGTACATCAATGAAAATAAGATACCACTAGCCTATTCGCTTGCCCTGAAGTACCCAACATTTAAAGAGTTAAGTAAGTACAAAAACTTAGAAGCACATTTTCAAAAGTTGATACTGAAGGCACATTCACTGCTCTCTAAAAAAGGTGGGGAAAGTGCTGCACGTGAACTTATGGCACCTTTTCGTGGAGTGTCTCAAAAAACAAAAATATTGCAACAACTTTTTACCGAGCACAAGGTATTAGCACTTTTCAAACAACTTATCAGTAAAAAAGAGTTTAAAAAAGCTTATATTCTTGTTGGACAACACTCCTTTTTAAAGGAGTTTCCTTCTTTTAATACATTGGAAGCCTTTGGAGACACCATTTATATACAAGCTCAAAAAAGTTTCAGTAGTGGTGCTTACAAACAAGCAATTACCTTTGCAACGATACTCTTGGATTTTCCTCTATTTCATGATGATGCCCAAGAATTATTGATTGAAATTAAGGCATTAGAACAGTTTAATAATGCCTTACGCAGTGATGACAAGGCAAAGGCTTATATATTAATGGACCGTTACCCGTTTTTGTATGAAACACAAGAGGGTGAGATGTTGGAAACAATGTGGAATAAGGATGTAAATGAGGCAATGGTGTTTGCAAACAGTGGAGATATTGAAGGTGTTTCACAATCTGTAAATGCCTACTTTTCAATGGAAGCAAAATATGTTGCTTTGGCCACACTGTTCCAACAAACCTATATTGAGCAACTAACGCAACTACTAAGAGAAAAAAAGCCACAAGCATTAATTGAAGAAGGTATCCGACACTATATTCGTGATTTTGGTCTTAATGAATTTATTGCACTCTTTTTTGAAAGTTTTAGCAGTGTTTATGAGACACACCTTGATATAAAATCACAAACAGCAGGAGAGATTACGCTTTGGAAACCTTCGATGATTGTGCCTTATATCTACCAGTAGGGATTTAGTGTGATAGCAATAGATTTAGGTTCAAACTCTTTTAGATGTATTGAGTATGATTGTGAAAAGGCTCTTTGGGGTAAAAGTTTTGAAGCTATTGTTAAAACAGCAGACCAAATGCACCAAACAAAGCGTGTCAATGAAGCGGCACAACAACGTATTATTGATGCTATTAATGAAGCTAAATTAGTGTTGGATTTTACGCAAGAAGTCAAAGCCGTCACTACAGCTGCTATGCGAATGGCGATTAACGCGCATGAAGTTATAAAACATATTAGCAATGAAACGGGCGTTACTTTTAAAGTAATAGATGATCAAAAAGAGGCTTACTACACAACATTAGCAGTAGAAAATAGATTAAATACCTTAGATATTACATCTTCTTCTTTTGTTATGATAGATGTTGGTGGGGGCTCGACAGAGGTGATATTTGTTCATGCGGGCAAGAAACTATCTAAAAGTTTTCCTATCGGTATTGTTGGTGTAGCCCAGCAGTGTCATACGCCAGAAGAGGTACATCACCTACTCATCACTCTTCTTAAGCCTGTTAAAGCTTTTGTAGATACTTATTATAAAGATAATGGCATTGTTTCAACCTTTGTAGCAACTGCAGGGACGCCAACAACTATGGCCGCTTATCTACAAGAGATGGACTATAAAAGTTATGACTCTAGTAAAATTAATGGATATCAACTTAGCCTCAATGCAACACAAAAGTCTTTGGACGAATTACTAGCATTAAATGAAGAAGAACGTGCTCAAAAAGTAGGTGTTGGTCGTGAAAATCTTATTGTGGCTGGTATTGTTATTGTTCAAGAACTTTATCGGATTTTAGGCTTTGAAATGGCAATTGTAATTGATGACTCTTTACGGGAAGGTCTTGCTTTAGACTTTTGTCGAAAATTTGATAATTAAAACTTAAATTCACCTCTCAAAAATACCCTAAATCAGGTATAATTACCAAAATTTTATCTACTATTAGATATATATTCATAACTATTTAATACATCAGAAAAATCTGTTGTAAAACATGAGGAGCTTTCCATGCAAATAAGTGGAGCACAAATGGTCGTAGAGGCCCTAATTGCCGAGGGTGTAGATTCCGTATTTGGATACCCTGGTGGAGCAATTATGAACGTCTATGACGAAATTTATAAACAAGATGGTTTCGAGCATATTTTAACACGTCACGAACAAGCTGCTATTCATGCAGCTGAAGGTTATTCAAAAGTTACCGGTAAAGTCGGTGTTGCTATGATTACTTCAGGTCCTGGTTTTACGAATGCAGTTACAGGTTTAGCAGACGCATATATGGACTCTATCCCCTTAGTGGTTATCTCAGGTCAAGTGCCGATGTCACTTATTGGAACGGATGCTTTTCAAGAAATTGACGCGGTTGGTATCTCACGATCATGTACAAAACACAACTACCTTGTGACGAATGCAGCGGATTTACCTCGTGTATTAAAAGAAGCATTTTATATTGCAAGTACGGGTCGTCCAGGTCCGGTTCATGTTGATATTCCGAAAGATGTAACAGCTGAAATTGCGGAGTTTGACTACTCTAAACCTATTGAGCTTGAAACTTATAAGCCAACGGTTAAAGGAAACCCTCGTCAAATTAAAAAAGCGATTGAGGCAATTGCAAACTCCAAACGTCCACTTTTTTACTTAGGTGGTGGAATTATTAATGCAAATGCAGCGGATGAGGTTCGTGATCTTGTAAAAAGAACAGGAATTCCTGCTGTTGAGACCTTTATGGCACGTGGAACACTTGGACATGAAAATCCACTGCTTATCTCTATGCTAGGGATGCACGGTTCATATGCTGCTAACATGGCGATGAGTGAAACAGATATGGTAATTGCTCTTGGTGCTCGTTTTGATGATCGTGTTACCGGTAAGCTTTCAGAATTTGCTAAAAATGCAGGTGTTATCCATGTTGATATTGACCCAGCAAGTATTTCTAAACTTGTCAATGCGGATTTTCCAATTGTTGGGGACATCAAAAATGTTGTTAATCAAATGCTAGAACTTAGTGATAAAATTGATGATCAAAAGTATGTGCCATGGCTAGAAACGGTGGCTAACTTTGATAAGTTACACCCCCTTTCATACAAAGAAGATAGTGATAGAATGAAGCCACAATGGGTGGTTGAACGTATTGGCCAGCTTCTTGGTGATGATGCTAATATCTCTACAGATGTTGGACAACACCAGATGTGGACGGCGCAATTTTACCCATTTTCTCGTCCACGTCAGTTTATCTCATCAGGTGGTTTAGGAACGATGGGCTTTGGTTTTCCTGCTGCAATGGGTGTTAAACGTGGTGATATGAAACGTACTAGTATTAATATAACAGGAGATGGTTCTATCTTAATGAACTGTCAAGAATTAATGACTGCTGTTGAAAAGAAGCTACCGGTAATTAACGTTATTTTAAATAATAACTTCTTAGGTATGGTGCGTCAATGGCAAACGCTTTTTTATGACAAACGTCACTCTGAGACTGATCTTTCTGTACAACCTGACTTTGTAAAACTTGCAGAGGCTTTTGGTGGTATTGGTTATCGCTGTTCAACAAAAAAAGAGTTTGATGCCGCGCTAAAAGATGCGGTTGAAAAAGATATTGTTGCTTTTATTGATGTAAAAGTGGAACGTTTTGAAAATGTAATGCCAATGGTTCCTTCAGGGGGATCACTGTTTAATATGATGTTAGAGTACAAGGAAAAATAATGGAATCAGTAAGACGTGTAATTTCAGTAATCGTAATTGATGAAGCAAGTGTGCTTTCTCGTATTACAGATCTTTTTTCTGGACGGGGTTATAACATTGAGTCATTAACCGTAGCCCCTGTGCCTGAGAGTAAGTACTCTCGTTTAACTATTGTAACAAATGGTTCTCAACGTGTTGCCGAACAAATTTCAAAGCAACTCCATAAACTTATTCCTGTTTTAAAAGTGATTGAGCATACTGATATTGTTGAAAAAGAGATGGCTTTGATTAAGTTTCCTATCTCAGAAAATATTTCTGATATTGATATTTTATGTCAAGCATATAATGGTAAAATTGTAAACTTAGGTGAAGATACTTTGGTAGCAATGGTTGCTGATGAGCCAAAACGTGTGAGTAATTTTTTACAAGCAATTAAAAAGTTTAATCCTAAAGAGATAGTACGTTCGGGTGCTGTTGCGGTAGAACGTTAATGTTACTCTCTCTAATTGCTAAAGCATTAGAGCTTCAATTTGAAGGTTCAGACATAGAAATTACTTCTATGAATGACCTTGGACTTGCTTCTTCAACACAACTCAGTTTTATAGCAGACAAAAAACATCTTTCTCTTTTACAAACAACACAAGCCGCTGCTGTTTTAGTACCTAACTCTTTAGTGGGAGAAGTCCCTCCAAAAACACAATTGTTAGTGGTTGATGGCGATGTCCAATTAGCTATGGCAAAGGCAAGTAAACTCTTTTATAAGCCTGATTTTATTAATGTGCCTCAAGAGGCTGTTATAGGTAAAAACTGTACGATAGCAGAAACTGCTTTTGTTGATAGTGGTGCAGTTATTGGCGATAATGTAACCTTAATGCCAGGTGTCTTTGTTGGAACTAATGCCAAAGTAGGTGACAACACCATATTATTTCCAAATGTCACTGTTTATAGAGAGTGTGTGATTGGCAAGGCATGTATTATTCATGCTGGAAGTGCTATTGGTAGTGATGGTTATGGCTACGCGCATACGGCTCTAGGTGAACATGTTAAAATCTACCAAAATGGTAATGTTGTACTTGAAGATAATGTGGAAGTAGGATCCAATACCTCAATTGATAGGGCGGTATTTAATACAACACTAATCAAGACCGGAAGTAAGCTTGATAATGTTGTTCATATTGCCCATAACTGTGAAATCGGAGAGCACTCTTTGATTACAGCGAGTGTTATTTTTGCGGGTTCTACAAAAGTAGGACGTAATTTTGTTGCAGCCGGACAAGCGGGTATAGAAGGACATATTACCATCGCGCCTTTTACTACAGTAGCGGCTAAAGCAGGTGTGACCAAAGATGTTAAAGAACCCAATACTACTATTGGTGGATTCCCGCATATGCCACAGCGACAGTGGTTAAAACTACAAGCTAAGTTAGCACGTTTATTAAAGGCATAAGATGTACTCATTACAAGAGATAGCAAAAACGGTAGGATTAGACTTTGAAGGTGAAGATATTACGATCTCTGCTATGAATACGCTCAAAGAAGCAAGTTCAAGTGAGCTTAGTTTTGTGTCTAATTCAAAATATGTGGCAGATATTTGTGACACTAAGGCAGCTGCAGTCATACTAGATGCACGTTTAGCGGAAAACTTACCTTCTGGAACAATTGCTTTGATAACAGATGAACCTTATTTGGTGATGGCAAAGATGTCGAAACTTTTTGCACCCGCAATTGAAGAACCATCACTTGGAGCACCTCAGATAGGTGAGAGTAGTGTTATATCACCTAAGGCAAATATTGAAAATGGTGCTATTATTGGTAACAATTGTCATATAATGGCGGGTGCCTATGTGGGTACCAATTGTGTTATTGGTGACAATGTTACGCTTTATCCCAATGTATCGGTTTATCGCGACTGTAAGATTGGTAAGGATTGTATGATACATGCGGGGAGTGTTATTGGTAGTGATGGTTTTGGTTTTGCAACTACAAAGTTAGGAACTCATGTTAAGATTTATCAAAATGGTAATGCTGTTTTAGAAGATGATGTGGAAATTGGTTCAAACACTACTATAGATAGAGCCGTTTTTGGTACAACCTTAATTAAAACAGGGGTTCGTATTGATAACTTAGTGCAAGTAGGGCATAACTGTGTTGTTGGTGAATACTCGGTGATGGTTGCTCAATCTGGAAGTGCCGGGTCTACAACACTCGGACGTAATGTCGTTCTTGGTGGACAAGCTGCTATTGCTGGACACCTAAACATTGCACCCTTTAGTACCTTTGCTGCACGCTCAGGCATTACTAAAAGTATTGTAGAACCTAAAAAAGTGTGGGGTGGGTTCCCCCTTATGGAACAAAAACAGTGGCTTAAACTTCAAGTCAAAATAGCAAGACTTCTAAAAAAATAATCTCTAGCCTACCTCTGGTAGGCACTTCACTTTATAAAATCAAAAATTTTAAAAATTAAATTCTATTGTCTTTGTTTTGTTACACTTGTTGCATATAAAAAACAAGGATATTTAATGAGCAAAGTCATCGCATTAGAAGGAACGAAAAAAGGTGTTATTTCGGTAACTAAAATTGTAGAACCATATGGAAAAGAGAGTGGTACTGTAGCTAGTATTGGAATTTCTTTAGCTGGTAATGCTGAAGAACCAGAGTGGAAAGTACACCTTCCCATGGGAAATCTTGATGAAGTTATAGAAGCACTTACTGCTTTAAAAGCGTAAGTCTTAAGAGGGAAATGTCCCTCTTATTTTTTAGAAGCTACAAAAGTAGCGATACGTGCAATACCCTTACGAATACTTTCAATATCTGTCGCAAATGAAAATCTAAAGTACCCTTCACTTCCAAAACCAACACCTGGAACAACGGCTACCTCTTGGTCTGCTAATAACTCTTTTGCAAAGGCTAAGGAATCATTTGATACTTCTTTAATGTTTACAAACAGGTAAAATGCACCATCGGGTGTCAAAACAGAAAGACCATCGACTTCATTAAAAAGTCTGACAGCCTCGTCACGACGTTTTATAAAGGCCTGACGCATCATCTCTATCTCTTCATCTGCTTTGCCCTCTAGGGCCACAATAGCAGCCTTTTGAGTAAGGGTATTGATATTTGAGGTGCTTTGAGATTGAAGTTTTTTAGTTGCTTGGATAATTTCAGTTTTAGCTGCCGCCATATAACCAAAACGCCACCCTGTCATTGCCACTGATTTTGATAAGCCATTGATGGTAATAGTACGTTGAAACATATCATCACTAATTGAGGCCGTTGAGACAAACTCACCGTTATAAAGTAGTTTTTCATACATCTCATCACTTGCAACAAGGATATCAGTACCTTTAAGAACATCTGCTAAAGCTGTTAACTCATTTTTTGAATAAACTGCTCCCGTGGGATTTGAAGGTGTTGTGAGTACTAGCATCTTTGTTTTAGGTGTAATAGCGGCGCTAAGTTGCTCGGGTGTGATTTTAAATCCACAAGTATCTTGTGTTTCGATTTCAACAACGGTTCCACCACAGTACTTAACTAACTCAGGATAAGTAACCCAAAATGGTGCAGGAATAATAACTTCATCGCCCTCTTGAATTGTGGCAGAAAAAAGGTTGAAGAGTGAGTGCTTTGCACCATTGTTAACAATAATTTGATTGGCAGCATACTCAAGACCATTATCACGTTTTAGTTTTGTTGCTACTGCAGTTTTAAGCTCGGGAATACCATCAACAGCAGTATATTTAGTAAATCCCTCTTCTAGGGCTTTAATGGCCGCATCTTTTATTACTTGAGGTGTATCAAAGTCAGGTTCACCTGCAGAAAAACTAAGAATATCTTTACCCTCTGCACGTAGTTCTTGAGCCAAGGTTGTAATAGCAATAGTAATGGATTCTGATAAGGTGTTAATGCGGTCTGTAAGCATAAAAGGCTCCTAAATGAAATATATTTGAAATTATACCATTTAGAAGTAAAAAATTGAGAAAATTAGTTGGTTTTTTTGCATGAAGTTATGCAATAGATAAGTGAATTCACTTTTTTAGTGAGTTTTCGGAATAAAAATCCAATCAATAATCCAAAAGTGTCTGCAAAAACATCACTCGATGAGGCGCAACGTGTGGGTAAAAAGTATTGCACAAATTCTATAAAAATAGCATAGATAAGAAGCAATACAATACGCTCTTTATGGGTGTACTCCGGGTATGCTAACTGCATTAAGATAAACAGCACCATAAAGGCTAGAGCATGATTAAGAAGGTCGCTAAAAGAGACAAAGTCGGGTAGAGCGTTGTAGTTTGGCGCAAAAGCCAATGTTGTAATGATAAGGAGTACGCCTAAAAAAAGGAGTTTGTATAGAAAATTAATTTTTCATCGCTTGAATAAAAGATTCATAAATATTTTCAAGTTGGAGATCTTGTTCCAGGACTTCTTTATTATCTTGCATTAGAACATGTTCTAAAATTGCGACACGTCGTAGTAAGTACTCAAACATCTCTTTGTTGATATCGGGTAGTTTGTTATGCATAAATGGATCTTTACAACGTCCTTTTTCAATGACATGTGCTGGAATACCAATAGCAGTGGAACACTCAGGTACTTCGCGTACTACAACTGAATTAGCACCTATTTTAGCATAGGCACCGATTTCAATATTACCTAAAATCTTGGAACCGGCACCCAAAACAGCACCCTCTTTAATAGTAGGATGACGTTTACCCGGATCAAGAGAGACTCCACCTAGAGTAACCCCTTGATAGATAACAACATCATCTTCAATAATAGAAGTCTCACCAATAACAACACCTGTTCCATGGTCAATAAAAACACGACGACCAATAGTAGCAGCAGGGTGAATATCAATGTTGGTGATGATCTGAGTAATCCCCATGATAAAACGCGAGAGACGTTTAAAGTTGTTTCGGTGAAGTGCATTAGCTACGCGATACCAAGCAACAGCCCAGACACCAGGATAGTTAAACAAAAGCTCGATACGCGAATGAATCGCAGGATCGTTTTTATATACATTTACAAAGTCTTCTCTTATGTCAGAAAAAAGTCCCAAATTTATACCTTTAGAACACACTAATGTGCTCTTTAATTCGTTGTTCTTAAATAACTATTTTGATGTAAAAATAGTTCTAGTTTTTGAAGTGTATCATTTTTTTCTTTTTCTGTGATAAAGTCACTCTGTACAAGTGAATTTTTAAGCCTAATTAAGGTTTTGGAAGCATCATATCCCATAGAAGCAAGAACGTTCAATATTGAAGCTGCTTCATCTGTTTTCTCAAGTGTATACCCTTGCTCATTAATAATGACAGTACATTCACTAGGATGGGTAAAGAGATTATGATTCATGCCTAGGGTCTCTTGATAAGCCCCTATATTAAAAAATCCAAGAAAATACTCCTCTTCATCGAGGTTAACATCGTGTAAATATAGGGGTTCATCACTACTAAATGCGATTTCTCCATCACTATCACAGGTGATATCCCATAGAGTTGCTGGTCGAATGGCTTGTGTACCTAACTTATCCAAAGGCATCACAGGAAACTTCTGTTGTAGTCCCCAATAATCGGGCATACTCTGAAAAATAGAGGCATTAATCAGATACCGCTCTTGAATTTTATCTTGTAGTTTAATGAGTTCAGGTGAATTTCTATCTGTTGAGAGATAAAGCCCTTTTTTAATAATAAGGTGCACTAAAATTTCAGCATTAGAACGGTCAATAAGATCGATATAGCCTAAGTCAAAGAGGGTTAGTAGTGACTCTATATGATCAATAGCATCATGCAGGTACTCCATGGCATTTTTAGAATCAATATGAGCATTTAAATGGACAAGTTCTGTGATAAGAGGAGGATTTATCTCTTTTAGTTTTAAGGACTTCTCTTGATAGTCTTGAGAAAAAAGCTCTAAGACAGGGGTAATAAGTACGGCATGAGAAGCGACAATAAAACGTCCCGATTCGGTGTAGATATCAGGATGCTCAACATCTTTTGCTTTCATGATTTCACTTAGTAAAAAAACAACATCATTGGCAAACTCACCAAGCGTATACGTACGCAGACGTTTTGCATCATGTTGGGCATATTCAACGGCTAAACCACCCCCAATATTGATGCTATTAAGACCAGTTGCATTCATGTTTTTAAGTTCTGCGTAGATATTCCCTGCCTCACGCAGGGCTTTTTTAAGCTGGGTGATTTCTTCCATTTGAGAACCAATATGAAAATGTATCATATGAAATTGTTCTAGTAAGTCACGCTCTTTTAAGAGTTGCATTGCCTCAATAAGTTCTGTGGCAGTCAGACCAAACTTAGCATTGATACCACCACTTTTAGCCCAAGTACCACTGCCACCGCTATGAAGACGAACACGTATACCAATCTTGGGAGTTTTAAGATGACATTGTGCAGCTACATCAATAATAGACTCGAGTTCATTGAGTCCTTCGATAGTTAAGGTGATATTATGTCCCATCTGTGCTGCGATAAATCCTAGAAAGATCATTTCATTATCTTTAAAGCCATTAACAGTGATAGGTGCTCCTAAAGGGGTCTTTTCGATGGCTAGTATAAGTTCTGCTTTTGAACCGGCTTCAAGTCCATAACCGTATTTATAGCCTGCTTGCATTACGGCATCAATAACATTAGGATATTGGTTTACTTTAAGTGGAAAAACGGCTTTAAATTGACCCGTATAAGCATTTTCATTAATGGCGCGATGAAAGTTGGTGTAGAGATTATGGATCTGTTTTTTTATAAGATGGGGAAAACGGAGAATTATAGGACCACGAAGTCCTGTTTGACGTATCTCTTGAGTGATCTGTAAAAGGGTGGGCTGTGACTTGTAGTTAAGTTTAACGTGATCGTCTTGGATAATGAAGTTATCATTACCCCAAATATTGATACCATATTGCGTTGAGATGAGAGTACCTTAAATATGAAGTTTATGATGAAAAAATTTCTCAATATCAAAGAATATTTCACCACCTTCAGTTTTATAAGTGAGTTGAGACTTGTTAAGTTTGTTAATATCTTTAAGACCCATAATAGCTAACATCACTTTCACCCCTTTAAGAAGATTAATATGATAGTTTGCAATCTCCCCACCTTCTTTAACAACAAGGTATGAAGCCCGTTTTTTAGGATCTTGTGTCGCCATGCCAACAGGGCATTTATGTGAACCATATCCGGAACACATACGCGCACGAATACAACCACCACTCATCATGAAGCCACGTGCAATACCAACTGCGTCAGCACCCATAGCTAAGGTGATGATAACATCATCTGGTGTTAAAATTTTACCACTAGCAATAATTTTGATATCATCACGAAGTTGATGTTTTTTAAGTTCTGTATCAAGAACAAACAGAGCATTGTTTGTTGTTAAACCGACAGATTCCATTAGTTCTAAAGGGGCGGTAGCACTACCACCTTCACCACTATCAACGGTTATGAAATCAGGAATACTTTTACCTTCATTTTTACGAATAGCCACGGCTGAAAGAAGTTCATCTACATGTTTTACATCTGAAATTACAATTTTCATTCCAACGGGTTTTTTAGAAATATTTTGTAGCTTTCCTATAAAGTCAAGTAACTCATCATTGGTTTGAGCAAAAGGAAAACGGTTTGGAGAGAAGAGGTCTTTACCCTCTTCAACACCACGATAGTACGCAATATCAGCAGTGACTTTAGCCCCTGCAAGTTTACCACCTGTCTGCTTAGCACCTTGGGCAATCTTGATTTCAGTCATATTACAAAAACGCATTAGTTTTTCATAACGAAGAGGATCGAATTTTCCCTCTCCATCACGAACACCATAGAGCCCTGAACTCATTTGAAATGTCATGTTTGGTAAATCTTGTGGTACCTCTTCAGGAAAGGTCTCTAATGGTGCGGACCAGTTGATTCTAAAAAGTACATGAGATTTAGTATCATAGATATAGGTATTTTGTGTTGCTTTGTTTAAAAGGATATTACGATACCACTTTAGCGCTACTGCACGATTGAAAAGTGCTGCACCAATTTTAAAAACAAATTCTGCTAACCATGTTGTTTGAATAATCTCTAAGTAGCCGCAATTGTCTAGGTCAGGGCGATGGGTGTAAAGATGATTACTGGTAAGACCACCTTCACCGGTATTAACCGTAAATCCACCTTTGACACCACCAAGAGAGAAGGCACGAACGGCTTCAGGGCTTAAAGCACCATCACTCATGGCCGAACGGATAATAGGAGATGCTGCTATAAAAGGTTTCTCCCGATTTTTTCCAAAAGTAACACGAAAATCATTAGATACTTCATCATCATTTAAAACAGTAGAACTGTGTTTAATAACAAAACGTGAGCCTTTAAAGGGTTGTGATACTGAAAAAGACATATAGTTGGGTACATTTTTAGCTGCTTTATAAACCCATGATACTTTGTCACTAGAGTCATAAAAAGTCTCTTCTGAAAAGTATTGGCGCATCGGCTCTCGAAGTGCTTCAAAGAAGTAACGAAAACGTCCTATAACCGGGTAATTGATAAGTAGGGCATGTTTGCGTTGTACAAACTTATCGTATATATAGAGTGCTAGGACTCCAAAAAAGATCAAAATTAAAATTAATTCAAAAAATTCAACAAAAAAATGGAACACTATATCAATCATAAGATACCTTTTTTACAGTTTATTTATTGCTATTGTCGACTCAACTTTTTCTTGTAAGTCTTTGACCCATATCGTACCATTATTTAACTCATTTTCACCAATTACAGCACAATAACGTGCATTTATACGGTCAGCTGCCTTGAGATGAGCCTTGAGTGAACGTGCTTGAAATTCTACGACGGCTTTATCATTTTGTCGTTTTTCTTGAGCAAGTTTAATAACAACATTAACAGCATTTTCATCCATTGCACCAAAGTAATATCCTTCACGTTGTTCTTCTGGCATAACAATGAGTTCCATTAAACGTTCAATGCCAAGAGCAAAACCAACGGCAGGGGTTGGTTTACCATCTAAAAACTCAACAAGTCTGTCATAACGACCGCCACCAGCGATAGCACTCTGTGCACCAATATTATCACTAACAAACTCGAAAGCAGTTTTAGAGTAGTAGTCAAGTCCACGAACAAGGTGTGTATTTACTTCATAAGCAATGTTATTATCTTCTAAAATTGTTTTTAAAGCACTGAAGTCACTTTTGCAAGCTTCACAAAGGTTTTGCATCAGTTTAGGTGCATTTGAATAAATGCTTTGGCACTTCTCATTTTTACAATCAAGCACACGAATAGGATTGGTTGCTTTACGACGTTGACAATCCTCACAGATATTAGCTTCATTTGCTACTATAAAAGAGACTAGCTTTTCACGATAGTCTGGCATACAGTTTTGATCACCTAAAGAGTTTATCTCTAAACGATATCCGATACCCAATGCTTTTAAGATATCAGCTACCATCATAATCATGGCTGCATCTTCACGAACGGAATCCACACCAAAGCTCTCTACTCCAAACTGATGGAACTCACGCAGACGCCCTTTTTGAGGACGTTCATAGCGAAACATAGGACCATGGTAGAAAAAGCGATGAATACCACCTTTTTTATCCAGTTTATTTTGAACAAAGGCACGTACAACTCCTGCTGTTCCTTCGGGACGTAAACAGACATCATTTTTACCCTTATCAATAAACTGATACATCTCTTTACCTACAATATCGCTAGACTCACCCACGGAACGTTTAAAAAGATTGGTCTCTTCTAAAAGGGGTGTTTCTATGTAGTGAAAACCGTAACGTTGTGCCACGGTACTAGCAGTCTGTATAAAATATGTGAAGCGTTTATAATCTGCTTCTAAAATGTCATTCATTCCTCGGAGTGATTGAATCATTTAGTTGTCCTTTAGTTTTTGTAAAATTTGGGTTGTAATGGTCTCGATACCCTGTCCGGCATCAATAATAATGAGCTCAACATTAATAAGCTCACAAGCCGTGATAAGCGCTTCTTGAATTGAAAGTAGGTAGGTAACACCACGAAGTTCTATTCCATCGAGTTCTTTTTGAGAAAGACGAAAACGAAGCTCTTTTTCACTAAGTTGTAGTAAAACTACCTTTTCAGGGTAGATACCATCCGTAGCAAAGGCATTAAGTGCCACAATCTCATCTTGGGCAATTTTTTCTTGGACAAGAGCATAGGCGATACCTGAAATAACACTACGATCTGAAATAATTGTTTTGTTAAGGTTTGGCTTAATGACTTCTTGAAGGTGCTCAGCTCTATCGGCAAGAAAAAGTAAAAACTCCGCCTTAGCACTTGAGGCTTTTGCACTTAAAACAAGGTCACGTATATGTATACCTATCTCAGTTGCCCCAGGTTCTTTAGTAATAATGGCATCACTAAAGTACTTTTGTAAAGCAGCTATTTGAGTACTTTTACCCGCAGTATCAATACCTTCTATTGCAATGTACATGATTTCATACTTCCAATAATCTTTTGAACTTCTTCAGGTAGTAGATGCTCTGTTTTACCATTAAACTTTAGCAAATTTCTCACGATAGAAGAGCTAATAAAAGCATGTTTAAGACGGGGCATAAGATAAACAGTTTCAATACTAGAGTCAAGTGAATTATTTAAGTAACCAAGTTGCAACTCAAACTCAAAGTCACTGACGGCACGTAAGCCACGTATTAAAATAGAAGCACCTACACTATTGGCAAGATCTACAGTAAGGTTGTCAAAACCAACCACACGAACATTACCCATACCTTCTACTGCTCTTTTTGTCATCTCAATACGCTCTTCTAGTGTAAACATAGGCTTTTTATCATGAGAGGCTGCTACAGCAACAATAACCTCATCAAAAAGTCCTAGTGCACGGTAAATAATGTCATAATGACCATTGGTTATCGGATCAAATGTTCCGGGGTATAAGGCAATTTTATTCATCTTTGTTCCATCGTTTATATAAGTTGTTTTCAATACCAAGTAGATCAAACCACTTGCCAATCATAAAGTCTTCCATACCCTCTAAATTACTCTGATCAGAGTAGTAGGCTAAAACTGGCGGTGCAATAATAACACCAAGTTGCGAAAGTTTTAGCATGTTTTCAAGTGCAATAGGTGAAAAAGGCATTTCTCGAGGTGCTAAGAGCAGTTTTTTCTGCTCTTTTATCATTACTGAAGCTGCACGAGTGATAAGGTTATCTGCAATGCCACACGAGACTTTTGCAAGTGTATTCATAGAACAAGGAACAATCATCATTGCATCAACACCAAACGATCCCGAAGCCACACTTGCCCATATCTCTTTGTTTTGATGTAAGACAATGTTACTCTCTTTATCTAAAACGATATTGGCATGATCGGTAACAATAAGATGCTTTTCAATAGAGTCTGGAAGCAAAGAGAGTGCTTTAATCCCAAGTTGAGCGCCCGAACCGCCACTAATACCAACACATACTTTAAACTTTTTTTGCATTACATCTCCGCTCGTAATTTACCAACAACCTTAGCGCGTATCCGTTTGCCATCAGCTTTTTCTAGTGTAATCATATCATTTAAAGCACCGTTGTTAAGTGCCCGTGCTGAAAATTCTATAATCATATTGTTTACTCTCATTTGAACATTAACATCATCATGACGTTTAATTAAAGGGGTTAGTGCTACATCGCGTTGTGTAATAAGGTCGCCTATCTTAATGGTATGTTTGGCACTATAGTACTTAAGTTGTGAAAAATTAAGAGGTTGTGAACGTAGGTTTTCAAACAACACCGTACGTATCTTGGTATTAATACGAGAGAGTGACTCACCTCTTTTGATAATGCGTGTTGCTTGGGGTTGTAGTAGTGTTGCATCAAGTGTGTAATCAAAAAGGAGAAGTTCACGATTGGAAAGTTTTACCTGTAAAACACCATAGCTTCTTTTAGCATTTTTCTTTGGTATAGTTAGCGTGTACTCTTGTGGCATCCGCTCTAAATAGGTGTGCGGCCATACTTGTATCGTTTTTATTTTTATATTTTTATAGTGCATTTCATAAAATTTTCTGAGTTGATACTGGAGTTTTGAAGTGTTAATAGGACTCTTCTTTAGAAAAGATATATAGCGATGCTTTGGTGGTAAGATAGCTGTAATATGGAGTTTTTTTAAGCTCTTTTGAAAAACTTTGGCATTAATGCGTAGATGGGTTTTCTCTTTTTTAATGTTAAGGACAACAGTCTCTTTAGAAAGAGTGGGATCTAAATCATAAGCGGTGATAACTGACCTAGTATAAAAGTATTCACTTTTTAATGTAAGTGTCGCAAAAAGTGGTGTTAAAAAGAGTATAAAAACAAGTAAAAACTTCACGACCTCACCACCTCACGTAATATTTTCTTATTTTAGCATATTAAACGGCGTACAAGACTATTAGTGACGGCTCTGATCACTTACAAAATGACTGTAATGACCACCTGCACCTAAAAGCTCACTTGGCGTACCCGATTCAATAATGTGACCCTCTTTTAAAACATAGATGTAATCAGCATGTTCTATGGTACTGAGTCTATGGGCAATAATTAACATGGTTTTATCTTCTAACTGTGTACGGAGTGATTTAAATAGATCAATCTCTGTATGAATGTCAAGAGCTGATGTTGACTCATCAAGGATAATAACATTAGGCTCAGAAACTAACATTCTTGCAATAGCAAGACGTTGTCGTTCTCCACCTGAGAGTCGTATGCCTTCTTTGCCAATAGGTGTTTCTAAACCATCAGTAAGCTTTTCAACAACCGTTTGAAGTTGTGCAATAGCTAAGGCCTCATAAAGTTTTGCATCACAGATATCTTGTCCAAAGGTAAGGTTATGCCGAAGGGTGTCGTTAAACATACGTGGTGTCTGTAAGACCAGCGCAATATGCTCACGAAGTCGATCCAAGCCAATATCTTCAATATTTATATCATCAATTTTAATAGCGCCTTGGTTAATGGCATAAAGACCGAGAATGATATGGGCTAAGGTGGTTTTGCCGCTTCCACTCGGTCCGAGTAGTGCTACTGTTTTGCCCTTAGGTATCTCTAACGAGATATTATGAAGTACCTGTTTGTCTTTGTAAGAGAAAGAGACGTTTTCTAAACTGATTTTATTGTTAGGGGTGTTTTCAAAAGGGTTATAAGTGTGTGGATACTTTGGTTCTTGTTTAAGAGCTAAAAGAGTATTTAAACGCTCTAGTGACGAAGAAGCATTCGCAAAACTAAAGATAATTCCTAACATCTCTTGTAGGGGTGTTATCATAAACCACAGATAGCCCATGACGGCAAACATCTCACCGATGCTCAAGTTTGATAAAAGAACCATTATCATAGCTGTGGCACGTAACATCTCAAATCCAGAAAGAAAAACAAGACCGGAGAGTTGTGTTGCTGCTTCACTCTTCCAACCAAAAGCACTTGATGCTTTCTCGATAGCCTTTGCATTGTCAATAGTACGACCGATATAACGCTCTTCTTGATTGTGTGTTCGAATCTGTACAAAAAGATCAAGGGTCTCAGAGAGGTTGTTTTGAAAGGTTTCGACCTGTTTATTTTCACGTTTTTTAAGTTTTTTGATTCGTTTACCCAGTAAAACAGTCAGGGTGATAACAGTAGGGTTAATAATTAAGATTAAGATAGCAAGTTGCCAATTGATGTAAAACAAAACCGAAGCAACCCCTATCATGGTAAACACAGAAACAATAAACCGTCCAATACTCACACCAATAAAGCTATCAATTGTGTCAATATCAGTTACTAGTTTTGCACTAACACCACCACCTCCAAGAGCTTCATACTCTGCTACTGAAACAGATTTTAAATGTGTTAAAACTCGTGTACGGATGAGAAAAATAAGATTTTTAGAGATTTTAGTGAAAAGACGTGTTTGAATGACATTAATAACAAAAAAACTCAGACGTAAAAGTAGGGTAGTGGCTAAAATAATTAAGATATAAACATAGGGTTCATTAGGTACAAAAAAGCTGTTGATAAAGGCAGTAACTTTACCGGGTTGTTGCAGAAGTACTTCATCAATCAAAAGTGGAAATAGTAGGGGAATAGGTAGGGACAGTAAAACCGCGAATAAGGCAATAAACTGACCCAATACAAGCCGTTTACGATGAGGTTTAGTCTCTTTATATAAAGAGCTCCAAGTAAATGAATTTAACATAGTAGGTGTCTTTTTAGTATGATTTTACCCTAAGCTTAGCTATAATTTTTGAAATAGACTCTAAAGTTTTTAAGTTTATAAAAATGTATGTGTTGAAAGTAAGCATTGCTATATAGTAAGGTATATATTAATTATGAGTGATATAGATGATTTTGAAGAGGACAGCGAGCCTTCGTGGTTAGTAAAACAACGTCAAGATGCTTTAAAAGCAGAAGCAGCTGCCAATAAAAATGAAAAAGTACTTTATAAAGAAGGCGACCAAGTTGGTAACTTCCTTTTTGTACATTACAACAAGGCTAAGAATCGTGCGACTTTTGAGTGTCAAGAGTGTGGACGTCACTTCACCTATAATATATATAGTATTAAAAATAAAAAAAGATGTAAGTGGCATAAGTTTCATGCAAAGAAGTTTGTTCGTAAGTAGAGAAGGTGGTGTTATCGTTTTATAGCTCACAAAAGTGAACTATTCTTCAGGAGAGCTCTCTTTTGGTGTCACTTCAGTTGTTTTGATAGAGTTGATACTGATTTTACGAGGAGTACGCTTAGGTGCCTTACTCTTTGGACTGGCACTATCATGTTTGTTATATGATTTTTTAGCGCCACCTTTGTTGTCATAACTACGAGATTTTCGATCATCTCGCTCTCTTGGAGAGCCATCATGACGATGGTTCCTGTCACCCGTTTTACCTGAAAACTTCGGCTTATCATTGTCATCACGACCCTCATAACGAGACCCTTTTCTATTTTCGCCTGATTTTTTCTTATCTCCAAACTTGCTTTCGCGAATACGGTCAGGTCTGTTGTCACGAAGCTCACCCGAAGCAATTTTAGCTGCTTTTTCCTCACGTAATACACGCTGTGACTTCACATTGGTATAAGGTGAAAATCCTCTGACGTTTTCTTGAATAATTGTACGTTCTAAAAGTTTTTCAATTTCATAAAGGGCTTGTTTTTCTGCTACATCAAGTAAGATAATAGCCTGTGAACTTGTTAGTGCTAGACGTGCAAGATAATGCTCTGGA
>Ga0256826_1000005_pt1 | contig 101771 bp, 137 predicted proteins | sample CV79metaG_FD_185975 | JGI IMG/M metagenome (GOLD analysis project Ga0256826, IMG submission 185975) | Hydrothermal vent microbial communities from East Pacific Rise, Pacific Ocean - CV79 | ecosystem: Environmental > Aquatic > Marine > Hydrothermal vents | place: Pacific Ocean: East Pacific...
TACCACTACCATTAGTTGCTTTTTTAAAGCCTGACACAATAGATGAGTACTACACTATACCTGAGTACTTAGCTACAATGAACCAAACAGTAGAGAGATACTCTAATGATGGAGTATACTTCTTAAAAGGATTTGGTTTCAATATAGCTAGTTTAGATGAACTCAGAAGTAAGCTAGTGGATTTCAACTTAACGGAGGGTGTAAACTTTTTTATCCTTAGCCACCCCGAAGCATTAGAAGAGTTAGCTAAACCTGAGTGGGATAATAATGAGTTACCAGTAGCGTAATCTTGACACTAGTTAGAATGTAGGCTATAATCCTACAATTAATAAAGGAGGCTCTATGGCCGAACATACAGAAGAAGAAACTACCTCTTTAGCTCCTAAGGTGAGTGCAGCTAAGATGCAGCCCACTTGGAAGAAAGCTCCAGAGGTTACAGACTTCAAAGCTGACCATGACTCTGCCGAGAGTGGACAAGATGCTTTCAGAGAGAGACTGGAAGGATGGAAAGAAACTAGAGAGGGTGGAAAGGCTATTACAGTCAATGCTCTAGGCAAGTCCACATCTAGACCATTAGTAGTAAGAAAGTCTAATGAGTGGAAATATCCTGCACTAGAGGAGCCGTTTCTCAGTACTACTAGTCTATTTAAGATCTCTCCAGCTACATACAAAGACGTAGAGGCTGCTAAGCAGAATGAGTCTATACTTAACTACCAATGGAATACTAAGGTACAGAAGACTAAGTTTGTAACTGATGTTATTAGAACTGTGGTTGATGAAGGTACTGTTATAGTTAAGACTGGGTGGAAGACAGAGTTTGATATAGAGGAAGTTGAGGAAGAACAGCCAGTATATGCTACTCCTGCAGAAAGTCTAGTTATGATGCAAGAAGCAGTACAGTCAGGTAACATGGCACCAGAGCAAGCACAGGCTATGATGGAGACCGGAGAACCTATCGTTAAGGGGACTAAACTTGTTAAGGTAGAGAAAGAGGTTATGGTTATTAACCAACCTACTTATGAGGTCTGCCTTAACGCTAACGTTACTATCGATCCTACATGCGATGGTGTTATGGAAGATGCTTTATTCGTTATACACGAGTACGATACTAACCTTGCTGAGTTAAGAATGAATGAGTTTGAAACTCTAGAGGATGGAAGTACAAGAGGCTTCTACTACAACTTAGACCATATAGGAACAGGAGAGACTGTTTCTGATGATGATGCATTAACTGATGAGTCTAATGAGTTTAAGTTTGCAGATAAGGCTAGGAAGCGATTAAGAGCTTATGAGTACTGGGGCTATTGGGATGTTCAAGATGACGGAGTACTAGTAGGAGTTGTTGCTACTTGGGTAGATAACGTTCTTATCAGGTTACAAGAGAACCCATTTCCTCATGCTAGACTGCCGTTTAGTGTATCTACATATATGCCAGTTAAGAAGAGTGTACATGGTGAACCTGACGCTGAGATTTTAAAAGAGAACCAAGATACTATTGGTAGAATGACTAGAGCTATTCAAGACATAACTACTAAGCAAGCAGTAGGGCAAGAGTTCATAGATGAGAACTTCTTCCCTAGTCCGTCACAGAAGAATAGTTATGAGAAAGGTAATACAGTTTTCTACCGTACAGGTTTTGATCCTAAGAAGGCTATACATAGAAGTGATATACAGCAAGTAGGCAGCACTCCATTTGACGTTATCAATTGGCAGACAACTGATGCTAATGAGTTAACTGGTACTAGACCGTTTAGTGGCCCTGGTGGTGCTAAGATGAATGGTAACCAGCAGAGTAAGGACTCTATGGATGCCACAGCTAAGAGAGAGCTATCTATACTTAGAAGGCTTAGTGATAACTTATTTGTAGATATGGCTAAGATGACTATAGCTATGAACCAAGCTTTTCTACCAGAAGAGACGGTAGTTAGAATTACTGACAAAGAGTTCGTAACTATTAACCGAGATGACTTAGGAGGGGACTTTGATTTAAGAGTACAAGTTAGTACCCCTGAAAGAGACCAAGACCAGGCAGAGAAGTTAATGAAGCTTATGCAAACTAATGCAGCCAATATGGATCAAGAGATAGTTAAGATGCACTACGTTAAGATGGCAGAGCTTTGGAAAATGGAAGACCTGGCTATGGCAGTTAGTGAGTACCAACCGCAGCCTGACCCTAAACAAGAGCAACTAATGGAACTACAGCTTGAAGAGCAGAAGCTTAAAAATGCAATACTTATGAAAGAGCTTGAAGACCTCGATAGCAAGATTACAGAGAGAGTTAGTAGAGCTGCTGGTAATACTAATGATAGTGACCTTACAGCTGCTAAGACAGAGCAAGCGTTAGCGTTAGCTGATAAACTCAAGTCTGAGACAGATATATTAGACCAATCTTTTCTCTACCTTCAGTCTGGTAAATCCAGGCAAGAGGATATAGAAGATCAAGAGTACACGACATCTGTAGATGCTGCTAAGAGCGCTGATGACAGGAAAGCCAGTATAGAAGATCAAGAGTACGCTGCTACTGTCAAGGCATTCGAAACAGCTGGACATAGAGCATCAGTTAAAACAGTAAACGAAGTTTAGGAGACATAATGGAAGTACCAACACACCCAGGGGCACAGCAACCTCAGCAACAGGCACCGGCTACCGGCGCTGACTTTTTTAGGCCTAGTGCTAGTCTAGCTGCTAGTAACCAGCAGATAGCTCAGAAGCAGGCTCCTCAACAGGGGCTAGGAGCACCAGTACAGCCTCAACAACCTCAGGTAAGCCCAGAGCAAGTTCAGGCAGAGCAGATGGCTGAGGCTATCTCTAATGGCCAATTACAAGGTGATCAGCTACAGGCACTAGCTAATCAAGACCCAGCTATGGTACCAGTTATACAAGCTGCAGTTACAATGGCTGAACAGCGTAGGAAGGCTACAGAAGCTCAATACAACCAACAACAAGGTTTAGGGGAGTTTTAAGGATACTGTAAGGTAGTACTTACTATAATCCGTCAACTTATTAGCAGGAGCTACTAAGTAATAGATGATCTCCACAAGGGGATTCCGCCAAAGTCTGAAGCGGTTAAAAGCTGGTTACAAGAGGCAATGTGGTTAACACACCCTATGAGGACGTATTATGGAACTAACTGATTTACAACAAGAGCTAAAGGCTATTGACAGTTTTATTGCTGAGAAGCAGAAGCTTATTAAGCGTGGTGAACAACTCAAAGAACTTATGAATAGTGAAGCTTTTAAAGCCGTTATTCTAGAAGGTTATATTGAGGAGGAATCTCGCAAGTTATTTGAATCCCTTACTAATCCAATGGGTGTGAGTGCTTATACAGAAGAGGAAACTCTACAACGTATGAGATCTATTAATCACTTCAGAGACTACGTAGGTACTAAGGACCATCAAGGTACAGTACTGGTAGATGCGGGTAAGGCTCCTATTGATATCATCAATGAGGAAGACCACCGTAAAGAAGTAACTGCTAAATATGCAGAGGATGAGGAATAACTAATGAGTGAAGCAATACAACAAGAAGCTGAGTTTGATATAGATGTATTTGAGGCAATGGCCGCAGGTAACTATGAAGAACCGGAAATAGAAGATAGTGTTGAAGACGAAGACGAGGAACACCAAGAGGACACAGACCAAGAGGTTGTTGAAGAAGATGAAGAGGAACTTGATGAAGGTAGCGACGGCGACCTTGATGAAGACTTGGGAGATGACAATGACATTGAGGAAGAAGACTCTCTAGTAGATGCTGATGATTTAGATGATGAAGACGATGCTGCTGAAGATGAGGTTGATGACACTGACGAAGTGGAAGATACGGAAGATGAAGACATCGAGGAAACAGAAGACGACACAGACACAGATGAGACTAGCGACGGCGAACCTCAGGGCACAGATGTAGTTGATTATAAAGCATTCTATGACGCTGTAGTAAATACAGAGTTCGTCGTGAACGGTAAGAAGGTTAAAGGGTTTGCAGATCCTCAGAAGATTATTCAGTCTCAACAGATGGCTGGAGGGTTCTCTGAAAAGATGGCAGGCTTTAAGCAATACCGTCCTTATATGGCACCTCTGAAAGAAAGGGGTATGCTAGATGACCCTGCTAAGTTTGACTTGGCGATGAATCTAGTTGATGGGGATGTTGAGGCTATTAAAGCTCATCTAAACTCATTGAAGATTGATCCACTAGACTTGGACATGGAACAAGTTAAGTATGAGAGAAAGGTTAGTACAGCCTCTGAGAGCTCTTTAGCTATTGATGATGCACTGGAACAGGCTAGAGCCGCTGGTGTAGAGGATAGGCTAAGAGATGTTATAGGTAAGCAATGGGATGCTGAGAGCTTTGACGAGTTCTCCACCAATGCTAGTGTACGTAACGATCTCATACAGCATATCTCATCTGGAGCGTATGACCAGGTAGAAAGTAAGATGACAGAGTTAAGTCGACTTGACTTCTCTGGATCTTATGGTACAATGTCGACCGTTGATAAGTATCGCGCTGCGGTAAGGGCATTACAAGCTGAAGCTCCGGCTCCGGCTAAAGTAGCTCCTGTAGACACTAAGCCCGCGAAAGATGTTGCGGCTAAGGCAGCTAAGGCTAAGATACTTAAGGCTCGTAGAGAATCTGAGTATAAGGCCAAGGCAGCTAGAGAAGAGGCTAAGCGTAATAAGCAAAGGTCTTTAGCTACATCTGTAAGTGGTAAGAAGAAAGGTAAGACTAAGCAAGTTGCTAAGTTTGATCCTATGGCATTAGAGGGAGAGGCGTTCCAAGAACACTTCGACTTCTTAGCATCAGGCGGTAGGTAGTTAACGCTACCACCCCTCAAACAATAACTAAAGGACATATATAATGGGTATTAATAAATCTAAATTCAACCAAGGTGGTTACACTTCAACAGGGATCGACGAACAGTATAACGACAAGTTCTGGTCTAAAGGTGCTGTTAAAGAGTCACAAAAGAAGAAAACGTTTACACAATTAGGTGACCGTTTAACTCAACCTAAACACTATGGTGATCGTATTGTTAAAGAACGTCAGTTCCCAATCCTTCACGAATTAAATAAGATTGATGGTGGTCTTGATGCTACTGTTGCTTCTATTATCGTTTCTACATTCTACGCTTACAACACTTCTGGTGTTTTAGTTGGGACTTTTGAAACTCGTGATTATGCTAATGCTGCTGCTGCTGAAGCTGCTGCAGTTGCTGCCGCTGCTGGTGGTAAGGTACAGAATGGTGCTGGTTCAGTTTATCATGGTGATGCTGATCACGCTGTTGTTAAGGCTACTTTCCCAGCTCTTACAGAAGAGGGTGGTAACGTAAACTCAGTTAATACTAAGTCTGTTACTGTTGAAGGTTTTGTTAAAGAGTTTGGTATTCATACTAAATTTACTCAACGTTCACTTGACATGGATTCACGTACAGGGTTACTTGCACGTAAGTCTAAAGAGCTTGGTGAGGCTAAAGGTGATATGTATGAGGCACAAGTTCAAGCTGACCTTATCTCTGCATCTGAGTTAAATCGTACTTTTGCTGGTACTACTGCTACTTCATTACTAACTTGTGATGACACTGCTGTATTAACTTACTCTGACTTACGTCTTATGGAACAAGAGCTTAAGCGTTTACTTGTGCCACATGATACTAAGATCATCAGTGGATCAACTAAGATTGATACTAAAGTAATTGGTAAGGCTTTCTACGTTTACGTAGGTCAAGAGTTATCTCCTACATTAGAAGATATGCAACACAATGGTGTTAATGTTTGGAAACCTGTAGAGGCTTACAAAGATGGTAGTTCTAATACTGCTGAAGGTGAGATCGGAGCAATCGGAAGATTTCGTTTTATCGAAGTGTCTAACATGCAAAAATACCGTGGTGTAGGTGCAGATGCTACCTCTACTCCTGGGTTCCATACATCTAAAGTAGCTGGTGGTGGTATTGAGTCTTTCGACGTATTCCCAGTATTATTCGTAGGGTCTGACTCTTTCGCAACTGTTGGTTTCGAAGGTGATAGCTCACGTATTAAGACTGCAATGCCTAAGGCTGATGCACACAATGACCCATTTGGTAAGAATGGATCAGTATCTATCTCATGGTTCTTCGGTACTCTTATCTACAAAGCTGAGCGTATTAGACAAATCGCTTGTACCGCTAAGCTCGTATAATTGGCTTGTTCCTTTAAACTTTAACTAAGTTTAAATGGCTATAATCTCTTTATTAACTTAAGGAGATTGTATGCAATTACTAGAGATACTACGAACGGATAAATGGGTTACAAGTGGAGGTAAGAATACCTCAGCACCGATAGGGTTATTTGAATGCCCTTCGTGTAAGTGCACTGTTGAGAAAGTTAAACAGGCTGGTCTTAAGGCAAGAAGCTGTGGGGCTGCTACATGTAGGAAGGCTACGTTTCAAGCCAATCCTGACAACAGAGGCAATACGTCTATAGCACCAATAACTAAGATGCCTTACTACTCTGTACTTAAGGAGAAGTACCGCTTGCTCAAGCAGACACACTCTTATGATAATTCAATAGGTACTTTTAAAAAGTTCTATGATTGCATCATAATTAGGTATACTGATATACGTGCTAACTCCGGTAAGGTGCGACTTACTGTTAGTGGCCCCACCGCCACAGTGGATACTATAAATGTAGAGGCTGTTAGTGAGCTTGCTAAGTACAAGAAGACTGGTGATGAGAACTCTAAGTTCCTGTACCTTGTCGAGTCTCAAGGGTTTGTAAAGATTGGTGTAACTAATGATGTGCAAGGCAGAGTTTCAACCATCTCTACTTGTAACCCATTTGAAGTGAAAGTAATACTAGCACAAGAGGTAGGTAGTGCCTACCAAGTAGAGAAGTTCCTACATGATAAGTTTAAAGATACTAACGTTAAAGGTGAGTGGTTCAAACTTACCTCTAATGACATTGCTTACATCACGGAACATTTAAGTAGTCTCTAAGGAGGCTACTACTATACTACGACCACTAGAAAGTAATAGGTGTTAGCACAGTCTAACAGATATATGGCAATAGGTAATTATTACCTATCCAACAACAAAGGAATTATATAAATGGCAACAGCATTCAAAGACATGACTAACAGCGAGCTTAAAGAAGCTTGTGTAGATTTTGGTTTAGAGGTAAAGGCTAATAACCCTAAGCGTCCAACTAAGGATGAGTACGTAGCGGTATTAGAAGCGTTTAAAGTAGAGCAAGCTCGTATCAATGGTATTGACTTAGAAGAGCAAGCAGCGTTAGAAGCAGAAGCAGAGGTTGCAAAGAAAGACCCTACTTCTAAACGAAAACCTCAAAGTAAGGTAGAGTTAATGAAGCTTGACCTATTTCGTAAAGATAGAGTTATAGTACATGATCAGCAAGATAACCAAACTAAGGACGCTATGGTTAGCATCTCTTGGGGTAACAGGTTAGTTGGTGGGCAGACTGACTGGGTAGACTTAAGTGGAACTCCTCAGTATATTCGTAAAGGTGCTATACAGAACCTTAAGGATGCTACATGTACTATACAGACTAATAAGTCTAACGGTGGTGGTGTACAGACTGAGACTAGGCCTAGGTTTATTGTAGTACCTGTTGACGGGCTAACACCTGAAGAGTTAGCTGCATTAGCTAAGAAACAGGAAGCAAGAAACGCTAAGTTCTAGTTTCATAGAGATCTCTTTGGAGGTCTTTATTGAGATTACATAAGGAGTAAATATGGCATCATTAGATTTCACTAAAGTCACAGACGGTACACTTACAGGTAATGGTTACTTTGACGTAGCTATTAGGACACTAAGGGCTCATATATCAGATGCTCTATCTAACAATGAGTTAACACAGGAAGGTGCTGGTGTTGTGTATACAGGTGTACTACCTGGTATATTTGAACAAGCAGTTGCCTTTGAAGTACAGGATGTACAGATTAAGCTCGGTAAGATCCCCTCAGTACTAAAATAACCATTTATGGTATAATCCCCCCAATAAACTAACTTAAGGCCTTAGAGCTCATCTATGAGACTCTGACGGCTACATAAAGGATACATCATCGCAACAGCAGCAGACCATAGAATCATTATAGAGAAAGGTGCGGACTTTAAGATTAACGTACAGGTGTCAGAGAACGGAGTTACTAATAAGGACTTATATGGCTACTCCGTTGAGATGGTTATTAAGTATGAAGACACAGATGGTACTATTAAAGTATTAGATACTATTGTAGGCACAGTACTAGAGGATGCACCAGGTTCAGGTACTTACGCTAATGGTAACCTAGAAGTGGTAATTGACAAGGCTATAACGGCTACTTATACTACAAGAGTATTACCACCGTTAAGCCCTTTTACTACAGAGTATAACTACTTCTATAACATCGATATAAATGAAGACCCTACTATTACAGATGGTAAGGATAACCTCAGAGTTCTTAGAGGTAAGTGTGCAATAAGGGTTTAGTATGCAAGTTATAGTAGATGATAAGGTAACAGCAGTACTTGACCCCAAGGTTGAGGTTACTATTGAAGCTCCTTCATACAGAGCTAGATCAGGAGCTGAGAAGAAGACAGTCAGTGTAGACGACACATACCAAGTAATACCTGCCTCTAAGAGGATTACAGCAGATTACGTAGTGCCTGACTATATACTATCAGACTTGCAAGGACACTTAGATGACCTCAGAGCAGATATGCTACAGGAGATGGGTGACAGAGATGTTGCAGTCATTAATGAGTCTAAGACGTACACTGACGAAGAAGATCAGCGAACACTCACTACAGTTAAAGCAGACTACATCAGTAACAGTGGTATGCCTGGACAAGACACAGGACCAGCTTTCATACTAAAAGATGAGATAGCTTCATTACAGATAAAGTATGATACTGGCAGTGGGCTTACTACAGCCAGCTTCCAAGACATGAATGATACTATAGTTAATGTAGATGGTAACCAAGCAGGATTCACTACAGCATTACAAGCTAACGTTAATAACACTTCTGCGAACGCTACTAATATAATTAAGCTAGAAGCTATTGTAGGAGACAGCGGAGTATCCATAGATGACTTACAAGCGGTACAAGCAGGACAGTTCCTTAACTGGTATGGGCCTACTACTGAGTACCCGGCTCCTGTTATAGGCATGGTTAAGTACGTATCACTTACTGGTACGTTAAGGACTAGTAAAGGTGCAGTGACTGTTACAGATAAACAATACCAATTCCTCGGCGGTACACTAGGGGCAGGTAATGATGGATGGGTACTAGTTACAGGAGCTGGTGATACAGACGCAGGATGGTCGGCAGGTACTAGTAGACTAGTATCAGGCTCAGATGGCTCTATAACCGGTTGGAGCTTTGGAGATGGCAGTGCATTGTCTAGTGAGTTTAAGATTCAGGCTGATAAGTTTACTATTAGCTCTAGCAACAATAAGCACACACCTTTCACAATAGCTCCAGACCCAGATAACCCGGGGGAGTACCTTAGTAAGTTTGAAGGGACAGTGCAGGCTGATAAGATCAGAGCCGGTGCTCTAGTTCTAGATAATCTAGATGTTGGTGGCGCTGTACTTAATGGGACAGTTATAGATAAGGATGGTATTAGTGTTTATGATAATGGTCAGCTCAAAGTTCGTATAGGTAAGCTAATATGAGTGCTTATGGCGTATCTATCGATAGTGTTAGGCTTGACAGCCCCACGTACCAAATAGTTGACTGGACTAAGGCTCCGGCAGATGGGTCCTCTATCTCATATTCCTTAAATATGCTACAGCCATTCACAGACTTCTTTCATACATTTACAACAACTAAGCCAACAGATACTTCAAGAGATGTCAGGTACCCTCAGGTAGTTAATGACGGAACTAATATCATAGTAGGTTCTCAGGATTCTGTACCTTCTCCTCGGTCTTTAAACATGAGAGATGTCCCAGGTTTTATTGAGATATCCAACTCTTTTGCGTCTAATTCATTTGGTGCGTCGTACTCAGCAGGGGTCTTGTTTAGAAGGACAATAGCATCATCGACGTCATCTAGTGATGACTACGTAGTACTACCTACTATAGGCAGTAGTTATAGGCTTGAGAAACTTACTATGTACTTTGGAGATAAGTTCAGTGGAGGGACTCCTACTAACGAGGACACATTAAAAATAAGTGGTAGTACTATAGTATACCTGGATAACATAGGAGCTGTTGCTACTACACAAATGGTTACCAACCCTGACCTTGATATAGACCCATACCTTGGGGCCACAGCAGGTGTTTACTTCGATAGGCAAGGCCTTAAAGATGTCTCTTCAGTGCCTGATTGGATGATTGACGCTACCCCTACAATAGTTGGTGGTGGAAGGATGCGAGCTGCAATGATTTACTGGGATCATTACGAGAGCCCGGACGGTACCACCACTTACCTGAATTGGGCGTACAATGTTACACCATCAGACCATATTGATGTCTACGTAGGTAGCTACGATAACGAGTATCAAACAATCTCATCTCCTACAGAGGGGGATATTTACTTTTTTCAAAATAAATATGGGTTCAGAATCAGGTATTTCAGTGGAGGTGTGTGGTCTTTTTTAAATAGTGCTGATAGAACATTTTTAACCATGATAAACTTCAGCAATGACCCAACCATTATAACAGACGCTATTAATAGTACCATAGCTGTTGTACGTCCCCTAATGGATATTAACGGGTATACTGACTACCCGTCATGGTTCACTACAACGCCTGCTCCTGGCGACGAGGTTGTTAGGGCTGACTCCTATGCTTCATTTATAGTCGCTATTAAGTATCTATATTGGCTAACACATCCTCAAGAGGCTTCTGCCCTCTTCTTACGTAATGTGATAACTAGTGTCGGTATCCTGGCTAGCAACGATAGCCATATGATTGATAGGTATAGAAAAGGTATATTATCAGTTAGGTCCAGTGACGGCACTGAGTCAGGCCTAAACGCTGCTGATAAAGCTGAGTATGACAAAGCGCTGACTGACTATGTTGATGGCCCTACATACTGTATGGCGGTATTTAGTTCTGCTGACCATATAACCTCTAATGCTTATAATGAAAGCTACGGAGGTAATCTATATGGGCTATTCTTCGACTGGGGTACGGGGTTTAAAGATAGGGTGAGTAACGGAGAGATACTGGTGCTAGTGTCTGAGATGTACCATGCTGCCAAGTCCTCTGTCGATGTTGAGTATGCAGATGATTGCTTACGTACATTACTGACTAATGAAGGGGATCTAAGTTCAACGTCTACATATATAGCAGACCCTTCAATAAATTTTTTACTACTAGGAAGATAGCATGGGATTTTTAACAGGAAAAGAGGGGATCATATCTTTTGATGATCTTGGAAAGGTATCATTCTGCTCTAATACACCTCCTCTGTATTTAGTAACACCAACCTCTGAAGCTGTGATTGGTAAATCATTTTTCAATGGTTCTCATGCAAACTACACCTTTAATGACATCAGTAGTGACACTACATTTGAGTTAGCTACGACAGCTTATCAGGTTATTAGCTACACCAAAGATAGTTTAGTAATACCATTCGTTAAGTTCTCTAGCGCAGACCAGCATGTGGCTATACTGGATATCATAGTTGATGAGCCACAAGCTTCATGTAGGGTGGTGTATGCATACACTGGGACACCCCCGTCGTTAATGTTGTACAGCGATGAGGTTGTAGCTTCTACCAGTACATACGGGGTAGAGGTTAAGGATGATTCTGGTGTGCTGATCTTCACCACTCCTACCGGTCTCATGAGTAGAGCTGGCACCTTCACTATAGACTATTCTACGGTACTTGATCCTATAGTTGACAATGCTGCTAAGGCAATAAGAGCTAAGAACTCTATAAAAAGTGTTACTATAACAGATGGTACTGTATTTGACTATACTAAACATGCTGTTTACATGCCAATAGGTCCATACAAAGGTAGTACAGGTAAAGTAGACACAGACACAAGCCCTAAGTGTGGTACTGAGTTTTTTGGTACAGTAAATAAGTATCAACGCACTAAGACATCTGTTAAGTTTTGGAGTACAGCTAGGGCTGCAATGTGTACCAGTGGAGGTGTTCTGGGAGCTTCGTACCTCAACGTCAGTGGTGGTAGGGTAAGCGCTACTGTAAAGGGTAGATGCTTATATGGAGGTGCATGGGGGGATATAGAGAGAGTCATCTTGTCATTAGTAGGTCTTGTTAACGATATAATATTTGACGATAACTCCTTCTCCCTGTCTAGTGCTTCTGGGTATCTACCATACCCTAGGTTCATCAGATCTCCGTATACTGGAAACTTCAGTAATATAGAGCTTAATGGGCTAATAATTAATATATAACAACTTACGCTATAATGCCAACATCAATTAAAAACTAAAGGATTAAAATGGCTTTTACAAATATAACAACACCAGAGATTAACAAAGGGGAGTTCAGTGAACTAGTAGTAGACTTACTAGAGGACTTCGTACATGGGGATGCTTCTCCGTTCAAAGACGTTAAGAGTGTACTAGAGGATTACCTAGATGGTGCTACAGAGCTAGACGCTAATCAGAAAGCGGGTATCTTTGCGGATTGGCTTAAGTCTTCTTATAGTGATATTAACACTAAAGCTATGGATACTGCGGTTGCTATCCTTAAGGCTAATGCTGGGCTAGAGTTGGATAAGTATTCTGCTGAGGGTAAGTATAACCTAGAGTTAGTACAAGCTGATAAGATTGCTGCAGAGATTGCAGTGGTTGATAAAGAGTCTGCTAATAAGGATGCTGAGAGAGCATTACTTGAACAGAAGTTACTTAATGAGAAAGCTGCTTATATGGTTGAGATGGCTAAAGTTAAGAAGCAATATGGCTATGGTGCTGCAGTTGTTGATACTACATTAGATGCTAACATGGGGGCAAGTTCTAGAGATGGTGCTATTGACCGCCAGATTGAAGGGTACACTAGACTTAACTATAAAGATATGCTTAAGACAATGGATGAGAAAGCTTCTCTAATGCAGAATGCTAAGATACCAGAGTCACTATATGAGAAGGCATCAAGGATGGAGCTAATGTTTGAGATATCTAGAATGGATGGCTCTTTGGATGGTGTTAACTATAAATTGTTTCACAATGGTAAAGAGAATGGTAATACAGATGTTACTTATGTGTATAATCCAGGAGCTACACCGTTTAGTGGTACATGGATTCCTGCCTTACCGTAGGTAGTTGAGATGGCAGGCAGTACAGTAGATTTACAACCACTAGTTTATAATTTCAAGTATAGCTATTACGAGAACTACAAAGCAGCAAGGCATAAAGCCTTTGCTACTTCAGGAGACTTCTTCTCCATGTGGCGAGATAGCTGGAACAATGCAGACTCGGTAAAAGTTATTGATGATGGTATTGGTAATGCAGTAACCGTTAACAATGGGGTAGAAGTTGCTTGGTATGTTAAGAAGCATTATAATGGTGATATGCCAGAGTGTCTTACAGATAAGATTGCACTAGGTATTAGAGAAATACATAGGTATGCATTAGCTTTCGTTACACTAGGTATCTCCTTACTCTTAGAGGACTTCTTTACAGATCTATTCAAGTCTTTTATATGCTCAGCTACACTTAATACTGTTGGTAATGAGTGTGGGCACAAGATGCTTACTAAGCTTAAAGAGTATAGGAACATAAGGCTTGAAGATGCTGAGATAAGGGATATGTATAGGCACTATACTATTATAGGCCCTAAGATAGTTAAAGCTATAGACGCTGACGAGGATACTGAAGTTATATATCAATACCTATATGCTGAGTATATAAGTAAGATATTAATTCTAGTGGAAGAGAGAGATGACTTTGGGGTACTAGAGGTATACTTCAAAATGGTTACCGATATGGTAAATAGGTATGATATTAAAGTAAGTAAAAGGTTTAGGAAATGGCAAAAGAACTGGATGTAGTAGGACAACAAGATCCTTATTTTGCCTCTAAGCTCAAAGGGTATGATGTTGATGAGATATCATCAGCACTTGCCCATTTAGATAGTACAATAGCTTGGCTAGTCGGTAAAGGGTTGCACCTACCCACTAGCGAGGATATAGTGACATTTAGAGCAGGTGTGCCTTACCTAGGCGGTGATAAGACTGTCGATGCTGATAGTATCTATGATGGGGATGGTAACTTAGATGTTCTTATTCGTAGTATTAGTACTGATGTAATTAAGGTAACACTTAGTAATGGAGATACTACACAATCTGCTGCTAATAGAATGACCTCATATACTTACAAGTCTAAGTACGTTCATAGGATATTTGGTAGGTTCTTTTATGATGGGGTGGATAATAGGACAGGGTTTACATACATGGATGGTGAGAACACTAACCTGAGTAATATAGCATCAGTACCAGTAAGGTATAACGGAGTGGTACAAAATACACCAGCAACACACTCCGCTATACCAGACTTCTTTATTAAGTGTATGACATACTTAGTACAACACCCTAGGATATTCGTGGAGATGGGTAATAGCCTATACACTAAAGGAGGAGACTTAGTTCACTTTAAGAGCGATAAGTTCTACACAGGACTGGTTACAGCTAGGGCTAATCTAGCAGAGAAGATAGTACCAGTTAGTATAGTTGACTTGCCTATAAACGTAGAGGAAGCAGTAGCGGATATCTTTGAAACTACAGGACTTGATAACTCGTTCAGTGACTTAGAGTATGGAGGGCTTATAGATGGCCTCAGGCTCGTTATAAGGATCCCGGCTAGTCGCGCTAAGCAAGAGATACTTGAGGGCTTGCTGAGCACCGAGGAGGTCTTCAGTGACGTATTTAAAGAAGAGTGGGTTACCGACTTAAGCATAAAGGATGAGGAAGGTTCAGTTAGGGACTTGGACTTAGCAGACCCTTACAACATGGATGCTGGTGACTTAGGGCTTGAAGACGTGGCTAATGGGTATTATGGGTGCAGGCGGGTTGAGACTATTGATGACCCTCGGAAACCTGGTACTTCTATAGAGACTATTACACATAGGCATTGGATGGTATCTGATAAGTGGTTGTCAGAGTTAACGGCAGAGCACCTAGCAGTTATCTTCTGGGAAGGTTTAGATATCTTATCTAATAATACATCTCCATGCCCTTTAGATAAGATAGTTACAATTATTATTATTATAGTAATGACAGTTATATCTGTAATATCTCTAGGTAGCACTGCAGCACTGCAAGCAGGGGAGACAACTGTACTGGTGGCCCAGGCGTTAGCTATTACTTCCGCTGTTATTTCTATTGGGATGACTACTGGGGCTATAACAACACAACAAGGTGGTATAGCAGCAGCAGTAGTAGGTGCGGCCTCGCTATTTACTCTTAACTTCACAGCTATACTTACTACTTTTGGTAGTGAAAGCTTACAAGCGGTGATGGCAGTTGCTTCAGTAGGATTACAGATAGCAGAAGTTGTGCAGGAAGATGAGTTCGCTAGTTCTGTTAAAGACCTAGAAGATCAACAAGCTGAAGTGGATGCTAATAACCCTGAGTTCTTCGAAGAGGGGATAAGGATTGAACTGGGAGGCTACCAAGATATGCACATACAGAACGGTGCAGAGGTAGACTATGAGAAATACCTCACGGATACATATAGCAGGTTTGCTACTTATAAGCATTCAGGGTTTAGAGGTTAAGGTAGGGTTAAAGCTACTTTAAGTATAGTTACACAATTAAATTAACTAGGAGTTAATATGGGGTATGAAATAGTAAATGGTAATGTAGTATTTACGCAAGGAAACTCGGCAAATGCTGTACCAGATCTAAATTCTGTACTTAAAACACAGACAGACACAGGGTTTAATATACCATCGCAGACTTACAAAGGCGTAAATGTAGGCACTCCTACAGAAGGTCTTGGCGTTCTAAACGGTAACTGGTTTGGTGCTGGTGATGGATTCATGGGCGCACAGAACGACCTATTCGGTGGCAAGGATAGCATTACAGGACTTACTGGCTCAGAGGCCCTAAGTGGAATTGCATCTATAGGACAGCTGGGATTAGGGATATTAAACTACCAAGACACTAGTAGGTATAACGATAAAGTTATAGAAGGTCTTGACCAGAATCTAGCTAACTCTAGACAGGAAGCTAAGTCTACTGCTGATTACCGTAGAAGCTACGGGCAATAACTATGGGATTTAAGGCACAGACTAACATCAATGTTGGGGGATTCAAAGACGCTACTGCTAGTGGGCAAAGAGCTTTATCTAGTATAGGTAACCAGCTCGACATGCGACGTAGAGAGCAACAAGCCCAGGCTAATATGGATAGAACACGTACTGACATGCTGACACAGAGAGACCTTGAGAACGAAAGAGCTAAAGTACTAGCAGATAGGAACACTACTGAGTATAACTACAAGGTTGCACAGAGAGATGCTATACCTGGACTACTTCAAGGCGATATAGTTAATAAGAATGCACAAGACTACACTGATAACTTCAATAGCCAACTAGCAGCTACACAGGCACCGGCACAGGCTAAGTATGACGCGGTACTTGCAGCCGGAGGGTCTCAGAAAGATGCAGAGAATGCCTTCACAGCTAGTATGGGTAAGCAAGGATTAGGTGGAGCTTATGTTAATAAAGATAACTTCAATCTAAATAAGATTGAGCAGGGTATGGGTACAAGTCTAAGAGAAGAGTACAACATACGTAAAGGTAACGCTATAGCTGCTAACAATCCTACAGCTGTTGCCGCTATCGAAGCTGATCTTGGTGCAAGAGTTAAGGCACAGGATGCTAGTAGAGCTGCTGCACTTAAAGCTGCTAATGATGTTACAGCTGAGACGTATAAGCAGAACTCAAAGGCTACACAGAAGACTATACAAGGAGCTACTAAAGGCACAAAAGGTACTAGTAAAAGAAGCTCTAAAGCCTCTGCTCTTGGTAATATAGGTAACCTTGATGCAACTTTCTCACAGACTGTTAAGGACGGTTATTGGTTCTCTAACAAAGATGACGCTACCACTATGCAAACAACTCTTGCGTTAGCTGGGTATGATGCTAAAGAACAAGCTAATATAATGACCGCTTTGAATGATGACAATGAGTGGAGAGACGGTGTCTACGCTCCAGAGAGATTTCTATCTCCTAACGTGCTTGCTTTAAATGGTATGGTTAAGAAAGGGTTAACAGAAGCGCAGATTAGAGGTACTGGTATATACGACAAGATTGCCGCTGAGAATAAAAAATATAATTCTAGTAATGGGGCTACTACAGGCACAGCAGGAACATCTGCTCAGACTGCTGCTAAGAATCAGGCTGCTATTAATGCACAGTATCGTAAAGAGTTGGCTGCTAATGCTAAAGTATTTGGTGGTACTGGTGCTAAGGATAGGGGAGCGTTAGGTACAAGTCTCACTAAAGAGTTTGACAACTTAGGTAGTAAGGCACCTACTCATCCTGGTAAGACTAAGGTTACTACTACAGCTCCTAAGCACCCTGGAAATAAGAGCACTACTCCTACAGTTACGGCAGAAGACTTACTCGCTGCTCCAGGGCAAGTTACATTAGGTAGCGACCAACTAGGTAACAACTTAAATGTACTGCCACAAGGGTACTACGAGAATGACTTGGCTGCTCCTAATACAGGTACTGGTAGGTACGCTAATAGAAGAGGCACACAAGGTGTATTTAGTACAGTTAGTAGCTTACTTCCACATGGCCCTTATGGCAGCGGGAGAACTAGAGGTTTACAAGCCCCTACAGCTCCAGTAGCTGCTCCTATTGTTGAAGACAGTAATAGGTTAGCGCTAGATAACCCCAATGCTCGGTATAGTGCTGATGTTTCCCCAAGAGAACAAGCTGCTATTGCGGCTAGTAGAAATGAGAACAATGCTGCTTATCAGAGTAGGATGGCTATTAATGCAGAGAGAGGGAGAGCAGTTGGTAACAGGGTTAATAACCTTCCAGCACAAGCACAGGTAGTTTCTCCTACGTTAGCGGATACGATGGCTAGATTACCAGTTGCCAATAGGGCTAGGGTAGAAGCTATTTCTAATGCCTCAGCAGGGTTAAGTGTTCCTCAGAAACAAGAGATGCTCAATGAGTTACTACAACTAGGTCTTACAGAAGAAGAGGCTAGAGCGGCTATTCAGTAAATACTATGCTATAATGTCCTCATTAATTTTAATGAAGGATAATTATGGCAACACTACAAGACCTATACAATAGCGAGGCATACACAAGTACTGCTTATATAGATAACCTCGCTCCAATTACTCCTACACTTTCACAACAAAAACAATCTAAACTAAACCGTAAAACTATCGATAAGACTGCTAAGGTTGCACCTGAGTACACACAAGATGTACTAATTGGAATGCAAGATAGTGACAGCTTTAGGACAGGGCAGTTTGCTGCTACAAGAACTAAGATACCAGGGCTAGATACCTATTACGACGGCATAGAAGGTGCTCACTACAAGGATGGTGTCCTACAAAGCGGGATAGACATACAGGGAGTAGATAAGCGTACTGGTGCTTACGGTAAGTCAGATAGAGTAATGTCCGCACAGAGAGAGTATGTGGCTTCCGTAGTAGGCAAGACAGCTGACACGGTAACAGAACAAGACTTCATTGATGTTTCTAACCAACAACAGATACAGAAGTTAGCTAACTTGGGTGGAGAGGCAGATTGGAAGGCACCGTTGATTAGAGGTGTAGAACCAACTAACCTTACAGGTACTTATAGAGATGAGAATGGTAACATAGTACAAGAGTCATTGAATGTTCCTATCCAAACTAAGAGCTTCGGTACTACTGGTAAAAGAGATTTAGTGGCCTTTGGGGATCAACAGGGGCTTGACGTAACTAGTATTGATGCCACTAATCCACAGATGAACCTGTATGCTGGTAACGTTCAGAACGAGCTTAGTGCAGGAGTACCAGCTTCAGATCCTACTAGCCCCCTTAATCAGTACTACCAGGCAGGACTGCAGGAGACTGATAATGGAGGAGCTAACGATACTGATGGATACTTCGGTAACCTTGTAGATAACTTACAGTTCGGGTTAGGTAGAAAGGCAGCAGGTATTGCAGATGCTTTTGTTGACGCTAGCACTAGGGCTGTAATAGAAGGTGATAAGTATTTTAATGGGGTTACAGAGGAAGAGGCTGTCAAGAACATAGTAGACTCCTCGTCGTTGTTCGAAAGAGATCCTAAGACTGGAGATTTTATAGGTTTCGATAAGTATAAGAAAGCCTCAGAGTATGGATACGATAACACTAGGGAAAACAACGCTATGAAGAGACTTGCCAAAGGTTGGGAAGAAGGGGATACTGCGGGTAAGGCTAAAGCTGTACTAGATGCTTTCCTTACAGCAGGGCCTAACTTTGTACTTAGTAGTGCTGGAGAGTTCCTTACAGGCCCACTTAAAGGTTTTGGGCTTATGGCTAACAGTGCTGACTACGCTAACCAGATACTAGAAGATGTAAAAGGGGAAGTTACTAACGGTAGAAGAGCGGCTGCTATTACTGGCGGTTTTGGCATGGCAGTACTTAATAAGTTAGGAGCGGATGAGGCGCTAGGTAATACTAAGTTAGTACAGAAAGCTATCGGGGCAGTAATTAAGACGGGGTCAGAGAGTGCTGCTAGGAAGATGGCTAAGGATGTTGCTAAGTTAGCTTTAACTACAGTTGGTAAAGGTGCCTACGAAGGTATGGAAGAGGTTGCTCAAGAGGTAATACAGAAAGTAGTTGCTAAGTATGGCACTGATAAAGAGAAAGAGCTTTATGATGGTACACTTGGTACAGAGTTATTCCAAGCATTCGGCGCAGGTGCAGCAGCAGGTGGTAGTATAAACGTTGCTAAGGATACAGTACCAGCAGCTATTAAGCCTATTGCTAAAGCCACAGGGTACGTAGGAGGTAAGGTACTTGATGCAGGGGATAAAGTACTTGATAAGGTATTTAACAGTGGAGAGGATACTACTGACAGCAGCCAGGATGTTATTAAGGATAATCCTAATATAGACCCTACTGAGATCAGAGCAGCAGCAGAAGGACTACAGCCCTTAAACGTTAACCTTACTACAGCTAGTAAGAGTGATAATGCTAATACTAATATAGGGGTTGCAGATGATATTAACCCACAAGCTACAGCGGCAGTTGTAGCCAATGAGGCTATTAAGTCTCCTATACATAAGATAGTAGACCCTAAAGATACTCCGGAAGTTTCTAAAGCTGCTGAAGAGTTCGACACAGTATTTGCTGAGATTGTTGCGGACCTTGCAGAAGGCGCTGCAGTACCAGTAGACCAGAGGGAAGAGTTCGGGCTACCTACTGATGAGGGAGAGTATGCTAACGCTTTTAAACAAGTTACAGCTGGAGCTATGGAAGATATCAATTCCGCTGTTGCTAAGTTGACTAAGGCAGGTGCAGGGCCTAATAAGCTTAACGCAGTGGCTAGAAGGATAGAGGCACTAGTGCAGATTAAAGCAGCTAAGAACTCAGCTGACGTCAGGAAGGTTATAGAAGATGCGGGTACTGAGCAAGCAGTTAAGGTAAGAGCTATCCTAGGTAGTGCACAGTTCACTCCTAAAGAGATAGATACGTATATAGAAGAGAATGCCGAGGAGTTAGATGCTCAACAGAAGAAGCTACTAGTTGCTAAGAGTGCCATACTAAGCTCAGTTAAGAATGTTGGTAAAGAGAAGATACAAGGTGGTGGTACGTTGCCTGGTGTTAATCAGTGGATGTCAGTACTTGGACAGGATAAGACTTTAGATACTATTGCTAAGAGTAAGATAAAGAACTTCATAGGTAGCCAACGTAAGAAGCTTAGTGACTTCAAGGGCTCATTAGATGCTTGGGATATAGCTAACAAGATGCCTTGGACTTCTGAAGGGAAGGGCAACAAAGACTTCAACAGTAACATAGATTACAGTACACCAAACGCTAGAGCAGCGGCAAGGTCGTTTGCTATAAACTCTGGGAAGATGGAAGCTACCAATGAACCCGGCACAGTGGAGTACGGTGATAGCTCGTTTACAGATGTGCATAAAATAGCAGATATGGTAGAGACACTTACTGCAGAAGATAAAGCAATGCGGTTACTAGAGGATGCTTTTAATACATCATCAGAGGCACAGGAAGGTACCCAGGAGACACAGAAGAAGTCTACTGGTAAAAGTACTCCTGTTAAGGATACAATGCCTCCAGAGGCTTCTAAGGAAGCTATATCAGAGGGAGCTGTTAACCGTAAGGTATATGAGGCTCAAATAGCAGATCCAGAGGTCTCTAAACTTGAAGAGGCATATAAGAAAGCACCTGATGGCGAGAAATCTATAAATGCTGCTGACGCACTAACAGCTGCAATGGACAGGGTACGAGCTGAAGTAGAGGCTAGGTATGACATCATAGGTAGGGCTAAAGAAACTGCAGGGGAGAAAGAGCTTAGACTTAAATTAGAGGCTAAAAAGGAATCTCGTAAGGCCACTAAGGAAGTATTACCTACTGTAAAAGAAGTTGCTGATAAGATAGCAACAGGTAAGAAGCTTAGTGATGCAGACTTACAAGTACAGGATAACGGTGGTAAAGCTATTGAGGATATACTTAAGAAGCTAGCTGAAGCTAAAGCAGCTGAACAGAAAAAGAAGAAAGAAAGTAAACCCACAGTTGACAAAGTAGAAGAGAGTACAACTACTGATGGGTTAGAGCAGGCACAAGCTGATGCTGACGAACAACAGAGGATGCATGAGGAAGACTTAGCTAATAAAGCTAAAGAAGCCAACACCCCTCAGAAAGTAACAGGTGTTACTAAGGTAAGTAAGGGTACTATTGCTGAAGTTAAAAAAGAAGCTAAAGATACCCTTGATGAACTTTCAGATCTAGAAGCATCATTACCTCCAGGGCTTAATAAAATATTTAAAGAGGACTGTACAATATGAGTTGTAAACTAAGACAAATTGATGAGGCTATTGCTGTTACTAATAAGTCAGGCAGTGCTAAGAAGGCTGAGACCATAAAGACATTAGAGAAGATGCGTGACTTAGCATTAATAGCTAACTACCAAGTTAATATTAGCTCAGTGGTTGTTGAGTCTGACAAGACAGTCGATGAGGTTACAGCTGAGGCATTAGACAAAGACAACTATTACCAAGGTCTTGTGAAGGATGCAGAAGAGGCTAGAAAAGCTACTGACGCTTCTTATACTAAAGCTAAAGACTCACTAGTATATAAGAGAGACGCTAAGGTTACTGATAGAGTTAAAGGTGATAGGAAGGAAGGCAAGGGAGTAGTAGATAGGGCTACAGTTAAGATTAAAGCACTCGGAGAAGAGATTGAGGAGTTACAGAGTTTTAATATTAGTTGGTACAATAAGATCCCAGGAGCTACTGAGGCAGAGAAGACGGTCTACAAGGGTAACATTGAAGGCCTTAAGACTAGAATCAAAAGTCTTAAGTTAGAGCAAGATGCCCTAATAGCTAGAAGGTCTGCTGCTGAGAGTAACAGCAGGACTAGTGCTAAGCTGTTTGATGAGGCTGAGGCTATTAAGAAGTCTAGTGCTGAGGCTCAAGCTAAAGTTACAGAGCATAGGATGACTTACTCTACAGCAGGTCAAGTTATACTGGAGACTAAAGTAGCTGGTACTAAGAATAAGAAGGCTGACTCAGAGATTGACGAAGTGTCACTAGCGGATTACTTTATAGCTTCAAATGTCAGTATAGACTTACCAAATATGAAGGCTAGACTAGAGCAAGCTATAAACTCTAAAGAGGGAGATAGAAGCACGTACGCTGGTAACGTCGAGAAGGCAAGAGGCTGGGTAGTTGAGATGTTTGCCGGCATAAAGAAGTTTGCAAATGCACTGCCTCCAGTATTTAAGAACGAGGTAGCAGATGGCGGTGTAGAGGAAGGATACCAGAATATAGTTAGGTCTTCAACTTCGCAAGAGAGTTACAACAAGTACGGAGATACTAGAACAGAAATAAATGATACTTTAAACAAAGCAGCTTCAATAGCGTTTGTAGAGTGGGCTGCTAATATAGGTGGAGCTGCTAGGGCTAGTACTAGAAGTAACGATGACTCACTACGTATGTTGGGTAAGACTACGAAAGAGACTTTATCTACTTCAGAGAGAGATCTGCTATCACAGTTTGATGGAGTTGTTCCAGAGGCTGCTAGGATGATTGGTAGAGAAGCTATGAAGATGCTAGGACTTAAGGCTAAGGAAGGATCTACAGAGCTAGAGACTTCACAGTTCAAAGCTAAGCTAGAGATAGAGTTAGGGCTAATGGCACTGAAAGGTGCTGAGAAAGCTGGTATTATAAAGCTTAATGATACTAAGGTAGACTTTAGTGAAGACATTAACAAGTTGCAGGAAGAGAATGCAGAAAGAGCGGCTACTAATGAAGACAATACTCTAGAAGATATTATAGCAGTTAGGCAAGGAGAATTTAGACCTGGGTATGCGATTATAACTTCAGCTATCTATGGTGACAAGACTACCGATAAAGGGACTACAGCTACATTTAGTTTTACTAATGAAGAACACCCAATGCTTAATAGAGCAGAGAGTGCTGTCAGCGACCTTTTAACGGCACTAGGGGACACGAAGAGAACTACAGGGTTACACTTATCACCAGAGAGTGCTGCGACTGCTAGGGACTCTATAGTGAACCAAGGTGTTAGTAATTACGTAGGAGATGTACCTGCAGTACAGAAGGATGCTATTATTAAGCAATCAGCTACAGCTAATTGGTTTGATGATGGGTACACTGAGATGTTGGATAAGGTATTAGAGGAGTCTGGTGAAGACACCTTTCTAGAGATGCTAGGGATGACTGATGAGAATGGTGCTTACGTTGAGGACAGAGCAGCTATCAGAGGTAAGAACGAGGCACTTAGGAGGTCTCTCAAGCACCTACAAGATGCTAGAGAAGAGGTTGCTGCTTCAGGGCAGAACAATATGTGGTTTAAGTGGTACGTAGTTACTAATGGTAGATTTGGTATTAAGTCTAATACCTTCAATATACAGGATCAGAAGCTTCATAGGAACTCAGTTAGTAATGCAGCTATTACAGTTGACACAAAACAGAAAGAAGAGTTCCTTAAGATGTCAATGGCACAAGGCTTTGATATCAGTGTGGATAAGTTAACTAAGAAAGCTGCACTAGAGAAGTTTGATGCTTATGCTGAAGAGCTGGTACCTTATGTAGAGGCTATTAACAATGGAGATAAGAACGCGTATACTAAGGCACTTAAGTTCGTAACTAGCTCTACAGGGGAACCAGAGCATGCAATGAGGGCACTATCAGAGTTCATCAGTTACTATAACTGGAATGATAATGGGCGTAAAGGTAAGCTTATATCAGGAATGACATTAGAGACAGACGCTATTACTTCAGGGTATATCCTTAAGATTATGCAAATGCCTATATTCTTAAAAGAAGATGGGACTATAGATATGGAGAAGGTCAAGCTACAGTTAGAGAAAGGTGGGGTATTTGACCATACTACTGATGCTGATGGTAAGATGACTAACCCTACCTATGGTGAGTGGAAGATGAATAAAGAGAATAAGGATTCATACGAGACTGCTGGTAAGGCTTTCGGCGAGGAGCTAGCTAAGGCTACAGAGCCAGAGAATATGGTGTTTAGACTTGGTAAGGAGCACGGTAAGAAGAAGTATAGTGACCTCACAACTAAGCAGCAGACTTTTCTAGCTAAGATAGCAGAAGAGGATAAAGTCAAGACTCAGGCTATTATGGCTTTACTTGGGGAAGGTAATGTAGTTGACGGCTTTATAGCTATATCTAGGGCTTTTATGAAGAACCCTTTTATGATATTTAACTACGGTTCAGCTATTAGTTCTATCGTTAATGCTGAGGCGTCTAAGACTACTGAGAACATCTTTAAGAGGATGACAGCTATTGGTAGAGAGGAAGACAACACGTCTCACACAGAGATTATCAATGCACTAAAAGCATCAGAGTACCAGCTCAGCAAGGATTTAGAAATAGACCAGAAGGCAGCTAAGACCATTATTAATGGGCAGTTAGTAAACTTAGAGAAGGCTATTGAGGAAGGCGGTGATAAGGTATTAGAGCTGAAGTTCGATAAGAGAGTACTTGCAGCAGTTGAGGCCACAGCAAGGAATGTTATTAGTAAACCACTTACAGCTACATTTAAAAGTGAATATAGTGAGTATATGGAGGCCGGTAAGACTATTAATACGTCTATGGCAGTAATGGCTAAGGTAGCACTAAGAGCTCTTGATAAGAGGATACTAGAGGAAGTAGCTAAGAAGAATAAGGACAATACAGGTAGAGATGCTAGATTAAGTCCTAAAGAGATTGATGCTTTAGTATTAGGTATGAGAGACGAGTTCCCAGTGCTTAACATGCCTTTAGGGGATGGGGATGCTAGTAAGATTCTACTGATGAAGACAGCCCAAGGAAGTTATACACCAGATCATGAGTATAACGTTGAAGCTAGATCAGGGTTTAAAGACTTTAAGGGTGAGAGTAGTATGTACAAGCTAGTAGAGAGCTTTACTAGTGGTGCAGTTATCCCTATCCACTTTATGGATGGGTCTATTCAGTCAAGAGTTCTATCAATGTTCACAGCTTTAGGAGTACATGATGCTAACTTATTCAACTTGGAGAATATGGTTGAAGGTACTAAGGAGTACAACAAGGCTGCTATCGAGTTGGCTAAGAGTTACTCACTGTCTACAGAGGTAATGAATAGCTTTGTTGATACCCTTAATAAGGCTACTGCTGAGGACTTAGCAGCTATAGATACAATACACATGGAGCAGTTTATACGAAATATTGGTAAGTTTGAAGAAGGTTCTACTTACACAAATACTAAGTTGATAGATAAATCTATACAGAGACTTAAAAATAAACTAGGAGAGCTGACTGCAGAAGGTATCTTAGGTATAGAGGTTAAGGGTACTAGTAAGTCTGATAATTTTGTTAGAGATATACAGGCTGAGTTAGAGACTAAGTCTCCCACTACTATAAGTGAAGCGTTTAGTACTGTTAAGAAACTGCAGGAGACTAGCGAAGAAGGTAGGTATCAGCTATTTAATAACAATGTGCAGTACATAGAACATAGTGCACTAGAAGGGGCTGGATATGTTACACCTGCCGAGGCTTACAGTAAGAAGGTGCCTAAAGAACTAGTTAGCAGTACCAGTAACTACTTAGGTACACCAACTGAAGGCACAGCCACTAAAGTAGCCACACAGTCACCACTTGACAATATAGAGGAAAACAGTAATAATACTGTAACTGAAACAGAAACCTCTAAGCACTTAACACCTGATGAAATGCAATCTATGAAGGATGCTAACAAGAAGGCTGGAGAGAAGATCTGTAAGACTAAATAGGAGTTTGTATGGCTTGTAACAAGACTGCGATAATTAAAGATATTGAGAAGAGAATAGCTAGGACACTTAAGGCTAAGAATACTGGCATGAGTAACGATGAGATAAGAGCCGTTGCTAAGGCTGACGCTCCTAAGATGTTCAGAGAGATGCAAGAAGAGCAGATGGGTGATGCAGCTGACGCTAAAGAACTCAGTAAGCCAGAGATACAGAAGCTTAATGCAGCTAGACCACACGTAAAGCACACTAATGGTAACACTTACGTACCGGTAACAGTAGTAGGCAGAGCTAGTGATGGCAAGATTAACTACACATACCCTAATGGTGATAAGGCCTACCCTATTGCTACAGATAAGGTCTTGCTTAAGGCAGGGCCACACGATACTGCAGCTTCGCAGATCGTAGATACAATCCCTTTATATAGTATCAGTACAGCTGCAGCCAATGGTGCTAGCAAGGATACTAATAGCGATAGAACAGTCACGATTAGTAAGGCAGTAACAGAGGCTAGAGCTAGGTATACAGCAGACCCAAGTACAGATAATGCTAACCACTTAGCTAACGTAGAGGCTCTTAATGGATTAAGGAACTCATTTGGAAAAACTATAGCAAAGGGAGTTAGCCCTAGGAAGTTACAGAGTGCTAAAGACGCAGGAACTAAGGATGAGATAGAAGACTTCTACTTTGATGAAGATGGCAGTATGAGCAAGAGTGAGAATATAAACGCAGCCCTTACAGAGTGGGATAAGAAGAAGTACGGAGAGAACTTTGATGTAGAGCACAGCAAGGAACTAGGCGCTACTCTAGAAGCTATGGTTAACGCTATAGAAGATCTTAATAAGGCTGACGTTAGTATAACAGAGGCACAGCTTAGTAGTAGAGCAGCTAAAGGTGAATATTCTCCATTTGATAATACTATAGAGATACATGTAGATTCTAGACATAATGGCGAGTTCTTTAGGCAGAGGTTCACACAGACAGCCCAAGAGGTTTATGTGCACGAGTTAGTACATGCTGCTACAGAGTTTATCTTTGATGGTAGTAGGGAAGTACAGAGAGATCCTACTATAGCTGGTATGGTAGCCTCAGTTAAAGAGTTATATAGCTCAGCTAGGAAGGGATTAACTAGTTACGAAGGGTTGCTACCAGGGTATACAGATGGCAGCACTACTTATAGTGAGTACGAGGTAGCACAGGCTAAAGAGAAGTATGATTATATCTTCAATAATAAAGAAGGTGTAGGGCTGGAAGAGTTCATGTCACACTTGCTTACTAATAAGCAGTTTAGACTTGCTATGAGTAATATCGATGCGATTAGTAAGGCTACTAAGGATGAAGATGCAGGGCTAATAGATAAGATTATAAATGGCTTTAAGGATTTCTTAGGAAGGTTAGTAGGGTTTACTACACATAAGAAGAATGCAAGTATTACAGAGGCTGGTACAGATTTGTTATTTAAGGTAATGAAGGCACATAGTGATAATGCGATGAAGGTTGCTAGTAAACACCCTGCAAGAGTTGCTGAGAGAGCTACAGAGTACCTGGATGGAGTTCTAAACAAGAGTGATGAGAAGTTGGCAGGAGTTGCAGACACAGTAATTAGCACTGCAATGTTTGAGGGCACTGCTAGTAAGGTTGAGTACTATAAGCAATTAGCTGAAGATGTACAACGAGTTAAGGACAGTAAGGTTACAGACCCTAAGGAAGTTGAGAAGATTAAGAAGGCTAATGAAGAGAAGATTGCTGAGAAGGAAAAACTCTTCAATGATATAGGTAAGCTATTAGGTAAGGTACCAGATAGGAATAGTAAAGAGTATAGGTCGTTAGTGGGTAAGTATATAGGGCTTGGTATTACTGCTGCAGGTATGCTTAAAGATCTATTTATATACGCTAGGATGCTTAATAAGTTACGAAAGTTAAAAGAGATAGACCCTAAAGGGTATGCACAGCGAATGGCTAAGCTTGACGGGTTTATTAAGAGAGTTGAGAAGAATGTTATAGCTAAGATACTTAAGGACTTTAGTACTAAGGATTTAACGTACAGTACTATGACTGATGCTATTTTGAAGTTAACACATGATGTTGATGCTATGAGAGAGAGTAATTATGAGGATGTACTAGGAGCTAGTAAGGAATGGTTTGGCAGGATTGAGGTTAATGGTGAGGCCTTTAGGAAGCAGAACGATGCCCTTAGCGACACGATCTTACGCACAGACATACAAAGCCTAGGGGTAGATTCTAAAGGGCTCCTAGAGCTTCTAGAGGACTCTGGTAAGGTGTACTCAGAGATTAAGGCATTGGCTAAGGTTATTAAAGATAAAGGGATGCTGGAGGATGCATTATTAGCAGCAGAGGCTATGGCAAGTGGTGGTGGATTGATAACAAATCCTACTAATATTGCTAGTGGCTTTGGTAGGGCTATTCAGTCACCAGATCCTAAGATTGTTAAGGCCTTAGATAGATATATATCTTTAAAGGCTTTAGAACTTACTAGTAGTGAAGTTAAGAAGACTGCTGCTGATTTTATAAGTGGTAGGGATTATAAGAGAATTAGTGAGAGTAAATTAAGTAAGGCTGGTAAGAAGCTAAAGCTCATTAAAGGTAAAGAACCTATGACTCAGGATGAGTACACAGCACAAGTACAGGAGGGGGTTAATAGCTTCCTTCAGCACTCAGAAGGTACTGATGCTAGATCTAAGGAAGAGATGACAGGAGAAGAACATAACCTTATTAAAGGATATATGAAAGAATCTTTTGATACTGGCAATGAGCTAGTGATTGTGCCACTTAGAGAGAGAGTTGACTTAGAGAAAGAAGGATATAAGTACGTAAGGGATGTTAAAGAGCATAGGGAAGGTGCAGAGCCGTATGCAATCTTTACACGTAGAGACGGTAAGACTTCTAGAGCTAATGGAGCTATAGGACTGCAAGGAGTTAAGGCAAGAGGTGTTAGCCTATCAGCTATGATACATGAAGAGATAGAGAATGCCCCACTAGGAGAGAAGATAGATTACTTCCAAGAGACTGCTAAGTTTAAGAAAGAGTTAGCAATGCAGGTTAAGGAGTATAATAGAGATAGACTTGGTGCTGATATGCAACCAGTATATAACAGTAATGGTGATATTGTGGACTTTAGAACTAATATGACTCATACAGAGAAGAAAGAGTTATTAGATATGGAAACTAGAGGTACACAGAACTTAGCTAGGACGTATGGTACATTTGGGACAGCTAAGGCGACAGAAGAGCATAATAAGAAAGTTCTGCAAAACATTAAGAATGATGCAGATAAGTTTGCTAGTTCATTGCCAGGGGACTACGTTACAATTAGACCAAGAGCCGCGCTGGGTAAGGAAGACTTTGGATTAGAAGGAGTTGTGCCTAAAGATGCTACACAAGAAGAACAGCTATGGGCTAGGCTACCGGCTAGTACTAAGAAAGCTGCTGCTGATTTATATGATGGTGAGAACAAGATAATTATTAGAAGGGATTTAGTGTTACCAGCATTTGGTGAGAATGATTTATCAGTATCTGATAGCCCATTTGGCAGGTTCTTTAGTAAGGCGGGTAGAAGAAACATTAAGCAGATTGAGAACTACTGGCAAGATCTAATGCAGATAGCTAAGGGTAATATCGTTATTAAGGTACCGGCAGTACTTATTGGTAACGTGGTATCTAACGCTAAAATACTATTCTATCTAGGAGTTAATCCTATTAAGGGTACCAAGCTATTGTTTTTAGGTGCTAGGGAATTAAAGAGGTATGAGAGTGATAATAAGGAGCTACAAGAGCTTAAAAGGGTTGAGGGGCTAAGTAGGACTAGTAAGAGTAATTCAATCCGTATAGAGGAGCTAGAGGCATCTCTAAAGCATAATATGGTTAGACCATTGATTGACGCTGGTATGTACCAGTCGATTGTAGAGGATGTAAGTACTAGGAAGGAGACTAATAGAGTTAGTGAAAGAGCTAATAAGTTGGTAGATAAGTACGTTACTAATAAGGGAGCTAATACTGCGGTACAGTACTTATTCCTTACAGAGAAGACTAAGCCGTTCCAAGCAATGCTTAAAGCTACACAGGTATCAGACTTCTACTTTAGGTTTGCACAGTACTATGATACCATAGATAAATTGGAAGCACAGGCTGAGAGTGCTAATGCCGGTAATAAAAATGATGAGAAAAGGTTACGAGTAACACTTGCTGATTATATTTATGATGGAATACCTTTTAAGACTAGAAGAGGTAATGTGTCAGAGGAATTAATGGATGCTATTAAGTGGCACTCAATGAGAGAGATTACAGATAACTACATTAACTACGAAGCTCCTCTTAATGATAAGGTTAGGTATTGGGATAAGATGAACCCAGGGTTCGTTAGGTACTACACTAATATCCAGAGAGTTATTAAGAAGATAGCAAAGAAGAGCCCGGGAAGGGTCGCTAGTGACTTTGCACTGCAGTTAGTAATTGGAGATACTGATGGTATCGAAGATCAGACATTTATAGAGAAAGGGTTAAATCCTTATACGTTTAAAACACTAGGGATGATTAAAGAGGCTATTATACCTCCTGGTCCAGAAGTTATAATGGCTTATGCTCGTTAGGTATTCACATAGTTACAACAACCCTAGATGAGTAAGTGTGAATAACATGTGAATAGTCATAATATGTGAATAACTTTCAGTACTCATTTCTAGTGGCTTTAAGGTTTACCGGTGGCACTGGTGATATGAGGTGGCAGCACCACAGTACTACTGGGGGCTCAGGCAAGTTAAGCATAATAACGGCTAATTACTGTATACTCTTCGTAAACTGAGTTTACTCAGTGGCTAGTAAAGTGCCTGCAGCAGGAGCTTAGGAGAGGGTTGGCAGAAGAAGGCTAAGGCTATATAAGAAATACTATCGTTAAGGTACCTTAGAGGCCTTGAAAGCTCCAGGAGTACTAGGGCTGGTATTAATAGCTATGATACCTTTAAGGTGCAGCTATGTAACTCTTACGGCTACTTACGTTGATGGCCAGAGTGCACTAGAGGCTACTTGGTCTAGTATACTACTTCAGGGATTGTAGGGTGTATTACTACTAAGTATATAGTATAGCATCTACCACTACACCTAGAGGTTATTCACATTAATTACTACATTATTTTTGAGTTATTCACATCTATTCACATCTACTTATATGGCTTCTTAGGGAGTTCTTTAGCATTCACTAGGAACTTCTTAGCCCTAGTACATGCTACATAGTATAGTAAGAACTCAGTATTGGCAGCATCTATCATAACTGCGTTATTAGTACGTTTACCGTCCTTATCCTTCTTTTTAGCTTTAATTACAGCTTCATTCATATCAGGATCTATAACTACCTCGTCAGCTTCTAAGCCCTTCGATGAATGGGCAGTAGTGAATACTAGGGAATTACTATCAGAGACTACACTCGCAGCATAGGATTCTAACCCTACTACACGGTCTCTGCCGAAGGTTGCTAAGACTTTTATTCCACGAACAACTTCATCATCATCTTTCATAGCAGCCTTTATATATGTTTGAATAGAGCCGTATTGGGATTGTAATGTAGCAGTCTTCTCATATCTTGCTCTAAGATTCTCTAGTACCCTATAGCGAGTATTAGTTATCTTCCTACCGTTATCAATGTTAGCCAGTATTAGAGGCAGTTCTAACATTACTTTAAGAGGCCTAGTAGTATTGAAGCTTTCGCCAAGGTCTTGCATCTCTAGCATCTTAGCTATTAAAGTAGAGTTATACCTAGATATATACATAGTACTAGTAATAGTCTCATCAGTGCATTCAACACCTTCAAACTTAAAATCAATATCTACATACTGCTTCATAAAGGCTTCGACAGGTTTAGCAATCTTAGTTGAGACGCGGTAAGATTTAGTGAGAGGCAGTTCAACCCCTTCGTCTTTTAAGGCATGGAATCCGTTAATAGTATTGTTGAACTTGTATATGTTCTGGGCAATATCTCCGACCATTAGTTTTTTCTCCGCCTCTATTGCTCTGAATATAGCTAAGGATACTGGTGTAACATCTCCAGCTTCATCTAGTATAAGGAACCCTACTTTTGGAGGAACTATATTGCCTGATACTAGTAGCCCGTGAAACATTTTTAGGTAGAACGAATGGTTGCATGCGATAGCACCATTTGCCATTGAGTGTATATGCTCTTTTGCAGCATGTACTAAATCTTCATCAGTGTTATTAAACTCTTTTCTTGAAAAATACTCATCAGGGGTAGGTTCAGCACATAGGCAGAAGTCCTCTATCATAGAGGCGATTTCTTTTTTATCTTTAACAAGTCCTGAGTACCTTACATCACGGTAGTTAAACCATCCTACATTTAACCCATATTGGCGTACAACTGCCCGCCAGGCTAAGGAGTGTAGTGTACTACATTTAATCCCTGTTCCTTTGAACTTTTCAGCTGCTTCAGTTGCTATTGCTTTATTGTACGCTAGGTATTGACCATCTAGTTTAAGTGCCTTTGCAGCAGCTATGGCTAGGTGAGTTTTACCAGAGCCGGCCACTGCTGATGTCTTGACTAGGCGGGGACCTGGTTGTTGTAGTTCAGTTATTACTGCTTGTTGTTGTGGGGATAGTGACATATGTTATTTCCTGTTATTTATTGTTAGTATAATAAGATACTCCAAAGAGTACCCTATATACTACTTTTTTAAGAGAGTATCGAGTACCCAATCTGAGTACATAGCTTTGAGTTGCTTAGTCGCATTGATTGAGGCAGCATTTAAGTGCCCTCTACTTGCAAACATTAAGGCTCTACGCTCAGCTGCTGCTTTGTGGGTAGCTTCTGAGTTGTTGGGCCCGTCGTATTGAGTTACTGTTGGTTTTGCGTATTTCATATTAATCCTCTATTGGTAGTGTTGGCTGTAGTGGTTTACGCTCGTCTAAGATTGCTTGTAGCATCTCTTCCGGGCCTTTCCAGCCTTCTGGTTTAAGCTGTTTACCATGTTCATCTTTTGGTGCTCCTAGCTTACGCATATTGGCAGCAGTTACGATGTCCATCCCTAGGTCGATCTGCTCAGCAGTTAATCCCATTTTTGCTAGCTTCCCTGCGTGGAAGAACATTGCGTCTAGTGATTTATCGAATTCAGCAACTTCTGTAGGTAAGGGGATACCTCTTGCTTCAAAGGCTTGGTGTAAGTTATTGCATAGTCCTAAAGACCATTGACGAGCATTTACCCATTGCTTATCTTCAGGAGTGATTGGTTCCCCTTTTTCGTTAGCCCCATTTAGTGCTGGTTCGTACCCTTCCATTGCTTCTTCAAAGATGTAAGCTGCCTCAGCAAACGAGTCCATAGGTTTTCCGAGGAGACCTGCTTTTGAGTTGAAGTCGATGATTGCTTGAGTGTTCATTTATGCTCCTCAATTATCACTGCGATATCTAGAAGAGATCTTAGGTACCCGGCTTGAATTGTATCTTCAGAGGATTGTAGGTCGGTTAAGATGCCTTCTAGGATTAGCTCTACTTGAGCAATTGTGTTTTTAGTTTCGTTCATCGTTTTACTTATAATTCTTTCATGCGTTGCATGGCAGCTTCTAGCCTTCTGCTGGCTTCGTCCATACGACGGTCTAGGTCGGTTTGGTGTTCAGTTGATTCTGGTTCATCATCATCTAGGGTTGGCAGCTTTACTTTTATAGGGAACTTAATTAGCCAAAGGCTGATTAGTGTTGATCCTGCTGTAGCACTTATAACACCTAGTTGGGAGCCCCCGAATACTATGTTCAGGGCGACTAGCATTGCTATATCTATGACAATATCCATATACATCTTTCGTTTCCACTTGTACCTTATTAGGACAAATTGGAATAGTACTGCTAGCCCAAGTCCGAAGACTACAAATCCCACTAGTTACCTTTTAAGGCTTCCACATCTTTTAGGAGCTGGAATAGTTGAGCTTGTTCACCACAAGTTTCTAATTGAATAGAACCTGCTAGCACACCATGCATGAAGTTGTGGATATAGATGTCGAATGCTTCAAGTGGTGTTGCACCTACTGTCGCAGAAGCGTCTGGTTCTGAGTCATTCTCTAGCTGGTCACAGATACAAGTTACATACCCACAGTCATGGCAGCGTTCTTCATAATAGGGGTCACCCGGTGTGTCCTCATTATGTGTTTCAGATGCTGCTCTGGCTTCTTTAATTACGTCGACTAGTGCTTGTAAAAAGTCGGGGCGTTGTTCTTCCATTTTTTATCCTTCTGTTTTTGATTCTGAGAATAGTCTCTCAGCGTAGGCAGCGAAATCAGATCTCACTACTTTAGTTAGCGGTATAACATGTTTGTTAATACCGTTACCTAGCTCAGTTGCACAATCGTTCAGGATTACGCTTAAGCCGTTGGTGTATTTAGTCATGTTAGGGTTGTCTATTTGGTTATTAGAGCCTATAAGGATTATCTTACAGTTCTTACCAAATCTGGTTAGCATCTTTTGTAAGGATGCCTTAGACTGCCCTTGAACTTCATCGATAAGTACTACAGAGTCAGTGAAGGTTCTACCACGCATACCTAGACCAGTTAGCATTTCTATGCTATAGTCTTCAATATACTTCTCTACTTGTTCTTCTACTTTCTCCGTTAGCTCCCGACCCTTAGCCTTACCTCCGGCAAACTTAGCAGTCGCCATGTGGGTTAAAGAATCGTATAGGGGGTGAAAGTAGACAGCGTTCTTCTCTTCGGAAGTACCAGGTAAGAACCCTACCTCTTCTATATCTTCTACATCGTTTATAGATGCTCGAACATATAGGATAGAGTTGAATGGGTTGTTAACTTTAATTAGCCTCATAGCGTTGCTTAGAGACACTAAAGTCTTACCAGAGCCTGCTAGGGCTTCGGCTACTATTAAGTCCATAGTGGGGTCCTGAATGGCCCTAGAGAGTAGTAGTTGATCAGCACCGCGAGGGTTAACTTCTTGGCGACGTAGCTCAGCTTCAGTATCTTTACCTAGGATGTTGATTGTCTCGTTATTAATAGAGGCAATCTTTATCTGGGCAGAGTCTGGGGTTGAGAACTTATAGTTGTAGTGTTCTACTAAGTGTTCAGGGTCTACTTCAAAGATGGAGCGATTGTGTAGAGTTTTAAATACACCTTCAGTTACCTCTAGGGTTTTAGTGAATTCGTAGTCTACCTTATCAACCACTTTGAAGTCGGTTACGTTTAGACCTAGGGACTCAGCCCTGATGCGACACATTACATCGTTAGACATAAAGGTTAGTCCGTTATCTAGGTAATTATTCATTACTCTAGCTGTTTCTATAATCTTACGATCATTTAAAACATTAGCAGCAACATCAGAGAAATCTGGGTAGGGCTCAATTGAGACTATCCAAATTTCTACTTCATTATGTTTTACTTTAACTATAGTGGCATTTTCGTAAGAGACCCTGCCTAGTTTATCAGTATCAGCCATCATACGGCCAAAGGATCTAGCTTGGTAGGCTAGCTCACCTAGGCCTGACTTCTTGGCGTCAAGCTCATCTATGACGGTCTCAGGTATGATTATGATAGAGTCTTGTCCTAGTGTTATAATGTTATTGGCATCTAGGAGTGGTATGTTGGTATCTATACAGATGTAGTTAGGCATCTGATCTCCTAGCGTACCAGCCTTTAAATGCTTTGTTTGTTTTAAATGGGTTATCCATTTTAGTGTCCTTTTCTAAAGTTTTTCGGAGTGCTCTAAATGGCAGCCCGTGCTCTTCGCATGTCTTCTTAAAAGAGCCTGTACAAGAGTACATGAGGAGGTTACCGTTATTGTAAATATTAATAGTCAACGCTCTCCCATTACCTTTACCGCTGTTAGCCTTACTTATTTTAGCCTTAGTAGCAAGTGTATGGGTAGCTCCAAACATAGAGTTAGCAGAACCATTACATACGCAATGGTTATTAGAGATCTTAGCTTTTGATGCTTCCGAGTGCTCTTTACCATAGAAGGGATTCCCTTTACCAGTAAATAATTTACTAAGCTTTTTCTTTGTCTCCGCCGATACTTTCGTACCGAACGTACTAAACTTGGTAGATGTTTGCACAGCCTTATTATAGAACGACTGGTTTACTGCTACGTTAAAATACTTATGCAGCTTAACTTCTTTAGCCAATGCCAACTCTCTTGTAAGGTGCATACTGACCACCTTATACTTGTAATTAGCAGGATTAGCCTTCTGGTCTGTTTTAAACTGCTTATCTGAACTTGAGCTAAGGTAAGTGGTCCCTAGGTCATCCATTGGGGCACACCTAGAGCTTCTAACTCCATAGTAATGTTTACCCAGTACCTTGTTTGTTATTCTATACACGTAGTGATACATAAAAATCCTTTCAAAGATTATAGTGTAATCATACTTAAGTAAAGCTTAATAGCGCACTCATATTACTTCTTCAGCATCGCTTTTGTATAGGCTTCTAAACCCTTTCCATCTTTCTTCCTCATGAAGTTAAACCTTGCAGTAGTCTCATCGACTCCCATCCATAAATCCTTGCCGGCTATTACCAGCTCCATTTCATGAGGGGTGAGGAAATTACCATAAATCTCTGTAAATGCAAGATTCAGCTGAGTATCGGTAAACTCCATTTGTGCCCGCATTTCGTGCCCCTTGCCAGATGCACCACCACTGTAGTTGTGGATCATGAATTGTACATAAGGAGCTATCTCTAGCTTATCACAGCTTAGTGAGATAATAGTTGCGACAGATGCTACCGTGCCAGATAGCTTGGCTACTACTGTTGCCTTACTGCGTTTGATAGCGTCGATTATCATGAACCCTGAGTCCACGTAACCGCCACCGTTGTTGATGTGAAGGTTGATAACGTCACCCTTGTAGGCTTGGTCTAGTGTACGGCATAAGTGATTGTACTCTGAAGGAGCCTCAATGCCATCTGTTAAATAGACATCAGTTACTCTACCTGCTGTTATTAAAGGGACGTAGTTATCCCATACTGTTTCTTTTTTCTGTTCTATTGGTAATTCTATTTCCAATTGTTATCCTTTTTATTGTAATGCCAAGAAGGCCTCATCCACCGCCTTGTGGAACTCAAATGGTTCTAACCGTATAGTAGCCAGCAGTGGACGGTATTTACTAAATTTCATTACTGCCGGTAGTCCAGCTATGAAGTCCATCGTTGCTTTAGTTATAGGCTGATACTCGTCAAATCCATTATAGGTCACAGTTATGTATGTAGGCCTTTCGTTACGTTGGCTTCTAAGGCCACGTAAAGGGAATAGTAAATTCAAGTAACGAGTCTCTGTATGAGTACTGAAGTGGATATCTATAGTGAACTTACTCTGTTGCTTCACCATTTGAATCCACCTTTCTAAAGTGTATACCTACTGGTTTCAATGGGATATCATCCTGTGATAACATTTCAAACTCTACCTTTAACCACTTTCCGATGTAGTCTTTAGCATTAGCTGCCATAGCTAGACGTTCTTCGTTAGTACCTTTGAGCTTTACTTTAAAGGTACAGTTGTCACCTACGTGGTTGAAGTCTTTGTAGCAGTGGAATACAGCATGACCATTCTTATCGATGTCAAAGGATTTAACTTCAAACTCTGCATCTTGGGCTACTTTATACTTTAATACATCGTAGCTGCGTGTGTTGTACACATACTTGCCAGAAGCGTTACGTACCATTAGGCCTTCATAGCCTAGTGAGGTAACTTCTTTGAAGGCAGACTCTATATCTTCCTCGGATTGAGCCACTGATACTGGTATAACTTTAACATAGTTAGAGTTGGTTACTTTGTATAGTAGCTCTCCACGATAAGTATAGTTCTCATCTATAAGAGGTACGTCAAAGATATGAAATACAAGGTCTTTAGTTTGAGGGTTAGGCTTCTTAACAGCTGCCATAATATTTTGGAGGTGTTCACCGTGGATGTACATCTCGCCATTAATACGAGTAGTACCCATTGCCGTCATTGCAGCGTGGATAGCTGGCACTTGATGGATAGGTACTTGGTACTGTTCACCGCCACGTGATAGGAGCTCTAGAGTGCCTTCAGCGTTCTTACGGTATTCACAATTAACTCCATTTAGTTTAGGAGAGATGTAGCATGGGAAGGTGATTTTAGCCTTGTGCTTGTCGTAGCTGTTTACCTTCATAGGAAGTTCTACTAATACAGGAGCTTCTTCAGATTCAGAGTAGTTAGCCTTCATCTTCTTAGCCCATACTGCTTTAGCTTCAATAATGGCTTGCTCCTCAGCTGTAGTCTCATTAGAGCGCCCTACGTTCTTAGGTTTGGCAGTGGTCGCTTTAGTTTGCATTTTACCATCTTTCTGCCCCCATTCACGCGTGTAGGTATCTCCTATGATTTCCATATTTAGGACCTGAGTGGCCCCGGTCTTTGCTAGTTTGTAAAGTGTTGGTAGCTTCATTAGGTGTCCTTTATTAGGTTGTTTGATAGGTCTTGCAAGTCTTCTATAGTTCCATCATTACTGATTACTTTATTGAAGAGGTAGCTCTCTAAGGCTGTCTCAGAGGCGTGAGGGTCCGTTTGGGGTTTCTGTGATGAACGAGTTACCTTAACTGTTAACGCTCCTTCTAGGGCCTCTATTGGGAACCTGAAGTCAGGTATTAGGATTACATCTGTTGAAGAGTGGTCGGCTATGCGCTTACGCATAATATCTACCCATACAGCATCTCCGAAATACTTTTTCATAGCTTCGGTGCCGAAACGTTGTAAGTACCCTCTGTAAGTAGGGTTACTATTCTTTGCAGTATCTAGTTGAGCGTGAGTCATACCTAAGGTAATACTCATTATATCTTTTAGAGGGTCTGCAAAGCTTAATATAGCTACAGACTGCCCAGCTTCTGCATAGGAGTGCTTTAAGCATTTAGCGAAAGTATCTTTACCAGATCTCTTACGGCCTGCTATTAGTACTACCTTAGACAAGTTTATAGATACAGTCGGCGATCTTCTTACGAGTTTCAGCGATACCCTCTCCCAGGAATTCGTTACGGTATTTACCCGTAGTTCTAGAGTAGTCCCAAGCATCAGTTAGAGTTACTTGACCGCTTCTCGAGATTGTTGCTATTGCCGTCTCATAGCTGAATAAGGTACTACCCTCTTTTGTCCCAACTATTACATGGTTGGCGTTTATCATAGTTACAGTCATAGTAACTCCTTTAGTTAGTTTACGTTAATCCAAGTATTGGATGATTTTGTCTGCATTTGCCCACATTTAGGACAGGATCTAAAATGACGTCCTCTATGGGTTATTTGGTATTCCCACGTATGGAAGCCAAATAGACATTTTATAAATTGAATCATCGTCTAGCCTTCACAGGCCGAGCAAACTGATTTGTCAACTTTATGGACTGACTCTTCGTTTAAGCTATGGATGTAGTAGAGTGACTGGAGGTATGGATCCATCAGTGCTATGTAGTGAAGTCTAGAGATTTCCTCTTCAGTTTCTTCTTTAGTTATGAAGATGTTAAGAGACTGGCCTTGGCCACCTCCTCCCTCATTCATTAGCTTCTGACGGTGTGAGCCCATCATTATAATGGTCTCCTGGTTTAGCTCATAAGCAGTTCTGAAAACAGACTTCTCGTGATCTGATAACCAGTCCTCACCTTGTACTGAGCCTTGAGACTCCGAGATACGTTTCATTACCTCTTCGTTGTACATTCCTCTTTCCTTCATGATAGGTAGAAGGATAGGGTTGATACGGAATACAGTACCACCAGCAGTGTCTTGGCCATAGACGTTAGCGTACACAGGGTTGATACCTTCTGATATACCGCCTTGGATAATGGCTGTTGACTTAGTGGGTGGGAATGCTAGACGATGGGAGTTACGAAGGCCATAGCCCTCCAACCACTTAGGTTCTCCTAGCTCTCTTGCCATTAGTTTAGTTGCTGCAAGTGATTCACGGTCTAAGTGTTTTACTAGTAGCTGGTTAAACTGGATGGATTGAAAGTCTCCGAACTCCCACATCTTGCTTTGGAAGTAAGACGATTGGCCTAGTTGACCTAGCCCTAAGGCTCTTGACTTCTCTGTGAATGCGATTATGCGTTCAAAGCCTTCTTCGTTATGAGCTTTCTCTAACATGTCTTCGATTACGGCGTCTAGGAACACTGTTGCAATTTGTACTGCGTAGGTGTCTTTCCATTCGTCGTATTTAAGTACATTCATAGATGATAGTACACAAGTGAATGAGTGGTCTTTATCTGACATTAAAGCTATCTCAGCACATAGGTTAGAGTGACGTACGTAGAAACCTCTATCTATATACATTTGAGATCTGGCGCTGTTTACTTTATCTAGAAAGAGTAAGTAGCCTTTACCTTTGATCATCTTAGCACGTAGCATACGTTTCCAGATGTAGTCAGCTCTAGCCGCATCTGTGCGAAATAGTGCCTTGAAGTCTTCAGTGATGTTCCATCCGATATTCCAACCGTCGTCGTCTGCCACGATTTGCTCTACAAGCTCATCGAAGTCAGGGTGAAGAACGTTTACGTATTGTCCTACGTTACCACGGCGTGTGCCTTGGCTGATATCTTTCATATCTTGAACAATTCCTGCCGCGGGTTGCATAATACCGTTGGCTGTGCCACCACGCGATACCTTAGCACCACGATGACGTACGGGATCTAGGCACCATGAGGTACCGTATCCACGTTGAGTTAGTTGTGCTATCTCTGTGCGTGCTTGGTAGAATGATCTGATAGAGTCTCCTACATAGGTACCTGAACATGCGATAGGGTGGCCTCTACTGTTACCCATATTTGTCAATACAGGTGTAGAAGGTGATAGCCAGCCTTTCCACATTACGTCGAAGTAAGCTTCTTCCCAGTTGTTGTAGTCCATATAGGATGGGATATTAAACTTAGTTAGCTCTGCAGCTCTCTTAGCTATACGCGTGTACATGTCATAAGGTGTTTCTGCCGTGTTTAGGTACTCTTGTCCCTTTAGGAGCTGGTAGCTTGCTGTCGACATCCATTGAGGTGCAAGACCATCTGACTGGAGTTGCTTTCTCTCATGAGATAAACGTTCGTATTTATTGCTCATCTGAGTCTCCTTTGATGTATGGTAGTAGGCTGAATGAATCTAACTTCCACGTTCTGCTGTACTGGTTAGTACCACCTGCAAAGAAGTCATGTATTTTGATAGCACCAGTTCCTTGGTAGAACCATGCTGATACAGTGTCGTCAGTGTCTTCTACATATAGATCCTTTTGGCCCAGCAGGCCTAATGCTTCATTGGCTCTAGAGCGTATAAATGCTTTGAGGTTAATACCTTTGATGTCGTTGATAGCAACATCTCCAGGGAATATGTAGTCTATAACGTCATCCTCGTGGCGTATGATCTCTTTGAAGAGCTCTTGTATATCCTCATCTAGCTTAAGGCGATCGATGTTTCTAGGACCGCTAGAGTCCTCGTGAAGTACAGTTTTGAATAGGTACGCTGCGAAGTTGCCATGGATAGTTTCATCTTGCACAACAAAGTCTACACCTGTTATAGTGTTTTTGATTAAGTTGTTACCGTTAGACTGGAAGGACTTTAACATAGCAAAGTTACTGAATAGTAATACCTGCTCTATTGCCGCTACCGTAGCTAACGCCAAGGGCTTGTTACCTTCAAGGTTGGATGTGATCCTTGTCAGAAAAGCTAGTTTAGATTTAAGAACAGCTATAACTTCTTGGTTTCTAGCTATCTCTTCTGGTTCTATATTTAACTCGTCTGACATTTTCTGATAGAAGAAAGCGTGTACAGATTTCTCCATACGTGCTATCTCTATACAGCAGCCGTCTACCTCTGAGTGTGGGTACCATGATGATATCTTCTCCCACACTTCCCCGACTTTCTGCTCTATTTCTACAAATAGTTGAAGTGTTACAGTTACTAGGTTAAGCTGGTTAGCATCTAGTACGTGGCGGTATTGGTGCACATCTTTATCTACTGGGATTTCTTTTGCAGTCCAGCTTACATCTTGCTGCATCTCCATAATGTCTTTAGCTTCAGGGTAGAAGTAGCGACCGAATAGCGGGTTCTCAGTTTCTATTGGTAGCTTATTTTGAGATATCTGTTTCATCTTTAAATGCCTTTGCTACTGAGTGGATAGCTGGTGTTGATAAATACAATGCTACACCTGCTATAGCTAAACCTGTTGCACCAGTAAGGCCATTGAAGAAAGCTATTGCTAAGATTACTAGATCCAGTATAGCTATTGCTTTATTTACCATAGCTTACTTCTTTTTGTCTTCTGCTACTAAGGCAGCTCTTACGGCAGTTACACCATTTTTGATCTCTCCGAGTTGCTTACGGATTGCAGCTGATGCTACTTTAGTTTGCTTTTCACTAAAGGCAGTGATTGAGTCTACTGCTAATTGTAGTTGTAATTTCATTTCGTTTAATTCTTTCATGTTTATCCTTGTGTGTTTAAATAGTTTGTGTAATAGTCTCTGATTATAGGGACTATAAATGCTCGTGCGTCTTTTAGGGATATAGAAGCCTCTGTTAGTAGGTCAAGATCTTCCTTAACAATATCTTTAAGTACCCATTTAATTACTTCACCCATATGCTTCATTTCTGTAGCGTTGGTCTCCGTGATTGCTTGAGTCAGCCTCCATACAGGAGTTACCCTACTTGCCATGTTATCTAATAGCTCAGCCTGTTCGGATGTTAGGCTACGTTTAGGGTCTTTAGGAGTTTTAGGCTTACCACCATGTTTCTCACCCTTGACTTTAAGGCGCAAGACTTCATCGTTTACCACACAGTGGAATACTACTCCCTCACCAACGTTGTTAGGCTTGTCAAAGAATGCAGCAATAGGGGATTTTTCCTCGATTGATAGCATTAGCTCTTCTAGTTTAGTATAAGATCCTTCTTTGTCGTTAAGATCAAGTGTGATGTTGTAGCGACCAAACTCTGCAAGGTTATATATAAAGTGGTCTTTGTGTTCTATACCAAATGTAGATACGTACGACTGTACTTCACCAGTTTCATTAGATATGATACGACATAGGTCGAATAGATAGAAAGCTTTGTCAGTACCTGAACAGGCTGCATTACCCCTTTGGATATTGCCACCTGCCCATTCACCATCTAGGACTATAGTTACTTCGTTAGTGTCTAGATAGCAAGTCTCAGCTACCTCGTCGAAGATAGTTTGGAAAGTAGACTTATGCTGCTCTACGAATTGAGCCATGCCGTTTTGGTCACCCAGCACAGTACGAATAGAGTTACGGCCTTGTACCCAAATCTCACCACTAGAGTAGCATACTGCCATATTCTCTCCGTGAAGTTTCTCTGAGCCAAATAGCTCTATTGTTGGCATGTCTGGTTTAAACTCTTGGAGTAGCTTGGCCTGGGCTTCAGTAGGCTTTTCTCCTAGGGTGGGGTCGTAGCTGGCATAGTCGTAGCGAGCTTGGTTGTCACTCATACGTGCTACCTGCTTATAGAAGTTAGGCCAGTTAGGGATGCTTCCGTAGTGAAGGTGTCTTCTAGCCGATTCCATTACTTGCTACCTGGAAATCCACTGCTTTTCTTAGCTGCTGCACCTGGAAATCCAGACTTAGCTGCTGCTGTTGGGGCTGCAGCGCCACCACTGTTACCAGTTTGTTGTGCTTTCTTCCATGCGGCTACAGCTTCGGCAGTTACACCGTCTTCGTATTTGATTTCATCAGCTACTACAACGTCTTTAGCGTAGCGGTCACCGAAGTTAGCATCTTCTACGATTTCTGATCCTGCAGCATTGTCAGTTGAACGGTAGAAACGGCGTACAGATACGTCTTCTTTAATTTCACCTTTGTACATGCGGTATGCAATTTGAACCCAAGCTTTAACAGTTACGTCGTTTAACTCTGGTATACAGTTAAGTTCTTTGCTGCCTTTCTTGAAAGTTACAGTAGTTGGTTCGGCGTCAGATAGTTCATCTTCCCCTAGTACTACTGCTAACGATTCAATGATCTTATAGCCAAATGTTGGTTGGCCATTGATACCGATAATGTTGTTACCGTAGCTCATAGCTTTATCGAAGAAGTAGTTTACTTGTACCGCTCCGTTTGGTGTTGTGACTACTTCTGCATGCTTAAGTGTTAGGTCGTAGATACCTGACTTCTGGATGTATGAGCTTGCGCCCTCTTTTTTAACGTCGTCTTGGTTAACTGTAATGAATGCTATAATTTATCCTTTTTCTCTTGTTGTTAGAGTTATATACTTCCATGGTTAGAATGAAAGTTGTGCTTAACCTCTGCTGCTTTTCTGGCAGCTATGGCGTCTGATTTATTAGAGAAGCTTCCTAGGTTAAGAGTCTTACCCTCTATACCTATTCTCGCTCTCCACTTATTTGTTTTAACATCCCATATAACACCATGAAACCCTGACTTGTTGCATTTGTACAGTTTCTTTGACTGCATATTGACAAGTTTAGTTACATCTCTTAAATTACTTAAGCTGTTATCTGATGGGTCGTGATTTTTATGATCTATAACGTTTGTAGGTAGAACTCCATACATATATAACCATGCAAGCCTTTGGGCCTGGTATCGCTTATAGCCGATAGATATTGTTATATACCCGTTATGTACTGTTCCAACAGTTTTGTTCGGGTACTTAATGTTTGTAAATATACCTGTAGTAGGATTATACGTATACAGTTTCTTTAGATACTCCTGTGTTAAGTGTACTACTACTGTTCGTCCTCTTACTTTTGTGCATGTATTGCATTTGCCTGATGACTTTAAAGCGGATGAAAACACCAGTACTTTAGGTGAATCACACTCGGTACATTTAAACAGGCCACACCTATCCACTTGTGGTGATGATTTTCTCTTTCTGCCTTCAACTTCTTTTATAAATATAAGGTTAAAGTCAGATTGTGTATATATTCTCATTTAAACTCCTTGCTGCAGTATAGTAACTTTAGCTTAAGGTACTCTTAAATGCCTGTTGATACTATTAAAAGTTTCATAAAATGAATTCAGTAGCTTCAAGCTTTGCAGCTGTTAGTTTAGCTATATGCTCATTGATGTCGTACTTAGTGCTATCCACAGAATCTTCTAGATCTGATAGAGTAGTACGGCATGGGAACTTCATTGATTTCTGGTGAATGAGGAACTTGCCGCTTTTCTTCTCGATGAAGATACCGTCATTTACGACAGAAATCCAACTCCCAGCTTTACCGAATTGGCCTGTTGCAGGGATGATATGGCGAGCAGTATCAGGGTCGAAAGTTGTATGTGCAATAACAACAACGTTTACACCATTAGCTATCAGCACGTCTTCAATGTAGGCGTTTAATGCTAGAGTGTCTTTGTTGTTTGCCTTGTGCTCATCGAAGCCTTTGTATGCATCTCCATTATAGGCTTGCATTGTAGAGTAGAACTGGGTTACAGTATCAAAGACAACAGTCTCTGGTAGTTTCCCTATCTTCTCTTGGTATACACCTAGCTTCTCGTTGATAGTATCAATGAGAGGAGGGATGCCAGTGTACTCAGTTATATTCATATGAGGTACAGGGAATCCGTACTCTTTACGGTCAAAGTTTATTACCATAGAGTTGTTGATTGCAGCTCCGGTAGTTGATTTACCTGTGTTTTCAAATCCACAGAGTAGTAGCTTTATTGCCATTAGTTCTCCTTTTGTTGTTTTTGCTTTTATTGACTTCTAGGTCATCTTTGAAAGATTGTACAGCTGCCCTGCAGCGTAATTGCCACATAGGTCACAGCAGTAGGCTCTCTTATTCTTACTGAGGTGTAGTAATGTTGTATCTGTGCACTGGGCACATGTGAACTTCTTGACTTTTACCTTATCCAGGTCCTTCACCAGACTCTCTAGCACTTTTTTTAGCACTGCCTTGTGCTTGTACTTAATATCATCAGGGATTAGGGATACCATTCGTGGTGCCATTCCTCTTAGCTGCATGATGTTCCAATTACGCTGTTTAGCAGGAGTCATTATGTCACCTTCTGGCGGTAGTCACCCATTAGTAGGTATCGCCATTCTGGAAGGGCTTTGAATGCTTGGGCAGAGTCTGCTATTACTAGTAGGATTCCTTCTATGAAGCTCTTAGCCTGTTCGTCAAATGGTAACGTGAAATTAATCGTACGCACTGGTAAAGTCTTTGTAGCTTGTACTGTAAAGCACAACTCTACCTCATCGATAGGGATACCAAGTTTAGTAAGTATATAAGCGTAGGTGTAGGCCTGTAACTTGTAAGCGTAACTGAATGATGAAGGTTTCTTCGATGCAGTTTTATAATCGCGTACAGTTAGTCTGCCAGAGTGTTTACCAGCTTTTATGTCTTCCCAGGTGTCAGTAGGTGCTGACGATGTAATTGCATCGTAAGAGCCTCCTACGAAGATCCCTGGTAAGAGTTCTAACTTGATAAAGCCTTCTGCAGATACGGTATTAGCAGGTAACACAAAGTCCTTTATTAAAGGCTCTGCCATAGTCCTCCACAGGCCCCGTATCTTGTCGGTATCGTAGTCTTCATCACCATCATAAGTTGCGATGTAGTTTTCCACTGCTTCGTCTAGCAGAGCTGAATCGTGAGGTACCCCGGTGCGTTTAGCTTCTGATACTACCTCTGCTGCCGCGTGTACACAAGTACCGTTTACAGTCGAGGTTGATCCAGTGAACTTCTTAGTACCCCCTAGTAGGTTCTCAGTATACCATTGCACTTTGTCTGAGAAGAATTTCTCAACTCCTGATGGTGAGATGCGAAAGGCATCGGCAGGGATTTCAGATGATCCGTCATTGTAGGCGAATAGGGATGAGTATGGGTTAGACATCTTTAGTCTCTGAGAGTGCTTGAGACTCGTAGTCTATAACTCTAGTATCATTGAAGATACTTGGTAGTACCTCATGTGTCCAGTGTACCCAGTAACCAGTTAGGGTATAGTAGAAATTAATTATAAAGTGCATTATTGCTCCTTTTCTTTATATGGTCTGATAAAAACTTCCATACGAGGGTTGTCTTTATCGTGCTCACCTACGTAGTAGGCTTCTTTTTTACAGTACTGGACATTATCATTTTTAACTAGTCCATATTTCTCGAATGCATCGTTAGCAAACTTTGAGGATACTGCACATACATTGCCGAGGTCAGAGGTTTTATTCTTGTAGTAGTACACGAAGGCTAGTTCGTAATCTCCTGTTATCTTGGTGGCACCTTGTGCTTTAAGTTCTGTAAGGATGAAGTTGGTGTACCAGGTTTTAACTTCGTTTTTAATGAAGTAGTGCCCGGTGTTGTACCAGTTCATCCCTACTAAGAATTTCTTGTCTTTCTTGGTTTTGAATGTTTGAGTGTAGTAGACTGGTAGAGTTATATGGACGTGGGTCTCAGCAGCCATTTAACGTACCTCTACGACGTAGTAATTGTAGTAGTGACTCATTGCATTAGATGCGTATTCCCAGGCCGTATAGAGGCTAGGAGAGTTAATTGTAGCTATTATAACATGAGTAAAGTCTAGGATATTATACATCGGCTAGTTTGGTAATCTTCATTAGTAGAGAGTCTACTTGAAAGTACCTGCCATCTCCTATGCTGTTGTTATTAGCGCCAGGGTATTTATCTTCAGTTGATTTAACTAGTAGCATCGATCCGTAGTCTGCAACAACTATACCTGGGTGGCCTGCGTGTATAGACTTACCAAAAGGTAGTATTGAAGCACCTAGTAGTTGGACGGGTTGCTTTGGCATTATGACTCCTTATATTGCAGAGAATAGTGATGATTTCACTAGGTCTCTTGATTTTGGTACATCTAGGAAGGCGTTTATAGCATACATGAGATCCATTATATACTCACGGCTTGCTCCTAGACGTTTAGCTTTCTCTATTGCTGCCATTGAGGTTTTCCATCGGTCACCCTCTTGGGCGTCATATGCAAATGAGAAGGTTGAGTAGGGGGATGCTAAGGCTTTTGCTGCCTCGGTAGGATTGATATCCATTGCCTCGTACTCAGCTTCCTTAGCAGCTACTTTAGCTTTGGCTATTGAGAGAGCTGATGTAGTATCAATTTTGATACCGTTAGTCTTAGATAAGGTTGTTCTACCTTCGTACCCAAATATTACTTGGGACATAGCTAGACGGTCTATCTTTCCCATACCAAGGGTTGTTGCAACTTCTTGTAGGTAGTACTTCCATTCATCTCTTGTTATTACCATAGGCCTATCAAGTTCTACAATTACTCTGTATTTGTATTGCTTAGATGGGTCAGAGGTTCTAGCGATATGGTGGTTTACGTTACCTAGTATTATATGCATTTCTTTATCTGATAAGATAGTTACATCTACATCGAACCATAGCCAGGTACAGCCTCCTACTATATTGTTTACTCCCCTGATGCGGCCGGTTGCTGCTGGGTGCTTTACTTTATTGTAGGTAGCTTCTGACTCTAGTGCGAACTTGAAGTTGGAAAACCCTACATCGTGCGTTAATAGATTACCAAGGTCCTCAAAAGTTACTTCGTGGTATTCGAAACCAGTTACACAGTTGAATGCTACGTTACCTTTCAGCTTTGCTATACGGTCGGGGTGAGCGTTATTGGCTATTGCAGCCTGGATTGCTGTATTGTCTACGTGCTTTAGTGATGTGCCGTGTAACATGATTTCTCCTTATTCGGTTAGTAGTACTATACCGGTGGATATGAAGACACCACACAGTATTAATATAACAGTAATTTCTATAGGGCTCATGCTAGCTCATCATCGTAGGTTAACTCTTCCACGGCTTCCTGGAAGTGTATATACTTACCACTTACTGTATAGGTAGAGTCGTCAGCACTGGATGCAAGGTCTGCTAGTTCCGTGAGTCTTTTCTCAGATCCCTGACCTGTAATGAATCCTAGTTTACGTAGTTGATGAAGGCTTATTGAGTGGAACCCTCCTTCTGCGTGCTTGTGCATGTACTTGATGAATAGCTCATAAGGCTCTTTATCTAGTTCTATTTCAAAGGCTTCAAGGTCTGGGCAGTACATCTCAGAGAAACGTATTGCTTGTATGAAGTGATGCTTCTCTATCGTTAAGTCTCCCATTAGTATTGCTAAAGCGCCTGATAGTTTTAACGTCTTCCATTGGAGGTGGCGTCGGTGCAGTTTATGCATTGGATGCTTTTGGGAGATAGTTTGTGCTAACCACTTGTTGTAGTTATTGTAGTTACTGAATAAGTCCTTGACTTCCTTAGAAGCCTTTAATGGAGCAGGGACCGTAGAATCTACTAGTGCTGTGAACCACGGAGTGTAGTCTGCCCTGGCTGCTTTAACGTTCTTCTCTTCTTGCCTATCATGCTCTAGTGATAGTTCAATAGAGCTGAATCGTAATAATTCTGGCTCCTCGTCTACAAAGGAGAAGAAAGACCTACGAGATAACTTAGTAGAGAACTCTTCCTTGAACTTGCGCTTTACTTTCTCATCTTCTATAATATTGGTAGGTGATCCAAACATTAATGCTGAGTAGGGAAGGTTCTCAATAGGGTCTACCTGGTTGGCATCATCTTTAACTATCTTAGCTGGGATCTCCCCAGAGTCGTAGCCGATTGCTAAGGCTACAATATTTTCAGATAGGTCAGCATTAGATACTAACTCAGATCCTATCTCATCTACATACATGTATCCTGCACCTAAGTTACCTGCTTCTAGTGCTGCTAGGTGCTTCATAGTTCCTGGTAAGGTAGATACAGCTGCTTTTAGATTGCGAGGCTTAGAATGGTACTTACGCCAGTCCCTCTCTTGCTTCCCATCGTTTACAGCTTCTTGAATGGCGAGGGCTTTGGCGTGTATTTCTCTATATTCGTTTATCTTCTTATAGCCTTTGGATAGGACTGAAGATACACTCTTAATTGATACGCCTTTACCTTCACCAGATCCACCTATTAGGAATGAGATCAGGTTTACAGGTATCTTATCTTCTTTCCATAGGATAGGCTTACGGAGGTGGCTTGCAAATACTACTAGTTCAGTTGCTGCTAGAAGTACTTTCATCTTTTTAGGGATGTTACCTGGTATTACTTTAGAGACATCTTCTAGGATTTGTGGGTACTCTTGCTTGAAGCACCCTTCTTTTTCTAGGGATTGTCTATACATTTCTAGCATTGGACTCCTTTTGGTTATACCAGTTAAAGGCTCGTCTTACTACGTAGCCCCTTACTAGGGAGACTAAAGTAAAGACTGCCGCTATTGTTATGTTCTCTGTTGGGGCTAGTACTATGTGCCAGTAGGAGAATACTATCGGCTGTACTACTAGGATACTTAATAGTAGGCCTAGTGCTAGGTTGGTAGAGGTCTCTATTAAGGACATCCTCTTAGATTGACTAGCCATTAACTACTGGTGCTAGAAGGGATGCTCTCTCAGATTTAGATATCACACTTTTACGTTCACGAGAGTATGAGTTACAGTCGTTACAGCGGTATCGTTTAAATTGAGATACGTTAGTAACGGAGTAACCGTCTGGCGATAGCGAAGTTGATCCACAAGTTGTACAGCGGTGAGACAGTGAGCCTGAAGTAGTTACTACTGAGGGGTGAGATTTATCCCAACCACGTAGCTTTAAGTATAGCTCTTCCGTTACTAGAACGTCTTGGATGTTATAGTGCTTCATCTCTGCCCAAGCTTCCTCGTTGCCAGCCATACATTCTTTCCATAGCTCGAAGCCATTGAATTTCTTATGGGCTGACTTTTGTGAGGTACATAGTGCACCAGTTAGGTACTCTAGGGTGTTGCGCTCGAATGAGAAATACTTCTTAGCTATTAGCATAGTATCTACTACACGGTACGGAGATGGAGGAGTTAGCCCATTTAAGATGGCATAGGCGTTAATCTTTTTCATATCAAACTTAGCTGCGTTATGGCCTACTACTATATCGGCTTCGTCTACTAGCTCCATTATTTCCGCTGTTATTTTAGAGTCGTCCCCTGTTCTAGTTTCGAAGTAGAAGATTTCATCTGAGTGCAGCCACTTTGCAGCCACAGTCATCATGTATGAACGGTCACCTTCTAGGCGCATCGGTTGGCCTATGTTTTGCTGCCAAAGTCCCCAGTGGTATGACATCATTGGAGCATTTTCTATATCTAAAGTAAGGATTTTTAAAGTGTCTCCTTGTGATGCGCTTTGCACTTGCTTCTTTGATAGCCTAGCACCTAGTGCTTGCTTTGACACTTTGTAGTGCTTAGCTATTGATGCTTTAGTCTCTCCGTTTTCTATACGAGCTACTATTGAGGTCCAATTATCGTTTAGGATCTTTGTAGTTTTTTTATGTGTTTTTGCCATTAAGGCTCCTTAGTCTAATTTGGGTTCTATTGAGCCCACAGTGGAGTAAGGGTGGTCCAAGGCGTTTAACGTCTGCCAAGGAATGACGCCTCAAAGGTTTAAGTCGTTTAATAGGTATCACCTAATGTGAGGTCTCGACTGGTTGGGCTTACGTCTCGGTTAGGATGGCTGCCAGGGGTTTACAAGGTTACTTGTTAGCAGCGAACATTGCTAGTATGTATATACCTACTAGACCTAGTCCTATTGCTAACCCGCCATATAGTGGCAGTAGTACTAACCACCACGACCATGCTATTACTTCAGCTAGTTTTAGTCCTATAAATAGGATTGCCAGTAACGGTAAGAATATTTGCATATTTCTCCTTTATTTTTAAGATGCAGTGCTACCAGCTACTACAATGGGCCCGATCGGGAGGTGGAGGAGGCATTACTGACTGTGCGAGTAGTTGCTGCATTCTTCTATACCTGTCAGCGTCCCCTTCCCTGTCGAACTCATCTGTGTAAGGTACGAAAGTAGAGGTCTTACGGAATATGAAATAGTAGATCCAGCCTCCCGGTACTCTAGTTACCTCTACCCCATTAGGCAGAGTTGTGGTTTGGTTCTCTTTAAGTTGATGGATTGTCATCTTTGGTTGCTCCTCTTATTAGGAAAGCTAGTTCCTCATAGGTTTCTTTTATAGGCAGTACCTCTATTTCTAGATCTTCTTGGTACTTGTTATCGGGCTGGTAATGCTGCATATACAGCTTAAGGCCTTTTACGTGGAGGCTGCACCTGGTATCATCTTTTACTATAGTGGTTACAGAGTTAGTAGGTATTAGCATCTTATCCCCGTACGTATGGGTTACTTCAAGCCACTTCATAGTAGATTTCCTTGAAGGTATCTTTGTATATAAGAGCTGATAGTTTCATGTGGTAGGGGATTGCGGGTGATGCCATGAAGGCATAATATTTATTTGTGTTACAGTGGCCTTTCTCCGCAGGCATTGGCGGTAGCTTTATAAGGTCTTCTAGGGAAAGTACTGTTAAGTTTGCATTTATACTGTTATATAGACTTACGGTTCCTGGTAAATTTTCTCGGTAGAGTGCTGTGTAGGTAGTTATAGCAAATATAAAATTCTCTAGGTTGTTTACTCCGTAGCTAATTATTTTAGCCCTTTTATTACTGCTTGCTTTTCTTTCTTAGTTGAGGCTCTTTGTAGCTCTTCCAGTCTTATTGGAAGGGTGAATGAGTTTAATGGCTCTCGCATTAGATACCTCCTTGTAGTTTTAATAGGAACTTTACAGCGTTGTAATCTTCTGAGACTAGTATCTCTGTTTTAGCTATTACCATTTCTGACTGAGTTGGCTCACTAGCAGGAGTGTATGGTCTATGGGCTGCAGGAGTACTTGTAGTTATTCTGGTTGTTAATTCATGCCCATCTCTTATCCTCTTTCTATAAGCGTCTACTTGTAGGATGGTTGATACGAGGATTAGTACTTTAGTATCGTCAAAATGTCTTGTCAGTTCTATGAACATTGTGGTTCCTTTATTAGTGACAGTCTTGCCAGCTGTTACCTACTAGGACTTCTCCAGTGTAGGTACACTTCATTCCCAAGTAGTCAGAGACTTTCTTATAGGTGGATTGAAGGGTGTCGGCTAAGACTTGTTGGTGTTTGATTTTTATTATTAGATCCACTTCGTCGTAGATACATGCTTGTTGGATGTAGTCTTTGCCGTGAGGGAATCCTCTACGGGCCATTTCTTCTTGGTAGAATACTAGGTAGTGCTTCATTGCTTCAGCACCCATTCCTTGGAGTTGGGAGTTAAGGGTAGCATGAGCGTGACGTACAGGTACCCTGCGGCCTCCAAACATCGTTACGTACCCGTTTGCCTTGCCTTCCTTAGAGATGTCCGTGATGAGCTCCTTAAGGCCTTCTGTTGAGGAGATTAGGTCTGCTTGTACTTTGGCACCAAATAGTGCTTGGCGTATTAGGTGGTCTGTGAATGGTACTAGGGCGTCTTTCTTGATGGGGTAGAACTCTTTGCCATCCATTTTTGTTACACGACGGTAAAGCTTCTTCTTCATTGCGTCGAATTGCTTGCCTGTGTAGTCTGTAAACGGTTTATTACCGAGGAGAGTGTATCCTGTAAGAGTTGGTGAAGAGCCGTAGAGGAACCCAAACCAGAGCGGTTTTGCATCCCCTCTAGAGATTCCACAAGCTTTGGCGTTAAGGGAGTGAAGGTCTGTCCCGTTAGCTTTGCTGCCAGATGCGATAATGTCGTTAAGTCTTCCACCATCATAGGGGTAGAGCATTTCGGCGAGGTTAACGTTTTCTTGTCCAGTCAGGAGAAGTCAGTACCGACAAAGACCCATTGTTCTTTGGTAGTATGACTTCTTAAATCCTCCTTGATTGTACTAGATAAAAGAGGGTTAGCTAGTAATTGGTTGTATTCTTGTTCTGTGAGTTTCATGTAGTTCCTTTACTCGTTTGATTACCTGGGCTGTACAGTCTTTTGTTCGTAGCTCTGTATCACCTCCGTGGGTAAGTACAGCAGGGCCTTTATATAGTAGGTCCTTAGTATCTTGCAATAGTAGACGCTCCAGGTCGAAAGCGTCTTCACCATGTAGGCAGTGCACTTCTAGCAGTATTGCTATTGTGTTGCCATCTTTAGTATCTTTGGCGTACCTTTCCCTTACCGTCTTCTTAGTTATGCCTATTTTGAACAGCGAATTATTTACTAGTACTAGGTAAAGTATTGCGGGTGCTCCCACGTACTTAGTGCGGCCCCATCCTTTTTTAGTGTTAGCACACTCAGGACATCCCTTACCTCGTAAGTGATTGTTAGGGGATATTAGGAAGTCACCATGAGATTTACAGGTCACTTTAGACTTTTCACAGGACTTGGTGAAGACAGTAGATTCGTAGGTGTAGAGATTCATGTGTGTAGCGCTAGCACGCAGGATGTATTCCGCTTCACTTGTAATAGGAGAGGGCTTGCATGTAGGGCAGTGCCCAGCTCTTAGATGATTCTTCGGAGTAGTGGTAAAGTCTCCGTGTGTTGGGCATGTGACTGTAATCTCGTTACCCCTACCTGTGTAGTTAACCTTAGCGTACGTATACTCACCATTATGGAAATCCGTTGCTCTCTCTGCGAAGTTGTCTTTGTTTAATTTCATACAGTATTATACAGCCAGCATACTTAAAGCTTGCTTATACAGACTATCTGGGACGTAGTAGTAACAGGGAGCTGAGAATAGTTCTCTAAACTCTTTTTGGGCTGGTATTTGTGCAAGGTTTGGGCTTGAGCTTGTAAATCTTCCTGTAACTGTACCGCACGTATCAACTCTTCCGTGGATACACCTGGTAGCTTCATTGTAGTGGTTGATAAGTGATCCATCTGCCCCTCCTATTTGGGATTGGTCTTTGGTTACTTTTAGGTATCGCCTAAGCATCTGACCTGAGGGATGGGTCATATTCTCTAGAGAGTCTACATCTACCTTTACTCCTCCCTTTGGGGTGAAGTATGGGAATTGGTACCCTAGGTCGTGCTTCATCCATAGCTTTATATGAGCACGAGAACCAGGGTTGAAGGCTTCGTACTTAATGTTTTGGTAGGTACCTTCACGGTGTACCATTACTGTTCGCATTGGTTGGTCAAACCATTTGTAGTTGCTTGCTGCCGGCATACGGAACTTACCGTTTTTAAGTATCTTAGACCCCGGGATTGTGTAAGGCTTTAGTAGCATCTTTGCTCCTATTTATGTGATAGTTGGCCGCACTTTTCTTGTTGCTAAGGCTGTGCTTTGTTGCGTGTGTTAGTGTGGGTCTAATCTCTAGAGACATTACCTCTGAGATAAGGTCTATATAGAATAGGTTGATGTAAGACTTCTCTAGTGGGGGCTTACCCGTTGCTTCTCTTAGCATTTTTAGTTCAAGGGATAGTACTAGGCTCTCTGCCTCTGCGATAGAGGTGAGGGCTTTGATTTCTTGTAGGTAGATTGCTTTGTTAAAGGCATTCACTTAATACCCTTTTGGTACGAGTCTCTACTGCGGTTAGTAGATCTTTTACTTGCTCTAATTGCTTGAATAGTGGTATCTCTAGTAAGGACTTGTCTTTTACTGTTGCTGCGTATTCGTAGCAGTTGTCGAGGATATCTTCTATTATAGTGTAGTGAATCTTCTCTGGCATGTGGAGCTTTAAATACTCTATCTCTAAGACCTGTCGTGGCTGAGTTATTCCTGTAACTTTAGCGCTTTCATCTACTTCATCAGCACCTCTTAAGTAAGGTATTAAACCATTACCGTCCATTAGAGCGTTAATGTTTGCAAATCCTGCCGACTGCCTTAGCATATATCTCATTTTAAAGGGGTTAGTATCCTCTCCGAATGATATTGCTAAGTTACGGATACTGTCTACTTGTAATGTTGAAGGGGCTAGTGTTGTGCAGAACTCAAATACATCTAGGTACTCTTCGCGGGTGGTTGTCTTATCAGCCATCATATGTGTCAGTAAGGTCTTGTGGTAACTTGTGATTTTAGTAGTAACCTCTCGTATAGGAGGTACAATGGATCTCCACTCTGTGATGAGTCTGCTTACACACTTATAGATGTACTTACCTCCCATTATACCCTCCTTTTTATATGTAGATGGTAACAAGTTAGTATATTTACGTATTAGTTCATTCTGCTTCTTGGCTGTTTTGCAAGTAGCTATCTCTTCAATATCTATTTTGTATTGAAATGCATTCATTCGTCTAGTCTCCATATATTGTCTGGACCGCATGAGAAGTATTCGTTCCATTTCATTGACGCGCGAAACTTACCTGTCATTCTCTTTGCGGCTTTCCTTTTGGCTAGCATGTATTCTGCTGCTTGCATATCTATGCTATTATTTAGTATATATTTAGCTACTGCCACCGACTCTAGTAGATCTAGTTTTCTAGTGGATTTTAGAAGTGGTTGTATTGTTGCTATTTCAAAGTCATTCATTAGTGGTCCTTATACCATTAAGATATCAGTTGTGCCTTTCACTTTCATAGGGTTGTTCTCACAACATACGAAGAAGGTTGATAGGTTCCTTAGACGAGGGTGTTTAGCCCACTCTTGAGGAATGTCTGAGTAGTTATCAGAGTAAGATAGGAAGATAGTTTTGTTAAGGTCCTTAACGTTGTTATCTATCCAGTCGAATACATCTGAGTGGCTAGTGCCTCCTACTACGAATCTAGTTGCTAAGGCTTCTTTGAATTGCTTGTTTTCTGCAATATCATAGTCACTTTCTAATACGAATTCCTTAACTATACGGGTATCGTGGATAAGCACTGTTAGTTTAGTTATCTGCTTAGATACATCTTCCATTAGGTATAGGAGACGCTGCAAGGCCTCTGTGGATACTGAGCCTGAGTGATCTACTGATAGTACTAGTTCTAGTTTGGTATCGAAGAATTGCTTCTTAGGTGCCTTATAGATACGACGGTAGGTATTGTTAAGGTTAGCCCAGTTTGTGCTGTAGTCGTGAGTCATGTAATAGACTTGGCGTTTGAATGAGGCCTTTATCTTCTTGAACCAACCTGTCTCTACTTTTATAGATCCGAATAGGGAGTTCATAAGTTTCCCGGCTGTTGTGCCTTTAGTGTTTGTTTGGATTACATCTTGGATTGCTTCGGATAGGTCTGACATTGCTGTGTCCAGGTCGTCTACTGAGGTGTCGGTTGCTTTAGTTTTAGCACTTTTACCTCCGTCTTCGTCAGTAGCGTCCCCCTCGTTACCACCGGGATTGGTTGGTTGAGTAGTTTCTTTACCGTCGAACTCTACTTTGGACATACAGTTAGATACTTGAGTAACTTTAGGTTGCTCGGCACCTTCTTTTAGTAGTTTAAGGATCTCTATATCGGATAGTTGGTCTTTATGGTATTGGGCATTATATAGGCCTATAGGCTCTATGGTACTCCAGTGAGACTTCAGCTGAGATGCCATAAAGAGATCTTTTATGCTGTAGTTGATTGCGTAGTCCTCTGCGATATTGACTACTTGGTGAGGGTCTTGTAGGCCATCAGCTATTCGTAACATCATAGTGTTGTAGCCGCTAGTTATATGCTTACGGATAATATGCTGTAGCTCATGCATATATACAAAGGCAAAGAATACACCATGCCGCTCCATGTGACGCGCTATAGTTTTTAGTTCGGTTTCATTATGGTATAGGAATTTAAAGTGTACCTCCACATGGTTACCCATCTCTACATACGCTCCAAAGTAGTTCATAAATGTTTTTAACTCTTTGTCTAGTTTTGGAAGTGGGGCGTTAGTTTGCTCAATTGTTACCTTTACTGGCAGCTTAAGGAATAGTCCTGTACTTAGACCAGCTGTCTTAGTCTTACCTAGTAGCAGGTTAGTGTTCTTGGCAATTTCTTTATATACAAAGTCTTCTGCTGTTTTTATAAATTCTGGTATTGTCATATTGGTTCCTTTAATAATTTGGTAGTGTAGTCTTTTCAAGCAGAGAATCCCATACTATATTGAATACCTCATCTTTATCTTTTGAAGCTACTAGGTGTGGTAATAGCACTCTAGTGGACGGTCTTAGTGTCTTTATATAGGCTGCTTTGCTGTCTAGTGAGATGCAATTATATATAGCTTTCTTTATTATAGCTTTTTCAAAGTCTGTCATTAGAGGTAGCCTTTCATAGAGCTTATCAGTTTGAATACTTGCTCTGCGGCATTGGCTGAGATTGATGCTTCTGTTAAGGTGTCCCTTATCTTTACAGCATACTCTTTCTTCTTCTCAAACGGTAGGTTGGATGCAGCTATATTATGCATTAGATTAGTTAGTTGTTGTGCATCGACAGGTGGTTGCAGGTTCTCTACAGCTTTAATTGCGATGTTTATTGTAAAGTCGTTCATATGGTAGTCCCTTAGTATCTTAGCTTTTTTATGAATAACACTTCTGCTGGAGATCTTGCCTCTTTTGCTACCATTATCTTAAGGTGTAGCATCTTAGCAAGGCGAGAATTTATATCTATTACTTCACAGAACTTGTCTCGTTGCTCTTGCGTTAGATAAATTTCTTTATTTAGAATTGCTTCTTTCATTATTGCGTATGAGAAGTTATCCATTAGCGTCTATCCTTAATTGTAGCCATCGAAAGAACACTGAGGTATTAGGTCCCCATTCCCAAGGTTTAGTTACCTTTGATAGGTATTCGGTGACTACTACATCTGCAGGAGTGTACTTCTGGGTCTTTACCAGTGGCACTAAGAGGTCTTTACATAAGTCCTCTAGAGTATCACTAGGGATGGGTGTACCTCGTTCTATGTTACGCATAGCTATTTCTTTACTGAATTTATTCATATAGGTACTCCTGTACTGCTTTGATGCTGTCAAGTAGGTCGGGGTCAGTAGCGGTTTGTTGGGCTGCTGCTAGGCGAAATAGTGCTTGGGTTTTAGGCATTGTCCTTACCTCTCCAAGGATCTGTGAGAAGAGTGGATGCTGTAATGCGCTACTTGCTTCTAGAAGGTCTGCGTGGCGTAGACGGGAGTTCTCCTCCGTAATTTCGTATGAGGTCTTTGGCTGAGTGGTACTTGGGGATATCGTTAGGTGACGCATCTGCTTTCTCTCTTTCAGTTAGTTTATTTAAATCTTTACCGAGTTGCAGAAGGGTATCCACAGAGCCCATAGCTGCGTACCTAGCCGTTAATAGGACTCGTTGGTGTATTGGGTTATGGAGATGAAATTGTTTGCTGAGGGGCTGCATAGAGGTCCTTTACGTAGTTTGATATTGCTTCTGCTGCTACGTTATATATAGATGCTGACACAGGACCACTAATGGCTGTGCGTAGATAGTCTACATCTAAGGCTGCTTCGAATAGGATAGAGGATTTGCTGAGGCCGCTATATCTTCTAAGTATTAGAACGTGCTGTTCTGCTGAATTAGCATAGATAAGAGTTGGGGTACTTGTGGTAGGCTGCTCATAGCCATTACTTAGTGAATATACTCTGATGCTATTTCGAATAGCTTTGCATGCTCTTTGAAGCTTAGCGTTCCTAATAGTTCTTTATCTTCTTTCTTGAGCTTCTTAAGCATTTCTGCTGGTGGTTCTTTATCTACCATTTGTAGTAGGATTGCTTCTAGTCCTACAGAGATTGGCTTACCTTTTTCGTAGTTTAGGAATGCTGTGAACATTTCTCCCACAATAAAGCCTATGAAGTTAGATGAGCTAATGTTATTATCGATTAACTGCATTACGTACTTAGCATCGTCGATAGTCTCAACGTAGTTAATAATGTAGGCATAGAGGATTTGGTCTAATGGCTTAAGGTTGGCAATATCCATCTGCTTCTTAGCAGCTACTATACTTGTAAAGTCAATAGCCTCTATGTAGGCGATATGTTTAGATAGTTCTGCTGCTGCTGCTTTAGATACCTTTTGTTTAGCTAGGAGAGTTGTATTTTCTTGCAAGAAACTACGGTCGTATAGTTCGAACTCATTTGCTAAGTGAGTCCAAGAGCGTGGAGTACCGAATTGTTCTATTTCAGTGGACTCGTCTTCTTGGCAATACGATGCATGTGTTCGTAAGAATGAGCTGATGTAGAAGTGTAGTTGCTTACCGAAGTTCTCAAACCAGTAGTCGAAGTCGAAGTTTACTGGTAACATACCCATGCGGTCTTTAATTGGGGAATCTACTCCTGAGAACCCTGCTTCTTCTGAGTCGTTCATTGCACCCATAATGGCTACTTTCTCGTGTAGACGAAATGAGCCTAGTTTACGTTCTCCTAAGAGCCCGTAGAGGTAGGGAGCTACTGCCATGTTTACACGGTGAAGATCGTCGATGAATAGGATACAACCATTCTTGCCCTCTTCAATTGCAATACGGTTAGCTGTTTCTATGATTTGAGGTACTGACCATTTAGTAGCCATTGAGTTAACTGTGCCTGTGACTGAGTACTGGTCCATGTGGTGTGCAGGGATGAAGTCTGGAATCGCTTATATTCAGTAGTTATCGTTAGTAACTACCCGCACCATTACGTGCTGCTACACCTCTCGGTGTAGGCTAGACTATATCTTCATCTTTATGTCTTAACTTTCTTGAACAGGGGAGGCAATATTGAATTGCACCTTCTGCTGATCTAACCATCGTTTGTGTCCACGGACTACTTATTTCGTTAGAACAATTATTACAGGTGTATACGCCGAACCACTTGAATTTAAGCTTGTCGCCTATTAGTAGCTGTTTGTATTGCACACCTATTATTGTTCTTCCCCCGATATCTTCGCCGATGTGCGTCATGTACTGCTCGAACATATTAGCCTGAACTGTGTGAGTTTTAGTCTTTGCAGACTGAGCTCTTACATTTAGATTCTGGTTATCTGCCGAGTGTTGCATGTTCTCTGCGTGTGTTACCCATTCTAGATTCTCTACAGTATTATTAGTACCGTCTTTATCTTTGTGGTTAACAAATGGCTTGTTATTAGGGTTAGGAATAAATGCTTCTGCCACTAGTCTATGCATGTGTACTGTATAATTATTGCCGTTATTAGATAACGAAGCTTTAACGTAAGTTGTATGCATTTGCTTGTGGTAGCTGCCTGAGCGTACCTTAGTACCGCTCTTAGTCGTGATACGTAAGTTGCCTTTGTCTGATACCTCGTAACGAGTACCGTACTTAGGACTTACTGGTTTGAATGTTTCTTGATTTTCCATTATACTTCCTTAAATTAGATAAGTAAGTATACCGAAAAATTTCTTAAAGTTAAATAAAGATGTCCCCCATTTCCACTCACTTGAGTGTACGAGCACAATGCTCTAGTCGTTGAACCTTCTCCTGCACGGAGCTTGGCTGCTGATTGCCTCTATCATTTACTTTTCTAACCGTCAACATCTGCTTTCGCGATGCTTGTGGTGTAAATGCTTAACAAGGGTTCCCAGCAATTAAAGGGATGCTAACTACGTATCACTACGTAGAAGGGCTGTAACGTTCAGCTATTTAGTCTTATCAATAACACTACTATCATTTGTTTATTCTCATCATAGTGTTTTAGGGATACTGTTAATAGCTCACGTCGTTAACCAGAAAGTTCTTCCGTACTTACTTCCGGGATCGATACTTGCACAACACCCATGTTTAAGTCTTTCGCTATCTTATATAGAGTTTGTGTTTTCCCGATACCAGGTTTACCAGCGATAGTTATACCTCCTCCGATGTCTGCTCCAGAAAGTTGGCCCTCGATGTTGGTGCGTAAAATTTTTATTATTGTGTTGTTCATTGGTTGTTTCCTTTTAATATTGTTTTAAGTAGTTCATTTGTGTATGTTGTTGCTGTTTGCATGTCTTGATAGCTTTCAGTAAAGGCTTCTAGGGTTGCTGTGCTTTTGTCGCTGCGGTTGTTATCTAGTTCCTCTACTAGTTGATCTATTGCGATGTCATAGTAGGGGTGGTGACTTTTAGTAGCTAAGGCTGAGAGGATTACCAGTTTATCTATTGCGTAGATTACGTCGTAGTTACTCATTGTAGATGGTTTAGCTATCCCGGTTACGTACTTGTGAAGACAGTTAGCTGGAAGGTTTAAGCCAGATATTCTTAGAGATACTCCTAGGGACCGGGCTGCTAAAAAGAAGAAGTGTTCAGAGAAATGTATGTGCTTGCTTATTGACTTATCAGTATCTGAGGCTAAGTCTCTTACAGTTCTAACCATATCTATAGCTCTCTCTTCACGTTTTAAGTAGGAGTCTACGTTTGCGGAATTTATTAGTCTATCTACTAGGGCTTTAGATTTGGTCTTAGCGTTATCTAGTAGCAGTTTACGGTAGCCTTCTTGAGCTATTACTTCAGACTCTTCACTAGGAGTAGGCAGGTTATCTAAGTAACGAATTACATCCTTACCTGATAGCTTTTTATGGGACTCTAAATGCTTCTTGAATATTGCTAGAGAGAATTGGTTAAGAGATAGCTCTTTGCTATTTTCGTTGAAGTTAGCCGATAGTTGCATCTCCCTTGCCTTAGTATAACCCTTGCTTGGTAGTATTTCTTTAAGTAGTTCCTTAGGGATTTGGTTTATTATAGTCTCGATAGTGCGGTCTTTAGTCATATAAATGTTAGCGGCTTTCTGCGCCATTGACCTTTGCTCCCAGCCAAAGCTAGAATAATTGTATCTACCGCTACTTAATCCTGCAAAATTCACTAGGAGGAAAGCTTCTAATGGTGTTGCCTTTACTAGCATTGATACACATGGGTCAACACTACCACTTAATGCTGCTGTTAAGTCTTCTTTGAATCTTTGGTCGTTGAGTTTACTTAGTATTTCTTGTTGCATATTTATCCTTTAATATATTAGTTATTATCGTTATATTAGTTGGTAATCACTAATATATTAGTTAAAGCGGTGGTTATCTACGCCACCTAGCCTTATGCTTTGCTGAGCCATCATTTGCAGCTACTGCAACCGATACAAGTAGCGATATCACCTGTAGATAAGTCAGGTCTACGATTATAGAGCGGGAGCTCTTGTCCAGGTAAGTTGCCATCACTATTTATAAGAGGACTCGTACCTCAACCCTAAGACTAGGCCTTTTTGTAAGTTTTACCCTTATAAATTATAGTACCGTTTGATTTAGGGATGGGAGTGTTATGAATCTTCTTAGCTTTCATTTTGGCTTGGTACCTTGCTAGTTGCACTGGTTGAGGGTTTGCAGTTCCTGCGTCTCTTTTCCACTTACCTAGAGTAGATACTCCGATGTTAAACTCAGCAGCAATTCTAGCTACTGGTGTTGACTTTGTGCGTTTTACTGCTGCTGTCACTAAGGCTTTTGGGTAAGCCATACCATTTCTAATTGTTCTCATATTTATCCTTTACCATACAGGTATATAGTTGTTGTTAGGAAGATACTTTCGTACCTTACTGGGTTTCTTATAGGTCTTCTCTTGTCCGTCTTTTAACCATTTAGGTTTAAAGATTAATGAGAGTTGACGAGCTAGTTCTGTTTTCTCAGTAAGCAACGCTGTGTTTAATGCCCTGGCTTTCACTATGTCTAAATGAAAACCAAGTGCTGTTTGCTCTGCTATTATACTTGCCGCTTTGTGCTCAATATCTACCACTGCCTCTATAGGAAAGTTAGACTTAGCTAATAGGAATAGTAGTAATCTGGAAGTTAGGCTCACATCCTGGTTACAGTATATGGCCATCTCTCTGTTGAGGTGTGAGAAGTCTTCGTAATCTATCTTGAAGTCTCCCATACGTTGTCCAAATGCTTTGGCTGAGTAGGAGCCGAATAGTTTCTTATCCACGCCAAGGTCACCATCCATTGCAAACAGGTCATCTTTAGAGAAGACTATTTTCGCAAGGATTAAAGTGTCGAGAGGAGTGGATACTATGTCGGTACCTGCTAGTTTCTGCATCATTGGTACGTCATACCCCATGATGTTATGACCTGCGTTGTAGTCACAAGTGTTTATAAGTGTTACAGCTTGCATTATGCTACCGTGTGAGTAAGGTACCCAGTGTATGGTGAATATCTTAGCAGGTTCGATTATAACTTCGTCTCTTACTATCTCCACCGACACACAGAATATCTTTGTACTGGGTATCCAGTCTGCTTCGATATCCCAAACGGCAATGGTTTTTCCTTTAAGCCATTCAGGTATCATTACTAGTCCTCTGAGTTAAGTGCTGTGGAGATTGTTTTAAGTATTGTTAGGTACTTATCACGTTCCATGCATGCTGCAGTGTTTGATGCTATCTCAGCCTCAAGCTTAGTACCAATATCGGCAACCTTTTCACCAAGTGATGTGATGGTCTCTTTAGCTCTTACAAGCTCTTCAGCAGTCTCTGAGCTAGTGTCATCCACTTGTTGTACAGGGTTAGCCTCATCGTATAGCTCGATGATATCCTTAGCTTTAAAGTATGCAATAATTAGGATGTCATATAATAGGGACTTGTCTTCTGTGTCTATGTTTTCCTCTATCTCTACGATATCGGCTTTTAACTGGTCTATTTTGTTCATTTAGAATTCCTTTTAAGATTGGGAGTTATTTTGCTCTGTTTTTATAGCGGCTATCATTGCGGTAAGGAGTGCCTTTTTAGTCGAGTGGTACCCTGTGTACTTATTCCCAGGGCCTTTAGTACTACATCGCACTACGCCGTCTGAATGGATGTAATTTCCCTTACCATCGCCTGCCCACCATCCTGACGAGTTCTTCTCTATATTTACTATTTCCATTAGAATTCCTTTGATGTGTTAGGGTTTCGCCTAGTCGTTGTTCTTATTTTAAAACCTTGTCTTAAGAGCTCTTTCTCAAAAGCGGTAATTCTCCAATGCTTAAACTTAAGTTCTTCTTTGTCTAACGCTAGTAGCTTTCGCATAGCCCTACTTACAGCCTGTACGTCCTCTTCCCGCTCTAATATTACTATGTCGATTGAGGGATAGGCTGTGTACTTGGCTAAGTGGTTACTACCACCTGTGGGCTGAACGTTAAAGTACTCCTCTATAGGGTAGTAGCTTACTTCGTTATGATGGCCTTCCATGAGGATGTCCCAGTTACGTTTCAATACTACGAAGTCATGGTCGGTGTACTTATTGGCTGACAGCCCTAGGGCTCTGCTTCCTATTGGTATAGCACCTATGAAAGTCAGAGACTGTGGCACTAATTTAAAGTTACTGTTGCGTCCTTCAAAAGGATCGTGATTATAGGCCATTAGCAGTCCTTAAAATGGAATCTCGTCTTCGTCTTCTCGACTGTACTGTACTGGCTGGCTACAGTCAGCACCTTCTTGAGCTGCTGAGCCTTTCTCTAATTTCTTAGGGGCTTTATGCGCTTTTTTACGTGCTTTCTCAACGGCCTTCTTGTCTGCTTTTTCTTTCTTATGTAAAGATTTAATTACTTCGTAAGTATTATAAGCGTAGTAGGTAATATCCTCTCCGCTATCTTTGTTAAAGAATGACTTTTTAATTCTAGTGAAGTTCTGTTGTATTAGATAAATATCCATATCGGACTTCATCATGTTACATACCTTGGCTAAGGATGAAGAGGAGGCAGTCATTATAGTACCCAAGGTTTACGTACAGTAGCTGTTAGGGCTTTAGGTGCTTCGTCTGCTGCTTTTATTTCTGCTATTAGGTTGTCTTCTAGTTCCTTAGCCTTTGCCTTTTCTGCCAGCTCTTGGTCTTTTACTGCTTTAGCTGCTTCTCGCTCTTCACGGCGTTGGTTACGGATCTCTTCTTCTTCGTCGAGGTCTTTAGTGCGATTTGCTTCTGCGTCTGCAAATGATTTTATTTGTTCCGGTGTACGCCCGAATGTTGCCATCTTAGGCCCAGACTTACCACCTTTCTTACGGGTAGCAGTTGGAGGTGCTGGGTTTGATTCTACAGGTACCGTTACTGGTGTAGGTACTTCATTGGTGCTATAGTCAGCTGGTGTAGATGGAGCTGTTGGCTCTATATCTTCTAGTACTATAGTTTCTGGTTCTAACGTGCTAGGTACGGTAGGAAGCCCTGGAAATGCTTTAGTAAGTGAAAGTAGCTCTTTCTCTAACTGGTGGCTTGTAGGGGTATTGGAGGTGTGCTGAGTACCGTTCATAATGTCAGAGATCTGCCTCATCTGTAGAGGAGTTACGTTGTCTATTGTTATTGATATCATTATTTGATTCCTTGTGCTAGTTTTAGTTTAAATTTAAATGCTTCGTAGCTATCGATTGTAGTGGCGTGCTCATCTGGCAAGTAAGATATACCTGTTTTAGATCCGTTAGGAGTGCCTGCTGGATAGAAGCTTACTATTGCTGAGATTGCTATTGACTTGGTGAAGCCCGTCTCATTAGTTATTTCTATGAACATCAGCTACTCCTTTATTATTTGATCACACTAGACCCCGCTTCTAATGCACGGGATCCATCTGATCAGATTGTTTTACAACTACTTCCTCTAGTTGACAGGTTAGCTGGTTTGTGTAGGTAACTTCATTACCTTGATTTGTCTGGCTGTATTTAAAGCCCGATGACTCTACTGAGTATCGAGCGATTCTTTTGCGATTGCGGCATCTTTAGTTACTTGTAGTAGTTCTTCCATAATACTCTTGAACACCTTGCTGGCTCACATGTACTGTGAACTGGCTTGTTACATATCTTACAAGGTATGAATCTCATTAGTATCCTTTAATAGTCGTTACTAGAACCCAGGTTTACTGGGCTCCATAACGTTATTGCTCCTTATAGTCCATAGGACTTGCACCCCACTGGCAAACTTTGTGGCTATCTTCTGCTCAAGTGCTATTGGGTTATTTTTAGGGGCTATGATCCCAGAGTGCCCTTCTGATACGCAGACCAGCAGTTCTTTTATATAGCGTCGGTGCTGGGTGGACAACGCTGATACAGGAGTAATAGACTCTCCCTGGTGACATGATTTAGCTCATTACACTTATTGGCTGGTGGCTGTTCTAGGTACGCTCCAAACCTTGCACGGTCAATTACCTTCGTGGCTGACTCCCGGTACCTGAGCAATTTTTATAGCGGCTCGTAACCCCGGAGAGGTTGTACGTCCTTGCAACGATGTGCTTCCGCTCCAGTTTACAGTCAAGGTGACTTGGTGTACCTAATCAGACTTACACTGATTGTAGCTCTATAGCGTCTATAGCCTGCTTAGTAGGTACATATTGACCGGAGAGTAGGATTCGAACCTACTACATTCTTAAGAGGTTACTTAATAAGCACCTGCTGTCTTGCCCTTCACAGGCCCCGGATAGCTCCCACACAAGTCAGTGGGCTACGTTCGAAGCTACAAGGTGTTCCTTCCCTGCACGACTGTGAGTATTGTTAAAGTCAAATACTAGTGAGACTAGTCAGTTTAAAGCCCTTTGACTACGCTGGCTATTGCAGGCATTTATACTCAGCCGTCGAGAGTTACTTTATAGTCGGTAAGGACTTTGGTGACTCATCAGGATCCGAACCTGAAAGTAGTAGTAGCTTGCGGCTGTACAACTTCTAGCGCCAATGCTAGTAAGTCCATGTGTGGCGCCCCCTGCACGGCTCGAACGTGCGACTGTACTGTTTGTCCGCTCGTACAGGAATGCACTCTGTATCACTTTCATATCGTACATAATACTGGGATTACATAGAGGCAACAGGTACCTGTTACATCTACAGCTCTACCAACTGAGCTAAGGGGGCATGTGTTTACTAAAAATGCTTGACTGCTTCTTCCGTGAGAAAGTTAATACTTATATGAATCTGCTCAGTCATTCCAGAGTTATATTCTTTGGCTTCATCGTTGTAAATAAATTCTGCACAATGCTTAATGTTGCTAAGTCTATGTCCGTAGGCTGTGTCAAGGGAAAAGAAGTATGCGTTTGTTTCTGGAGAAATCATATTGTCACAATGTCCAATCATCATCTTTAGCTTCTTAGAGTTATCATAAGCTTCATGTTTGCTTATGTAGCGATAGATAGAATTTATGCTTGCCAACTCTGTTCTGATTCTGTGCCCTGCTGAATAGAAAGCTTCAACCTGTTTCCCTACGTCTTCAAATCCGAGTTCAGCTAATGCTTCAGCTCTTTCTGCTGATATGTTTAAAATTACCTTCATTGTAAACTCCTGTTATTTGGTGTCATCGACAGGGCTTCTACCTGCACATACCTTGTACTTTAGCACTCTAGGCTTACTTTGAGTTACGATGACATATTGGGTGCAAGGTGTGAGAGTTGCACTCACCTTTGAGGGCTTCACTCCCCTCTATACAGTATGCTTAATGTTAACGGCTCATTTTCAAAGCCCCTGTATTGCTGGCCTATACAGCTTTCCGTGCATGGTGATCTATTGGGTATGCAGCCAAACGTGCACTAGACCAAACCATATTTTTAGACTAAGTCTGTCATGGATCGTCCTAGGAGAGGAGTGGCGTTTGTTGGTGTGCCCTATTTCTCTAACAGGTTGGGCATCTATAGCTGTCTCTTGCACAACTAACCTCCCAATCGCGATACTACTAGTATCCACTGAGTGTACATCTGTAGCTAGTAGCTTTCATGCACTTCTTGCTGCTACACTACGAAGTGGGCCGCTATAATTGACGTGACAAACAGGTCTAGTATGAACGGTATAATCAATATACCCTCAACCTCTCCCAAGGTTTCTCTACTCTGTGTTACTATTACTATTAGTGTAATCATTTAGTTTCCTTACTGTAGGTCTCACAGCTGTCGCTGAAGTCACTTACTGCTATAGGCGCACTCTTGTCACCCCACCACTCTTCTGCGTCTTTAAGGACACTCTCTGTTAGTTTAATGGCACATTCTGCGGAGCAGTTGGCATCACAAAAGGTCCTGTCACGAAAACATAAAATATCACACCTCCTTGATGTCATTTAGAATAAAGTCTTCTAAATTGTTTGTTAATATATATTGGTTGTACGCTTCTGCTGCATACTCCTGAGTGGAGTACGTACCAAGGTTATGTGTTTTGTAGTCAATGGTTATACGTGCTACAAACCTGTCACCTGATTTAGATACACCTTTGTGTATAGACGAGGTCTTTTTACTTGATATCTTTCTTCGGTTCCTAGCTTGTGCAGTACTTGATACCCATCTGCAGTTACTTACACTGTAGCCTTTATCGTTATCTTGTCTGTCTAGGCTTTTGTCTTCGGCATAGCCGTTAGAGTCTGCCCAGTCTTTGAAGGTAGTAAAGTCGTCCCATAGCGTGTCGAAGTTTATACCTCTACCTCCATAGTCTACGTAGCGTTTATGCTTAGGATTTCTACATCTGTCTCTAGCTCCTAGCCAAATCTTGTATAGCCTAGTGTAACGTTGCCCATGTGTAGTTAATAACTCTCTACTGCTACATATCTTGCACACTCTCGCGTTAGCATGTTTGAATGTAGCAGCTACAACTTCAGCAGTAGTACCACATTCTAAGCACTTTACTTTCCAGTAACGTTCTCTGCGAGTCGCATTTGCATTACGATACCTCATTCCTAAATCCTCAACGAATCGTTCTTCATAGTTTTTCATGCTATTCCTTTTAATTAATTGAAGTATTATACACTAAAAATATCGTTATAGCAAATCACGGTCTTTAAAGCAGATCATTATAGTTCCTCTAAGGCTTTAGTGAAGTCGAAGTCTTTACGGTATAGTTGAGTTATCGTATGGGCTGTCAGTAAAGGCATCAGCACCATCATTGGTGCTGTGGTACTCTGATGTACTTTGGGGAGTTTAGTTGTATCCCACCCTAGTTCTAGTAATCTATCATAAGCTGCTTTATAAAGGTGGAAATGCTGTGTCTTTATGGATAAATCGGTAGTGAGGTGGCAGCTTTGGTGCTCGTTAGAGGTATTATAGTTATCGGCACGGTTAGAGTGGAATACTACTTTCTTTTTTAGAAAGCCTATCAGGGTTGCTGCCTTTATTTCTTGCAGTTCTATATTGTATTTGAAATCATTCATAATTAGTCCTTTAGTGTATAAGTGTTATCTATAATTATTATAATTACACATAATAGTTATAATGGTGTCCCTACTAGGAGTCGAACCTAGAGTTCTCCCTTAGGAGGGGAGGGCTTTATCCTGTTAAGCGATAAGGACAGACGGTACCCGAAGGCACCAGGTGTTACTTAATCTTACGGAAGTTAGTCGTAGAGGACATCATTTCCATTGGCATATAAATAACGTTAGAGTTGCCTTTAATGGCTTCTACCATTGCTTCTTGCACTTCGATCTTACGGAGTGTTAAGAGGGCTGGAGAAATGCCTGAGGCGATCTTACGGTTGTAGTCAGCGATACGTTTAGCTTCCTGCATTTTGATACGATATTGGCCTTTTGCTAAGAGCTCTTTACCTTTAAGTTCAGTAAGGCTAACTTGTACGTCGGCTTCTGCTTGCTTGATTTCAAGCGTACGCTTAGCTGCTGCTTCAATTGCATCATCGATTACTTGAGGAAAGTCTAGTTTACCTAGGGCCACATCGGTAACGATTAACGGTGTTGGTTTGAATAGCTTTAGAGTTAGTTGGTAGATATCTGACGAGATATGGTTAAAGTTATCATTCACTTCTCCCATTTTATATTTACCTAGTACTTCACGCACTGCCTTGTTCACGATTGCTTTACCGTGTAGAGCATATACCTCGTTAAGGGTAATAGTCTTACCATCTTTAGGCCTAACATCACTGAATACAAAGTTACGAGATGTTAACTTATCACCTAAGCGCAGTTTAAAACGTACTTGAACGATTAAGTTCATGTCACCTTTCATACGTACTGTTACAGTCTCATTTACTGTATGTGAGATTGTCTCTGCAAGGATTAAGTGCCCGTGCATACCTACGTTTACTCTTGATGGAGGGTAGATTTCAGGGTGTAACCCATCTCTGTCTACGATCTTACCTATTGTCCCTACAGGAACGGTCTCGTGTGAACAACCACTGAACATGATTGACATTGCTAATACTATTGCCATTGCTGATAGAATTTTCTTCATTTATTTCCTTATTCCCACTCTGTTGTATCGTCCGGTGTACGACTTGGTGGTGTTTGTTGTTGTGCCGGTCTTTCTTTAACTATTAGGTTACTTGGCACTGCTGGCGCTGATGTGCCACATACAGAGCTTATAGTTACCGCAGCTATAATGGCTATTAGTAGCTCATCTGTTAGGAAGAATACTATTGCGAAAATTATTACAGCAACTATTACTACCTCTATCATACTATTTACCGTTAGCTATTTCACTACTAGCGTTATCTGAGGCTGTATTAGCCAATCGCATTTTCTCTTCAAATGAGAGTTCTTTTACGTGAATTGGAGGGATAACTTCTGCTGAGTGTGCTTCGTGGTAAGAGCTACTTAAAGCTTCTTCCTGCTGGTGAGCTGTTTTTGAGGCAGTACCATCGTACTTAATAGGCGCGAAGATCAGTAGCAGTGCCAGTACTACTACTACCGTTGCAGCTGTTTTAAAGTGCTTGTAGTAAAGTAAGGCTCCTAAGATTAGAAAGGCTGATACTGTTACTAAGAACTTTGCTAGGGGGAACCATGCAACCATTAACTCCATAAGTCAGCCTTTGGCTCTTCTGTGGGAGTCTTACCGAATTTGTTTAAGTGGTTATTCTCACTGTATAGTATGCTCAGTGCGGCTGTTGTGAAGAATAATACTGCTGTTAGCCCTACCATTACGTGTAGAGTAATTGTTGGTAGTAGTGCTAGTCCTGCCAATGCCCCTACCCCTGATAGGTATAGGATGATTATTGAGAGTGGCATTATTACTTACCTTCTGTGACTAGAATAGCCATAGCTGTAGTTGCTACTACTGTGCATAGTGCCCCAACTGCCATCGTTGTTACACTGCCTGTAGTTACACCTGCAAGTCCTGCTGTAGTAGTGGCTACTGCTACGTACTTCATTATTGTTGAATGTTTCATTCTAGCTCCTATGCTATTTTTCTAACTTCTTGTCTTACATGCTCTATAGCAGATGATGCAGTTATGTTTGCCACTGTTGCAGCATCCTTAGCTACTTTAGATGCTAGAGTTGTTGTCTTTTGAGTTATCATTGTTTTGAATTTCTCTGTACGCTTAGCTGTGTTAGCTAGGTACTCCATTGTATGTGTGTCGTCTATTTGCAGTTGTAAGAGGTTCTCCACTGATGTGTGTACCTTTTCTGAGGTAGTTTCTGCTACGTCACTTACTAGCCCTGCTATATCTCCCCACATCTTCTGGTAGTCGTCTAGTGATGATAGGAGGGTACCAATTGCCATCTCGTCTGTAAGGTCTGTCTTCATGGAGGGAAGATCTCTACCGAGAGCTGTAATGGTTGCTTGGGTTGCTGTAATAGCACCCTCTAGTTTTAAGATACGAGCTTGGTATTTAGCTACTGATGCTTGTATTTGAGTATCTAGTGAGATTACTCTCATAGGGATATCTGTTTTATTTACATAGGCTTTAATAGCCTCTGCAGATTCTAAAGCTACTACTTTTAAAGCGGTTACTTGTGATAGCATGTGTGCCTTAGCTGTTTGCAGCCCTTCACCTACTACTAGTAGCTTCTCATACTTCTCGTGGATTGACCCGAATAGTACGTCGATGTTACGTTGAATAGATGAGTTGTTATGGAATGTTGCTGAGCCTTTTGCAAGTAGCTTTTCTCCAAATGGCATAGCTACTAGTGCCTTTGTGAAGAATGTTGAAGGTTTGGTAGTAGGGGTACCTAGCAGATCTCTAATCTTTTTCTGAGTGCTGATGAATAGCTCTGCTAAGTCACCTGTCTCTGATAAGGCTGTGGATTCGTTGATACCTTTAGTAAGTTCTGATATAGAACCTACCACACTATTAAAACGGTCGTGAAGAGTTTCACCTGTTATGTGCATGCTATCCACTGTTGTTTCTTCTATGATGACTGACTGAGGTGCCATGGCTCTGCCAGTTTTCTCTAGTTCTCTTGTATGTGCTTCGGCTTCTTTTACACTCTTAAGGTGTTTTTCTATTTGTACCTTTACATCACTTTGCCTACAAATGGTCTCTATATTGAATATGATGTTGTCTAAGGTTACTTGTAGGGTTACTACTGGGTGTTTTCCTTTTACATATCTCAATGTGAATGTCCTGCCTAAAGACATTGCAAAGTTTGTAGTTACATTTATTGGGTATGTGTCTTTATCCTCTGTGCGTACTAGTGCTGTCCCTGTTATTGGCCATGAAGTTGGTTTATCACTTAGGCTTCTTACACGTCTATAAGCTCCAGCGTATTCAAAAATATCGTCTACTTTAATGTTACTCATATTGATTCCTTAGTTAGCTTTGACGATTAGATCTAAGTACTTCTTAGGTGTAGCAGCTTTCATTTACTGTACCCTTCTAGTATTTTATCTGTAAATACTAATGGAAAGTGTTCCTGTGCTTTACAGAAAATATCTAAAGCTATACTACGGATTTCGCCTTGAGCGTGGCTATTTAAACGTAGTTTGAAGAAGTCATTCCAAGCTTGTAAGTTACCTGTAATATTCATCGCTGTTGATGTGTTAGCAGGGAGTACAGCTCTGGCATCCTCTTTTTTCACACCGTCTGCTAGTAGTTGTTTGTATATATCTAATGCAGAGTTCCACTGCATTTTCATCATTGCAGCTTGCGTTTCTGTAAGCCCGTTAGGCATTACGAAATGAAATTCACCTTTATCTGCTGACACATAGCGTTTACTTTGTACCATAAAGTCTAAGTGCTTACTGCGAACAAGCTGGTTCTGAGCTGCTACTGATAGTGAGCTGATATGTACTGTCATATAGGCAAATCTAAGTGCGGCTAGGTGCCCGTGTCCGTGAACTAAGTTAGAGGTAATATCTTTACCTCCGTCTTTGATAAGCTTAGTTCCGTAACAAATCTTAGCGTTCTCCCCTATGTCGGTAGGTTTCGTTGCGAGTGTTATGGTAATACCCGCTACGGTTGTTATATTGGGCATAATGCCTCCTTATTCGGTTAGTACTATAGTAGTACCTGGTTTGAGTATCCTGACCTCTAGAGAGTTCTTGTCGCAGTTATCGTAGAGATTATCTGTGCCGATAAATATGGCTATGTTACCTGCACAACGTTGTATTACGTCGCCTTGATACGTGTCTTTAGCCAGTAGCACTGCTAATTGCCCCACTTCCATATCACACATACGCGTAATAGCTTGTTCTTTATATAATTTAGCTCCCATTAGGTGCTCCTTGACTTTGTTATTTAAACTTTACCTGCTACTGTGTCCATTTGGCATGTCAGGCAGTAGTAGTATTCTATACGTGAACCTATACGTAAGCTAATGTTGCTATGTGAGTACACTAACACACCTATACCACAGCGAGGACAAGTATCGGTTTGTGCACCCAACTTAAGGTCTTCCCAGCGGGATACACGTATTACAGACGGCTCTTCAGATGGAGCATGTTTCTGTTTTTGTTCTTCTGCCTTGTCAAATTCAATGCCTACTTTGTTGATGTTTACTATTACTATAGCACCGCCTATCACTAAGGCTAGTATACCTATTACGAATACGAGTGTTGTCATATTAGTTCTCCTTTATTAATGTATGTAGTATTTATGCAGTCCTGCCCAGGTAGCAATTACTCCTGAATGCAGTACTACTTCATACTTTCCGACTAGTTTTATGTAGTCTTTTTCACCTGAGTATCTGCATACTACTAGGTCTTCCGGCTCATTAGGCATTAAGATTTTTTAAGAGTTGAATAAATTGTAGCGGTGCTATGTTGTCCCAGTAGGCATCATCCTCATCTACGTAAATGCCAGTAGATACTTCAGCTTTAAACCTGCATATTCCGTAGTACTCAAGCTTACTGTCTGTATCCCACAGTACTACGAATTCACCTGCTGTAGGTTTCCACAGCTTAAAGTCTCGTATCATGTGGGCATACCCGGATATGTCAGTCATTAAAGCTGTGCCCTCAATATCAGTAACTCTTGATATCTTACCGTCGTCCCTCGCCATGTGCCCGTCTCTTCCGGTGTACACTACCCAGTCACCTACTTTAAAGCGGGAGTGAGGCTTGGGCTTGTTATCGTCTATATATTGCTGGTGGTTGTACATAGTTAGTCCTTTGCAGGCAGTTCAAATGAACGGCCCGTTTTAATCCAAGACTCATCAACTGGTTTATTTGCTCTTTTACCGATCAAAGTACCCATAGGTGCTATATACTCGTAATATGTTTCCATTTTAGGTTCTGCTTTAACTCTGTATTCAGTATCTAAATTCCATTCAGTAACTTCTCCATAAGTCCAGTCCATATCTACAGCATATCTATACTCAAACTTAGTCTCAGGGTCATCTACTTGTAGCTTACGGAGGACTGAGTGCCAATCGTCTACTATGTACACAACATCTTCATTCCAGTCTGGTTTACTTCTGAGTACCCATTCTGAGTTATTGTGTGAATACCAAACTCCAGTTCCTTCAGGACTCTCAGCCCATCTAATCATTTCTTCTTTGTGTGTACGATTCATTATTTACTGCTTATTACTACTGTTATGTCTTTCTGTTTAGTTACTGCACCTGATAAGATGTCTACACCTACACCCACGAACCCACCTATAATGATGTTACCTAGGAACCAAGGGTTGAAGGTACGGCCTACATCCCCTTTAGATCCATTGCAGTCCACTGTGTAGTTGTTATGCCAGTAGTTTGATACTGATACCTCGTAAGGAGTCTCGTCTCCTCTTACTCTTTTACTGTCTCTGTATAGCGTACAGCTAGCTCCTGAAGGGTTACTGTCTATAGTAATATCACTATGACCACCTACAATTGTGCTGCATCCACTAAATAGCATCGCTGCTAATAGTGTTACTGTTGATATCTTTTTCATTTTGATCCCTTTTGTTTTTCCCAGTTAGCACAGTAGAAGGTTGGACCTACTAGTGCTAAGTGGTTAGTGTCTGCTTGGCAGATCTTTAGTGTTGGTACTTTATGGGATTTAACCCAGAACTTACAGTTGCTGCATTGGTTTTTCATAATTAGCCTTTAATGGTTAGAATGGTATGTATATTTGTAGGTTGGTTACTAGGTAGTTTGATACTACTTTTACGTAGCCTACTTGCAGTCCTACAGTCGGTATTACGGTTTCTTCTGTCGAGTAGCCAGATGCTATTGATAGTGCTGATGATAGTGTTATAAGGTCGGTTACATGGTAATTGTAGCCTATACCGGTTATAAGAGAGGCTTTACTATAGGAATTATAATAAGCACCTACATGGGTTTCAATATTATTACTAAACTCGTGCTCGTAGCCAACACCATAAGTTAGAGAGTTAAACTTATTGTTTGGGTCTACTGAGTGGTACGATGGCAACATTATTATTATGCTATCAGATGCTAGTGATGTTGTTGCTAGTATGGCTGCTAGTATTAGATGGCGCATTGGTTTCACCTTTTAGTGCTATTAGGAAGCTATAAGCCTCGGCTGATGTTTTAGTAGCTACATCTTTAAAGCGTATGTACAGTACCCTTCTTGGAGACTCGATAAAAGGCTTACCGTTAGCGTATATACACTCTAAGTCCTCTTTAGTTACTTTTAGTACAGTGAACTTAACGTCTTTAGTTACATTATCCTTACGTAGGTAGATAGAGTATGTCCCATTGAATGAGGCCGGTGTTAACGTTATTACATCACCATCTTTAAAGTCTTGCATTATTTGCTCCTTACTCTATATAGGCACCTTGATGCTTATAATTGAATATCCACACCCGTTATGTTATAGTCTCTCCGGGTTCTCGACTTGCTTTGGAATATAGGTTGCTACGTTTATACTCCAGCTTGAGTGGTTACTATACTAGTGCTATAGCGTCTACTGGTACCCAGCCACACCCAAGATCACTAGCCCAACCATCATTAACTGCTTGTTTAACATCTTCAGATGATGGTGCATCTATATTTAATCTATAAGGTAGCTCATTATCACTAGTGTCTACGGCTACTACAGTATAGGTATTGCCAACTTTGGTTTTATTACCTGTTTCATCATCTATTGTAACTGCTCTCAGAGCTGTAACTAAAGATCCTACTTCTATCACTTTCATTGTGTTTCCTCACGTTTTTTTTTAAAGAACTTTAGTAGTTCTATGGTTACTCTTGCTGCTTCTGCCTCGTGGGCTGCAGTTGCGGTTGCTAGGTTGTTAATGTCGTCTATAGTTACTGGTTTAGTTATTGCTATCGTCATCTCTAGGATTTCGGCATCGGTCATTGGTAGCTCCTATTGAGCTGCTTCTTGGAAGCTTAACTCAGGGTAGACTTCATTCTCAAACTTCTCGATACGGGCTGTTAGTAAGTGGTTGGCTTTCTCTGAGGCTAGGTACTCTGCCATTGATGGAGCGGCATCACGAAAGTCTGCTAAGAACCGTAAGGCTGCAATGTTTTCTGATTTATGCACTACGGTTGCAATTACTTTGTAGAATACTTCCCAGTCTTCAATACGGTCGAATGCATCAGCCATCTTCTCAGTGAATTCGGTACGGCCTTCAGTTGATACTTTGGCTGCTTGGTATATATCGTCTTCAGACATATCAAAGGTATCGGCTAGCCAGTCGTGAAGAGCTTTCTTCTTCATGGCTTCTACTGAGATAGCGGCTGAGGACATCTTCTTAGGTAAGGTGCCAGTGTCTTCTGCTGCTTTACGGAGGTTGTCTGCTGTGAACTTTCCATACTTAGCTACACACACGTCTAGGAGAGCCATAGCGTCATCTTCTGCGTCAGGTATGTACTCACTCGCTGAGAGGGAGATCGCAACGTAGAACTTAGCTTTGATAGCCTCTAGCACTGGTCTCTTCTGTAGGTAGCTGATGTATAGGTTTGCTGTTTCTACTGCATAGCCTAGGTCCGCTACTGATTGAGCATAGCCGTCGGGTGATAGGTTTGTTTTTAAAAGGAAGAATACTGAACCTTTACCGAAGAACATAAGTTCCTTGCTGAATGCATCGGTACGTTCTAATTGGTCTCTCGCCCAGTCTGTGTCTACGGCAGTACCGTCTTCTGGGAGTAGTACTCCTGTATCTATTTCTTTAGTGCTCATTTGGTGTCCTTTATAGTTTGGTATAGTAGTGTTTTTATTGTTCTTTCGGATAGTCCTGTTGCGGCTATTGCTGCTTTTAGGAATAGTTTGTAACTTGGTGAAGCTTCTCTAGCTTCCTTCAGGGTTAATGCCTTGGCTTCTTGGATTGAGCTGTAGTCGAATGGATTGACGTTGTAGCTTTTTCCTTTTATGTAGAAGTACAAAGAGCCATAGGTAAGTTCCTTAGCTGGGAACCATGGTGCCTTGCGGCTGTCTTTAGGCACAGGGCTAAGCTACTGCTTTATAGGTAGTTGACTCTGGTGCTGACATGTTGAATAAGGCTTCCCATCTAGCTATAGTGTTAGTACTCTTAGGTAGTACTACTTTAGTTACGTCCCCAGTAATGTGGTTGATTTGGACTAGGGCCGGGCCTTCCATTGCCGCTAGCTTAGTTGCTGCTGATGATCTAATGATATGGGCTTTATGAGGATTAAATAGTACACTTATCTTCTTGATTATAAAACTGTAGTCATTATTGTATGTACCTACCCCGCCAAATGCTTTAGCACGGTAAGGTCTGAAGTGACGAGATGACAGTATCTCCATTGCGATTGAATGAGGAGACTTAGCTCCAAATATAGATACTGCTGTCTCCACTGCTATACGGTGGTCCTCGTAAGTTACTTTAGTGTTATCTTTGGCTACGTCTCGTGCCTGTCTGGCTACTTCATCTTTATCGTACCAGAATACTCTTCTATCCCACCATGTAATGGTTTCTTCGAACTTGCGTTGAGGTCTAGTAGCTACGGTGTTTTTAAAGAATGCTTCTAGTTGCATGTCTCTTTCAGTTATTTCTCTCATTACTTATCTCCTATATAGATGAAGTTTATACCGCTTGATTTATATTTACGGTTTATTAAAGCTACGTAAGTTAATACACACTCGTCTGAGGTGCATATAACATAGCCTTTAGGGTTGAAGAACACATTATGCTCTATAGGGTGGTTAGGTGGTAGGATTACGTAGTCCTCGGTTGATATGGTTACCAGTCCGGTTACGTCTTCTTGGTCTATTTGTATTATGTTACGAGCTGACAGTGTTGCTACTAGTAGCGTTGCAAGTAGTAGCTTTAGCATTAGTAGTCCCTCACGTCATAAGCTGGTGGTGGTGTTACTGGTGGTAATACCTCTAGTGAAGTGTCAGTGTTTAGGGTTGGTAGTTCTTGAATGAATAGAGAGATACCGGTCTCGGCATTGTAATACTCTGTTTCTCCAGAGGAGTAGGTTGTTACATCTATATCACTTACCTGGTTTTCAGTGTAGATTATAATTGACTCACTTGCCAGGGCTAGTACCGTTATTAGTAACATTGCTAATGTTTTCATTGGCTTACCAACTCTAGTTGCTCTGATGTAAATAACCACCAGTCACTGTTGTCTCTTGTGTATACTTCAAATTTATAACCGTCTGCACGGTGTGCTGAGGTATGTCTAACTGTACAGATCTCACCTACCTTAAAGTCTTCTGCTATTACTTCATCCATTGCTAGTATTTTAACTAGACTGCCTTCTTTAATTGCTGTCATTGGTGTGTCCTTTTTGTTAAGTACCTATAAGGTCTATTAAGCCCTCTGATATATGAATAAAATATACGTAGGAGGTATGAGTTGCTTTGAAAATCCCTGAGGAGGCAGGGTTTAAGGAATTCAGAGGACTTAATAGGCGTTATAGTGGTTGCAGGTCTTCAGGTATCTAGGCAAGGAAGCAACCTCCATCCATGGAGAGTATTCTAGAACTGAGAGGACCTGGTGTTGGCATAAGTGGTATGCGAGTGGTTTAATGTCGTTTAGACTGGTGGTAGTTTAATGTCTGCCGAGACAATAGCTGGTTATAGGTGGTTATCTATATCAGCAGGGTCTATTGGATTTTCGTTAATCCACATTGTGTATTCCTTGTTGGAGAGGTAGTCTAAGACTAGAACTCCGAGATGTCTTTAGCTTCAAGAACTTCACCGAGATCGGCTACAGTTAGTTCTACTAAGTTGTTGTTGTACATAGTTGGCAATTGAGCAATAGCTGCTTCTGCAGGGATATCTTCAACTCTTTGAACTCCAAATACCTCACGAGCCATAGTGTCTGTGATGTTTAAGAAACCAGCATGTTTGCCAGATTTGATTGAGTGGAATGATGCTGAGAATTGCATTTTACTTTTGCTTTTTGTTGTTGTGTTTTTCTCGAATGCCATTAATGTCCTTTGCCGCTTGGGTCTTTTTAGATTAGTGCCAGTTAGAGTCAAGGTGACTATGGTCTATATTGTCGCAGGAGTAAGTAAGGTTCTTCTTTATGATGTTGGTGGATCTCTTTATGGCATGGCTGACATACCGTTACTAGATCCTCTAGAGTCTCGTGGTACAGTGTGTTGTAATGTAGATGATGCACATTTAAATTACTTGTTGCCCCACATTGCTTACACCGGTAGCCGTCACGCTTACGCGTTAGTAATGATAGCTCTCGCCATTCCTCAGACAAAATGTATGCGCGGTGGCTGACGTGGTACTTCTTCAAGGCTGGCCACTCTTTCATGGTGGTGCCTTCCAGCTTCTCATCTGCAAAGTCCTCGTAGAACTGATCAGGGTCTTCATAGTCCCCTGGTAATGGATGTTTGTCAGTGAATGCCCATATTATAAACCATATTGCGACCACTGTTAATGCTGTTTCCATTACTTTCTTCTAGCTTTAACCAGAGCAAGTGTCTCACTTAAGATAATGATAGTTGCATCCAGTGTGTTGTAGATAGGTACAAAAGCTAGAAAAGTAGATACTGCTGGGGCATCTCCCCTGTATGATTGGTGTGCCAGTGCAATAATTATTGATACGGTGTAGATTGTTAGCATTATTATTCCTTATTTTTTGTTATCGTAAGACTAATTAAGTTTTACTTTCTTCTGCTCAGTACCTTTCTTCTTATAAATTTTTAAGATGATACAGTTACTCAATTATTTATCCATAAGATTAATCGAGGAGATAAACTGCTCCTTGCTCCGCTCTAGCCTCGCAGAGACCCAGCGGTAGCGATTATATATGTAGGGCGACGAAGGAGCATACCTTTTAGAGAAAAAATAAGTACCACCCGAAGGTGGTTGAGGTTAGCAGATGTGGTAGGTAGCTTGGTGAGTGTTGCGGACAAACTCGGTCACATCTATGCCGAAGTCTTGCTGGCAGAAGTCCTCTAGTATTCTAGATTCGGCTAGGATACGGATTGCTTCTATGTATAGCTCTTGCACTCTCTCAACATTGTTGGGGTGAGTATCGAATTGGTCGTGGATATGAGTTACTATGAAGCCCTCTTTATGGGCTTTAGTGATTACATAGCGAACTATCCAAGCATCTTGTGCATGAATAAAGTTTGGAGCTAGCGAGGTTGCTACTTCTGAAGTACCCACTTCGTTATAGATGTATGGTAACTCTAACCCCTCTACTGCTAGAGTCCCCTCTATTTTGTTTATTACTGGAATGTAGCTCACATGCCCGTCAAGGCATTTAAATGTGTGGAAGGTAGCTGAGGTATCCCAACGGTCGTTTAGGGCTTCTAGGGTATTCATAGCACCTGGGAAGAGGACTGATAGAGTTTCATAGAAAGCTTCTAGTTCCGGAGTGTCTTCTCCGAATGCTGAGATTGGCTGGTTACGGCTATTGTAGAATGCTGTCATAGTTGGTTTCTTACAGTAAGCTCTAATCTCGCTAAAGCTCTTACCTACAAATATCTCTGAGTTTGGGACTAGAGTTATTATGTGTTGAGCAATTAGAGTGTATGGGTCGGCACGGTCCACTTTAGTAGTGTAGTTGTCACGGTTAGCTCTTAGGGCTCTGATTTCTGCTAGTATTATTTTCTTAGTTCTTCTCATTTGTTCCTCCTACGGAATTATTTGTTACGGTTTAAGTTATAAAGGAATATAACTGCCTCTGCGGTTATTTGTGTTACTGGTTCCTTCTTAGGGTTGTGACAGTTATCACTACTGTATAGTATTTCTGTGCCTCTTAAGACTAAGTAAGGTTCGGTGGTATGTTTATAGGTAGTTTCTCCTTCTACCCAGTGATACCCTTCCTCGAAGGCTATATCTTGTATGACGAGTGAAGTGTCAGGAGTTACCTTAATCATACTATTGTTAGTTAGCACTTTAGGCATTTGCTAGTTCTCTTTCAAGTTCTAGTATTTTCTCATTTGCTTCATCAGTCATCTCACGAATGATATGCGGGTTGACATTAGAATTAGCCCCTCCTACTGTACACCCTGCCATCGCTGACATTAGTTGAATTCCCGAAGCTGTGGCATCGAAGCCGACACGGTGATTAATAGGTTTACACAATATTACACCATTGTTATAGGCTAGTATTGCTTTGATGAATAGTTCTTGGTCATCGGCTCTATGAGCTTCAGCTAGCATTTGAGTTTCATCAAGAGTCCCATTAAGGAATATATTCTTGATTAAGCGGTTGGCTCTAGTTATTCTTTCGAAATAAGTTAGCTTATCGTAGCCGTAAGTGTTTGCTATATCTAACTTAAGGTATTTGATGCCTTTAGTAGTTAGTTCCTCACTGTGTTTGTAGCTGAGCATAGCTTTGCGGTAGGCATTGCCTTGAGGATTACAATGGTACCCCTGGCTATAGCTACGGCCTCTTTTATCGTATTTCCACCCGAAGAAGAAGCTGTTGTTGTTCTCTAGTAGGTAATCTATTACTACATCAGTTTCTCGTTGTAGGTGGATGAAGCCTTTCTCTCTCTCTGATACCTCTAGCGGAGTTAAGTCCTCTGAGGGTGCCTTTAGAGTGTCTTTAATGTATGGTAGAATTTCTTCATCAATTTCCCACTCTACTGCTTGAAGAATGTTTAGGAAGTCAGTGTTGATGTGTTGACCTTTGTCGTTGCCTTTACCGAGTATTGGGCTGTCGTTTTCTTTTGTTAATAGGTGGCTAGTGATTTTCTTATTCATATTATTTCCTTTTATTTAGCTTGGGTTTACGGTTGAACTTGTATCTATTTAAGATAGCTTGTCCCTCAGCTGGTGTTGTTGCCTTTTGCATTAGAGCTAGGATTTCATCTAGGTCTTCTGCTTTTAGGTGTGGGTTTAGAGTCTTCATTTAACCTCCTACGGTTATCTTGGAGAGTAGTCCATTGGCTGGATTAAGAGAGGCGGTAAGTACTTCGTAGCACGAATAGCTGAGTAGAGCTCTAGTGATACTTCCATAGTTGGTACCACTACTGCAGAGTCGCCATGCACTTCTATATGGCCGTTACGGTTAACTGCACGGTCTTCCTCTTTAACTACACGAACATCAAAGATGCCTATGTGTTGGAATGCTGATAGGAGCTGGATACCTGTAGTTACAGCATCTATCTGGTCGTAGTGGAGCTTATTACCTATTTGTGTACCTATTGCTTGTATAGGAGCTACACCTGGTAAGGCTACCTCTTTACCACCACGGATTACTAAGTCTGGGCGGATTAGGATTATAGCTTCTAGGATTGAATCTACGATGAGTTGCTTTGCCTCATGTAGCCCGTAGTTAGATTGAATCTCTTTAATGCGAGCTTCGTCCTCTAAGTCGGTACGGTCTTTAGTAAGGAAGTCCTCTGCAACTTGTAGTGCTAGGTCTATATCGTCTTGGTCTATACCTTTGATGAACTCTTTTGTCCACTCTGCTATATTGTGCTTACCCCACACTGCTTCTGCTAATAATTGGCTATTATAACTCATATTGTTTCTCCTGTTAGTTTATGTTATTTAATGTTAGAACTGTGTGATGTCTTTGGTTACTAGTTCTGCCTCTGGGTTTGTGACTACCACTTCAAGGTAGTGACTGTTTAGTATTAAAGGCAACTTTTCTAGTGCTTGTTCGTAAGTAACATCTGCTACTGAACGGACACCGAACGATTTACGAGCCATTACATCTGACATGTTAAAGAAACCTGCTTGGTCACCTGTTGTTGTGCTTACCATTTGTGCTACGAATTGGTTTCTGTTCTTTGAAGTTGATGCTGTGTTTTGTTTAGTGAATGCCATAATTAAACCTCCTACGGTTTGGTGTACTCTAGGTACTTGGTTAGCCCGAAGGCGGTAGTTCTCTTTTCTAGTGCAAATAGCACCTGGTTAAGATGCTAGTAATTTACGGACTTGTGTGATTGAGCGACACTGTGAGGCTTGGGCAAGCAACTCTTTTAGTACTTCTACCTCTTTCTCTAAGGCATCCACTTTAGTGTTTACCGGAGTAATAGCAGGCTTACGAAGGTCTTTAATAGGGTCGTTCTCATATCTACGAGTGTTTGGGTTGTAAGTTCTTATCATAATATCCTCCTCAGGATTGTTAGTATTGTTTATATGTTGTTGCTGAAACTGGATATGGTTTAAGCATAGCAGTAATGATTGTGTTAGATAGTTTATCGTTCTCACGATTGACTTTCTCCATTGCCTTTAGTAGCTTCTTATAAGCTATATCTTGAGCACTGATTAAGTTCCGTAGCTCCTCTACATCTTGAATAGTGAACTCTACGGTATGGTTAGTGCAAGTATTGATGATTACATTGAGAGTTTCTCTCCAACGAGTTGGTTTAGACATATTATTTTCCTTTTAGGGTATTTAGAACTCTTCTATTTAAACCTCTACGGTAGTTATTTAACTCGTAGGTAGGTAGTGTGACTGGGAGTGTTTTAACATCCTCTTGTAGCATTGCTATTGCCTGGGCTATACACTTTCTAAACTTCTCTGTTGCTCTTCTTTGGTCTTCTAACTCTTCGAAGTTAGGTGGTAGGGCACAAGTATGGATAGGAAATAGCTTAGGCAGTAGTCCCTTTAGTTGGGCTACACGGTATGCTGTAATGTTACCCTCTCTGAACTCTGCTGGAGAGTTGTAAGAGGATGCTTGATGGATAACTCTGGCTAGCAAGGACATTAAAAGTCCTCGATGTTACCAGCAGTTAGTACTTCAGTTTCTTCAAGTGTTATGGTTTGAGTCGCTAAGTACTCTAAGAGGTTACCTTTGTTGATTGACGCTACCTGCTCAAAGGTTGGCTTCTCTGTGGCACAAGTAGCTCTTAGGAATGCCTTAGATAGGTTAATGAACCCGACTGTGTTACCGTTGTTAGACTTAATGCTAATCTTGTAACTATGTGTTGGTGTGTTATCTTTTCTTGGATTAAACATGGTGGTTCCTTTAGTTTAGTTTGTATTCTTTTCCCGTGAAGGTAGCTGTTGGTTAATTGGTTAGCATGGTGTAGTAGACATTGCCCACAGGACTGTCAAGGTTAGTGCCATTGCTGTGATGAAGTTAAACATATCTTGGAATATCATTCTATACCTCCTGTAAGGTAAACTTTGAGCATGGTTTAAGCTCTATAGGTTGGAACGGTAAGGTTCTGTAGCATAGGTATACTTCTCTATGCTTATCTTGACTACGATGCTTACAATGGAGGCATGAAGGTTTCTCTAGTACCTTTATTAGTTCTTCTGCTTCCTCTACTGTGGAGGTTCTCGCTAAACGGTATCCATTGGTAGTAACATAGATAGTGGAGTCTCTCTCTTCTATTGTGTACATTGTGTACATTGTTAACTCGTTACTGCTAAGGCTATCATGCCTACTAGCAGGAAGGTTGTTACAACTATGAAAGTGTGGTTACTCATTGGTTCTCCTTTAAGGTAGTTTATTTACTCTTCTCTAGTGGAAGTAGCACCTGGTTGGTTAGTTTTTATGGAGGCTTTCTCAGTACGGGTTAGGAATAGCAAGGCTTCAGTAGAAGCTTTTGCATAGTCTATAGTGATATTCCCCTCGTCGCCATATGCTAGGTGCCAGTTAGCCTCTATAAATAAGGTGTTCACCTTGTAGCCGACATTGCTTGTAGCTCTTACAAATCCCTCGGCAGTAGTTGATAATATGTCATTATTTAGGGTTACCTTGTTGGCTAGTAGTACTGTTACTAATTCTAGGATGTTGTCATCGGTTACGGTGTAGTAGGTCATGGGTTGTATTTGCATTGTTTCTCCTTGTGAGTGTTATATGGATGGTGTAGTTAAACGGTATAGGTTAACGATTGGTAATGTTAATAGCATTGAGCTATAGTTGGACGAGGTGGAACGATAGTGGTTGGTTGAGTAAGATTACCTGGGAAAGCCTTTAATGGCTTCTAGGTAGCTTATATGGACTCTGATGAGTGGTTATGTGTTAGACGGCATTGGTTGATGGCAATGTTAGTCTAATACTAGTAGTTTTTATGTGGTTGGTATTGGAGATGGCACGGGATTCCGTGTGGGTTAGGTGGATTATGGTATGGGATTGTGGTTTGGTTGTGGGTGGTAACGACCGCACATCGGTACCATCTCTAGCCCCTATCTACTATAAGGGTTACAATACCTCTGTCCATTTTGTCTCGTGTTTATATATAAGAGAACTTGGACAACCATTTCCCCGCAGACCCGTGAGGTGTGGAAGAACCCCGAATTTCTCAATCATCACAGTGATGATTAGGATTGTGTTAATATAGTGTATTTAAAGTAGACTCTGAACAGTCAAGTCTAACATCAGATGGGATATTATTACAGTACTCCACCGATTGTATGAACTTCCATATCTCACACTCTTTGCCCTTTATTGCAAATGTAGGGTTGACGATGTACTCATAGTCTACACCTGTAGGCATCAGGAGTCCGTAAGGAGCTAGTCTTGACACACTATTTAGTATTGACCTCTTGTTGTAACCACTATGGGTTGCTACTAGGTCTATTGTGTCTCCTGATATAGTAAAGTGATTGCTATTAGTTCTCATTACATACAGTAACGAGTCCATAACCGCTTTATCATCAGTCCTTAGTGTTATGTATACCTCGTATAAGTCTCCATTAGTCTTGATTAAGATATTGCCCTTGGCTCCTGTATGAGGCTGCTGCTTAACCCCGTTAGGTCTATTAGTTAGTGCTGGCATTATGTCTCCTTGTAATTCATATAGTAGTATACCATTGTATACTCTCTTCTAGTGCAAATAGCTGTTGGTTTAGCAACCGCTACACCAAATAGATGTGGAGTAGTAGTCGAGGCTTGGGTGTCCGTCCTTCGTCCTGCCTTCTAGTGTGCTCTTAGTGTGCTCTTGGCTCTGGGCTTGTGTGCTCTTGGTTGGAAAAATAAAGGTAGCCCCGAAGGACTACTTAGTGTCTAATACAGCTGATACTTTAGCACCAGCCATCACTAGGGTTGCAATTACATCAGCACTATACTTAGGCTTGACATTTACCTTGCAGACTCTACCGTGAAGTTTATATTTGATTAACATAGGATGTCCTTATAGTAGTAACCCCGTAGGATTACTTAGTTTGTTCTGAGAACTGTGTGTCTAGTTCAGCCATTCTAGCATTGTAAGCTACTTGAGTCTTACGAAGTTCGAAGTCTAGCTCCATACCGTCTTGTAATGCCTCTATCTTAGATTCTTTAGCCCATAACTGCATTGAGTCGCTAGCTACTTGTCTACCTACTTGTGAGGCTTCTTCTAGTGTACCAAATACATCACCAGTTATATTAGCTGATGCAACTAGAGCAGTGTCTAATACATCTGCAGTTAAGTTAGTAGTTGCTTTGATTCTCTTGAAGAAACCTTTAGGTCTAGTGTTGTTGTTTAGTGTTGTGTTATTTTCATTCATAGTATTGTTACCTTTGCCATAGTAGGACTTGTAGTAGTGAGTAGGTTGTGGGTTACACATCTTGTTTTAAAGGCCGTAGCCTATGTACTTCTAATCAAGTGCAACTAGCACCTGGTTAGGTTATCTATTGTATGGACATAGTGGACGAGTTACCGTTACTGTGCCGTCTGATGCTACTGTGTGCATTAGAACTCCTTGAAGTATTTTATTCTTATCAAGTGCAAGTGGCACATGGTTGTACAGTTAGTGTTGATAAGTGTGCTCTTGTATTTATTATAGGATTGAGTTTAGGTACCGTTATATGACTGCTTATGTGGGGGGGCAGGGTATTGTTAATCATCAATTTAGGAGGTATACTACACCTGCTCCCAAAAATATAAAATATTTCACATACACCCATCATACATCTACCACATATCCATCAAGCATCTACAAAGCATCTATCAAACATGCTACGCTTGCCTCACAAAAAATAAAAAATTACTATAAGAAACCCCCTCACCTCCCCCCCCTCCTATAAGCCCTTAGCTATCACCACTCGATAACCTACGGTTACCTCCTGACCTACAACTCCAGTAATACCACTAACACAATTGGATTACGAGTTTAGGAGGGAAGCCGTAAGGCTAACCGAGTAAAGGAGTACTCCTAAAGCAACACCTACCTCAGCACCAACTGTACTAATACTAGTGCAATCCCTTACCCATACAGCACTCATGCAAGCCCCTACAAGCAACGATACTGCTAAAAGGTACCAGTAGTTGCCGTAAAGGATTAAGCCTCGTGTAAGCCACGTGAGACTATACTGCTACCAAATTTAAAGGAGGACTCTATGAGCCACCATAAAACTAAACTACTCTGTCCTAAGTGTAAAGAGTATGTAGAACCAGAAGAGAAGATATTCCATACAATGCTATGCCCTAAGTGTAATACTATACTTGAGGGTGATAAGCAGTGGAAGCAATCATGAGGTATATGGACTATGGGACTGAGTTCCCTAAGATGCCTAAGAGTATTACTAGTAGTAGGTGCAAGTGGTGTAATAGAGACCACCCTGTACTTGAGGTGTGTATGAGTAACCCTTCATATGTACTGCCAATAGATCTCCCTAGTGACGCCGAAGAGTATAGTCCTCTTATAGTAGTAGACACCACTAAGGATGGGGACTATACTTGCAAGGTATCGTACCAGGTAAGGAATGGTAGTGTTTTAGTTAGTAATATAGAGTACGTTTAACATGGCACTAGTAGAATATATATGGTTTACAAAGACTTACTGGAAGTATGTAGGGGTTGTTGGGTTTATTAGTGGGTATGTGCCTGCTTTACTAAGGTTTAGAAGATTATTAAAGGATCAGAATGGGATGTAGTGTAAGTGAAGGAGAGTTTACAGAGGCTGTAGCTCTGACTAAGGAAGGTAACATGAAAGTTACTAGAAAGCTTATTAAGGATTGGATGCTTGGCCCTAGGGATGCGTCCACTAGTAGAAAAGCTAATAGTAGGTATTGGAGAGACTTATCGAAGGTTTGGTTTATAACTGAGGAGGAGGCCAGACGTAGGACGTGTGCGAATTGTGAGTACTCACGTAATAATGAAGCGGCAATTGAAGCTATGGAGCATATACCTAATAATGTACTAGATGCAGACGGCGGTGGGAGAGTATGGTGTGAAAAGTTTGATTTCATATGTCACAACCTTAGGACATGCCAGGCCTGGGAGTACTAGGTAAGGATGGCCTTTCTACAGGTAGGGGCAGGAGCTCCAAAGAAGAAGCAACGACTCTACCTAATGAGTATTACTCTTCCTAGTGGTATGCATGTTGTTAAGATAGGTAAGGCTAGTGGTAGCTCCTCCAAGGAGAGGATGCTGCAGATTAATGGTAGTATCTTTGATAAGTTTAGAACCACCGCTATGATCAGTATTAAGAGAGATAGGGAAGTGCCTGAAGATATGGTCTTTAAGTATGAGACAGTTTTACATAGATTCTTCTGTGATTATCAGTATAATAGTAAGCATAAGTTTGATGGAGTTAGTGAGTGCTTTGCAATACCACTAGAAGATGCTGTGCAGGCTTATGAGGCTGTTATAGAAGGTAGTGAGCCTGACTTTACTTATGAGCTAGTTACAGTAGAGGATAATGAGTATGAGCTACCGTTTTAAAAGGAGATTAAATGGCAACAGAGTTTGAGTTTAACAAGCAGTATGGTGCAGTAGTGCCAGGTAGAAGTGAGCAAGGAAATATAGACCTTGACAATAGGGTTCCTTACTACCCTAATGGTCTTGGTAACGTAGCCTTGCCTCATGGGTTTGGTGATAGGGGAGTTGTTAAGACAGAGGAAAGCACTACAATACCTACAGATAAGAGTGGTAAGCCCATATTTGAGAGAGTACCTGATGATCACCCTAACTGGGTAAATATACCAACAGTACTCCATGGTACACAAAGAGAAGGTAAAGAGTATCAAGATGCAGTTATGAATTATATGTTAACTGGTAAGCATTTAGGACAGTTCAGTGAAGGTGTTGGGTTAGCCGTAGATGATGCTAGGAGAACACACATAAGGCAGATGAATGCAGGCAAGCAGGTTGGACTAGGTGAGGTTATACAGAATGGGCTAGACTTTGCAGTTGGCAACTAGTTTAAGGTTATTACGAACTACTCTAAGGTTAATATAATAGTGACAACTTATGCCAGATACAGTACACTTAAGGTTTAATTAATAGTACCTCACTATAATTACACCACTCCTAAGCAAGAGACCAAAGGCACAGAGGGTAGACTCTATAACCTACAATGATACCTCCCTAGGTTGTAACTAAGGGCGAGGGACTAGGCAATCTTAGTCAGGTACTTACAGAGGTCAATCAAGTCACCCGCGTAGCAAAGACTTGATACTAATAGGAGCTACCAGGCTCCACTTCATATTGAGGTATAGCACAATGGCAGTGCAACTGGTTTTGGTCCAGTTTACGGGGGGATCGTTACCTCCTACCTCATCCACACATCAGCATTAACTCCAACATATTTGTATTAACTACCCTAAAACCTACATAACTACAACTATACCTTATTTATTAAACTACACTTAAGCCAACTATAGCTATCATGCGTTAAATTTTAAAGGATGTAACTATTGCAAGTAGATAAGACCGGTACCATAGTATGGACCACAGCATTAGATACACTAACTCCTGGAGCGTTCTTCCTGCTAGCCACTATATGGTTTAGGGACTTAGATATGAATGATTTATCTATGATGAGGGCTACCAAGTTTGGGACCTCTACACATAGGTTGCAGAAGAGAGAGTTAGTGCAGGAAGGGTACTTAAGTGTATCACAAGTAGGTAAGGGCGAATATCGCTATAAAGTAGGAGAGAATCTCAATGGCTAATGCTAAAGAATTTAATAAACCAGATCCAAGTAGGACTAGAAGAGTACCAGACTCCTCCCAAAACATAACTAGGGAAAAGCTTAAGAGTGTACTACCTAAGAACTCAGGTGTGCAGATAACTGACGAGGTACTAAGGCTTATAAGTACTATGGAGGAAGATATAGACATTGACCAGACTGTGCTAGAGGAAGATATTATGTCCTATATGTTTCTACTTGGTAACTCTACTAACAGTATTAAAGATTTAGTTAATGCTGTTAAGTTCTGTAACCTAAAGAGGCATTACGATAATAGAACTGCATGGGCTATAGTGTTCCCGGATAAGTACGAGAAGGCTATCAACGAGAACAAGTATATTGATAGTAGAGTTAGTACCTATAATAACAGTCGGCTAGTTATAGCCATTGATAAAGAGATGCTGATACCTGTACATATTCAATACGCAGGACACTTCCATGCAGCCGTTAAGAAACAGTTTGAGCTTATGAATGGTATTAGTTCTGCGGGTAAAGGAAAGACAACTCCTATGGTTGAGCACCTTGCAGCTAAAGAGCTAGCATTACTAACAGCACAGCCTGTAGAGACTAAGATTGACCTTAAGGTTTCACCTAGTGATGCTGCGCTTGGAGCTATGGGTGAGATGAATGAACAGCTTAAGCAGATAGTAGCCAAGCAAAAGAGAGATATTGATGCCGGTATGGATATCATTGATGCACAAGTTATTGGTATTGACTTCTCAGATGTTGGCAGGGACAAAGGGTAATGGCAGCTAAGGCAATAGGGGTATTTGACCTAGACCAAGCACTAGACTCAGTTGATCTTAGCTTTAACGGGTATAGTCCTTCTGAGGATGCCTTAGAGTTCTTCGCACTGATGCGGCTGGTACAAGGAGAGGATTTCGAGTTCAGTACCCCTCTATTTCACTATTGGCTCGTAGACCTAATGTTTGGAAAGATTGAGAGGGAGAATTACCCTTACTCCAAGGTAGTTAGGGATAGCATCACAGTTAACCCTAAGCGGATATGTATTGTGGCCTCCCGTGGTGTCGCTAAGTCCACAGTGGTAACTACATTCTACCCTATCTATTGTGCTATTAAAGGCAAGACACCTGATGGATTAACTTCAGAGTTTCACTTAATGGTAGCAGCATCACAACAGGGTGGTGGACGAGTTATGGCCAAGGCTGTACAGTCTATGTGTGAGGATAGTGTATTCTGTAATAACTATTTTGAGAGTATGCGGTTTACAGAAACAGAGAGTGAGTTCATACGCAAAGGAGTAGCTAAGACTAAGAAGAGGGTGTTCCTGGCCAGGTATATAGGTATTGGTGGAGGTATCCGTGGTATCCGTTCTAATATAGGTGCTGAAAGACCAGACCATATTATCTTTGACGATGTTATTCTAAACTCAGATGCAGCATACTCCGATACGATAATGAAGTCACTTAGGAATACTATCAATGCGGATGCTATCAATGCATTAAAGGGTGGAGGCAGAGGTAAGATCTTCTCAGTGGCCACACCATTCCACTTACTGGATCCTATTATAGAGATGCTGACAGGAGGCGCTTATACACCTGTTGCTATCCCTATCTGTGAGAAGATAACTGAGACTACTACGGAGGAGGAGTTCGTAGGGGTATGGCCATCTATGCACCCTTATCATGCTGTGATAGAGCAGTACCAATCAGCTGTAGCCTCTAAGGCCACTAGAGAGTTCAACCAGGAGCGTATGCTTAGGATTAGTTCAGACGAAGATAGGATGATCCCTGATGACCTAATTGATTGGTACAGTAGAAAGACACTACTTAAGAACATTGATGGATATAACATCTACATAACAACAGACTTTACTACAACCTCTGAGGCTAAGTCAGACTTCTCTGCACTGGCGGTATGGGGTGTTAATAGTGAGAAGCACTTCTTCCTACTAGACCTATGTGTTAGAAGGCAAAGTATTGGAGAGCAGTACGAAGAGCTCTTTAGGATGGTAAACTTCTGGAAATCTATGGGTAAAACAGTAGAGGTTGGTGTAGAGGTAGATGGGCAACAAAAGGCCCATATCTTTGCACTGAAGGAGATGATGGTTAAGAAGAATGAGTGGTTTAGCTTTGCAAGACAGAAGGGTGCTAAGTATGGGTCTGAAGGCATCCTTAGTAGAAGCTCAGGAGGTAACAAGCACTCTAGGTTTAGAATGATGCTACCACAGTTTCAGAATATGATGTTTCACTTCCCAGAGGAGATAAGAGATACTCCTGATATGGAGGAAGCACTTAAGCAGCTCAAGTATACTACCTGGGAAGCCTTTGGTGGTCATGATGATTTCTGTGATGTAGTCAGTCAGCTAGGTATGATGGAGATCTACTACCCCTCTGTAAAGGCCTTTAGTGCACCATCATATAAAGATAGATCGATATGGGAAGATGTTAAGGATACTTCATCGGTATCCGCATATTCAAGTTATTCCTAGGAGGATTAATGTTTAGTACTATACAAAGCTACCTTGCAGCAGCAGGGGCTATATTGGTTATGGGGTTTGCTCTTATATTTAAAATGAGAGGGGATACCATTGAGGAACTTAAAGTAGAAGTGGGCTCAGCAAGAGCAGAGGTTGAGGTGGCTAACGCTGTCTCAGGTATAGTTGCAGACCACGAGAAGTTTACAGACAAGCTACAAGATGAAGCTAAAGACACGGAGGTGGCAATTGCTAAAGAGACTAACAGTTACAATCCTGGCGACACTATTACTATTTAGTGGCTGTACCAGGATTATTGAGAAACCGGTATTGGTTGAGACACAATGCCCTAGGCTAGTTACTATCCCTGAGGTAGATACTCTGACTATAGTAGTTGGAGAGGATGGTAAGCTTACACAACATAGCCTAAACGCGCTAGTTAACACTAGTAAGGCATTACGTAGGACAGAGCAGTTCTACTTATGGCAAATAAATAAGTACAACGCTAAGTACAGTTACCCTATTGACAAGTAATGCCACTTAAGGTATCATTCGGTAATTAAAATTACAGGATGCCTAAATGACTTACGACACACTAAAAGCTATCACTGCTGGGCTTCTTACGGGAGATAATGTACTCCCTAAGGATGACCTAGTCCTACAAGGCCTGGTTCAGTACGCACTAACCACAGTAGCTACACAGGCTGATTCCCTACATCTAATGACTTTAAGCACCACTGCTAATGTACTACGCCTTGCACAAGGTGACTACCTTATTAGGATGCCTGCTACTCCAACCGAGGGGACAGACCTAATAGATATTGATGAAGAGCTTACATTTGCTGTAGCTAGATATTTAGCTAGTTATGTAAGTAAGGAGAAGGGCGGTATACATGTACAAGCTGCTGATAGAATCATTAAAGACTATAATGGCAAGACTTATGAGATTACAGATCAAATGCAACTAGAAGCTGCACATGAAGGGTTACTGGATAGCTGCCCTCCAGGTTCAACTGAGTTCGTGCTATGACCTTAGACGATATATGGAAACTTAAGGACTGCAACCTACCTACTAAGGGCTCTTTAGATGGGGCAACAGTAAAGCCGATATCTAGGCTTGGGGACCTTAGTAATAAAGTATCACTAGGCACCGCTGCTGTATTTATATCAAAGAGCTCTTTCGATGAACATATACCATATAGTAGAGAGTACGATAATACCACAGGGCTTCTGACTATATACATGAATTACCACTTCATTAAAGAGGTCAGGAGGCAACTTAGTGTAGACGTGCCTGCAGAAGAATCAAAGTTCAGCCCTGAGGAAGAGGTTCTTTACACAGAATATGCTGGCTGGACAGATCTCGGTGCAGGAGCTGGTGAACATTTGCTAGCATTTACAGCCTTAGATAAATGGTTAGTGGATGAGGTAATGGATGAATTACATCCAGTACTTGATCGCACTTATGACAAGACACACAAGTGGAGAAAAACAGATGAAAGGACAGACTAATGGCTAGTGATTTTTTAAAGCAGGTAAGAGAGATAAGGGGTACAGGTACACCAGAGGTTGCACCTACTGATGGAATGTATCATGATATAGCTATTAAGACTACCGATACTGATGGTACACCTAGGTTAGGTGATGGTATGTATGGCAGTATGAAAGCCATGTATGGCGGTGTTGTGCCTGTGGTGGAGGACTTAGATAAGATCATTATAGTTAGTGATAATATAGTTAGTGTAATCGGCGTTGCCGATAGTATAACAGATGTTAACGTAGTCTCAGCAAATATGTCGGCTGTTGCTTCTGTAGCGCTTAATGAGGCTAACATTAATGTAGTTGCAGCAGATATAGCTAATGTTAATACTGTGGCTACTAATATAGCTAACGTTAACACGGTGGCTAATTCGTCTACTGAGGTTATTACTGTTGCAGATAATATAGTTGATGTAACCGTTGTAGCTGCTAATGATGTTAATGTAACTGTTGTTGGCGGTAATATGCCTGATATTAATACTGTTGCTGCTGACACAGTTGCGGTTAACACTGTAGCGGGTATTTCAGCTGATGTTACTACAGTTTCTACCGACTCTGCTGATGTTGTTACAGTTGCTTCTAACATAGCTGATGTTACTTCTGTAGCTGATAATATGGCCGATGTTAACAACTACGCTAGGACTTACTACGGCAGCCTTACTATAGACCCAACTATAACCACACATCCAACGTTAAGTGTTGGTGACTTGTACTTCAACACCACTATAGATATGCTGAAAGTGTATGAGGTTAGTGGTAATTGGACTAATACAGTAAGTACTGTTAATGGCACTAGTGCTAGAGACTCTTTTGTTGCAACGTCTGGTCAGACGGTGTTCACCCCTTCTGGTGGGTATGACTCAGGATTTATAGATGTATACAAGAACGGTATTAAACTTGTTGATGGGACTGACTTCATAGCTACTGATGGTATTGCACTAACTCTATCGCAGGGTGCAGTACTTAATGACTCTATTGAGACAATTGCTTATGGTATCTTTACACTTGCTAATCACTACACTAAGCTGGAGGCAGACCAAAGAGATGCTTTGAGCACTAAGTGGAAAGGGTTATGGGCTGAAGGGCTGTACGTAACTAATGATATGGCTAGGGATGGGGATTGGCTAATGGTAGCTAATAAACCTACTAGTGATAGACCAGCACCTCAGCCTAATGGGGAAGTCGAGCATGATACTATTGATGGTACTTTTTTGCCTTCTCAGTACACTGGTATTGTTTCTATGGAGCATACATACACTATGCTGCAAGCAGGGTGGATCAAGTCACTAAGTATTAAAGTACCTACTTACACCCCTGAATACATGTCAAGGGTTATTGTTACTAACGTTACTAATAATGAAGTTACCGTTTATGACAACCCTATCCTTAAAGGTGGTGAGTGGGTTAGTCTTAAGACAGCTACAGTTACTACTACTATAGGAGCACAGTTCAAGGTTAAGCTAGAGCTTTACTCCAATGAGAACTCCGCTGTTCTCTCAGGTATATGGGATTCTAACTTAAACGATAGCCCTTCAGCAGGTGAGGTTTACTTAGATGACTCCTCAACTCCTACTATAATCACATATAATAACTTTGACTTAGATGGTGTAGATAGAACTACAGAGCTACAAGGTGTTGTCATAGGTAGTACAATAGATCTTAAGCAACGTACAGATGCTAGTAGGTACTTAACAGTTACAGTAGACTCTATAAGTACTGCAACTGCAGGTGAGACAACATATGCAGTAACTCCAGTACTTACAGGTAAAGACCTTAAAGATGGTAAAGAACTTGTATCAGGTATACAACAAGCTTCAACAGTTCCTACAGAGTATGGCAGTATTGATAACTTCTACTCAGCAGGTACTCCTACATGGGGAGATATTACTACAACATTAAACCTAGGCGGGCTAGTGCAACCAGTAGTAGGTACGGAAGCGTATGGTATTGATGTAGGGTTCCAAGATGCTTATATAAGCCCGGACTGGGATATTATGAGCACTAGCGGCAGTGGGTCTGGAGGAGCTACTTCTATAGGAGATGCCCCTAATAATGGCCTTCGCCATACTCGTAGGAATGGCAGCTGGGAAGCAGAGAGTAATGAATCTAGCCCTACTGGACTTATTGATGGAGGGGAGCTTAATATAGTCGGTGGTGGAGCTGATGTAGAGGTTTTAGCTGGTGAGGGAGTTAAGGTTGATTCTTATACTAACCCTTACGGGGCCCCTGCGGTTACTAGACTAAGCTGGAATAGGCTACAAGCAACTATCGTATCTGCTGGTGTCGCAGGTAACATTGTGTACCTAACGTTGGCTGAAGGTGCCTTAGATGGTCCTGTTGCTAACACTAAAGAAGTGGTACTGAAGCAGTATGTTGTACAGCCAACTCCCCACGAGGCTAGAGATGAAGTCTATTTGGGATACGTTTTACATAATGGTACAAGTTGGGGAGAAGTATCAGCACCAGTAGTTGTAAACAACTCAGCTATAACTTTACATGAATACCTTAAAACAGTTAAAGGCCCATCGTTTACACAAGTTGGTGGCACAGTTACACAACATGCTACTAACTTCACACTAGATAGAGAAGCAGGTATTGTATGGGAACTAAATAGGAACTGGCATATAGATAAGAAAGATCCTCACAGAGAGTCATTCAATGCTCAGCCAGAGTTCCAGTTCAAGTACGTTAATAGGGACTTCAGCTCTGTTACTGGCTACACTAGTACAGTTGACTTAACTCTTTTTGATGATGGTACTGGAGTAGTTACTAACCCTGGAGGCATAAAGAGCACATCTCCTCAGAGGTTATATATTGACCAGAGGGACAACTACTGGGTTTTAGTAGGACAAGTACTACATGATAACTTCAAAGAGGCTGTAGCTAGACTACCACTAGATGATAACGAGACTGAAGTACCCGCACTATTACAGAACGCTATCTTTTTAGGGTACATAGTAGGCGAACAGGCTAAGTCTAACTGGGAACTAGAGAAGGCTAGGTTTGTTCCTCACTCAGATATAGGAGGAGCAGGTGGTGGTGGTGATATGCTATCATCAGTCTACGACACTGATGGGGATGGAGTTGTAGATGACTCTGCGAAGCTAGGTGGGCAACTGCCTAGTTATTATGCTACCTTTGGGCAAGTTAACGCTAAAGTGAACCTATCCGGTGATACTATGACGGGTGACCTTACAGTCCCTAACGTAGTTACTCCAGGGTTGGTAGATGGTAGAGATGTATCTGTAGATGGTACTAAGCTAGATGGGATAGAGTCCGGGGCTACGGCTGATCAGACTGCAGCTGAGATAGAGACACTTTACGAGAGTATTACCAATACTAATAAGTACACAGATACCTCTGTTTCTAAACTAGCAGGTATTGAGCCAGGCGCTACACAGGATCAGACAGGTGCAGAGATAAAAGTAGTTTATGAGGCTGAGCCTAACACTAACGCCTTTACAGATTCTGATAAGTCAGCTATACTTGCACTTAACGTTAATGCACCTAAGGAGCTAGCTGCGTTAGATATAATTGATATGCAGTATACTAATGGTGATTTATCTAAGATTATTTACGCCGGGACTAACAATTTTGAGGACTTCTCGTATGATATAGATGGATTATCAGCTATAGCTCATACAGTTAATGGGATACTAAAAGGTAACTCAGCATTAAGCTACGTAGCAGGTAATCTGGTATCAGTAGTATTTACAGCTATATAGCAAAATAAACGGAGGTGTGACATCGATGCAGTAAGTTACGCACATAGTGCAGCACAGGCTAAGAGGATTGATAATCTATTTCATGTAGGGGAAACAGAGCCCTCAAAGATAGTAGTAGGGCAGGAGTGGTATGTACCTACAACAGGTAAGACCTATAAGAGGACCAATGATGGTGCTAATGATGTTTGGGTGGATATTGGTGCTACAGGTGCTAACTCTGCTATAAAGAAGTCAGAGAGCTTCGTAGCCGGTACTCCTAGTGGAGTGTACGATGGAGACCTAACTACATTTACACTCCTCAAAGGCTATACAGATGGGTATGTAGATGTATTCAGAGAAGGTATGAAACTAGGGCCCACTGAATACTCAGCAGTTGATAGCGCTACTATAGTACTAGCGTTACCAGCGGTAGCAGGGGATATAATTGATGTGCAGGCATTTGGTAACTTCAATGTAGCTGAACACTACACTAAGCCAGAAGCTAATGCATTGTTAGATACTAAGGCAGACCTAGGAGGTAGTGCGGCTAATACTTTTAAAGTAGGATTTGGGGTACTTGCTGATGAGGCGGTACAGAGGGTACAACTAGATACTAAAGCGGATCTTAGCTATGTTGACGCCAAACCTACTGGTAGAAAAAACCTACTTATTAATGGTGGGTTTGATATATGGCAGAGAGGTGAGGGTTTTACAAGTGTTGCTGGAAAGTACCATGCTGATAGATTTGGAAATGGAAGTGGTTTTATAGATGCAACAAAGAGTACAATGTTGTTAAATGGCACAAATGTAAACTCTATACTCCTAACAAACTCCTCTACAACAAACTCTACACAACTTAGAGGTAATGTAGAGTTACAAAGTTTAACAAGCATATCTCCTTTTATACCTAATAAAGAGTATACAGTTTCTTTTTATGTGCAAGTACAAGAAGACAGTGCTATAGATGTAGGACTATTTTGGGGACATGGGTTAGTAGCAACTACTAGCATTGATGTTATTAAGACAACAAGTTTATTAAATGGAGTTGTTACTAAAGTAGAGCAAACTTTCACTATTAATACTTTACCAGATGGGATTAATGATACATCATTGGTGTTTTTTATAGATAGTAAGGCATCGGTGTCAAACCTTAATATTACTCAGGTACAACTAGAACAAGGCTCAGTAGCTACACCTTTTGAGATACTACCTATAGGTGAGACTTTGAGTTTATGCCAGAGATACTATGAGGTAGGTAATATTGTTTTTTCTTCGGCAACTTCCGACAATGATAGAATAATTCAAATGTTTCAATATAAACAGTCAAAAAGAGTACTACCAACAATTGTTGTTACTAGCATACCCGGAACAGTTGAACTTCGTGATATATTTGATGACTCAGCAAGATTAGACAATACTCAGGTCGGGACACAATCGCAAGCAACATTAACAATTGATGCAGAAATTTACTAGGAAAATAAAATGATAATAACTAAATTAAAATACACAGAAGATACTCTCAATTGGGTATCAGTAGAGTTTGAAGATGGAACTAAAGGACAGTCTAGTTTAACAGATGGTATTCGCAGACAATATACAGATGATGTTCAAGCTTATCTAGATGATGGTGGTATAGTAGAACCACAGTATACATTGCCGGACCTCAGAGCACAGAAAAAAGCCGAGTTACAGGCAGGATACAATACTGCTATCCACAAGGATATCAGTTACATGGGTAACATGTTTCAAGCTGGTGAAGGTTCACAGAGCACTCTAAGCAAGGTACTAGCAACTGGGTCAGTACCGGCAGGATTCTTCTGGATGTCCTCAGAGAACGTCACCGTGGCAATGGATTACGTAGAGTTACAGGGGCTTGCTTCGGCACTACTACTACGTGGGCAGTTGTGCTTTATCGAGCTACAGCGCCTTAAAGGCCAACTCTCTATGACAACTACAGAGAAGGCTATAAGCAAAATTGTATGGAAGGATAACTAATGGCATTTCCAATAGCACCCTCAGTAGGGGAAACTTACACACTGGGTAATATCCAGTACGAATGGAATGGGGTAGCCTGGGATGTCTCAGGATCTGTATCAGGGGATGCAGTAGCACTGAAAGCATCCACTACGTACGTGGATAGCCAGGACTCACTTTTGGTAAGTAAGTCAGGTGATACCATGACTGGTAATCTTGAAGCACCAAGTATAAGTATAGGTGGAAATTATGTATCTCCTTACGGTAGAAAAAACCTACTTATTAATGGTGGGTTTGATATATGGAAGAGAGGTGAAAATAAGTCTGTTGCTTCAGGTAAATTCTTTGCAGATAGATGGTATTATAACACTGGAGGCACTTCATCAATAACAGCAAGCAAATATAGAGAAGGTTCAGCACAAGGTATATATGAGGGTTTAATATCTGCTCAATTACAAGGTAACGCAAGCTCATATAAAGACTATAGACACAGAATTGAGGATTGTGTTAGGTTGTCAGGAAAGACACTAACACTGTCATTTTTGATGGTATCTGACTCAGTTGAAGATATAACTATATTTACTAGAAATGTATACAGTTCTACAGACTCAACTTCTTTTGTATCATCTATCATAGGACAAACATCAGGTTTTCTTACTAAGTACACTTATACTTTTACTGTACCATCATACAATGGAGAGACTATAGATGAGAGTAATAGTATAGAACTAGTTATCAGACATGGGTCAGCATCAGGCACAGTTAGATTAGCACAAGTACAACTAGAACAAGGCTCAGTAGCTACACCTTTTGAGGTGCTACCTATAGGTGAGACTGATATGTTGTGTAAGAGATATTATCAGATTGCTAATTTTAGATTTAGAGGATATGGATTTTCTGCGGGAAGATCTGAACAGTCTATTTTCATTAATGAAATGAGAGTAA